>Ga0214919_10000571_pt1 | contig 62669 bp, 78 predicted proteins | sample LL1503_MetaG_FD_177994 | JGI IMG/M metagenome (GOLD analysis project Ga0214919, IMG submission 177994) | Freshwater microbial communities from Lake Lanier, Atlanta, Georgia, United States - LL-1503 | ecosystem: Environmental > Aquatic > Freshwater > Lake | place: USA: Georgia | collected... | reverse complement strand
TTTGATTTTTGCTTCACGCTCTGAGCGTGATCCCACTGGAGGCTTAGGTGCGTCTGGATCTTTTGGTTGTTTTGTGACTAAATTCAATACTGAGTCGATTAATGACATCGATTTGCTCCCGGAGTAATAGTATATTTATAAGTTTTTTTAATTCAAACCACTTGCTATACTAAATACATGGCACTATAATAGTGTTTTAATAGGAAATTAAGTAAATGGCAACAGGTAAAGTAAAATGGTTTAATGAAACCAAAGGTTTTGGGTTTATTACTCCAGACGGCGGTGGCGAGGATCTCTTCGCTCACTACACAGCGATTCAAACATCAGGATTCAAAGTCTTGCAAGAGAATCAGGCAGTTAGTTTTGATGTGGTACAAGGTCAAAAAGGCTTGCAGGCAGCAAATATTCAACCCAAGTAATTGAGATAATACGGAGAGCAACATGGCACAGAAGAAAAGAACACCAATGGAACGTGCGGCCCGCCGTGCTACCAAAAAGAAACGTTGACTAAAAGAATAGTTGTAATCCCTTCAAAGTGAAGGCATTCTGGACGCGGGTTCGACTCCCGCCAGGTCCACCATAAGGAAGTTTATGAAATTTTTCAAACATAGTAACGGTAAAGAAAGTATACACCCAGAACATATTCGTCCAGGCTGGGAATATGTTATTACTCCGGACTTTACCACTTACTGGCGAAAAGTTTCCTTATGATGGGCCTGCCATGGTTTCGACAGGGTGAGATAATAGAGACGGCAACTCAGTAGGCGATGACTGTAAATCAAGCAAATAAACGTAAATGCAAAAACATCTACATTCGAGTATTTCCAAGTTCCTGTGACATTGGCAGCTGCTAATGAAGCAGAATTGGAAATGGCGGCCTAAGAAACCGCAACTCCGGGGTTAGTCACCTTGTAAACCAATAACTAGAAAGCACCTTCGGGTGCTTTTCTTTTGAGTAAATTAATGACATTTTTAGTTGACTGTTGCGCCAATAGAACATATAATTACTAGATGCGCAACAGTTCCGTTGTGCATATGGTCGTGTAAGACCGAACAAATGGGCAAGATGCCCGCAAAAAAGGAAACTAAACTAAAATGACAGCACTAACTCACGCTCAAATTGTCAACGGGCGATATCTCAACAGCACCTCCAACTTCATATCGTTACAGCAACGACTAAATGAAGCATTGAAATTTGCACCTATGTTTGCTCCCATGTTGGTAGCAGTAGTGGACGAATTCAAACGGAGGCACACAGAATGGCAAAAGTTTGTGGATTTGCAATTGTGTGAAGCAATTCAAGTTGCAATGGATAAAATCCTAATTGATACTACTATGCAACGTAGTTTGAATATGCGACATATTCTAAATATTCTGCAGAACTTCCGTAGCACAATGACTATGGCTATTCAAGTGTATGAAGATGAAAACAAACCTGGTTATTATATTGCCTGGGACGGGCAGCACACTGCTATTGCACTCTACATTATCCTTACCAAAGTATTTGGCGAGCAAACAGCAAAGGCAATGATTCCAGTTGTTGTTTACAATGTCAAACACAAATTAGAAATCCGTCGTAACTTTATTTTGTTGAACGGCGATGCCAAACAAGAACTAGACTTTATTGATATCTATTGCCAAATGGTCAATGGTGCCAAAGTTGACGGCGCCACTGATACAGAGTGGACCGATACAGCACTCAAGAACGATTATCTTGCGGCCGCAGGCCTGTTTGCCACGCACAGCAAATTAGGTGATGACGACCAGCCTGGTGCATTTACCTTGTTGGCTGACACGCTAATGAGCAAGAGTTTGAAGACTCGCAAGCATCCAGAAGTTACTCGTATGTTCGCACGTTACTGGAGTTTCTTAAATGAACAGCGTCCTGTAGAACCCAAGGAAGCTAGACAGTTGTACGAGTATTTCAATCTTTGCTACGAGCAAGATGTTGTGGTGGACGATGCATACTTGTTGGAGTTTGTTAACTTTACCAAACAAAATTTTGGTGCAGACTTTAGTCCGTCAAGCCCGTTTTGGGACAAGGTGCAAACAGCATACAAAAATTGGTATCGTTCCGCTAACACCGGCAGCATGGATGTTGATTCAAACGGAGACATCATTGTGCGTGGGTTTACAACAGAGATGCGTACAGGTATTCCATTCTTGATTGCTCAACTTAAAAAGAGCACCAAGTTGAAGACTCCCAAGTTTGTACCTAACAATGGTTTTACTGTTGTTAACAAAGCAGACTTGTGGTAAAATGACTACACTACGTGACCCTAGTAAAGACAAGTTAAAAGGTCAAGGTATCCTCAAAGAACAGATTCGACAAAATCGAATCTGTTGCATGGACGGGTGTAAAAATCCTCTGTCCATGTTTGAGGGGCCTGGCAGTGATCTACTGTGTAGAGAACACAGTCTTAAACTGGTTGAATACGGCGGACCTGGTAAGATAAACAGACTGCACACTTTACATCGCAAATGGATTTGTGACGAGTGCGGGGTAGATGTGTCTGAACAGGTTAGACTAAAATATCCTACACTAGAAACAACTAGTCCTGTGTTGTTTAATAGGCTGTGTCGCAATCGTATCATTGGCGACCATCAAATTAGACAAGCAGACGGTGGTGACGACTCTGAGGAAAATATTCGATCCATGTGTTTGAATTGCAACTCGGACAAGACTATCATTAGTGAAGATTGGCGCAAAGGCTCTAATGGACAATCTGATAACTAATTATTTTGGTCATCTTTGTAAGGAGTGGGATTATACATCAGTAGAACCCACATCTACTGGGTACGAATCAGTGTACCCAGATTTGTCTAAATTAAACAAAGAACTGTGGACCAATGAAACTGATGCTGGAAAACTGGCAATCGAAGACTCTGTATTTGATATCTATCGTAGTATTGATATACTTCCAATAACCTATTATAGTTTAGATGGATGCAGAGATGAAATTTTAAATTTAAGAGGCAAAAGTCCCACAGTAAAAAACAAAACTATACCTGTTGGTAACACTGCAGGATTGGGACTTTCAAGATTTTGGTTCCCCAATATGCAGGAAGCAACTACCGCAGGAAGTAAAACTGTGAGTTTGGAAAGTCGTTTCCACGACGATAGGAAATTACGACGAGCAATTAATCTATGTTATAAACACAGGGACGAAGGCGAAAAGACTGCATTACCAATCAACGTTAGACGGGCTCTTGAGTTGGTAAGTGGCGGCACCATACAAAACTTCAAACCCTTGAACGCCACAGCCGTATGGGAATACATATGTCCCAATATGTTTGGCAATGTATTAGACTTTAGTTCAGGATACGGCGGCCGCATGCTGGGAGCAATGACCAGTGGTATGCGATATCATTACACTGGCATTGATCCAAACACAAAAACTTATAATGGATTATCAGCACTGGGCAAGTTAATTACTGATGTGATAGGCACTGGGTTCGAGATGCATCACTCAGGCAGTGAAGATTTTGATCCTGAATCTGGCAAATATGATGCGGCATTTTCAAGTCCACCTTATTTCAATTTGGAAATATATTGCGACGAGCCAACTCAATGCATGAATCGCTATTCCAATAGAGAAGCTTGGTTTGAATTGTATGTGGAACCAACATTACGTATGTTACACACTGGTCTAGCAGATGATGCTATCTATGCTGTGAATATTGCAGACTACAAAGTTGGTAAAGAGCCCACCAAAATTGTAGACACTTGGATACAACTCAGCAAGAAACTGGGGTTTGAATACCAAGAAACTGTGGACATGCTGTTGAATGTGAGGCCGGGCGTGGGCAACAACAAACTACAGAACAGCTACAAAAGCGAAGGCATTTATATTTTTAAAAAGACCCATAGTTTAACTGTTTGATATATTGGATTAAATATTCTGAACTATCCGATGAAAAAACATATATAAAGCTCAGTGACATCAAGTCATTCAAACAAAGGAGAAGTAAATGAAGAAAATTTTAACAGGTTTAGTTGCACTAGCAATCAGTGGCATGGTATCAGCAGGTTCAGTCACAGTGGAAGGCACAAACGGCAACACCATAGGCGGCAACGATCAAATGAGTGCTAGCTTCACATTAAGAGAACGTGTCAACAATACATTTGATGTTCATACTCAATTTTCATCTAGTCAAACTGACAACACAAATTCAGTCAGCACACGATTAGAAATTGGCGGCACTGCTACTGTGCCATTATTCAGTTCGGTTAAAGGATACACCAGGATCGGTCTTGGACAAAGGTATAGCACTGCCGGTAGTTTCACATACTACTCTGTTGAGCCCGGTGTCACTGTGCCACTGAGCCCTAGCTTAACAGCTAGAGTTGGCTATCGTTATCGCACAGCCCTGGAAAATACCAATGTTAACAAATACACAACTGACACAGTTCGTGTTGGTGTAACATATGCTGTCAACAACAAGGATTCAGTTGGATTCCGTTATGACCGAATCACTGGTGATTCACGTCAAGATGGTCACAGCTTGTTCTACTCACGCTCATTTTAATCTAATTTGGAATAACAAGAAAGGCTACGTTGGTAGCTTTTTTGTGGCTGAAATTTGCAAGCATATATAAAGTATGAACAAAAGACCTATAGTGATAGTGGCAAGTACTCGATCTGGATCAACTGCATTTGCCTGGTATCTTGGAAATATGCATGGGATAAAAATTTGGTCAGAGCCTAACAAGAGTGTAGAAGAATTTGAAGCTTTTGAAAGATGGCTCGCCGCTGGAAGCACTGATTATGTACTAAAAATTATAGCTCATCAACTTGTAAATAACGAAGTATACCAAACAATTCTCAAAACAGATTGTTATAAAATTAAACTCACAAGAGCAAATAAAATAGATCACATTGTTAGTCAATACATCGCACATTCTACACGGATTTGGAATTCTAACGACCGGTATGCAAGAGGAGTAGAATACACCGTGGACATAGATATGAATCTTATTAATTACACAATACAATCCGTCATTAACAACGATAGAGTATTTAATAGCTCGGATATCAATTTTGACGAAACCTTTACTTACGAAAATCTGATTACCACTATGAATTTAGATAGTACGGGTATAGTAAAAATAATGCCTCCAATCAATTACGATGAAATAAAAACAGTGATAGAACAAGAATATGACAAATATAGATAGACTAGGCTACTATCAGGTTGGATGGAAGAAATTTCATCACAAAACATTGGCCCTGATTGAACACACTAAAACTAAACAGCCATTAGAGTGGATATTCAATGACACGGTATACGGTGCAATTGACTGGAGCGTCCCAGTTCCTGAAAGTTTGGATGAATTGTACAAAAAAAGAGCTCAACAACTTAGAAATAATTATGATTATCTCGCACTATATTTCAGCGGCGGTGCTGATAGTTCAAACATGTTAAGAGCATTTGTTAACAATGATATTTTTGTAGATGAGATTGTGATGCAAAGTCCAGAGCCAGTCAAACACACATTCAATACTGAAGACACCTCCGATGCTAATGTGTACAGCGAAATCCCCTACTCTGCTGTGCCTATTCTCAATGAGTTAACAAATTCAATACATCCTAACACTGTTATTAGATACCAAGATACGTCACAAGGATTGATAGAACTGTTTAATCACGACGACTGGTTTGAACAACATCCATTTGGTGTTACACTGGCCCTGAATCCTTTAGCTAGACAGCACTCAGCCTTTACAGATAAACATATTTTAAAATTATGCGATACAGGAAAACGTATAGCCCAACTTATTGGCACTGATAAACCTTTACTCATGTACGACGGGCAAGATTACTATTCGTATTTTTTAGACGTCACAGCATTGCATGCTCCTCCAATAGATTTAACAAAACGAGAAATATCTGACAAAGCATACTATACTGAATTCTTTTATTGGACTCCAGATATGCCGGAAATTGCTGTGAAACAAGCACAACAAGTTAAACAACATTGCGAGTTGGATCTTAGAATACGAACACTAGTATGTGATATTAACACGCATATAGGAGAACTTAGGGCTGTGCTTCATCCTATAATTTATCCATCTTCTCCTGAAGTTCCTTTTCAAGTATCAAAAGGCATATTAACTGGCGGCGGCCCTAGGAAGAAAGATCAGTGGTTTTGGGATATTGCTAGCGAATTGCAAAAATTTAACTACCGAGAGGCTATTGATTATTTGCGTAAAAATATAAACTCTACTAATTGTACTGACGGAGATATTAGCACAGGGTTAAAAGGACATAGGTCTAGACTCTACAAGCTGTAAAAATTTATGCTAAATACAGCATTGGAGAACATTATGTCAACAGTAACCATAACATATACCGAAACTAGACCAACGCTAGATGTTGCCTGGTTCAGAGCCTCAAAAGATTTCGTTGATTATATACAAAAATACAACGATATCCGTCACCGTACCGTTTATGGTTGGACATCAGCGTCTGATATGCTGTCTAGAACACATGTTGTGTCATATACCTCACAAGCAGATTATGATACATTTCGGAATGATGCACGATCGGTGGAAGAGCAGGTTAAAATAGTTGCTCACAACACCGCCAATAATATAACAGCCAGCAAAACAATTTCTTAACGATGTTCTATAAGGACAACTGGCTTGCATGGACTTACGATGGTGTCAAATTTGGAAGCAAGACCACACCACAGTCCAAGTTTGAATTCCAGATTAACAAAACAATCCTTCGTCCTTTAAAATCTCACAAACAAGAGTTGTTAGAAAATACTAGGGTAATACGAGACAGTTTTAACGAGCCGTTTGATTTGCTGTTTTCCGGTGGTATTGACAGTGAAATTGTATTACGCTGTCATGTTGAATTAAAAATACCCATTAACGTTTTTATTTTCAAATATGAAAAAGATTACAATTGCCACGATGTTCGACATGCTTTGCGTATATGTGAAGAATTAAATGTTACTCCCACAGTCATTGATTTTGATCTGGCAAAGTTTTTTGAAACGGATGCATACGATATTTGGAAAATTGGCTATTTCCAGAGGGCCGGCACACTGCCACACATGAAAATGATAGAATACTTAGACAATATTCCGCTGATGGGCGAAGGCGTTCCTTCGTGGAAATTTAACAACGGTAACTGGCAGTTTCATCTCGAAGAAAGTTGGCACGGACAAAGTATATATTGTTCCAGTATTAACAGAACTATGATTGCAGATTGGTACGAATATTCTCCGGAAGTTTTAGTATCACATGCACTACTGCCAAGAATACAAAATTTAGTAAATTCAAAAGTTGATGTAGACTACGATCAAATAAAACATTTTTTGTACAAAAAATTATGGCCAGAAATTGCAATAAGACCCAAACGAAACGGATTTGAAGGCAACAATATTATTCCAAAACAGTGTGCTGTTCAAGAATTATTAGAATTTCAAAATATATATATCAATAGCATCAATATATCACACAATACTTCATTGTACAACAAACAACAACTAATTAGTCTTCTTTGATTAGAAAATTTTAACAAGAATAAACTACTCGCTAAATATTTCATATTTTAATAAGGGTGATAAAGTGAAAAAAATATTGATAGCTTGTATGTTTATGTTAGCTAGTGTATTTGCTAATGCAGAGATTCCAACAAAGATAAAGGTATATGTTTCTTACAGTGGTGTTACACCTGTATGTTTGAGCATCGTAGAAGCATATAATAGAATTTACAATGCATCAGCAGTTGTGATCCCAAAAGCTGGCGCCGGTGGCCTTATTGCACTACAGGAAGCCATACACGAAAAAGATTTTGTAATGATTTGTGGAACCGGAGCTACAGATGCAGTTTTATACAAAGTTAACGTTCCAGAGACTTTCCACCATGTTTATCAAGAAATAAAATTAATTAACATTATGAGTTTTACTGGTATTTACTATATTACAGGAAATACCAATCCGCACAAAACATTAAAAAGTCTACTTAATTCTAGCACAACTAATAAACCTATCATGGTTGGATTTGAAGGACTTGGATCTAAAAGTATTGCTAGTAAGATTATTGGAAATACTCCTGTTACATGGGTACAATATAAACAACCTGGTGATGCAGCCGCATCACTAAATTCCGGCGAACTAGATTTGTTTGTTGGAGGCATTAGTCCACTACTTGGATTAGCAGAATCAGGAAAATTAAGAATGCTAGGCCACATCAATGTAGATACATCTTCTGCTAATGCTGTTGGCCCAAATTTAAATACTGAATACCCTGAGGCTATTGGTGTAGCAAATTTCCTAGGTATGTCATCTCTAAAAAACTACTCTCAGGAAGATTTAATCGAAATGAACAACCGTATTAATAATGTTCTAACTACTCCAGAAGTACAAGCAATGTTTAATAAAGTTAATTATAAAATTATCAACACATTGAAAATTGAAAACATACAAAATCACTTATTAAAATACAACTCTTTAATGGTAGTAAAATAAAACACATGCAAAATGGTATTTATTATGTCAAGAACTTGGCATTTGATAGTAAAGTAGATGCTCTTATATACGCAAGTACTTGCGATAAAACTACTACAGTTGAATGGAGTTTTTATGATGAAGTTTTTTCACAAATAGATTGGAAGGTTCCGGTCACTGAGACTGTCTCGGATTTGTATAAAAAACGGGCTATCCAGTTAAGAGAAAAATACGATCATTTAGCACTGTCTTACAGCGGCGGAGCCGACAGTACAAATATACTACAAACATTTATCAAAAACAATATACGATTAGATGAAATTGTAATGTTTAACCCGGAAGACGATAAAAATCAACCACATTTTTGGAACGAGACAAAGTTAGCGGCAATACCGTATTTAAAAAAATATTTAAAAGATTCAAAAACCAAAGTTCGTATCATCAACATTATGGATTCTACTAAAACTTTCTTAGAAAATAAGTTAGATATAGATCTTAATACATCCAATTGGTTATCCCCAAGCTATATGTACATATCGTCAACCATCGCTCATGATAAATTTTGGAACTCTTTGTATACAAAAAATAAAAAAATAGCTTTCATAGTTGGCATTGATAAGCCGCCCCTCTCTATTGAAAATAATAATTTTTATTGTTCTTTTTCTGATAGTGTGGCACAAATGAACCAACGGCCTAAATTAAATCAAAATAAACTGACTTCAGCAGACGATAATTTTTCTTTTGAATATTTTTATTGGACTCCAGATGTTCCTTTATTAATAGTAAAGCAATGTCAGTTAATAAAAGAAGCATGTTTAAGATCTGAAGAAATTAAAAAAATTATTGCACAACGTGACCTACATAGTCCAGTATATTTGAATTTAATAAATGATATTATATATTCAGAAGATGTTACATATGTAAAAAACTTATTCTATGAAAAAAAGCCATCCGGGGTTTATGTTTCAGTCACAAGCCACTCTCATAATGATTACTTTTTTAAAAATTTTGATACCACAGAGATAGGTAGATACAAAGATGTTGTTTTAAATACGCATAAACTTATAGACAGTAGATTTTTTCAGCCAACTTATATGGTAAAAAGAATACAGATTTATAAAAAAATGAATCTGTTGCAGCAAAGCGTGTTCTCACAAACTGTAGATTTTGTTCATAAAAACATCATAACTGATATTGATAAATTGCCCACTAGATATAAAATTATAAAATCTAGAAAGTATATACTCTAGTCTTATTTGGAATAATATTAAGTGAGTAGTTTATGAAACTAAATATTACCATGAAAATGTTAATCCTACTAGCAAGTTTAGTATTGACTTTTAATGTCAGTGCTCAACCAGCGATTGAGTTTGTGGTAACAGCAGCCGCAGGCGGACCTAATGACACAGTTACACGTAAGCTAGTTGAAAAATTAGAAAAGGACACAGCTTTAAAATTTATTGTGCTTAATAAAGCAGGTGCTGCCCATGTTATTAGTTATAATTATGTACTTCACAGCGATAAACCCACACTGATAATGTCAACTCCAGAAATAATCAAACATGATGTATATCCAACGTTGGATGAAGTGTACAATGCAGGTTATTTTACAAACACGCTATTTGTTTCTAAAAAATCTGGTATTAAAAGTATTAGAGAACTAGCAGATTTATCCAACACAAGAGAAATTGTTTTTGGACACGGCGGCGTTGGAACTTACAGCCATCAGGCACAGCAAACAGTGTGCGAAAAAACACTGAGGTGTTTGGATGTGGCATACAAAGGTGGATCTCAAGGAATGTTGGCACTGATGTCAGGCGAAATAGATGCATACGCAATTACCACTTATGGTACTAAACAATTTTTTGAAAACGATAAATTAGTACCAATACACAATATAGTATCTTCAAAAGACAAAAGTTGGTTTAAATTATTTTCTAAAAATATTTCAAAGGCAGATCGACAAATAATATCAAATGCATTAAAATCTCAAGACCTTAAATTTTACAGTGACATGGGCTTTGAAAGATAATGCATGTATTGAAACGCCCATCTGGAGATACGTATACTCTTAGATTATTCACTAATCTTATGAGAACTGTTAAACAACCAAAAGATGCATTTTACATGTGGTCAGCTTGTGTAGATCCAAAACATGTAAGGATATCAGGTCTTATAGATAGTTTAAAAATTTACTTTTACGAAGACGAAGCATTATACAGAAATGTATTAATGAATAACATAAAGAATGAATTAGTAATTCTAGGGATCAAAGATCATTTGACTTCTACGGATTTTAATCCTTGGAAGGATGAAAAACCTGATTTGGTAGCATATTGGGATGATATGTTTGACTATTACCCAGACAAACATTTTATTATTTTTACAAGTCTAGAAAATTTGGATTACTACATAACTAATCCCAGTGTTAAGATTATACCATGGGGCGGTGATCTTACCAACCACAAGGCAGAATATGAAAAACTAGAACCCTTGGATACTAAAAATTTCGATAGCCCTTACACTTACCTTAGCCTCAATAGAGGATTGAGAAGCCATAGAGCCGTGCTTGCTTCCTTATTGTATGGATTGGATATAAACAACTCGGGCTTGATCAGTTGCATGTTCAAAGACAACATGTCAGATTTATTAGAGTACGTACAATGGGAATTTACTGCCGAACAAGCAACTATAAAAACTGTGCTATGTAACGGATTTAACCTTTTAAAAAATACAGAAATTGCATTGCCAGCAGATAGAGAAACAAATGGCAATTACCCCAACAGTGCCAACGGCAATAACTTTAAAAATAGTTTGATACACTACTATCGAGAAACATTTGTGGAAATTATTACAGAAACATCCTGCACCGAACGCTGTTTCAATCTAACAGAAAAAACGCTGAACAGCATCTACGGAAAATCTTTTCCTGTATTGATTTCCAGTCCAGGTGTTGTGGCGTTTTTACGCGGCATGGGCATGGACATGTTTGACGATATCATAGATCACAGTTACGACACTGTTGAAAATCCCATTGACAGAATACATCAAGCTGTGGTGTCCAATATGGAATTACTAACGGACAACGCCAAAGTCAAAGCATTATGGAAACAACACGAGCATAGATTTATCAAAAACATTGACTTTGCCAAAGTTAGATTGTACAATTTTTACACACAACGTACCACGGACGCCTTTCATGAACTTGACTTATAAAACTGACGATTCTTTTTTTACCACAATGTTCCCACCATTTGTGTTTTATGGTACCTGTGTTAAATTTTGGTTTGCTAATAATTCCTCATCAAAGTTTAGATACATACGAGATACAGAAATTGAAACTGAATTTTGGAAGTTGGAACAGGTAGATGATATATACCCGGGAATAAAGACAATCAGTATAGTAGTTAATCCGTGGGCACGTATGCGTTATGCGTACACACAGCTTTGTAAGATGAAAGAAATAAGCAATGATTCGTATTTGAAATTATTGCAATTGGATAGCTTTGACGAGTTTATTGATAGTTTGCCCACAATGCAACCAACTGATAAATTTTGGTTTACACTGGCAACACCCATGTGCAAATGGTTTGATTATGTGCAAGATGGTGAATCAAAAACTGTGAATTATATCTTAAAAGATAATACTATAGCAGAAGATTTTCAAACATTACAAGATTATTTTTGCACAAAAACTCCATTGGATTTACCTAAAAAACTCCCCAGTTATAAAAAGTTTTACAACAAACAAACCAAAGACATAGTAGCAGCTGTGTTCAAAGAAGACATTGACAGATTTGATTATAAATTTTAAAGGAAAATTATGACAAAACGTATTTTAATCATGGGATTGCCGGGTGCAGGTAAAACATACCTTGCTCAAGCACTTAAAAAATATCTCGAAACCAACGGGGATTTGATGAAAATTAATCCTCAGCGTGTGCTGACCTATGAAGGTATACCAGGTCCTGGTTTTATGCGGGTAGGAGTTGATTGGTTCAATGCGGATGATGTTCGTAAAAAGCACAACGATTGGGATTTTTCAAACGCAGGACGTATTCGTCAAAGTTTACGTATGTTTCAGTTTGCTGTGGAGTGTACAGGTGAATTTGTAATTTGTGACTTTGTTGCACCGTTGGTTGAAATGCGCAACAACTTCAAAGCAGACTGGACCGTCTGGGTAGACACTATCAAACAAGGCCGTTACGAAGATACCAACAAAGCATTTATTCCCCCTGAACAATATGATTTCCGTGTTACAGAACAAAATTGCGAAAAATGGGCTGAGTTTATTGGTGAGCATATATTAGCTGATCGTAGACGTCCTGTATTTGATTGGCAACGAGAAACAGTACAAATGTTGGGACGTTGGCAACCGTGGCATGACGGACATCGTGCGTTGTTTGAAAGACTGATAGCTAAAACTGGACAAGTGGTTATTCAAGTGCGTGATGTGCAAGGGTGGCAAGGATCAAACCCATTTGAAGTGGCAAAGGTCAAAAGTTTTATCCGGCGTGATTTAGATCCCATATATCAAGGGCAATACGAAATACAAGTTGTTCCCAACATTGTTCACATTGGTTGGGGCCGTGGCGTGGGATATACTCATGGCGAGGAAACATTTGATGACGCCGTTACAGACATCAGTGCCACAAAAATTCGTAAAGAACTGGGACTAAAATAAATGTTGTAAAAACGCCACATTATCATATGGGTCTTGACAAGGAGACTAAATAGATATACAATAGAAACAAGTCAGCAAACAAGTCAGCAAACAAGGCATCGGACAGTGTTGTGAAAATACAACAAAGAAAGATTTCAAAAGTTGTTGACAAGTGTGCTGAAAGGCACTATAATTAGGACTAGTTAGCAGGCAATGGTGCTTGTTGGCAACAAAAGGATAAACGAGAAACTAAATGCAATCAAATTTTAAACATCAGCTGTTTAATACGATGCCCAAATTGGCAGGCGTAATAGCCTGTTTTTGGTTATCGATTAATGGCGGAAGTCTATCATATGATCGCACACCAGAGATTTCAAGGGTCCGGAGGACTGTAGTGTAACTTAAAACTTACATCGCAAACTTCAAGGACCCTGGGAATTAAAACTCCTGGGGTTTTTTGTTTTGTGAAAACGAAAAATGACAGAAACAGATAAGAAGAAACAAGAAGCTGATTTTACACGTGAGCATACACTGACTCCACAAGATTTTCGCAAGATGATTTTGGAAAAGACAGAACGTGCAAAGATGTATAGTCAAGCTGTTAGAAAGCGCGAGACTGCTCAAGAGCAGTTGTAGACCGCAAAGTGTGAACATACAGGAAACGAGGTCCTGGCTCTGCACTATAAACACGGAGCAAACGGGCGGTGGCAAGGATGAAACTCTTCTTCTAGAGCGAAAAATCTGTCATATTAAAGCATACTGAAAGGGACGGCTGTGCTCACAGTGCAGTACACATAGTGGCGTTATCAGTATGCTTTAATATACACATTGGAAACAGTGTGTTATGGATCTTGTCCCCCATTGCCGGCTGTAACCCGGTAGCCATTAACAAGTGGGGTGGCGGCAAGTGGTTCGATTCCATCAAGATCCACCAAAATTTGGCTTCATAGTATAATGGTCAGTACGGTGGCTTGTCACGCCATTAATAGGAGTTCGATTCTCCTTGGAGCCGCCAAATTTTCCCGGATAATTAAATGGTATAATAATCGGCTGATAACCGGTCTTCGCAAGTTCGATTCTTGCTCTGGGAACCAAGTTTAGGATAGCAACAGCAAACATTAAAAACCTTTTCTTGAAAAAAAGCCAAAAATGCTATCCTGTTTTTTACACTGTTGTCGTCTAGTGGCTAGGACGCTACCCTTTCAAGGTGGAGAAGCGGGATCGATACCCGTCGACAGTACCAATCAACAAACACATTTCCGACAGCAGGCGGAGGTGACAATGTCCATTCGGGTGAATGTGTTTTTTAATTGGGGGCAGTAGTGGGCTACGGAGTTGCCTTGCAAGCATCTTGTCTAGAAGGGTTCGATTCCCTCGGCCTCCACCAATTTTATCTCTTTGAAGCGTTATCAGGTTGCGTACACGGTTTGGGGCCGTGTGGTCTAGGTTCGAATCCTAGCAGAGAGACCAATTTTTGCTCTTATAGTTTAATGATAGAACACTGTCTTGGTATGACAGGAATCGTAGTTTGATTCTACGTTAGAGCACCAATTTTAGGATGCGAACAGCAAATTCAAAAATTCAACTTTTAATTGAAAAATAAGCATCCTGTTTTATAAAGGAGACATCTATGTCTTGGATTGAATCAATGAAGCTAAATGAAAAAGAGATTCTAGCATGGACTGATCTTTGTGGTCAGTACAGGGGGTCACTTTATGGCACATAAACAACAAGGTATTCTAACACGCAGTCCACAATGGTGGAAGCATTTGAAAGATTGGAAACGAGTGTTCTGGAAATCAGAACGCCAAGCACAAAAGCGTAATATCAACAAAGGAGAATAGCATGAAACGTGCTAAACGTTAGTGTCGCTCTAGATCCCGTATTGGTCTAGGGTTGGCACATTAAATCAATTTAATACAACTAACCCTAGCTGGCGTTAACGGTAGCGTACTCGGCTCTTAACCGATGAGGTGACAGTTCGAATCTGTCGCTAGGGACCAATATGGGATCGTGGTGAAATGGTTATCACAGCAGACTTTTAATCTGCCAATTCTGGGTTCGAGTCCCAGCGGTCCTACCATAGATAAACACACTTTCAATCTGAATTGACAGATACAAACAACCAAGGGGAGCCTCTGGGTTCATCCAGTTTCATCCTGAATTGACAGGAACAAGGTTGTAAGGAGAGCCGAGTGTGTTTTTCTATGGTAACGTAGCATAGTGGCTAATGCACCACCTTCATACGGTGTTTATCGTGGGTTCGAGTCCCACCGTTACTACCAAATTGTTGGGGAATCGCCTAGCCCGGCCTAAGGCAACGGTCTTTGAAATCGTCATCGTGGGTTCGAATCCCACTTCCTCTGCCAAATATATCGCCATAGTATAATGAATAATACACTACGCTACGAACGTGGGAATAGAGGTTTGATTCCTTTTGGCGGTACCAATTTTAATCTACTTAGGTGTGGCCATAACTTAATGGTAAAGTCGTGGATTGTGATTCCGCTTATCTGGGTTCAATTCCCAGTGGTCACCCCTAAGTAGATTTTAGTTCCTTAGTTTAATGGAAGAACAGTGCGTTGACATCGCGCAGATGAAAGTTCAATTCTTTCAGGAACTACCAAGTATATGCACCTTTAGCTGATGTGGTCATAGCGGCGGTTTGAAGAACCGTGGAAGTTGGTTCGATTCCAACAGGGTGTACCAATCATGGAAGATGCGGTAGTATGGTTACTACACCTGTTTGGAAAACAGGCGGTTGGCATTAGCTGGCCGGGGTTCAATTCCTCCTTCTTCCTCCAAGTTTTGTAAGTGTCAGCAAGAGAATGTCATTCTGTCTAGGTTTCTTCGAAGGACCGAAGCAGTAGAAGGTGATGGGTTCAACTCCCAACCACTCGCAAGGGTGGTGTCTGAAACGGAGACAAACTGGACTAGTATCCTAAGTGACTTACCGAATCCCGCTCGAGCTTGTTAATTCGGGTGAATGGTGCTTATAATGTGGTAGCACTACTTACAAATTCAACAGACCCCCGCTTTGTCAGGTTGTGCGGTAAACAACTTGACATTTTATTAAATAGAGTTGTTAGTAGAAAACACAAAGCATACAAGCATTCTGAAAAGACAAGTATTTGTAACACGGAACGTTGCGGAGAAAAGGTAGTTATAAACTGCATGCGAGCTGTTGAAAGAATAATGATTTACAGTCAAAGATTCTGGATTGGGCAGTAAAGGTGCTCCATGTTTGCTAGACAAATGAGGCGGGCCTGTAAAGCCCGGGTAGGCAAGTTGCACTCTCGTGAACCAAAAACCTCTAGTGTTTTCTACTAATATCTTTTATGCGGGTGTAGCTCAGTTGGTAGAGCGCCACGTTGCCAACGTGATTGTCGTCGGTTCGATCCCGATCACCCGCTCCAAACATCTCCTTGTAGTTCAATGGATAGAACCACTCTCTCCTAAAGAGTAAATGTGGGTTCGATTCCCGCCAAGGAGACCACAACAATGCCAGCGAGACTTGACAGTCAGAGAGTCCTTATAAGACTTTTAGCGCCAGATTAGCGTTCTTGAGAGGGTTTGATTCCCTCCGCTGGTACCATTTAGAGATTGTTGATATAGCGCAATGCTTTGTTGACATCAGTGAAGTACTGCATTTCAAAGTAGGTGTTGTCGTACACATCTTGTACCATGACGCAACACACACCTTGGTACAAACAAAGATGAAAATACAATCCTTGAGATGTTATGTGATCGTGTGTTTTCACAAAAATATTTATGCCCCACTGGACAAATTGGTAAAGTCATCTCTCTCAAAAGGAGAAGTTCTCCCTGTTCGAATCAGGGGTGGGGTACCATTTATGTAAATATAGGATGTATAAATGTTTGATATTCAATGTATCTACTGAAAAACTAGGAAGGACCGTGGGTGCATACAGAATAGCACACTGTCTTAGAGAACACAACTGGGACGTTGAAATTATTGATTATGCTATGTATTGGACTCCGGAAGAGTTTAAAGATCTAGCTAGATCAAGAATTGATAAAAACACAAAGTTTATAGGATTCAGCCACATGTTTTCACTATGGAGTGAAATCTTAGAAGACTTTACAGCATGGTTAAAAGTTGAATACCCTGATGTTGTGATAATATCAGGATCAGGAGTTGCTCCGCAATTCAAATCGAAGTGTATAGATTATTACATTCAAGGGTTTGGTGAGAATGCTTTGTTAGTTTTGCTGAAATGGCTTTTTAGCAACGGCGAACTTCCAAAGTTTTCTATATTCAATAAAAAATTAATCAACGGAAATGAAATGTATCCTTCATTTCCAATGAAAAGTTTGATGGTGAAGTATCAAGACCGAGATTTCATTCGTCCTGATGAGTGGTTGGGCATTGAGTTTGCCAGAGGTTGTAAATTTAAATGTGCGTTTTGTAATTTTCCTGTACTGGGTGTAAAGGGCGATTACAGTAGAGATGCCGCGGATTATTACACACAACTGATGGATGCTTACGATAGATTTGGTGTTACTAACTATCTTGTGGCAGACGAAACGTTTAATGATCGAACAGAAAAAATAACCAAGTTTGCCGACGCAACACAGCTAATGTCGTTCAAACCTTGGTTTACTGGATTTGTTAGAGCAGACTTGATGATATCTAGAAAAGAAGATAAAGAAGAATTGTCTAGATTAGGGTTTCTTGGCCACCTTTATGGTATAGAAAGTTTTAATAAAGAGTCAGTTAAAGTTGTTGGTAAAGGAATGGATCCTGAAAAGATCAAAGCAGGGTTGATAGATGCTAAAAACTACTTTACCAGCAAAGGACGTTATCGAGGAACTATGAGTTTTATCATTGGATTGCCAGAGGATACTGTACAACAAACGGAAAACACAATCTCCTGGCTGAAAGAAAACTGGAGGGGACAATCATTTATTCCATTTGCATTAGAAATACCAGTCGGGGAGTTTGATACACTGTCTAAGTTAAGTGCAGATTACAAAAAGTATGGTTACACTGTGATGGAGGATAGTGATATTAACTGGAATCCCAGCGGCCAGCGCGGCGGCGTCAGTAACACTGTACTGCCTTGGCAAAATAAATTTATGAATATAAATCAAGCAATCGAACTACAAAAAAAAATGTATAAAGAATTGTATGAAAAAGAAAACGGATTTACATTGAACTGCTGGAATATTTCATCAAATGGCATTGATGGAGATTTAACGGCGAGACTCAATCGGTGTGCAGAGGAAGAAAACGACGCCAGAATTATGAAAACAAGAGTGGAATCTTACAAAAATAAAAAGTTAGGAATCAACACCATTGACATCAGTCGGTAAATAAAGTATAATACATGTTCACTGGCGTTCGTATAATGGATAATACAGGGGATTTCTACTCCCCTAATAGCGGTTCGATTCCGTTACGCCGGACCACTCAAATCGGCCTTTGGTGAAATGGATATCATTCTGGTCTTCGAAACCAGCGGTGGGAGTTCGATCCTCTCAAGGCCGGCCAAATATTTTTTAAAAAAGTTGTTGACATTGCTCAGTAGAGATTGTATAATAAACACTTGTCTAGCAAACACTAGCAACGTTCTTTAAAAATATAAAATTTAGTTTGTCCCTATCGTCTAGAGGCCTAGGACATCACCCTTTCACGGTGAGTACCGGGGTTCGAATCCCCGTAGGGACGCCATATAAAAACACATTAGGACTGGTCATAGACCATTGCGGGTATAGTGCCTTCCGTGCCGCGGACTTGAGTGTGTTTTTATATGTAATGCCCCGGTGGTGAAATTGGTAAACACAGCGGTCTTAGAAGCCGTAAGCTGAGAGTTCGAGTCTCTCCCAGGGCACCAATTATCGCAGAGTAGAGGAGTCCAGTCGTCCTCGCCAGTCTCATAAGCTGGAGATCGCAGGTGCGAATCCTGCCTCTGCAACCAATCAATTCCCCGATAGCACAGAGGTAGTTGCGCTTCGCTGTTAACGAAGATGTCGTACGTTCGATCCGTACTCGGGGAGCCAAAATATGGATGTGTAGGAAAACTGGTAACCCCAGGAGACTGTAAATCTCCCGCTTCACGGCACTGTTGGTTCGACTCCAACCGCATCCACCAAATAAAGGAAGTATGGCTGAGCATGGCTTAAGGCAGCAGTCTTGAAAACTGAAGACTCGAAAGGGTCCGTGGGTTCGAATCCTACTACTTCCGCCAACAATGTATCCATAGTGTAATGGCAGCATCGCGGTCTCCAAAACCGTCAGTCTAGGTTCGAGTCCTAGTGGGTACGCCAAAATAAGTGTTGACATTGTGTGACACTTGCAGTATAATAAGCACAAGTAACAAATAATGCGACTGTGGTGAAATAGGTAGACACAAGAGACTTAAAATCTCTCGCTCTAACAGGCGTGCCGGTTCGATTCCGGCCAGTCGCACCATGCGTAAAGGAAAACAGTATGACACCCAAAGAAGTTATCGATAAAGCATACCGCAATATTCCCAACGAAGTGGGATTTGCCTGGAATTGGGATACTGCGCCAACTTGGCGAGGTGTGAGATATTACTGGCATAAATTAATACGTGCAATAACAAGATAAGATTTGGAACGGTCCCATAATGGTATTGGAGCGGATTGCTAATCCGTCGAGTGGTGAAAGCCGCTTTAAGAGTTCGAGTCTCTTTCGTTCCGCCAAATTTAATAAAAGGTAAAACATGAAACCCACTAAGACATTCAAATTGAAAAAAACCACAAAGACCCTGCTAGCATCTATTGTGGATCCAGTACAGCGTAATGCGTGGAAACGTGCCATGATCGACGCACAGTTATGCAGTGAGGTTGTTATCAAAACTCCTAGTCGTGACAAGAATGCACCACGCGGCGCCAGTGGCTATCAAGTCACCAACACCAGTGCTGTCAGCGCGGAATAATCATGTCAATTGATTGCATCAATCTAGCATTGTCCAATCGCTGTAACGCCACTTGTATTTGGTGTCCCACATCGCGTGGCACCAAACACAATTTTGACATGCCGTTTGATGTGGTAAAGAAGATCATCGACGAAGCAGCTGATCCTGCGTTTCCAAATCCAATCAAAATGATACATCTCAGCGAAAATGGCGAGGCATTGTATCATCCTGAATTTTTGGAAATTGTGCGCTACATCCGAGCCAAGTTACCCAACACAGCACTTAACTTGTTGAGCAACTTTGGCCTAATGTCAGCAAAGATAGCAAAACCCTTGCTGGAAGAAAAGCTGCTCAGTAGCATACAGGTCAATATTGATGGACATGATGCCAAGAGTTACAAAGCTGTCAAGGGTATCAGCTATGCTGGCGTTATTAAAAATGTAAAAAAGTTTTTAGAACTACGTGCGGTGTATGATCCAAAATTTGATTTTTCTATTAATGTGATGACAGCGTTTGAATACACTGTAAGTGTGAATGCGTTTATGCAAACCAAACCGGATCAGTACAAGCGAAAGATTCCGTTCAGTACATATGAAGAAACTGTGAAAAGTCTTAGAAAATTTGTGCCGGATGACATCTTTATCAAGCACAGTAAAAGTGGTTTATGGGCTGAACGTGGTTTGATCACTTCAGGCAGAGCCAGAATCAATGTGGATCAAACCACACTGGATTGCCCATTGTTAATGCGTGTGGAAAAAGAAGTTTTTATTGCACCCAACGGTGACTTGTATCCCTGTTGCTACGATGACAACAATGACATTGTGCTGGGCAATGTGATGGAATCCACACTGATGGAAATACACGATTCAGAAACAAGACGAGTGTTTATTCAAAGACTCAAAGCACACCGGTATGAAGAGATTGGTTATCCATGTAACACAGTGGTGTGTTGTCAGTCCATAAACATTAAAAAAGAACAGTTTGATGACATGACTAAAGGTTATGATTTAGGAGACACAATTTCTATTGTGAAAAATAATATCATACACATCAAACAGATAAATTAAAATAGGCCCTGTTAGTTAAGTGGTATAACACCTGTTTTGTAATCAGGTATTGGCAGTTCGATTCTGTCACGGGGCACCAGGAAACCCGGATTACACTTTTTCCGTTAAGAAAGTGGGTGGGGCAGTCACCATAGAGAGTGCTGGGTATTCAATGCCATGACCATCCGTACTCTGCTGAAGAGTGGCGGGAACGCATTGGGTGAGGTTTAGCACCTTTCCAGAAGAACAAATGTTATGGACAGAGTAACTGCTCAGTCCGGGGCTCATGTGGTGTGAGTGGCCGGACACTTTATTAAAATACATTTAACTTATCTATAAGATGGGTAGTAAGGACAGGGCACCAGCGTAGCAAAAGCCATGAATGTATTTTAATAAAGTGTGCGGGGTTCATTTAATGGTAGGATTTCAGCCTTCCAAGCTGATAGCGCGAGTTCGATTCTCGCACCCCGCTCCAGTTTTTCGGAGTGTAGCGCAGTCTGGTAGCGCACCTGGTTTGGGACCAGGGGGTCCAAGGTTCGAATCCTTGTACTCCGACCAAGTTTGGGGGATTGATGTAATGGGAGCCTGGGACCTTTGCAAGGTCTTCGTAACAGTTCGATTCTGTTATCCTCCACCAAGTTGACGCAGAGTGTTAGAAGTGGTATCTGGCTAGGCTCATAACCTAGAGGTCGGTGGTTCGAATCCAAGTCCCGCAACCAAAACAAGGAAACAAAAAATGGCCAATGAATTTTGTAGAAAACTAAGTAACTCTTTTCGTTTCCTTGAAAAAGATGGCAACATTGTGTATCAGCCATGCTGTTGGATTGCTCCAAGTACCACGCCTATAGAACATAAAATACAACTAACTTCAGTTAGACGACAGTTTACAAAAAATGTACTTTCCGATACTGAAAAAAATTGCCATGAGTGTCTTGGACGCGAGCAAAACCAATACGGAGTCAGTCATAGACAAGTTGCCAAAACTTCTATACCAGAAGATGCAGTGGACGGTGATATGTACCACATTGCGGTACAGATCGATTTAACATGTAATGCGGCATGTACAATCTGTGGGCCGCATTCTAGTAGTCTTTGGCAGAAACAAAATAACCCTAATGCTAAATTAAAAAATTATTCGCTTCAATATCAAAAGTTAATATCTTTTACTAACTTTGATAAACTTACCCGTTTGGATTTTGTGGGTGGAGAACCATTACTCAGTGAACACAATGTAGATTTTTTGAAACGTGTAACTACCCCGTCAAATGTAGAAGTGTTCTATAACACAAACGGTAGTATTTTGCCAGATTCTGAATTAATAGAATTATGGTCAACATTTAAACAGGTCGATCTTGCATTCAGCATAGATGGAATGAATGAGCAGTTTGATTACATACGTTGGCCACTGAGTTGGAAGAAAGTAGAGCATAACATGCTACACTATGATAGTATATTAAAAGACAAGCTGGGCTTTTACATACAGTTTACAGCTAATCCCATGAATATCTTTTATTTTAAAGAATTAGAAACGTGGCATTCAAAAAGATCATGGCCTAGCAGAAGCAATGAGTTTTCTGGATTGCAAGTTAGTCCATGCTTTGGTACATGGGGCATAGATGCTACTCCGTTACAATTGAGAAAGCATATTGAAGACAAGTTTGGAACTGATCATATTATAACTCGTTTGTTAAAATCTCATCCTGAAGTTCCGGGCAAATTTCAAAAACTTATTGAAAATATGGAAATGCTGGATGAAAAACGAAATGTATCCTATAAAGATACGTTTTTAGAAGTTTTAAAAATTATTGGATAGTTTGTGTTTGTACTATTTTTGAAGTTGACTTTGTTACAAACACTGTGTATAATAACATTTTAACAAAGGGTACTAAGGTAAATTATGATTAAAAAAACTCAAAGTCGTAGTCCAGAACTCGATACTGATTTGTGTGTTGAACAGAGTGGTGGCAACAGGTTCAATCTTGTGATCATGGCTTCTGCTAGAGCACGTGAAATTCGTCGACAGAATCGAGACAGTGAAAAATTTGAACACTTGCATTCAGCTGTTACTGCATTGTTAGAGTTCCAAGAAGGAAAACTTGATGCTGGCTACATGAAGAAGATCAAATTTAACGAACCCGGAGATCGCAATATTGATCACAAGGCCAAGTACCACCGATAAAAACATTGCCTGGATAGCTCAGGGGTAGAGCGTTTCCTTTACACGGAAAGGGTCCGCGGTTCGAAACCGTGTCCAGGTACCAAATATTATGACCAAAGTAATTGTAAACGGAACATTTGATATCTTGCATCGTGGACATTTAGAAATGTTGCACTATGCAAAAAGTCAAGGTGACTATCTTTTGGTTTGTATAGATTCCGACGCTCGTGTGAAAGAACTCAAAGGTGCTACTCGTCCCATAAACACTCAAACTGATAGACAGTTCATGCTGAACAGTTTAAAATGTGTAGACCATGTTGAGATCTTTAACACACGTGAAGAGTTAGTGGATTTAATTAAACTGTACAAACCCAACATCATGGTCAAGGGCAGTGACTGGCGGGGCAAAAGTATAGTGGCACAACAACATGTTGATCAAGTGATATTTTATGACAGAGTCGGTGAATACTCAACAACAAACACAATTCAAGATATTGCTAATAGGCGATAACTGTACTGATGTGTACCAGTATGGTACCATCGATAGACTAAGCCCCGAAGCTCCTGTTCCTGTGTTTGTTCCTACTCGCACAGAAACTCGTGCTGGCATGGCTGGTAATGTGGCCAACAACTTAGAAGCCTTGGGCTGTGACGTTAATTATTTGCATGGTGAAACCAGTGTCAAAACTAGGCTCCTTGACGAACGTAGTCGACAACAGATTGTTCGTATTGATTCGGATGTTGAATCAACGCCTATCACATTTGAAACTGCAATCCCCCATGTGTACGATGCTGTGGTAATCAGTGACTACAACAAAGGCACAGTCAGCTACGAACTAATCGAAGAGCTGATTGCATTGAGTATTCCTATCTTTATCGACACTAAGAAAACAGACCTAGCACGTATGCAGGGTGCCTGGGTAAAGATTAACGAATTAGAACACAGCAGAATTAAAAGTGAATGCACCGGATTAATTGTCACTAGAGGCAGTCGAGGCGCCAGTGCTGTTCATCATGATATAGATGTTGCTGCGCCCAGTGTAGAAGTGGTGGATGTGACTGGTGCAGGTGATACCTTTTTGTCTGCATTAGCTTACCAGTATCTTGACACTGGAGATATCAAAAAAGCCATTACATTCGCCAATGCAGCGAGTGCGGTCACTGTGCAACATTTGGGAGTTTATGCTCCAACACTAGAGGAAATAGGATGACACAATTATCAGGGTTAGTACCAAAAGGCTGGGGCCACGAATTGATCTGGGCCACCAACGAACACTACTGTGGCAAACTTATGAAGTTCAACACGGGCGCCAAGTTCAGCATGCACTTTCATGCTGTCAAAGACGAAACCTGGTATGTGTTGGACGGTTTGTTCACTGTGACCAGTATTGAAACTGCAAATGCTGATCAAACAACTACTGTGCTCAAACCCGGCGACACTTGGCGAAACAAACCGTTGGAGCCGCATCAGTTGATATGCGTTGAAGAAGGCACAGTTATCGAAGTCAGCACAGCAGACAGTGTGGAAGACAACTATCGTGTGGGCAAAGGCGACAATCAAAAATGAACATACTGTTAACAGGCCATAAAGGTTTTATTGGTAGTCGTGTGCTGACAGCACTGGAGTCTGCTGGACACACTGTGAGTACATACGATTGGGGCGACGGTAATTTTCCCAGCGTAATGGAACAAGATTGGGTTATACATATTGGGGCCATCAGCAGCACAACTGAAAGAGATATAGATAAAGTGTTGCGACAGAACTTTGATTTCAGTCGCCAGCTGTATGATGCTTGTAAAACGTACGGAGTTAACTTCCAATACGCAAGTACAGCAAGTGTTTACGGGTTAACCAGTACATTTAGAGAAGATGCTCCTGTGGATCCACGTACTCCTTATGCATGGAGCAAATACTTGTTCGAACGCTATGTGCGAGATCATCCCAGCGGCAGTGTAGTACAAGGTTTCCGTTATTTTAATGTGTATGGTCCTGAAGGTGAAGAACACAAAGGCAACCAAGCCAGTCCGTTTATGCAATTCAAACGCCAAGCTGAAACACAAGGACGCATACAAGTTTTTGAAGGCAGTGAACACTATCTAAGAGACTTTGTGCATGTGTCTAAACTGGTTGACACACACTTGGATTTCTTGTATAATACACCTAGTGGCTTGTGGAACTTGGGAACTGGGCGCACAATGAGTTTTATGGATGTGGCAAAAAGTTTTGGTGTACCTGTTGAAACAATTCCCATGCCCAACAACTTGAAAGACTCGTACCAAAAGTACACTTGTGCTGATATGAGCAAATTTAATGCAACGGTGGCAGAGAGGTCCAATGCACGGGATTGCAAATCCTGAAAACCGGGGGTTCAAATCCCTCCCGTTGTTCCAAACATGTGCTAGTTCATTCTAACTAGATGGTGGATGTGTCACTAACCAGTGGCCCCTATTAGGATACTAACAGCAATTTTATTTCAATCCAAATGAAGAAAAATGTATCCTGTTTCACCAAAATGTATAGACAACACATGTTGTTTGTACTATAATAGTCGCATAGCAAGGAAACTTGCTAAGAAGTTTTAGGATCGGTACAGCAACTACATATTACAATGGAACGCTAATCTTATGCTGACAGCTGGAGCCTGAAAGGGCTTTGAAGGTTGTCAGCATGTATAGGATTAGATAGAGGAGTTTCGACAAGTCTCCTCGATAAAAACAAAAAGTAGACAACGATCCTGTTAAAGTTTTAGAATGTTAACAGCAACTTTAAATTTCACTATAATCGAAAATAAAATACATTCTGTAAAGGTAAAATAAAATGAACGCATTTGTAACAGCAATTCAAAATCAAGAAGCCCGTACTGCCAATGGCATGAAGGCTCGCAAGTCCACAGCTTCGGCTTGTGTTGACCTGTTCTACAAGATCGGTGCAAGCCGTGGTAAGAACATCACTGGCGAATTCACCGCCGCTTATGTGGAAAATTCTGACATGGCACTACGCATTGCACAATGGGCACGTGATGTGCGTGGTGGTGCAGGTGAACGTCAGCTATTCCGTGACCTTTTGGTTCACCTGGAAAAGACTGACCCAGATGCCGCACTGGCACTGTTGAAGAAGATACCAGAAGTGGGTCGTTGGGATGACATCTTTGTGTTCCAAACTTCAGCATTGAAGTCGGCCGCTTATGCCATGTTGGGCGATGCCCTACGTGCCAAGAACGGTTTGGCTGCAAAGTGGTGTCCTCGCAAGGGCAAGATCGCGGCTGAAGTTCGTGCCTTCTTTGGCATGACTCCCAAGCAATACCGTAAGAGTTTGGTGGGTATGACCACAGTTGTTGAAACCCAAATGTGTGCAGGAGATTGGGACAACATCAACTTCAGTCACGTTCCTTCTGTAGCGTCTCGACTATACAAGAAGGCATTCAACCGTCACACACTTGCATTTGCAGAGTATGTGGCCAAGTTGGTAAGTGGTGATAAGACTGTTAAGGTTAACGCCAACGCAATCTTCCCACATGATGTGTTGAAGGGTGTTATCGGTTCTTACCGTTCAAGTTTGGACAAGACAGAAACTGACCACATTGTGGCACAGTGGAACGCTTTGCCTAACTACGTTGGAGATGCCAGCATCATGCCAATCGTAGACGTTAGCGGTTCTATGTCTTGCCCAGCAGGAAAGAACACTAATGTGACTTGCATGGATGTTTCCGTCAGCTTGGGCTTGTACCTAGCAGACAAGAACAAGGGTGTGTTCAAGGACACTTTCTTGACTTTCTCTAGCAAGCCAGAACTTGTTACTCTAAAGGGTAATATTGTTCAAAAGGTTAGCCAAATGTCCAGTAGCGATTGGGACATGAGCACTGACCTAAACGCGGCTATGAACAAGATTCTAGACGTGGCGGTCAAGGCATCTGTACCAGCCAGCGACATGCCAAAGATGTTGCTGATTTTGAGTGACATGCAGTTCAACCAATGTGTCAAGAATGACGACAGTGCAATGGCCATGATCGAACGCAAGTTTGAAGCCGCTGGCTACAGCATGCCACAGATTGTGTTCTGGAACCTAAAGAGTTCAGACAACGTGCCTGTGGCAGCAGACAAGAGTGGTGCGGCTTTGGTGAGTGGATTCAGCCCAAGTATAATGACCAGCTTGCTGGCCGCTGACATGGATAAATTCACTCCAGAAGGCATCATGCTTAAGACTGTGATGGTTCCACGCTACAACGTCTGACTGTTGTAAAAATACAACACTGAACCCAGTTGGCTTAGATTGACTGGGTTTCTTTTTGACTGTATAATACTCACATGTACAAAGTAATATTTAATAATGTAGCAGTAGAGTTTGATGATTTGAACTCCGCAATGGAACATGCAAAATTGATTGATAAATTTGTTTCTATCAAAGGAGGTGAATTTGAAATTGTTGGAAGATTTGGCGTTGACACAGTAAAGGATGGCCTGTGCCCAGATGGCATTGCCTATGATTGGAACAAAGCGAGCCGAATTGGTCGCGTTAAAAAAGAGAGAACATAACATGAGAAAGTTAGCAACCATTAGGAAGATTGATGCACTGCGTCCTATCCCGGATGCAGATGCTATTGAATGTGCAGTTGTGGGTGGATGGACCTGCGTGGTAAAGAAGGGTGAATATGCCGCTGGTGATCTGGCAGTGTACTGTGAAATTGATTCGTGGATCCCTCATGAAATAGCACCATTTCTATCAAGAGGAAACTTCCCTCGTGTGTACAATGAAGTCAAAGGCGAACGACTACGTACAATGAAACTACGTGGACAATTGAGCCAAGGACTTTTGCTTTGGCGACAAATTGCACTAGACAAGGTTGGAGAAATTTACGAGGGAATGGATGTATCTGAACTACTTGGCATTGTGAAATACGAAGCACCAATCCCAGCACAGTTAGCAGGTGAAGTCAAAGGCATGTTCCCAGGTTGGATCCAAAAGACTGACCAAGAACGTGTTCAAAACTTAACAGAAGAATTTGACTACTGGCTCAAGGAACAACATGCATGGGAAGTTACTGAAAAGCTGGATGGCAGCTCAATGACTGTGTACCTGCGTGACGGAGAGTTTGGTGTGTGTAGCCGTAATCTTGAACTCAAGCCCAGCGAAACCAACAGCCTGTGGAAGGTTGCAATACGCAATGAGTTGGAGTTGAAGCTTCGGCGTGCCAATCGTAATCTTGCACTACAAGGTGAGTTGATTGGAGAAGGTATCCAAGGTAATCCGTACAAGCAGAAAGGACAGGAATTTTTCTTGTTTGATATCTACGATATTGATACCAGCAAATATCTAACTCCTGCTGAACGCAAGGCATTTGTTGAGGAACATGATATCAAACATGTGCCTGTGCTGGCATTTGGTGCTGAATTGTTGGATACTTTAGGTATCAACAGCATTGACGGTATTCTGAAATTTGCAGAAGGCAAATCAGTTATGGGAATGATTGGCTGTGAACGTGAAGGCGTTGTGTTCAAAAGCAAGGCTGCACAATGTTCGTTCAAGGCAATTAGTAATAAATTTTTATTAAAGGGTGGTGATTAAAATGCCAAAATGCTATCAACTAATTGGCGTGCCTGCATCAGGTAAAAGTACATGGGTTAAAAATCAAGAGTGGGCGTTGGGGTTGACCATAGTTAATACAGACGCATTTGTGGAAGATTATGCAAGAGCACAAGGTAAGACCTATAGTGAAGTGTTTGTAGACTACATGCCCACAGCCATTGACTTAATGGTTGAACAAGTTGTGTTTGCACGTGAGCACGGTCATACTATAATTTGGGATCAAACCAGTACCACAGTTAAAAGTCGTGCTCGTAAGTTCCATATGCTGCCTGACTACGAACATATTGCTGTGGTGTTTCGTACACCTGAACATAAAGAACTTGTGCGGCGTTTGATGAGTCGGCCTGGGAAAGAAATTCCAGACCATGTGGTTGCCAGCATGATTGCCAGCTGGGAAGAACCCACCGAACAAGAAGGCTTTAAGGAGATTTGGAACGCAGGTTGACAACTTCTCCTTTTGGCAGTATAATATATACTTAACAAGAAAGGAGGGCATTATGCCTAGTGTATTTTTAGTCAGCGACACACACTTTGGTCACACTGGCGTATGTAAGTTTACCCGAAATGACGGGGTAACAAAATTGCGGCCATGGACAGATCCAGATGAGATGGACGAAGCCATGGTCAAGGCGTGGAACGAGCGGGTAAAGCCCAGTGACAAAGTGTACCATTTGGGGGATGTTGTTATCAACCGTAAGGCTTTAAAGACATTAGCTCGTTTAAACGGTGACAAAGTGTTAATCCGCGGCAACCACGACATCTTCCGTGATGATGAGTATCGTGAATACTTTCGTGAGTTACGGGCTTACCATGTGATGAACGGAATGATATTAAGTCATATTCCGTTGCACAGTGACAGCATGGGCCGGTTTGGTACCAACATTCACGGACACACCCACGCAAATCGTGTGAAGCGGGCTCGTGGTGTTGACGCACGTACAGGTGATATCTTATACAGTGAAGAAAACGATGTTAGGTACCATTGTGTTTGTGTGGAACAAACTCCCGATTTTGCACCTATTTTGTTTGAAGATGTCGTTGCACGTATCGAAGCAGAAGGCGGCAGTATTGGATTCAAAAGTGGCAACGGACCCACCATGTGATAATAGTGGTATAAAATAGGGCCTACGGGCCCTATTTTTGTGGCTTGAGCTTCTGTATATTTGAATAAATACACTACAGAATACTGGAGATAGCCCATGTCGCTTAGAATTAGAAGAGGAACAAACACCGATCGATTAACTATTACGCCCGATGAAGGCGAGTTGATCTATGTTACCAACTCACGTAAATTATACGTGGGTGATGGAGCCACAGTGGGCGGCAGAAACATTGGCGAAGCACTGGCGGGTAATAATCTAGTTTGGGATAACATCAGTCAAACATTGCAATCCACAGCCAGCGGCGGCAACACGTTGCCACCAAATGCATTGGGATTCTTAAGGAATGACGGCGCAGGAAGTCTGTCGTGGACAACAACCACAACATCATCAGTTGCAGCTGACACCAACCCATCACTGGGGGGCAACTTAACTTTAAGTGGGTATAATATTGCTGGCACTGGCAATATTAGTATCACTGGGAATATCACTATTGGTGTATCAAACACCATTACTGCACAGAAGATTAGTGCTGGCATTGAAGGTTTAGCAATAAGTTCTTCCAACACTGTACCGTTAACTGTCACGGGAATAATAACAGGCGGCGCCAACGGACAATTATTTGTAAGTATACGAGCCAGCAAAGGAACAACAGCATCACCGACCACAACTGTTGCTGGCGACAACTTGGGAGGAGTTGTTATTGCTGGTTATAACGGTACCGCTTATCAAGGATCAGCAATAATTTCCTCTGCTTGGGAAGCAGGAGCTGTATTATCTGAAACATTGCCCAAATCCACAATAACCTTGGGAGTAGCTGGAGGAGGAACTACACTTCGTAGAGCTACATTTAATTCATCAGGAGTGTTTAATGCTCCACTATTAAATACAACCACATACTCAGCAGCTGGCACAGCAATTCCCAGTGCAGCAACTTCGGGTGTGGGTGCAAGAGCATTTGTAACCGATGCAAATGCATCAACATTTGGCACAGCATACACCAGCGGTGGATCAAACAGCGTACCAGTTTATTCAAACGGAACAAGTTGGTATATCGGCTAACACCATCTATCATACTTATTAAGTTCTTTTAAAAACTCTTCAGGAAACAATTGCCAAACAGTTTGAGTTGTTCCCCGATAATCAATTTCTTTTATACGTTTCATTTGGCCCAGTTTTTCTAAAGTTGGGCCAAATGTACGATGTACTCTGCGTTGAGTTCCTACGCTGCTTTCATTACTTGTGATATATAAATTTGATCCGGTAGGTGCCCAGTCAATACAAGCAGGGATTAAAAATTGTGCTGTGGGATTTTGATGCTGAGTGATAACACTTATAGTACGTAATCCCGTACCATACTTACCAGAAATCATATCTGTAAACACACAAGTACGTGCAGCAATACGATATGCATTATCTCCCATTTCAGGAAATGAGTGAGCACCAACGCTACCTATGGCTTTATTGTCATGATAAAGTATCCACACACACCATTCTTTTTCTTTTGCTAAACTATCAACCAACATTTTTTGGCTAGCGTTGTTTGCAAATCCTTTTGAATTAGCAACAGCATAAAATTCTGTAAGATCCAAATCAGGAGACCATTTTCTCACTTCAAACATTTTACTTTCTCTATAAAATCTGCAGGATAGTTTGTACTAAAACTTGCCCAGCATAACTGTTCCATTACTGCAAACGGTTGCGGCTTATCCCAGGCTATTCCCAATGTAGCAATGTGTTTTTTCATCTCTTGTTGACGAGTTGTGTAAATGTGACTTTCAACATCAGCAATACTAAAATGCGGTTCGTTTTTGCTATATGTGAAAAAATAATTGATACTTTTGAGTTTGCCGCCAACTACAAAATAACTGCTGGGGTGCATACTATATTTGTATAACCCTAATGATTTGTGTGCCCGGATAATTTCTAACATTTGATCCTGCCAGTCAGGTAACACACTATCATAGTTTGCTGTATCGCATCCAGCACGTTCCCAAAAGTCAGGTCCGTCTATCTCTAAAAATAATTTCTTTTTTTCTAAATCGATATTTTTAATTATTGGAACTAATTCAGGATACTTATTACGCATTTGTGTGAGATAGTTGACTTCACGCAACCATTTTTCTTCCATTTTGGCTGCGTCCACAACTTGATTTTGATTCTTGTGATAAGTCACATCGTTGTGGTACCACTGAACAAATGTTTTTTTATCAGTACTGATCAAACTTGTGTAAATAAGATTGTTACGAGACGGCCCATCGCCTGGAACGTTATTGTAATAATATTCGTAGTTCATAGTATTAATTATCAAAGGAAAATATGATCAAAGGCATAAACGGCAGTCCGTATTATGATATGGAACCTTACTTAGACATGGATGCATTTGAACACATGCAACCGGAAATTATTCGAGGATTTTCTGAAGCAAGAGAATTTGCCAAAGAAGGAACATGGATGACTCCTGGGTTTACTTTTAAAAACGCCAGCTATCAACCTCATTGGAAACCTATCTATAAAGCAATAGAAGAATTTTTAGCATTGCCGGATGATGATCCTATTAAAAAAGGCGGAATAGATTTGTACAGAGATTTTAATGATTTTCGTGTCCGTAATAAATTTACACGTTATATTAAAATGGCTATGGGTGCGTATGATCCTTACCTATACTATTTTCTTTGGGAGCAAGGCAGTTGGGATGATCGAACAGCGTCTCGTAAACTAACACCTGAAGCTGAACACTTTCCCAATGTAGTTAAATGGATTGAAAGTATGATCGGTTCTATCTTCAAAGATATTGGTCGTGTTATATTTTTCCATTGCGAAGCAGATGGTATTCCTTTTGAGCACAGAGACTTGGATGCTAAAAATGGAATCGATGTGGTTAAACCTCATCGTAACGAATTTATACACATACGTCCCAACACAAAAAAAGCATTTTACATATGGGATCCAGAGAAACAAAACAAGGTATATTTAAATACTCGAGCAGCATGGTGGAACGATGTTGACTGGCACGGCGGCGAACGTATTATGGAGCAAAGTTATGGCCTACGCATTGACGGAAAGTTTACAGAAGATTTTCGTAAGAAGTTAGGTATTGATCATTTGGAGAGTTATTGATATGTTAAAATATTATGGAAACTTTCAAGGAGTTGATTGGGCTGCATTGGTAGAATCTCTCAAGTCACAACAACCAGCATACGTGGGTCCAAGGCACAGGGCAAATGATGAAAAGGCTCCCGGCGTTAATGAAGTTGCGGGTGTGTGGGAATCTGCAGGTTATAAAACTATTGATAAAGGTGGCAATGCAACTTGGGATATGTTTATTCCTGATGTAAACTTTGATAGAGAAATAGTTCATAAATTTATAGACTTTGTAGGACTCGACGGATACACAAATGCATGGGTCAGCAGAATAAATCCCGGATGTGTTGCACCCTGGCATTGGGATGTAACAGATAATGAAGCGACATTATTAGGACAGTCTGCTATACGTTATCATTGCCACATACAGGCTTTACCTGAAATAGTCGGGCATACACTTATAGTAGAGGATACTTGTTTATATAATCAAAAGCCTGGAGAAACATATTTGTGGAGTGATCGCAAAGCCTGGCATGGCGGTGCTAATTGCGGATTTGAACCCATGTATTTGTTTAACGTTTGGTATTCAAAATAACTTAGGCCAATATTTAAACAGATGATGTGTTAATAATCTATTATAAAATATTTCAAAATCTATTGTATTGCCCACTATCGCTTCGTTAAACCTATCTACAGAATCTTTACCTATCATCTCTCTAATAATGTCTAATGGCATCATTCTATCTTTAAATGCCACACAACCATAAAAGTCTATTGTTTTAACAGTACCGTTCAGTATAAAAAAGCAATGTGGGTACAGCGTTACTTTATAGTATTGTTGTTTGTTAATATCGTCTACAATTGATCGAATTTGTTCTTGCCAATTAACACATTCATGGTCTATATCACGTGTGTTGTCTAAAACAATATTATTAAGAGTTTCTTCTCCAAACTCTACAAATATTTTTTTTCCTTTTATGTCTAATACCTTAGGGCACCAAACATAGTCTTTAAATTTTTCTAAATTAGAAATTTCGCGTTCAAAAAAATAATCCCTAATTTTTGTGCTGAGTAGATTCTTGTGATAACCATTATCTGCAAAATCCATGCATAGTACATTATCTTTCACCAAAGGAGCATATATTAAATTAGTTGAATTAAGTGTTCCATCAACGTAATCTATCTTGTAAAGATATTTCATATTAATTTAAATTCTTCTGGTAAAATACTTTTTAAAAATTCTAGTTTATCCTGCTCTATGTTAAATGTTATTGCTACATTGTGTTGTGCAAAATTGTTTATGAAACCTAACTTGTTTGCTTCGTTGAACCACGGACTTAACGTATTATCAAATAGGAACCTGGTATGGTTAGGATTGTCCATACTTGTGACTAGTGATACTGCTACTGGATTTGACAACTTATTATTCTTTAATAGTTTACGAACAACTAGTTGCACTCTAGCCTTACGTCCAAAATTAGTTGCCGTATGTATAAAACTGGCATCCATATCATACCAGACACCATCTTGAGATACCGGATACATTATCTCTTGTACCAGATTAATCAAATAACTACTGTCACCAAAAATGTTTAGATGATATCTGTCATCGATATCAGCGTGCTCTTGATAGCAGTGGCCCGGATCTAATATAATAATCCGTGCTTCACCTTTAACGACAGGTAACGAGTTATAAAGTACCTCCCAAACTGTACCTTTATATTCATTTTTTATAATCCATGGATCGTAAAAGAAATTGCCAGTTGGTTGATTAATAGTTGTTTTCATATCCTGCTTTGGCAAGTAATCACAGGCTTCTTGAAATAAACTTGTATCAACTGTATAATTAGTGGGATTTAACATGAAATATTTATGTGATACTTTTATAGTGTAAATAGAAGATGGAACGAATAAAACGAGCAACTAGTTACAGTGCCGAGTGGCTAGAAACAGATAGACCTCAACCCTTATCAGATTTGTTTATTGAACAATTACAGCAGGAAGTGCTTTCTGGAAAATTAGACAAAGACATTAGTAATAAGGTCTACACTGATTTTAAATCTGAAATGACAGCATGGTTGCATAGGAGTAAATTGAACGACTTGATAGGATTTGAAGTTTTTAATCGCATAGATATTATTAATGGTTGCACACAATTTATTGATAACTTGTATATGCAAGGTCCAGTACAAACAATACGTGGAGATTATAGATACCACGAACGATTAAAATTAAGTTATATTAAGGATGTGGGCTCATTAATTCCAAATACGCCATTAATTATTGCAATGCCTTTTCCGCAAGTTGGTGCACCACACGCTGACATGTTGGAATTATTAAATGAAGCAACTATTAAAAAAATCGATGTGCATATAGATGGTGCATGGATCACATGCTGTAAAGATGTTGCATTTAATTTTAGTTATCCTTCTATAAAAAGTGTAGGGATAAGTTTAAGTAAAGGCTTAGGTCTAGGTTGGAATAGGATAGGACTACGTTGGACTAGACAACCTACTGCTGACAGTGTTACAATAATGAATGACTTTAACATGAATTTGCGGGCACCTGCTATGATAGGATTATATTTTATTCGTCAATTACCGCCCGATTATTTGTGGAACAAATACGGCAATATCTACAATCAGGTATGCAAAGACTTTAATTTGACTCCAACTGCCAGCATTTACCTTGCATTACGCAACAACCAACCAGTGGGACTAAGTCCGCTAATCCGTTATGTTGCCGAACAATAATTCTCCTACATTTTGCATGCATCCGTTTACTGGCCTAGCAACTAGAGAAGATGGTGCTATACAAGTATGTTGTCGCAGCCATCCGATTGGGGATATACAACAGAATACATTGGAAGAAATATGGAACGGAGAAACTATAAAGCGTATCCGAAAACAAGTTCTTACAGGTGATCGGCCTTCTGAATGCAGTCCTTGTTTTGGATTAGAAGATCAAGGAGTAGAAAGTCTTAGACAACGCCACATTGCTGGAAAAATCCCCGAGGCCAGAATTACATTATACCCTGATGCTGTAAACAAAATGGATAGCAATTTTACTATGCCGTTTGAAATTCCTACAATGGAATTAAAACTTAATAACTTGTGCAATCTCAAATGCCGTATGTGTCATCCCGGTGATAGCACTAGTTGGAACGACTGGGGAGAGATTAAAGATTTTTATAAAGGATCGGGTCAGATTATTTTTGATCTAGTTGATAAACACAATTTAGAACGTAAACCGCTGTTAGACAAATTTGAAGATAATCCCAATTGGTGGACAAGTTTAGAAAAGAACTTGCCTTACTTTCGTCGTGTTGAATTTGCAGGCGGCGAACCTTTAATGGATCCACAACATTATCGAATATTAGATATGTTAAAGCCCTACGGCAAAAATATTGAAATTAAGTATGCTACTAATGCTACTACATTAGGAATTAGTAAAGGAAGAACTATACATGAATATTGGCCTCATTTTAGATCAGTTGCCGTTAACGTCAGCATTGACGGCATTTATAATGTTTACGATTATATTCGCGGCAACGGGGATTTTTCTGTCGTTGAAAAAAACATTAGGGATATACAAACAATCCCCAATATCAATCGAATAGTTGGTGCGGTTGCTGTACAAGTTAGTAATGTTTTAACCTTAGATAAGATGATTGAACATTTCTTAGATAAGTTAGGTATTGTATTTTACACTAATATGGTACAATACCCAAACGTATTATCTGCACAAGTGTTACCCAGTGAACTTAAAGCAGAAGCAATTACAAAATTAAAGGCTGTAAGAGAACGTGTACCTGAGTTTAATCTAGTAAAACAGCACCCAATGTTAAAAGAACTAACTTATAAACAAATTGACGGCATCATTAACTTTTTACTGGCAAAAGATTTGACACATTTGTGGAATGATTGTGTAGAATTTAATCGCAGATTAGATGTTACAAGGAATCAAAGTTTCTTTGATGTTACTCCAGAGTTCAAAGACTATGTATAAAGTAGCTAATCGTTGGGACCATGCTAATGCTATCAAGATTGAATGGAATCTCGGCAAACGATGTAACTACGATTGCAGCTATTGCCCAAGTGAGATACACGATAACACCAGCCCGCATACTGATATAGAAATACTCAAAGCTGTTGTGGATCAACTTGCATCATTGGGCAAACCCATACGGCTTAGTTTCACAGGAGGCGAGCCCTGTGTGCATCCCAAGTTTGACGAACTAGTAAAATATGCACGACATAAAAATATACAGTGGATCAGTGTAACAACCAACGGAACCATACCCTACGAATTTTATGCTAGCTTACCAGTGGATCAGTATGTGTTTAGCATACACTTTGAGTATGAGTGGTTACGTGCAGTAAACACTGTACAGAAAATAGCAGATATGAGCAGTATCAAAGTCATAGCACAGATCATGTGCCATCATGACCGCATGAATGAAGCAGTACAAGTTCGTGCTATGATGTTGCAATCTCAAATACCCAGTACCCTAAGGCGTATACGATGGACACAAGGTGATCATGATTTGTTTGATGACATGCGTTATAATCCTTTTGATTTAGAATGGCTCAAGAGTCAAGAGGCCACTGTGCAACCTAATACTATTATATTTTATAAAGACAAGGCCATGGAACAACGTCATGCCAATGATGTAATTAAACTAAAACTAAATCAATATAACGGCTGGACCTGTAATGCAGGAATAGAAAGTCTAATGATAAATTGGGACGGTGACGTACACAGAGCCACTTGCCGTGTGGGCGGAAGTCTTGGCAATATATACAACAGCACGTTCAGTGTTCCAACTGAGCCAATTACGTGTGATCGTAATTTCTGTACCTGTGCCGCTGATATACCACTTACAAAATATGCGACAATTCAGGAAATACCAACTTAGCATTTAAATTACGGATGGAATCTAAGTGTGTAACATATTCTTTAAAATCTGGTAATAAATGCGATTGGTCGTTGGCCATAACAAATTTAAGGATACCTTCCCAACGTTTCCATCCATACGGATTGTCCTTCCAAAAATTATCATCTTGCCTATAATTGTCCCACAACCATTGTTTAAAATCAGCAAATGCGTGTGCAATCTCTTCTTTGTCTTTTTGCGGTAATATCCTAGCACTTAAAAAAGTTGGAATATACAACAGATGAAGATTAATTATTCCGCCGCCTGTTTCATATTCGTCCAAACTAAACTTATTAATTTTTTTAAAACCCATATTTAATTTCCATTTGGCGAAATCAATAATATGTTTTATATTGAATACCTGCACCGCACAAGCAATGGCACAGTGAACATTTTCAGGTGCATTGTCCATTAGCCATAAACTACGTTCAATAGCATCCCAGTCGGCAGGATATCGTATGTAATTGTTACGCTCTGTAGCAGCATCGATACTAAATGCGTATCGAACTTGCTTAAATTGACTCCAGACATCGATGATGTCTTTGTTGACAAACAGCCCGTTGCTGTTATATCGCAAGCTGATATTCTTAGCGTACCCACGTTTAATAATTTCGTCTAAAAATCTTCTATGTTCTTTAATCATTAAAGGCTCGCCGCCTGCAAAATACAATTGTGTTATGTTAGGAATCTGTTCAAACACATCATCCCAAAACTCAGGTTTTTCATACCATGTGTTATTGAATGTATCTTTGTTAAACCCTACTTGTTTTAGAACTTGAACACTTTTAGTTTTTTTAATCAACTTATCGTAATCTTGTAACCAACGACTGCTGTCATGGGGGCTGCACATAACACATTTAAGATTACAAGTATGTCCTAGTCTGAGATCCAAATACCTAATGATTGGAGGAACAGCACCAGCAGCATCAGTGTCGCTGATGAGTTTTTTGAAATCAAGACCATCACGATTCCACTCATACATTTCCCATAGGCGTTTGCTTACAACTCCGTTCGATTCTTCTTCAAAACATTTAGTGCAACTTGCAGGTATTTTGCCTTCCAACATGGTTAATCTTACACTACGCATGTATTGATTGTTAAATGCTTCTAATGGAGTTTCACGGCCAAAATTAGCAGGCACTCCGTTTTCTTTTTTAACTAATCCCACAGTATGGTCACCCGTTGCTGCTCCGCTTGCATTGGTGACACAACACAGTCTGGCATCACCGTTTGGACGAGTAGCTAAATGTATCCACGGTAATGCACAAAAAGTGGGGCTACCTGTTTTTTCTTCTATCAGTTTGATGTAACTTTTAATTTTATCAGTCATTGGTAAGTATTCGTAGTTTCAATAAATTGATCTTTTGGTTTAGAAAAATCCATTCCCGGCCCAACACCACAGGTTCTAACACACATGAACAACTTTTTTGTTGTCCAATATTCTCGCCATACTGTTTGATACTCAGGAGAATCTATTATTTCTCTCACAGAACGTTTGGTAGTATCCATATTACCAAGATAGTTAATCATGTCATGATGTTGTAGCAACATGGTTTGTACTATACTGTGTACATTTTCTCCCCATTCATGGAAGTTTGTCTGCTCTCTCATATAAGGTACACTGGCTGTGTGACAACATGGATATAAATTCTTATATGCATCGATATAGACTTCTTTGCTCTTTAAAACTTTGCAGTCAATTTTGGCAGTGGACACTAGATCTTTAAAAGAATCTATTATTTTCCTATCTATAAATTTTATAGTGGTATCTGAAGCTGGTTCTAAATAGTGTGTGATATTGCTATTTTTATCAAGAACTTTAGTTCTTGCTTGTCCTACAAATCTAATACTATTCTTAACCGTGAAACTGGAAAATCCAAGTGTTTTTGAAAGTGTTCTACATGCATCAACTTGATGTTCGTTATGTTTAAATTTTATAAATGCCCACTCGGCTATGCCACCTTCCTCAATAAATGCCGATGCATTTTTAATTATGTTATTAAAATCTGTACCAATTCTATATAGGCTATGAGTATCTGCTAGGCCATCTAAAGCAAAAACAACTCGATGGTTTTTAGGCAAAGAATGGGCCAACTCTCGCCACCAAGATGTGGATCTTGCTCCGCCATTTGTGTGTATTGAAACATGAGTCTCAGGATGTGCAATTTCCCTTGCAAGACGGCACATATCAATTAAATCATTATTTAATATTGGATCTCCAAAGTTACCACAAAAGTAAAATCCGTCAAGTTGATCAAGTACTTCTTGATTCATTATAATTTTAAAATCTTCTAGTGACCAATTTTGTATTTTAATCAGAGGATTTTCTAATCCGCCGCTTATGTTGCGACTACACATGGGACAACTAGCTTGGCAATTGTTAGTTATTTCAAGATGTATTTGTTTGAGATCTTTAAATTTAAACATAATGTTTAACCTATTAATTTGATTGGAATAACTTGTTTTGTTGTGTTAATTTCGTGTTCACAGTAACACCCTTCTTTGGTACAAATAGTCGGAACTAACTTAGGATGAAACATATTTACAAAATTCTTATCATATAAATTATAACTAATTGGAAGTTTATATAAATTTTCTCCGCAATTAGCTGAAAGTCGGCCATCAAAATTAATTAATATATTGTCTACACCTATATTGCACTCCCAGCCTTTAAAGTGATTTAAATTATTAAAAAGCAAATAATTTTTTTTGATACCAATAACTTCACCGTTATCAAAATGTAATTTATTTTTGTAATTAAAATTTTTTGATGTACTCCAATACCAAAATAGATTAGGTCTACGTTTTACATACGATTCAAGATATGTTGTTTGCTCTGCGTTATATTTTATACTATTGTGTATAACTTGAGACGTTTGTATACTCCAGGTTTTTTTACTTTTTTTCAAATTCTGTACTATATCGATAGCCCTATCCCAAACAGTAGGATCCATTAGTACTATTACATCAACATACACAGGTGCAATATATAACAAATCGGCTACTGCTATTATATGATTTTCATCAGCTTCATTGGGATGACAACTGATAAGTACTTTATCAAAATATCGGCTGTGTTCAGACCACCATCGAATAGTACGAGATGCATTTGTGGTTATTCTGATCTGTATATCTTTTCCAAATTCTAATTTTAAAATTTTTATGAAATTGCCCAACTCTGGCCACATGGTGGGTTCACCACCCAACAAATTTAATTCAAATTGACTTTTATTAAGGTGTGTTTTATAATACTTTAAAAGTTGAATAAAGTTGTTGGCAACTACATCAAGATCTGGCCATCTGTGTTCTCCGGTATTAGAACCTGGAAAACAATACCAACATTTGTAGTTACATACGTTATGTATTGCATAATTAATCAATAATTTGTTAGGTGAACTTTGTTGTTCAACTTTAACAATACTCACGTCCATCTCCTAAGGACTTCAGGAGTGATATCAATACTTTTATTGGTATCAATTGCAGTCTTTATTGATTCAAATACCAACTTATTTTTATCACCTTCGAGGTGGTTTGGACGTTCATCTGAAATAGGATAAACAGGCCATGGGTAATTAGATATCGATAATGACATTAAACACGGATGTATAGCAACGCCATGCCTCCACGTATGAGGATATGAAATATTTTCCGGATGCCATCCGTTAGATTTAGAAAAATTACTAGAACCAAACGCCCACATGTGTACAATTTTAGTAGACGCAGGTAGCAAATTTAAAACATTATTATCAATGTATTGTAATTGGGCCACATGTTCTACATCTTCTTTTTCTTGATCATACAAATATAAGTAATATTCTTTAGCTGCTTCATATATATCTTTATCAAAAAAATTATATTTTTCATTTGGATACGTTTTAGCAAACCAATCAAACTTTTCCTTGTTAAAACCTTTTAGAGCAGCTGACGCATGCAAACTACGAGATGTTCGATGAAAAAGTTTACCGGAGTGTGTCCACACAAATACACATATGTCAGGCACTGTGTTCTTTTTTATTAACGGCAAAAGTTGATTGAAATATAAATCCCAAACACTACTCCCGCCCATGCCGAGATTTGAAATCTCAGCATTGTAATGAGATACTAACTGTTCTATATATGTTTTGTAATCGTGCTTAGTACTGTGCTCATTATTTTCTAATGCACAAAAGCTATCTCCAAAGAATCCTATAGTGGTTAATGCCATGGTGATTGATAATAATAATTTAAATCATTAACAGGATTAACTAATTGTCCTAGCGGCAACTTTGTTCCGTTTAACCTAGAAAGAAATAATTCAGCTACAATTTTGTTATTTGCTTCGGTCATATGGCAAGCTCTACTATCTCGGATACCTTTGCGGTAAAAATTATTCCGAGCGTCTTTATCTAACCCTAATAATTTATCTTCAAATTTTGTAATAGAATATAATGGTATTTCATTAGACCATGTATTATCAAAACATGGATATACTATTGCATCTGTACGAAGTTGTTGTACACTGTCTATCATAAGTTGATGTAATTTTTCTTCTTTCTCATTATTATGTATCAAGTTATAGTAGTCTACAATAAGTTTATATTGTTCGTTCTCTACTCCTGTGGCAGATTCTAGTTTAATAGATGCAGTAGTATAATTCTGATTTGGATATATTTTTACATTTGGATTAAACAATGTAAGTCTGTGAGGAGATGTTATTAAGAATATGATATTATCAAATTGTTGATAATTTTTTAAAAAAAGATTGTAACTAAACCACAAATCAGTTCCTGCATCTCCAAAGTTAGTTATATCGTATCCTATTAGAAATTCAGGCCATGATTTTTCATTTATGTCAGAAGCATCTTTACGTGCATAACTATCACCAAATATTGCAAGTTTTTTCATTTACCAAATATTTTTAAATTTAGGAACCATAGCAAAAAAATCCAGTTTACGTTCACTGGCAGTATCTTCAATGTGTTGTTTTACTTGTTCCCATTGTACAGGTGCAGAATTTTTAAGATAGTGTATTGCAACTAAGTAAGGATTGGCGGCTCTAGTTTTTTTATTTGCTTTATATTTAACAGCAGCAATTTTGAATTTTTCAATCAGCTGGTGTTTGTATTCTTCAGGCAACGACTCAATAGTTTGCCATTGCGGATGAGAAATCCAATCCCAGTTTATTCTCCAATCAGGCAAATTTGATTCTACATAATCAATAAATTCTTCTAGTTCAATTACACTAAACATATTACATACATGATGAATCATTAATTGTATGTTGTGAAACAAAGGATCAATAGATTTATCAGCTGCCCACCATTTGTTATATGTTTGCATGTTAGCAACTATGTTGTCAAAATTGCTGGGCCAACGATACCAGTCATTAACTGATTTAAGCCCGTCTATGCTCACACAAAAATAAACTCTCTTGCATTTGTCAATGTAGGACTTTAAAGTGTTGTTGGGTAGTATTGTACCGTTGGTATTAATTTCTAATACTACATTGCTTAAATCTATACACGACATCAGTTCAATAAATTTTTCTTGTTCCATCATAGGTTCACCTCCTATAATTTTTAACTTAGTTACCTTCGATAAATCCCAATCTTTAAAACTAGTTGAGTGTGTTGAGATAGCAGATTTAGTTGCACGCCCTGCTAGTACATCTATCGAATACCATTTAGTTGAAAAAAAACTTGAACAATGTACGCAAGATAAATTACATAAATTACTAAATGCTATTTCTAAATTTTCAATAGGTAGTGCTTGATTATCTATAGGATTAAAATCTATCGATTCAGTTTGTCTTAAACTTGTTATGCCAATTTTTTCTTCCTCGTAACACTTATTGCAACCTTTAATCAATTTACCTTGCAACATATCTAAACGTATTGTTTTCCAAATATCAGAATTACGCAGATTATCACCAGAATTTATATAAGTGTCTAATCCTTGTTGATTAAATCTACAGCAAGGAATAACTAGGCCATTTGGTCGTACAGCCATAGCCTTCCAAGGATGTGAGCAAAGACTTTGATTCATTACCTGTTATTACCTATTACCATATATCTAGTATACAGCGATAATTTCAATTCGCCTGCCCACTTGACATTAATCCCGCATTGATTTTTAAATTCTTCTAGACTAGATGCTGTACGAACATGTTCGGGAATATTATAGTTATTACTTTGTAACACAAATAAACTATTGTTTGGCATCCCGCTTAACCATACATTGTATTTCTCTTGTGTAATATGTTCGCAACTAGTATTGATAATAATATCTGCATTACTTTGAATAGTACACATATCAGATGTTACAGCACAAAACCTACCTTCTATTTCTTCGCCTTTATTCATCATAGTGGCAACAGACTCACAACAAAGATCAATATCAATACTACGAATGTTGGCAACAGGAATTCTGCTTTGAAATAACATACTGGCTAATACGCCTACCCAACCGCCGTGTATATCAATAGAAAACGGCTTGGGCAGCGTACAATCAACTTTTGGATGTACTGCTAGTTCTAGTGCATCGATTAACCATTCTTTGCTTTTAAGTTGTCCGCTCCAAAACGCATCCATAGTTCGCATAGGAGATTCGCTTTGACGAATAGCCTGCATCCAGTAGTGTAAGTGTTCGGTATCTATTTTCATATTTTTAGTCAGATTGTATTTAACCAAGTAATAGTAGTATATAAATATTTCATGATACCAATTTTTATAGGTTACGATACAAAGGAAGCAATAGCTTACCATACTTGTGTAAACAGTATTATTAGACATAGTTCTGAACCTGTGGCTATAACACCATTAGCTTTGAATCTATTAAACGGCTACAGCGAAAATCATTTGGATGGCAGTAATACATTTACGTACACTAGATTTTTAGTTCCCCGATTGGCCAACAATCAAGGTTGGGCAATCTATATCGACGGCGACATGATCTTAAAAGACGATATCAGTAAGTTATGGAGTTTAAGAGATGATCGTAAAGCTGTTATGGTAGTCAAACATGACTATAAAACCAAGTCTCCCACCAAATACACAGGATCTAAAAATTTAGATTATCCACGTAAAAATTGGAGTAGTGTAATACTTTGGAATTGTAGTCATCCTAAAAATTTAACCTTAACTCAAACTTATATAAAAAATACCAGTGGCAAATACATACACAGGTTTTGTTGGTTGGATGACAACGACATTGGCAGTTTGCCCATTGAATGGAATTGGTTGCCAGACGAATATGGAATAAACACTGATGCCAAATTATTGCACTACACATTAGGTACGCCGTGCTTTGATAAAAGTTCTGTTGGGCCCATGGCTGACGAGTGGCATCGAGAACGCATTTTAACTAATCATGCTACACAAATATAATTGCAAAGTTAAACCACTACTAGATAGCAATCTATTTGGTTATTTTGCAGGTGCATTTTCTAGGCACAGGATATTGGATAAATGGTTTTATTTTTATATGAATGAGCCAATCAAACCTATCGTCATTTGGAAAATATCTAGCACGCCTCATTGGCAATTACAGCCAGGAACTAACAGGTACATTGGAACTGCACTACGAGGAAACAATGAGTGGATTGATGGTGTGCTAATTACAGACGAAGTAGTAAACATAGACGAGATTGAAATATTACATAAAGTGGATAGTATTGACTGGTGTGGTAGTAATTTGGAATTAAATAATATTCCTTCTAATGCGATTCACCAATGGGGAATAGGATCTCAAATCACAGACGATGAATACTGGTTTCTTGATGCATATAAATGGATCACAAAAAATGTAAAAAATAAATGGGGTTTAGAATACCAAGGAAAAGTATTCTATGTGAGTCCGGGCATGCATCATATACGAATTATTGGAAAAGAATTCTATCCATCCTTTAGAAAAACTAAGATAATTGTTAAAGCAAGCAATTATCCAAATTTGCAAATCGCTGTTAAGTCACTTTTTGAAATGATTAAATTATACGAATTTTAGGAATTTTACTATCTGCTGAACTAACACAGCTTGGAGTGGAACAAAGTTGTGGATCTTCAAACAATTTAAATCCTGTTAACACATTGCCTAACGGCGTGTCATGACAACTGTAACTTCTTTTTATTTGGTCTCCTCTAATTATTACACTTTGAAATCCTGAGTTGCACTGCCAGCCTGCAAACTTGTTAAATCCAAATGCATTGAATCTCTCAGCTTGGTCAAATAAATGTTCAGTACCATCTTGCTCGTACAGTGCTATCTGATAAGTTTCTTCACCATCGGATTGTTGCGAGAATTTAGTTTGCATCGTGTGAATCATTTCGTTGGTATATCCATCTACCAATCTACTGGCTGTGGGATCGCTTTGCGGTTTGAGAGTCACATTGATACCACGGGCGGCAAATCGTTCTAGTCTGGCATACAACTCGTGAAACTTTTCTGGAACCATGACTTGATTTATAGTAACATGAACACCATCATACATCAGTTGCAAAATCTTATCACCAAACTCTTGTTCCTTGGCAAACTCGTCGTGAAAGCTGGCTGTTATACTTCTACGTTGTAGCATAGCGGTGGCACCGGCCCATCGCCGCCACCAAGCCAAACTGGGACTCAGATTAGTGGTCATGTGTACAGTTTGATATGCAGTAGATGGCCCATCGTCCAAATGTGCCGTCAACTCCAATAGGTGTTTGTAAGCAGTGGGTTCACCACCACTGAAACTCCAATGAAATTGATTGAATCCATTGTTGCGGGCCTGACGTTTGATTTCGTTAACAACGTTTTTATACACTTCGATTGGTTGGTGATCTGGTACATCTGACCTAGCATATGGCCAACAGTAGCTGCAATTGTAGTTACAAAATCTTCCCAAAATCCAACTTATGGAAAATAATCGATTAATCAACATGGTGCGTTGCCCAAATCGAACAATTTTTTCAAATGGAATGGTGGAATGGCTCATTGACAGTATTTACAAATAAGTATATAATACAGTGGTAGACGTGAGTGGAATTTGGTATACCTCCTCCCTTTGGGGAGGGACTGGGCCTTGCCCTTAGTGGTGGCTTTGTAGGTTCGAATCCTACCGTCTACACCATTGTTAACTACACAGAGGCACACATGAAAAAGGCTATACTTGCATTGGGAATTTTGATATCCGTTAACGCATTTGCGTACTATGAAGATCCACACGAACAATTTGACATGACTCGTAACCAATCGAATCAGATTAAGATTTCTTTTATTCAAACACGGGATGTGCAGGGCGTGTGTAGTGCAGAATCAGTTAAACGTGGCAAAGGCGCATTTGGCTACAGCATAGAAGCATGTAGTTTTTGGAACGGCAGTTTTACTGAGTGTACCATTGTCACAGCACCCCGAGCAAACTTTCACACACTAGGACATGAACTACGCCATTGCCTACAGGGTAACTTTCATAAAAAATGACCAAAATAAATTCAAGTCCAGAACGGCACACCTTTCAAAAAGAAGGGTATATCAAACGTTGCGAGGAAGAGGGCAAAGAGCCCAATCCCGATTATGTTAATATGTACAACACTTTCAGAAAACAGGATGAAGCTAACCTTGTGGATCCCAAATGGCAAAAGAACAACATGGAGTATGATCTGCGCGGCTCAAAAGAACTTTGCAACAAGGTCAAAGAGTCTGACAACTATGCGCAAAACTTGTATGCCGCAATGTGCAACATGGAATGGCGTAGACGAGATCTATGGCCTGAAATGAAGGAAGAAAACTGGGGTTGCAGCTGGCGTCATGCTGGTGGTATTGTTGCTGACATGAAGGAAACAGGCGACTATATTGATTGGTACTGTAGCGGCATTGGCAATGCAGAACTAGGCAACGGCTTAACTGGTGCTGATGGTACTAACTATGTTCCCGAAGGTACTGTCACTGAAGAAATTGAATTGGATTTAAACCGCTTGGGTTGGAGACCAGTTCCATACGAAGATAATCGATAACAGAGTAAATAATATTATGAATACAACAAAGTGGACCGTAACTGTGGAAGAAGCTGAAGATGGCAGTGGAGATTTAATTCTGCCATTCCCCCAAGACTTTTTAGAATCTGCAGGATGGAAGGAAGGAGATACCCTTGATTGGAACGACAACGGAGATGGCTCTTGGAGTCTTACAAAAATAACCAATGGCTAAAGACGATATTATTGAACTGACCGGTTCAGTTGAAGAAGTATTACCAGGCAGCATGTTTAGAGTAAAAGTGGAAAACATGCCAAATACTTTGCTTTGCTACATGGGTGGCAAGTTGAAACAAAACAAAATAAGAATTATCCTCGGTGATAAAGTTAAGTTAGAAATTAGTCCATACGACTTAACAAAAGGTCGCGTAACTTATAGGTTGTGAGTATGAACATGATTCTTGAACAGGTATGTAATGTATGTAAACGAGTTCGAGAACAAAGTCCCGTTCAAGCAACTTTTAGAAACTTGATAAGTCGCACCCGCAACACATTCAAATTATATGAATTTGACATTGCTATCCGAAGTAAAAAAGATAAAACGTTAGACTCGGACAAATGGTATGTCATGGCCTATTATGATTGCGAAAATGATCGAGATCAAGACACTGCCATTGAAGTTATTGTGTATCATAATTTAAAAGGAGATGAGCCGCTGGGTTCTCATCAAATAACTGCTTTCCTTACAGAAATATTTGATGCCACTGTACACGAGTTTAGACATCGATACCAAAGTATTCGAAGAGGGCATCGTCAATATGAAGAACATTGTGACGCTCCGTACTGGAGATACCTTGCCAACGACGACGAATTAGATGCTTACTCATTCAGCATAGCAATTGAACTGTTGAGAACAATGGATGCTGAACGTGCCAAACGAAGAATGGCTAAGATAAGCGTTTTGAGCAAAATGCGAACTGGCCCAAACTACTCAAGCCCACAACTTAGATCTTACATTGAGCATTTTGGTATAAATCATCTCACCAAAAGACTGGCCAAAAAAGTATATTATCATTTGGAAACGATTGACAAGAGGTACGTTTTCCTGTAAAATACAAAGTATAGCAACTACACACAGAGAGCGATATGGACGTTAAAGAATTCTCCACTCAAACAGTTTTAGAAATGGCTTGCTCCGCACAACGAGTCAACGGTGCATACTTGAAAGAATCCGAAGCTGTTTATTCATCCGACAGCGTGTACTTGTGTTCAAAACAACCTAACAAGATGCTGATGTTGTGTACTCTACTGCCAAACAATTGGACCGCTGATCCTAAAGAAGCTCCGATGCCACTTAAGATCACAGAGGAGGATGTTGCACTGGCTCAAGAAATTAAAACATACTTCAAGAGATTGTTGTTTGCAGCTATCGAAGGCGAAAACGAATTTCAAACCAACATCAACAGCATACTCAGTGGAGACATGGTAAAAACAAACCAGTTTGGTTATGTGGCCTGTTTACCCAGTGTTTATGTTCGAGACAAGTCACAAAACAAAATTAAAAAAGTTGCCCGTACTGTGTCAGAAGGTTACCTTGGAGAAATTGGCAGTAATTTGAAAGATTTAGATTGTGAAATACTTGAAGCAATCAAGTCAAAAAACTTTGAAGGTTACAATATTTCTGCTATAATAGATAATAAGATGGTGTCTTGGTTGAACAAGACCAATCTTAACTTGGGAGCATGTGTGTTGGTCAAAGCCAAAGTAAAAGATCACACCAAACACTGGAAACATCAAAACGATGTTACTAGACTCAACTATGTGAAAGCGGCACAATAATGTATCTATGTAGAGAAGAAGTTGTTAAGATTTTAGACACCATGGACCTGTTTCCAGAAGCAATCTCATTTGAGTTGCTGCAAGACAACAGTGGCGGTATTGGTAGTGTTACTACATTAACTGTGCATACCTCTGTTAATGGTTTGGATGGTGTGTTCAAAACAGAAATATCTGGCGTGGAGAATTGGTGATGAAACAAGAACTGGACGAACTACTGTGTACCAAGTATCCGCAGATGATGGTGAACCGTAATTTGCCCATGATGGAAACTTGTATGTGTTGGGGGTTTACTTGCGGTGATGGTTGGTTCAATATTTTGGATCAGCTCATGGGTAATATTCAGCATCACATTGATTGGAAAGAAAAACAGCGCAATTGGGCTATTGAATATAATGAAATGGCAACACAGGCTAAAGCAGGTGATTGTAAATTATTTTTTGAACAGAATAGTTCTATTACCAGTCAAGCATACAAAGATGAAAGATTGGCAGAAATTATTGCTGGAGACTTTAGACAGGTTCCAGAATCAATTCCGCAAGTTACCCTGGATCAAGTCAAAGAGAAATTTGGCACACTGCGTTTCTACTACACAGGCGGTGATGATGTCATTGACGGCATGGTTCGTATGGCAGAAAGCATGAGTGGTGTTACCTGTGAAGAATGTGGCGGAACTGGCAAACGTGTTGGTGGCGGATGGGTTACTACTTTGTGCGAAGCACATGCTGAGGCAAGGTCTATTGTTTATAACGAAGAAGGAAACGAACAATGATTACGATGAAAGAATGGATGGAATTGGTTGGCTATCGAATTACTGAAGGTAGCGACTACATGTGGCAATGTTACGGAGACAATGTCTATCAGCTAGACAGTTGGAACGGTGAGCAAGATGGTCACAGTTTTACAATCACATTTGATACTCGAGATCAAACTGTGTATGAAGTGCAGGCACATGACTATGTGCATAATCGTGCATACCGTATGATCAACCCGGACTTCCGCAAGAAGAATCGTAAAGAAGCCAAGCGTCGAGATGTGAGCAAAGATGAAGCATGGGACGATGTCAACTATGTTGATCTTGAAGTGGATGACGACTTTTTTCAAAAGTGTCTGGCTATTCAAGAAGGCGAAGACTACGACACACGAGTCAGCTTGCCGATTGATATTCCTGATGAAGATCTGTTACAATACATGAAGCTGGCTCACGAACGTGATATGACATTTAACAGTTTTGTTGAAGAAGCGTTGCAACATGCTATTGATGAATACGAATCAGGCAGGCTTACCAAAGCAGATGCAAAGAAATTTATTAAAGAAAACTACGACGAGATTTAAATGAAAATCAAATTAGTCAGTGACCTCCACTTGGAGTTTAGTGACATTAACATTAAGAATGATCAGAACTACGATGTACTGATCCTAGGTGGCGATATTTGTATTGCTCAAGATCTGCACGACTTTCCAGAGCAAAATGTCAGAACTGCAGCCATGCTTGAAATGCTTAGTAGCAGACAGGAAAAAGCACAACGGTTCCGTGACTTCTTCAAGCGTTGCAGTTTTCAGTTTCCCCATGTGATCTACATCATGGGCAATCACGAATTCTACCACGGCAAGTTCTATGCGGCTGTTGACTACATGCGTGACGAGTGCGCCAAGTACCCCAACGTGTATATGTTAGAGCAAAATACTAAGATTATCAATGACGTTGTGTTTGTTGGTGGAACACTTTGGACCAACATGAACAAGCGTGATCCACTCACCATGCATGCCATGAAAGACATGATGAACGACTTTCGTATTGTTCGTAATGACCAACGTGAGTATGCAGCCATGAGTGCGCTGGATGTTGCTATCAGGCATGACAAGACACTGGGTTACATCAAACTGATCGTGCAAGAACACAAGGACAAAAAGTGTGTGGTTGTTGGACATCATGCTCCCAGTTTTAAAAGTGTGAGTGAACAATATGCTAGTCAAACACTTATGAACGGTGGATATGCCAGTGACCTAAGTGAATTTATAATGGATCATCCTCAAATTAAACTGTGGACACATGGACACATGCATCAGCCGTTTGATTATGTGATTGGCGAAACTCGTGTGGTGTGCAACCCACGTGGTTACGAAAACGACGGCTACAGTGAACAAAGTGGTTGGAATCCCGACATTTTATTGGAGATTTAAATGACAGATACAGACTCAACACAGCTCAGCATACCAGAACTGTTGCGTACAACTGGCATAAACACCAGCGTGTTCATGCAACAGATTGCTGACCATATTGCTAGTTTGGAACAAGAAGTCAATCGGTTGCGCAATCGTGTTTTAGAATTGGAGGCCGCAAGTGGCAACAGTACTGAGGCACAGTGATACGTGTCAAATCAAAATGGCAAAATCTGCCAAGATGACTGAAGCTGTTGTGCAGGACTTTGAAGACAAGGTCCTGCTCAATGTAATTGTGAACAAGGCCGTTAAGATCAGCATGAAATGGAATGGCCGGTGTTACGAAGGACGTGGTGCTGGCATGGACTTTGAAAGCAGCGGTCCCACTATTACCCGTAGTCAAACAGCATCAAGAGGTTAATATGAATGCATACATGTGTTATTTTGATACAGTGGGTTTTGAATGGATCTTTAATGTAACTGAATATGACAAGAAAAAGTTCTGGGCTGTGCTAAAGGGAGACGAGAAGATTGACTTACCTATACCTAGACATGCTGTATTAAGGGCACGGGCCAACCCACAGAGGTTTCCTGAGATATGGGCATTCGAAAGTGAAATGACTCAAACTGAATTGGAAGAAATTGCAGAAGAATCGCCGCAGGTGCTGGCAGACGCTGTTAGGCGTTGCGGACAAAATGTTTTTAAAACTCATAAACCTGAAACAGTAATTTCATAAATGACCATGCGTAATTTAATCGTTATTGGCGACAGCTTTGCTTTCCCACATCCCACTAGCCAATTTGATCTCTGGCCAGTACAGGTAGGAAACTATTTTCAAGTTGACTCTGTTTTGAATAACAGCATAGAGGGCTGTTGCCAAGATTGGCAAATGGACATGTTTGATAAACAGATCAAATCTGGAAATCTCACCAAACACGACCAACTGGTTTTTGTGCTCACCAGTGAACACAGATTTTGGTATTTTGAAAATGCGCCGTACCTTAGTAATCTTTCTAATTATAGATATGAAGCATGGCGAAAATTTGTACCCGACAGGAGTATATGGGATGCTGGTCAAAATTTTGCAAGTAAAATCTGGCGAGATGCGCAAGCCCTTCGTCTTCAACGCCATCGATTGGGTGAAATAAGTTATCGTTGTTTAGAGCTGGACCTGCGTAAACCCATAATTATACCAGCATTTATCAACAGTATAAACGCACAAGAGTGGCCACATCTTAACATAGCACATGGCTGTTTAACAGAAGATGCGCAAGCACTTGAATTGAAAAAAACATTTAATGTTACAGAAGTCATGAGAGACCTATGGAAGGGAATGGAATGTAGATTCAATCACCTCTGTAAAATCAATCATGAAATTCTAGCAAAAGCAGTAATTGAATCAATTGAAAAAGACAAACAACTAGATTTGATCAATGTAGGATTCCATAAAGAAATTATCACTTTAGATAATTATAACGATTTGAATTTTGCAAAGGAAAATCTTTGCATGGTGGATTTTAATACAATGTTAGCTGGTTCGAAAAGAGCCGGCTCATGGTCATAAAGGATAACAAATGAAAATTGGACTAAGCTACAGCCGTTGTGTATTGGACATTGTGGAAGGCCGTGTGAGCATGGATGATGTGTTGGTATTGATCACTCGTACAGATTTTGATCCACGGGATGATGTGCAGTGGACAGGAATTTGGACGGGTTACTGCCTAGGAGGACTGAGTAATCCCGAATGGAGCAATTATGATTTCCACAGCAAAGACGATGAGGACAAATTCCGCAGTGTGAGCTGTATGCTGTACGAAGATGGCAAGATGCATCAACCTCGTAAATTTGGTGCTCGACCGCAACGCCGGCCTGAAATTTGGTTGGAAGCAGTGTTGCCCAATAGTGAATTGGAGGCCAATCCCACTGCCAAATTGGCTTGGGAAAAGTTCCAAACCATTGCTGCTCTTTCGAGTGTCACACTGGATGACAAATACAAATAATTCAAGTATACTAACACTATTGTAACTTGATAGAAAGTTGATATGCGGTATTCAATTATATGTTTGGCCTTACTGTTGTCGGCATGTGATCAAGCACCTCCACAGGTGATTGTTCAAATCAAAGAAGTTATTGTGGAAGTTGCGGCAATACCCGAAGGTCCGGATGGCTGCAAAGTGAATACCACAAGCAATTTGGTTACTGAACACACGGTGAGTCCAATTAAAAATCTAATCAAAGTCAAAGGCAAGGACGGCCCTAGGAACTTGTGTACTGTGGAATTTGAAATTGATATCGATGGCAAAACTTACAAATTGACAGAATCTGAAGTTGGGCTAGAACAGCAAGACAGTCTTTGCTACTATGCAAGAGAACGTGCTAGGAAGAATCTTCTTTTGGATATTGGTGGAACTTTCAAAAGTGAATCCAATGTTAATTGCAAGTATCATACCAGTTAATTGGTGAAATTCGTTGTTGACACTGGACAGTTGATGCGCTATAATACTAACATGTTTAACACACATAGAAAGGCAACTTTATGAAGGCATTTATTTTAGGCACTGTCTTTGGACTAATTTTGGCAACTGTTGGATTTTCCGGTATTGCTAGAATGTTGGACAACGGCATAGACACAGTTAAAACACACAGTCAGGAGATGGCAAAATGAAAATGATAATTTTGAGTTTGGTAGTTATGACCCTAACCGCATGCGGCACCATTGGTGGTGCTGTAGAAGGTGCGGGACAGGATTTAAACAAAGCAGGTCAATATATTAAGAAAGTAGGAAACTGAGATGAAAAAAATTCTAACACTTTTACCCATTGTTGCTCTTTTGACAGCATGCGGCACAACTGATGTTTATCAAAAGCGTGTGGAAAACGAACGCGAGTATAAAGAAAAATCCATTGACCAGGCATTGAAGCGCCGTCCAAGTTTCATGGGCAAGTTGCCCACCAGCGACAGTGCTGTTTTTGCAGCTGCAGAAGGTACTTCTGAAAGCTACAACATGGCTGTGCATTTGGCTCGTACCAATGCCTTGACAGAGATCTGTTACAGTGCAGGCGGCACAGTGAGTTCAAACACCAAGCAATTTGAAACTGGCTCAACACAGTCCAGCAGAATTGAAAAGGCCACCAAGACCAGTTGTAATGCTGTGGATGTGACTGGGGTTGAAACATACGGTGCCAAGAACGTAGACGAGAATCCAGTTGTGGTTCGTTCAGGCAACAAGTACACAGCATTTGTGCTGGTGGCACTGCCCACCGGTGATGCAAACGTGCTGCGTCGAGCCAAGGAACGAAATGTTCGTGAACAAAACGAAAACACACGTTCATCTGAAGCATTCAAAGAGCTGGACAAGCAATGATCAAAGAGTTTATTAATATTGTCGAAACTGCTATGCTAGCAGAGAATGCTGTACAACAATTTGCTAGCATGGCTCACGAGGAATGGCGTAGGAATTTTGATCCAAGTGGAACTAAGCCCCGTATTAAGAAAAATAGCGACGGCACTGAAGGTGACATTAATGTACCTTTTAACAAACTACATCCAGATTGGCAAAAAGAAAATCTTGCGGCTGGGCAGGCTGCGGAACATGCTGTGAAAAAATTTCCTCGTGATATTGAAAAGGCCTCAGAGTATATTCATATCAAGTGGATGGAACGTAATCCTATGGCCGATTACAATGCGGCACAGCATGTACCTTATGACGAGTTACCTGAAGATGAAAAAGAAAAAGATCGCGTTCATGTACGCACAATGATAAAACTACTAGGACATAAGGAATAAAATGCCAAATTTGGTACCAATGGTTATTGAAAGTGAGCCCAAGGGTGAACGAGCTTATGACATTTATAGTCGTTTGCTCAAAGACCGTGTGATCATGTTGGACACTGATGTTAACGAACACACGTCAAGTTTGTTGGTTGCCCAGTTGCTGTTTTTGGAAAGTCAAGGAAATGAAGACATCAATTTGTTTATCAATAGCCCAGGTGGTAGTGTTACAGCAGGACTAGCTATCTACGATACCATGCAGTTTATTCGACCAGATGTAGCAACCTATGTCATGGGTCAAGCATGCAGCATGGGCAGTTTCTTGTCACAAGCGGGTGCGGCTGGCAAGCGGTTTGTGTTGCCTGAATCACGCACCATGATCCACCGTGTTAGTTCTGGTACTCCGGGCACACGTGGCACAGTGCATGTACAGGAACTGGAGTTTGAAGACGCAAGACGTGGTTTTGAAGAATCCAAACGTATCAACGAACGCCTAACCGAATTGTATGTCAAGCATAATACTGCTGGAAAAACATATGCTCAGCTGTACGAAGCTATGAAATTTGATACGTTTTTGAGTGCCGCAGAAGCGGTTGCTTACGGCTTGGCTGATAAGGTCATTGAAAAACGCCCATAAAATGCGCATATAACTGAAAGCCCTAGTACACTATAAATACGTATGTATAGGAGTGTGCCGTGGCCCGTAAGGCGTTTAACTGGTCTTTGTTGGATCGAGATATGCTGTATTCAATGCTCCACAATCTCAAACCCGAAATTGTGGATAAACGTCTCACCATTGGTCAGTTCACCAGCCTTGTGAGCAAGCACATCAAAACACTGTTACCTGTAAAGGTAACAACCAGTCGATTTGCACCTGTACGCAAAGGTGAAATTTGGATTGGCGGCGTTTACCACAGCTATTTGGATAATGCAGGAAATAAAAGATTTATTGAAATACAACTGGCCTGTCCGCCCGATGCATTGACTATGAAAACCAGTGAGTACAGATGGAGTCGAATTTGCACAGTTTTTGCAGACACTGTGCTTCACGAAATCATTCATACTCGTCAATATCGTGCTAGAAATTTCAAAGATATTCCTGGATACGAAAGCACTGCATACTATGCCAAGGATCGCAGAGAGCAAGAGTACTATGGACACCGAGACGAAATGGGAGCCCATTCTTTTAATCTAGCACAGGAACTGATTGATAAATTTGGTTTTGACACCACAGCTATCAGCACGTATTTGGACAGTCGTGTTCCAAAACGTGCTAGACCAAATGGTTGGGGGCGCTTTATGAAAGCATTTGAGTACGATCATGCTCATCCAAAAGTTTGCCAAATGAAACACAAAATTATGAAACAATTGGAATATGCTGAAGTAGGTAAGCCATTTAAGACATCAACACACTTGACATACTGATAATTACACTGTATAATACATACATAAACAGTTAATTAACGGAGTTGAAATGAGTCGTTGCGCTAGCCACATTTGGGACTTGGAGTGCCATCCAAGTCGTTTAAACAAAGAAGCCATTATTGAAGTTATTGCCCAAGAAGGCGATAACGAATTCTTTGCGGGTTGCCGACTTGCATTAGACCCTATGATAACATTTGGACTTAAACAAATACCGGAGAAAAAAGATGAAGATGGTGATGGCTTGGATTGGGATAGTTTTAGTCTCATTATTACTGGTTTTGTTAATCGTGAACTCACCGGCAACCTTGCCCGTGACACTGTTGCTAAGATGATGGCATCTGCCACCAAGGCAGAATGGAATGGATGGTATCGACGCATACTGATCAAAGATCTGCGTTGCGGTGTTAGTGAAAAAACAATCAACAAAGTGGTGGAGAAGAAATATGCTGATTATGCTATTCCTGTTTTTGGTTGTCAGCTTGCTCATGATAGTGCAAATCATGAATCTAAAGTGGCAGGGAAGAAACTTATCGAAGTTAAACTGGATGGCGTTAGGGTTATCACTATTGTACGTAGTGACGGTCGTGTGGATATGTTTAGTCGCAATGGCAAAGAGCTTGCTAATTTCCCACACATTGTAGAACAACTCAGTAATGTGGTGAAAACACACGGCACTGACAAAAATATAGATGTTGTACTAGACGGCGAGATTATGAGCAGCAGTTTTCAAGACTTAATGAAACAAGTTCATCGTAAAGACAATGTAGCAGCAGGTGATGCTGTTCTTAATTTGTTTGATGTGTTACCCTTAGAGGATTTTGAAAAAGGTTTTTGGAATAAAGATCAAGCTGCTCGAAGTGATATGATTTATTATTGGCATAAAACATATAAAGACCTGTTACCTAACGTGACAGTTGTGGGGCACGAACTTGTTGATTTAGATACGGAAGCCGGCCAAGTACGTTTTAAAGAAATTAATCAAAAAGCAGTTGCAGGTGGTTATGAAGGTATTATGATTAAGGATCCAGAGGCACAATATGAATGTAAAAGAAGTGTTGCTTGGCTCAAGCTCAAGCCGTTTATCGAAGTTAGTCTTGAGGTCAAGTCGCTGGAAGAAGGCACTGGAAGAAATGTCGGACGTCTTGGGGCATTGGTCTGCAAGGGCGTGGACGACGGTAAATCAATTATGGTCAATGTGGGTAGTGGTTTTAGTGATAATGATCGTGATACTTTTTGGAGTGCAGGTAGTGAAGTCGTTGGACAGATTGTGGAAGTGCGAGCAGACGCAGTCACACAAAATCAAGACGGATCGTTTAGTTTGCGGTTCCCCAGGTTCCTCAGATTCAGGGGCTTTGAAATAGGAGAAAAATTATGACAGTTAGTAGAATCACAGAATACAATAATGAAATGTATAGACAGATGTCAATTAATAATTTAGATAAACGACACGAAGCACAGCGTGTTGAAGAACTAAGAGTTCGAGAAGATCTCAAAGCCAACGAAGCCAGACGCATGGAAATTAACCGGCAACTAAATCGCCCGGGACAAAATGTAGATAGGATGGCTTAATATGAATCCGTTTAGAGATCAAGAAAAATTTATGCGGGCTTGCGATCAAACTGTAGACTCATTTAATGAACTACAGTATGCAATGTATGTTAAACTTATCAGTGAAGAACATCAAGAATTGTTAGAAGCCACTTTATCCGATGATCGGGTAGAGCAATTAGATGCACTGATTGATATATTAGTTGTTACTATTGGTGCTGTCCATAGCATGGGTGCAGATGCTGAAGGTGCGTGGAAAGAAGTAATGCAGACAAACTTTGCCAAGATTGATCATGCAACTGGCAAAGTACGTAAACGTGAAGATGGTAAAGTTTTGAAACCCGTTGGTTGGAAGTCGCCTGAATTGGCGCAATTTATTAAAGGAGAATAAAATGTTTGGAACAACTTATACAGGTGGAATGTCATATCGTTCTGCCAGCGAAATCAACTCAGCAATGGCACGTGTGTATGGGCACATGAGTTTGGCTGTTGTTATGTCCATGGTGGTCAGTTACTTTGTGGGCACCAGCCCGGAGTTGCTGGAATTCTTTTTTACCGGTGTGCTAAAGTGGATTGTGATATTTGCTCCGCTAGCGGCAATCTTTGGAGTCAGTATGGTATTGGCCACTAATCCTAGTAAAGGCGTGGCACAGTTATGCTTGCATGGCTTTGCGGCACTGATGGGACTGAGTTTTGCCACCATCTTTGCTGTGTTCACCATGGGATCAATTGTGTCAGCATTTATGGGTGCAGCCGTATTGTTTGCGGTAATGAGTGGGTATGGTTATTTTACCAAACAGAGTCTTGATAGTCTAGGCAAGTTCATGTTTGTGGGACTAATTGCTATTGTGATTGCCAGTATTGTGAATATCTTTATTGGTTCAACGGTAATGCAGATGGTGATCTCTGCTCTAGCAATTATCATATTCCTAGGATTGACCGCATACGACACACAAAAGATTCGAGAAGAAGTCAGTTACGATACCAACGATGCTGTGGAGATTCGAGGTGCCTTAACTCTTTACATGGACTTTATCAACTTGTTTATCAACTTGTTGCACTTGTTCGGGGATAGGAAATAATGTGGGAAGTTAGGTATTATATGGTGGGAGGTACTTTGACAACACGGTATTTCTCCAACCTGCATGAGGCAACACAGTTTGCGGTGTACACAGCGCCGTTAAACAGCATACATTCAATGAATAAGATACAAGATGGCACAGCACACTAACTATTGGAGTTGTACTCCTTTTGCAGACTGGATTCGCGGCACTAAAAAACTCAGTGCCGGCACAGCCGAAGAATGGGACGACTGGAACACAGCCGCTCAAATGAAACACAACTTTCGTTACTGGTTAGCGGAAGAAGCACTGGGACATATCCAAGATTTTGTAACATGGCCCGTAAGGAAATTATATGATATCAAGTACTATATTAATAACCGTTGGGTTAGTCGCACTCATAGTCTTACTGCTCATCCCAGAGATATCAAACCGGGACAGTGGCAGGATGTTGGCAACCGTTTCCTTCCTTGCCTTTTCAATGAGTTGGTGGATTTTGTCGAAATAGAATCCGCATGGAGTCACATTGCTTGGGGAGACAAAGATGCAAGAGCCAAATACGATCCTCCATTCTGGGCCAGTGGATGGTGGCGTTGGAGAACATGGCGTTCGCCACAAGCAGGCCTAGATCATCTTGACTGGGCAATGACATTGACCATGGGTTCGGACTGGGGTGTGGAAGAAACTGATCCCAACCACGGCAAGCCTACTGGCCAAGCAGAACGTGCCCGAGAAATAAAAGAACTTTACACATGGTGGACTGTGACCTATCCAAATCGGCCTGATCCATATGATGCCAGTGGCTGGACCGAGTACTGTGAAGCCAGCAGAATAGCCAATGGCGGCAAGCTACGTTTCAGCGGTGAGAAGAGTCCCGAACTTGAAGCCATGAGCGATAAGTCTCATGCACTGCTACAGGAAATTGAATCAGCGTATGAAGCAGAAGACGAAGCCATGATGATTCGTCTTATCAAGGCTAGAGATAGCCTATGGACTTAACGCCAATATTATTGTACATTGATGACTCTAATAACTTTCAAAATGAAATCTTAGAGTCATCAATATTTAAAATAGTAAATCAAGTTCCTAACTCAAAATTCCTCTATCCCATTTGTATCTCATCGGGTTTTCCGCATGTACAGGATATAAGGATACCAAATGTGATCTTGCATGAGATGCAACATGGCAATTGTATAGTAGCAATGTTGCATCATGGGGAAGGTTACAGCTGGAATCTATACAATAACATAATAAAATATTTACAAACTTTTAATAAGATAGACGATAACAAGATTATTTTTGTAACAGGTAATGCAACATTGTCTACACATTATAAATCAGTATATTTTAATTCTTGGGAGCCATCTAGTTTTAGCAGTAATGTCATAAAAGAACAGAGTTTAGGTAGAGGACATATTTTCAAGGATAGCCACAGGCCTTATAAATTTATTTCTCTCAATAGGATATGTCACCCCCATAGGTTTGCAGTAGTAACAGCATTGTACCCATATCGAGAACACGGACTTTTAAGTTTTGTTAATGCAGAATATTCCATTCGATCTAATTATAGAAAAGCATCATTTGATAAATTTACAGAATATTATCCCAATTATAGAATAAAATGGGGAAACTTAGATCCTTGCGTGACTTTAAGAGTGTCAACCACCTTGGATTACCAAGATACATTAGACTATCCAATAATTATAGACAAATTTGAAGATAAGTTTTATCACAGCTATTTGCACATTGTGAGTGAAACATTTGTCAGTCATGTATTCTTTAGCGAAAAAACATACAAACCCATAAAATATTTTCAACCATTTGTGCTAATAAACGGTCAGTACAGTTTGCAATATCTTAGAGACATGGGTTATCAAACTTTTAGCGGATACATTGATGAAAGTTACGATCTTGAGTCTGATAACGAACGTCGAATTGAACTAGCGATACAGGCCAGTTTAGATTTTATAAATCGAGAAGACCTGCATGAAGTTATGAAAGAGCTGTATCCCATATTCGAACATAATCATCGTACCTTCATAGAGCGATGCAGGAATTTTCAAGACACCTTACACAGCGACATAAGTAAAATACTATATGCACAGGACAACAATGCCAATCAAAATTAAAAACATAAGCGAATTTAGAAAAACGGTATGTGCTGTGCCATGGATGCATCTTGCGTTTGAGCCAAGCGGCATGGTGATACCCTGTTGTTTGACCAGTACACACAATTATTTTGCTGGTGATTTAAATACGCAATCCATCGAAGAAATTTGGAACAGCGATAACATGAAGTCTGTTCGTAAGGACATGATCAATGGTGTTGAACCGGCAATTTGCAACAAATGTTTTGATCAAGAACGTGTAACTGGTGAAAGTGGGCGTGTGCATCATGCTAGAGACTTTCCAGATGTATTAAAAGAAATTCCAAAAATCACCCAGCCCGACGGCACATGCGACACAATGGAGTTGAAATACTGGGATTTTCGTTTCAGTAATCTTTGTAATTTTAAATGTCGCAGTTGTGGGCCACGCTACAGTTCAACATGGGTGCCTGATGCCAAAAAACTAAAGTGGATAGATGAGCAAGATAAAGTTTGGAATATTGCCAGCGTTGATGATTTGACTAACTTTGATTTCTTAAAAGAACAAGTAAACCACGTGGAGAAAATATATTTTGCAGGCGGTGAACCACTAATGATGCCCGAGCATTGGCAAATACTTGATATGCTGGTTGAACACAAGCGGTTTGATGTTCGCATCAGTTATAACACAAATGCCAGTACGTTAACATATGGTGGCAAGAATGTATTGGATTATTGGCGCCAATGGGAGTCGGGCAAAATCGAAGTATGGCCCAGTATTGACGAAATCGGAGCTCGTGCTGAACTAATACGTGCTGGCACAGTGTGGAGTAAGGTAGAAGCAAACCTCAAAGCCATGATGGAATTAGACAACATCATTGTGCGTCCTGGCATGACTGTCGGTGCCTGGAATGTG
>Ga0214919_10000570_pt1 | contig 62706 bp, 53 predicted proteins | sample LL1503_MetaG_FD_177994 | JGI IMG/M metagenome (GOLD analysis project Ga0214919, IMG submission 177994) | Freshwater microbial communities from Lake Lanier, Atlanta, Georgia, United States - LL-1503 | ecosystem: Environmental > Aquatic > Freshwater > Lake | place: USA: Georgia | collected... | reverse complement strand
AAATTTTAACCATCGGTGCGCCGTTGTCTGAATTCGCCACCTTTAGGCTCGTCTTCGGATCCGAAATTTTAATTTCTTTGTCTTGCACCTTAAGAATGATCGGGCGTGGGGACCCTTGCGCGCCATTCGACGATGCAGCCGGATTTTTGCTCAATGCCACGGCCCCCGAGAGCAACGCGACGACAAACGCGCTCTCCCCATTTGAGGTATCCCGTTTACTGCTAATTGCCACTTGAGAATTTGGTTGGATGTTTAGCGAGCGACCGTCGGAAAAGCTTATGGTTGCGGAGGAACGATTACCTGTAGCAACAACGTTATCGTCGTAAACAAGCTGCTTTCCCCGGGCGTAAAGCCACACCGGCAGATTGCTTGCCCGATACTGTGCGATACCCTCAACCTTATCGACGGTGCCGATGGCAGAACCTTGGCCAAACTGCATTCGGGACTCATAATCCAAAGCGAAAAAACTTCCGGCTGTTGCAACAAGCCATATTCCAAATAAGAACCTTTTAGGGGTTCCGGATTTTGTCGAATCTGTCATGCGGCCTTCTCCCCCTCAGTTTCAGCAGGGACTAAAACCGATGGAGCCCATTTTGTCGAAATTTCGAGTGTTACGACCGTGATGTCATCGTCGATGGCCTTTCCCGAAAAGTGTTGAAAGGCGTCGGTCACAATGCTGTCCTGGAAAGCATCTGCGCTGAGGGAGGCGTGGGTGGTAATGGAATTGCGGAGGCTTTTTTCCCGCCAAGGAACACCAGCCGGATTGGTTGATTCAAATAAGCCGTCGGTATAGAGCATCAACTTGTCCCCGGGATGTATCGCCATTTTTGAGCATTCATAGACCGACTCAGCGGCCATGCCCAAAGGTGACCCACCGGCCTGGAGCTTGAAGTTATTGAACCGTCGATTTGCAGGGCTTGCATCCGATGGATTAGCAAATCGACTGTCATTTTCGTGTGCTGGGATAACAACTGGGAGATTGTGACCAGCATTGGCAAAGGTCAAAGTGCCTTCTGCAAGGTCGACAAGCACTGCAAAGAAGGTCATCGTATTCCTGCCGTCGCCAGACTCAAAAAGCGTCCGATTCAGAATTCTGAGGATCTCGTTTGGTGGCAGAGTCTTGGAGTTTTTTTCTGGCTCCATGATTGCTAATGTTTTGCATGTGGAAAACGCGATTGCTGTCATGAGCGCAGCTGCAGCCCCGTGGCCCGTCGCATCTGCAATAAAAATATAGGCCCTTTGTTCGTCAATCTTTACATGACCCCACCAATCTCCACCACATTCCGAAGCCGGCACTGATTTCGCAGAAATTCGCCAGGTTTCGGTTTCAAACCGCTCTTTTGGAAAGAGTGTTCCTTGGACCAATCGTGCTGTTTCAAGTTCCTTTTCCTGCCTGGCAGCGGCAACTTTGTTTTCAAGTAGTGCGACTATTTGGTGTGACATTTCGTTCACTGCAGTGCTTAAGACTGCAACTTCATCCTTGCCTTTCACGTTGACAGGGGCCGAAAAATTTCCAGATGCAATGCGTCGCGTTGCCTCGGTGACAGCCCTGAGGTTGGTGGTCAACCGGTCGGACACAATAAAACTCATCAGTATTGCCGCAAGAAAGAAAATCCACGCCCAAAGTACGGTGCGGAAGATATTTCTCATGATTGCAATGCCCGCCCCTGCTGCGTCTTGTGCAACATAGACTGACATTCCATAGCCAGAAATTTCTGAAAAGGCACCGAGCATCAAGTTTCCCCGGGCGGACTCGAACAGTCGGAATCCATAAGGAACCTTTGATTTATTAAGGTCGACTAGAGTTTGTGCCGTGATGCCAGCTGCGCTCTCACGATTCAGGTTAGAGGCGAGGGTTTTGACCGCCGAGTCGTCAACAACCCAGGCAGACTGCAAGTGATCCGAAGGCATTGCAGATTTCAGACGGTCCAGTGGAACGTGAATCACAGTCCAGTAGGAGTCGAGTCTTCCTACCACCTTTAGGCGCAGAGCCATCGCGAATACACGGGTGCCTTCTTTTAGCTTGATGACACCCGAATTTAACTTTCTCCGTAACCGGTCTTCGGGGAGGGCGGCAAGCCATTCCTCGGTTGTGTCAGCAAGGTCACTGCCAAAGCGTGGTTTGCTTGAAGTGATTCGGGGTGTGACTTTGATCGCGAGGTTTTTTGGTGGCAGCCCCTCCAGAATCTGAATCGAGACAATTTCTGGAGAAAGAGCAAGAATTTGAGACAGGAATGGATTGCCTTTCGCAGAGACCGTTCCGGTTGTCAGGCTCTGGGCGGCCAACAATCCCAAACTTCGCCAATGATCAAACTGCCGTTCGATGTCTCTGCTAATTTCCCGGGCGCGAGAAACGGTCGAGTCCTCGATTTGACGATTGAGGAAGTCTTCAAATGTATTTGTATTTTGAAGAACAATGCCAGAAACGGTCAGCAGAATACCGACGCTCATTAGAGCGAAAATTTTTAAACTAATAGAGTTGAACCACCTGACTTCCACGCCCCGCCGCCCCCTTTCTTGATGATCCGCAGATTAAGATCGTCAGAATCAGGGGAAATTTGAATGACTTCGGGAAAGTCCTGGCTGGAGTCAGCTGATTTCTCTGGCGGAAGTGTAGTTATGGTGCAAATCAACAAGCCGCAAGGGCCCCCCGTCCTGGGCGGGCGCGAAGGTGAAATTGCGAGTTTCCATCAATTCAGAAGTGGTGCCAGCTCGCGAAGGTATTTGAAGGTGTAGATGCCAGTCCGATGGCCGTCGTTAAAATGGATGGTCAGCGCATAGAGGCCAACAGATTCGATCTTAACGGGGCGGACGGTGTCCTTCACATCTTCTGGCTTCAGGCGCGGTTCGTGCGACCATTCGTCAATGCAGGCCGCACACGGGCATTTGCGCCGCAGCAAGACCACATCAAGGGCCGATTTTTTGCCGTCAGTCCACAGGATGCCAAGGGTCTTTGGATCCAACTGGGTGATGTCTTGGACGCGGATGTTTTCCATTTAATGGACCCAATCAAGACTGAAGTGCTGGAGCACATTTTTATTTTCGGCGTGAAGTATTGAAACCTGCGAAGCAACAGCACCTGCCACACTGGCAAATGCCCTGGCAACGGGTGATTTCGGATGACTGGAGACATAGGGTTTTCCTTCATCTGAGGCCTGAACGAGGCCTTGATCCATCGGAATCTCACCCAAGAAGGCCACACCATGCTCGCTGGCAACGCGGGCTCCCCCACCCTCGCGGAAGATGAAGTGCTTTTTGTCACACCCGTCACAGATGAAGTGACTCATCGTTTCCACGACGCCAAGAACTGGCACCTTTAACGTTTCAAACATTGAGATCGCTTTGCGTACGTCAATCAGCGCAACTTCCTGCGGTGTCGTGACAATCACCGCCCCCGTTACGGGCGCCGTCTGCGAGATCGTCAACTGGATATCGCCCGTGCCTGGCGGGTAATCAATGACCAGATAATCGAGTTCGCCCCAAGCAACCTGCGACAGGAACTGCTTGATGACGGCAGCCGCCATTGGCCCACGCATGATGGTGGCCTTTCCGCCTTGGCCAAACATACCAACCGACATGATTTTCACGCCGTCCACCTGAGGAGGATCAACCAACGTACCGGCAGCGGTCGCGCTGTCCTTGAGGTGTGTCATCAGAGGGATCGAAGGTCCGTAAATGTCGGCATCAAGCAGGCCAACCTTGGAGCCTGATTTTGCAAGGGACCACGCAAGATTCACGGCCGTCGTTGACTTGCCGACGCCGCCCTTGCCGCTGGCAACGGCAATGATGTTTTTTACCTGGCCAAGGGAAGCCGCGACGGGCGAACCCGTGTTCAGTGGAAGTGCGCCCCGGGTGGAAGCCGTCATCGTGACTTTGGTGCTGCCGACGCCAGGCAAAGCCATCAGGGCTTCCTCGCATTGGGTTTTCAGTTGTTCCTTAACCGGGCAGGCGGGAGTCGTCAGATTCACCTCAAGGCTGACTTCGTGCTGGCCTTCAAGGCCACCTGCGACGGCGCTGATTTTCACATTGCGCACAAAGCCCAGCGTGACGATGTCTTTGTGCAAGTCCGGATCCTGGACCACACGCAGCGCATTTAGCACAGCTGCTTCATCGAGAGTCACGGACTGCTTCGGAGCGCCCTTGGAAGTAAAACGTTCGGTAATACGGTCCATGATTCCCATGATCAGTGCCCTTCCAGAAATTTAGAGGCCTGAATTGCAGCTTGGCATCCAAGGCCCGCGGCGGTGATCGCTTGCTTGAACAGAGGATCTGCAATGTCGCCGGCCGCGAAAACACCTGGTGTCTTCGTCGCTGTGTGATTTGTCGTTTTGATGTAGCCGTGGGAATCGGTGTCGACCCACGGTTTGAACAAGTCTGAATTGGGCTTGTGACCGATCGCCATGAACAAGGAAGTTGTTTCAAGGTTTTTGGTTTCGCCCGTTTCTGCATGTTTCAACTTAAGGCCGGTGAGCCCAGTCTCGTCGGAGATGGTGTCTTCAACAATCCACGGGGTCATGATTTTGATTTTTGGGTTGGCCCGCGCCCGTTCCGCCATGATTTTTGAGGCCCGGAAGTCGTTGCGACGATGAATCAGGATGACTTCAGAGCAAATTTTCGAAAGGTAGTTGGCTTCTTCCATTGCAGAGTCACCGCCGCCGGCCACAACGACGCGCTTGTTGCGATAGAAAAACCCATCACAGGTGGCGCAAGTCGAAAGACCGCGGCCCATTAATTTTGATTCACTCTTGAGCCCAAGGGTTTTGGCTGTTGCCCCCGTGGCAATGATCACGGTCTTGGACTCGATCAGATGATCGCCGGCCCAAAGTTTAAGCGGCTGGGAAGAAAAGTCGACTTTCGTGATTTCCTCGTAGTTGATCTTTGTGCCGAAGCGTTCTGCTTGGGCCGTCATATCCGTCATTAGTTTTGGGCCAAGAATGCCATGCTCAAAACCTGGCCAATTTTCCACCTCGGTGGTCGTGGTCAATTGGCCGCCGTGCTGGACGCCCGCATAAACAACTGGGTTCAAGGCAGCACGCGCCGCATAAATGGCCGCGGTAAGGCCCGCAGGGCCGGTACCGATGATGGTGACTTCGTTGGTAGACATTTATTCGTACCCCTATTTCCCGGCGTTTTTGCCTGAAATTCTTTTTGGAGGATAGAGAAATGAGTGGCGATTGATAAGGACTTTCAGCATGTTCCGAAGGCTCTGTTCAAAAAATAGTCAGACCTTAATCTGGTTGGCTGACTGGCCGATATCAATATAGGATGGTTGGAAAGACCAAAGGGGCCTGACATGTTGTGCAAATTTTTTGCAGCGGCATTGCATTCGCTGACGACACCCGCGCTGCTCGTGGGTTTGGCGTCGGCTGTGGCTTTGCCATTTTCGGCGGCTTTTGGTGCCTCTCGCCCCGACGTCAAGAGTCCCAGCGTGGTCGTTTTGTCTTGGGATCAAGGCAAGATCTTGTACGAACGCAATGCCGACGAAGTTCGTCCCATCGCCAGCCTGTCCAAGATGTTTGCCAGCTTTGTGATCGACGACGAATGCAAAATTGACTGGAATTCTCTCCATGAGATGTCGCCAGAAAACCGCGAGGCCGCCCGTGGCGGGGATTCCTCGAAGCTCAAGACCGGCTGGAAATTCTCGGTCGAGGATCTGATGCACGCGGCCCTCATGCGCAGTGACAACCGGGCGTTTCCCGCCCTGGCCGAAGCCTGTGGCATGACTCCTCTTCAACTTGGCGAACGCATGACTTCGCGTGCCCGCGAATTAGGTCTGGCGAAGACCGTCTTCGCGGAACCGACGGGCTTGTCTCCCAATAATGTTTCCACGGCCCACGAAGTTGCCCTGATGCTCCAGGAAGTTACCAAAAGACCGCGTTTGCAGGCTATCATGGCCAAGCGTTCCTATTGGATGACAGCCCACCTGCCGGGCGGAAAAAGAATCCAGCGTTATGAAATTCGTAACACCGACCGTTTGCTGCAAAGCAAGGATTTCAGTGTGATCGGCGGGAAGACGGGTTTCACCAATCTGGCGCGGTACTGCCTTGCTGTTGCTGTGCGGACCGTTGAGCACGGAGACCTGGGCATGGTGCTGATGGGGGCAGAGGGTAAACTGACACGTTTTGCTGACGTACGACGGATTTATCAATGGCTCAAGAAAAACAATACTGTGGCCGCGCTCAACGGGATCAAGCAGCCAAACCAGTCCCGCAACAGCGATGCGCCCCTCAAGGACGCGTCCCTCTGACGCTGGTGCGTGCGACATCCTTCTCGACCCTGCTATTCCTGGGCCTGATGCAAGTTGCTGCGGCTAAACCTGCGCCTTTGGCAAAGCACTTTGAACCTAAAAACAATGCGGTGCGACAGAGTGTCAAGTTTGTTCGCGTCTCTGATGGATCAGTGATTTACCAATATGAACCTCAACTGCGACTTTCCCCGGCTTCGGTGACCAAGCTCGTCACTGCGGCAGCCGCTCTTAGTAAATTTGGCCCGGCCCACACGTTTACAACGAGGTTTCTCCATTCGGGGCAGCGCAAGGGAGCCGTGATATCCGGGAATTTATTTGCTGTGGGTGATGGTGATCCACTCCTGATCTCGGAAAAAATGTGGCAGGTGGCTGCTGATTTACGGGCCATGGGAATCAATCAAATCGACGGCGACATCGTCATCGACAATTCGCTTTTTGACGCGGAAACAAGAGATGAAAGTCGCGAGGAAGGTGCCAGATCCTCTTCCAACGCCTACGACTCGCCAGTCAGTGCTTTTGCCGTCAATTTCAATACGGTCGCCATTACCATCAGCCCTGCAGAAAAATCTGGCTCCGCAGCTCTGGTTCACACAGACCCTGTTGATTTAGACGGCCTGAAGATCGAGAGTTCGGCAAAGACGACGCCACCGGGGAGTGATTCCAAACTGGCGGCGGCACGGATCGGATCAGAGGGGCAGACACCAGTTTTGCGCGTATCGGGCAATATCGCAGCAGACAGTGAACCAAAGAAAATATATCGCTCCATGGTAAATCCAGGGCGCTTGGCCGGAGAATATTTGCGAGCTTTCCTGAAAGACGCGGGCATTACCACAACTGGGCGCGTCAGGACCGGCAAAGCCACCGGGGATGAGCGCACGCTGCTCACCGTTCCCTCCTATGACATGCGCCGCATTGTCAGTGGCCTGAATACGTATTCCAACAATTTTATTGGCGACATGCTGACCAAGCGTTTTGCTGCTGGTGGGTCTCAGCCGGGATCGTTGGATCGCGGAGCGAAAGTGTTGCGTGAATATTTGACGCAAGAGGTCGGACTCAGTGGCGGGTTTGCGATTGAAAATGGCTCGGGCCTTTCCATTGAAAATCGTTTGAGCGCAGACGACATTGTCCGCCTTTTGCTGCACGTTGAAAAAGATATGGCGATCTTTCCGGATTTTCTTGCCAGCCTGCCGTCTTATGGGTGGGAAGGTTCCCTGAAAAAACGCATGAAGGGATCGGATCGCGAACAGGTTGGCGGCATGATCCGGGCAAAGTCCGGGACGTTGAGTGAGCCAATTACCGTGTCTTGCCTCGCTGGTTTTTTAAAGCACCCCAAACATGGGCTGGTGGCTTTTGCCGTGCTCGAAAACGGAATTTCAGGGAAGGCCCAACCGTCCGTGTCGTCTTTGCGCGGCCAGCAGGATGCGGCATTGGCGGCATTGCTGAAAATGCCCAGGGACTGACCAAAAAGTTGACAGTTTTCCGCCCGACTTTTTTTGTCTAAATTCAAATCCCCATAACTATTAACTAAATTAGTGCGTTCGACGCGTACTACTGCGCCCGCTTCTTGCATAACATCCCTTGATCAAGGCCTACGTTGGACTTGAATGGGGGTTGCCGTGAGGCACCAGGTTTTGAAAAATTTTGGGTTTGCCCTGCTTCTTGCGGCGGCGATTCCCTTTGGCTGCGGTGCACCGACTAAAAAAGCATCGGATGTTGTAGGCATGTTTCAGCGGGAGCCTCAAAAACTTCGTGAGGTGGCCTCTGGCCTTTGTGAGCAGCTTGCGGATGCGACAGAGGCTCCTTCTTTGCGTTCGGTTAAATTGACTTTGGCCCAGTGCATGGCAGTCGATGAAAAACCCCAAGAGTTATCCCAATCAAAAGAGCTTGAGTTCGTAAAGATAGATCAAAAAAAACTGGTGTCGGAACAGTCGAATGATTCCAATCCAGTGTTGTACGTCCAGACGCGCGGGCAAGTTTGGCTAAATCATTCAATGTTGGGCCTCACCCAGAAACTGATCCGCGCAATCCGAAATGCTGAGGTCAATGGAACGAGCGCCATCCTGCCCCACATGAATGCATCAGCGGCAGAAAGCGACATCCTACGCCTGGGATTTACTGAAATAAAAAAGACGACCATTGATGAGTCTGGAACCAGGCTGAATTCTGCAATTGAACTCAACGGCCGCGGAGCGGTCACAATCCAGAACGTGTTTGTGACGGAGGGAAGAATATTTAATGATTCCATCGCCCTTGAGGTCAACACACGCGAAGACAGTCCTTTCGAAAAATCCCTATTGAAACGGATGAATGCTGTCGTTCTGATCATTCCTTTTGGCGAAGACGTTTACGTGGACATGGTGGTTGATCTGCATATCAACTCCTTCGGTGCTGACCGGTTGGTGGCAGAGCAGGTCACCTATGCGCTTGCAGTGGGAATTAAAGCTGGACTCGATGCACTGATCAAATTGGACTGAACCATGAATTTTATGAATGTCACATCAAGGATTTTATTGGCAGTACTGCTACTGGTTGGAAGTGGCTGCCATAATAAGGATGACGATGTTTTCCTGGATCCTTCAGCACGTAGTATTCGGGTTCACAACAACACAGAATCGGCGCGACCTGCGCCTTATGTTCCTGTTTCAATTGCAACCGCGACCTACCGGGTAAGGGTGTTCGGCCAGTCTGGCGCGGAGCTTTGTTCCGGTGCCGTTGATTTGGAACTTATGAGTAATCTGGGATTTGGTCCTGCCAATGGTGGGATGATTTGTGTCGGCCAGAAGATCGACTTTGGTCGGATGCTCCGCGGGCTTTCAGGAAACTCTGCCCCCGAAATTGATGTCTTGGCGGATGGTTTGATGATCCGTGTCAGGACCATCGGTGGAGTTGCTTTTAATCCTCCCAAGCCGCTTATTCTTGGGCCAATGGTGCAAGATACAGCACCATTTATTGGCTTGAACCAGACGAGCCAGCATCAGGCAACCTGGAAAAATCCAGAGACAGGTAAAACGGTCAACTCAACTGGAACAACTGTCGTGCGCGTGATCGGCGTCAATGAACGGTACGACTCGTCTTTCCTCGGTAAACGCTTTGACCGAATCCTGCACTGGGAAATGACATCAACGGGATATGATGGAATTCCAAAAAGTGATGCGATGATTTTCGACCGGATTGAGATGCTTTGGAATGCCCGCCCGTTGGTCATTCCTAAATTTGTGATTCAAGGCAACGTCAGTAGTTTCATTTCTCAGGATTCATCCCAAAGCAGCCTCGGAGGTGCCGGCGGAATTTTTGGTGGTGGAGGCTCTGGCGGCGGTCAAGTCTTCGGGATTATTAGAGATCTTTGGGCTGGTCGCGTTCGTATTGAGTTCGAAGCCACGCGTTTTGAGGGCCTCTAGTCAGTTTTTCCCCCTGAAATTCCGATAAGCCCGGTAACTATACCGAGGTTTTATGATTACGAAGCGATCCGGTTGCAACCGTCCGCGAGTGGCTTACCTTGCAATCACGTTATGCGTTTTTATCTTGTCTTGTGGCAAGTCTGTGCAGGTGGAACGCCAATCAGGACAAGTCGGCAGCGGCAATGCTGCTGCATTTAACCTCGGTGCCGGAATTCCTTCCGTTTGTCATGAAGTTCAGGATCAGTCGATTAGCACGGACGGCATCAGCGGCATCATTGCTATCATGCAAAAAAGCTTGCTCGATGCCAACCAGTCCCAGCGTAAAGTTTGCCTTCAGTGTCAACCGCGCGAATTGAAGCGCACCAAGTGTTTCGATGTGGACGTTGGTCCGCTGGAGGCGGTTTGCAGGAACAATGAATCCGAGGCCAGCGCACGTGGTATTGATATCAATGTTGTTTGCAAAAGTAGCCAGGCTAAAAATGAAACGAAAGAAGTTCGTTTCGATTTGAAACCAAATCGACTTGAGCAAGTCATTTCTAATTTGCCCGTTTTTGCCTTGCTTGTTCAAACTCAAGTCATTCCGAAACTTGCGTCGGGATCCAAGCGCCATCTTGTGGCATCATCAGCCATTGATTTTGCGAAATACCATGCAAAGCCAGTGCTTCTAGGGCAAGGGTTTGATCCAGCGGCAGATTTCCTGGTGGCAAAGGCGGATGCACTTCGGAGACTGACCAACAACGGTCTTGCGCTGACCGACCCTCAGAAGGGTGTCGTGCGTCAGACGGCACTAAAATTATTTGGTGATTTATCGACGATTGCCGCGAAGTCGGATTCCATTAGTCCAAATGATCTCGCTTCTCTGTCGGCAGCAATTTTTGTTCAAGTCCCGGAATTGAAGCCGTATGGCTTTCTCTTGCCGTTCCTGTTCTCCGATGGCGGAGAGCAATCACTTCCTGCTGACATGATTGCGTCTGTAATCCAAGGCTTGTTGCCACAACAACCAGCGGCGGGAGAAGGCGCCGGATCAACGGGGGTTTCCCGCTGACCCGGCGTGAACCATTTTCAGTTTCCTCTATTGATTCATAAGAACGTAAGCTTGGGCTGCGGCGACCTTAAGGCCGGACAAAAGGGCCGCCTGGTTGGCGCCGGTATAATTCGTTGTGATGAACGAAGATTGCTGTCCCATGGCGTTTAACAAGGCTGGTGCCGTGGTGATCGAACCAAGGTTGTAAGCATTCACGTACGACGGCAACTGGGTGGCAATCTGGGATGGGTCTGGAAGAGCGCCCTGGCCCGACAGATTCATACCCAACATCTGCATGATCATCGCCATCAATGGTGCCAGAGAGCTTTGAGCCCCCGTCATTGCCGCCGGGATGCTGGCATAGCCTCCGAATGCAGCAAGAGCAGCCATCGAAGCGATGCTTGCTGGATTGAATCCAGCAACACCTGCAGCCCCTGCAAGTCCTGGTGCTGCCATGCTCACCATCGAATTGATTTTGTCGATGCCGGGAAGTGCCCCAAGGACGGCCATGTAATTTCCGCCCGGAAACGCAGCGGTGGTACCGTTGCTCATCCCGGGAATCATCGACGCAAACCCAGGAAGCAGGGTCATGATGTTCATGATCTGATTCGGCTGGATTTGACCAAGAAGTCCGCCAAGGGTCGATATTCCACTAAAGAGACCCCCGCCGGAAATTGATCCGCTGCCCGAGCTGGATCCGTTGTTCACACTACCGGGAACCGTTGCGTTGTTGGAGCCGGATGGATCTGCAAAGCCAGGCTTTGTCCCGACGTTTCGGCGGAGCATCGCAGGACCGTCTTGCATGTCTGTGCCATTGACCACTTGGCTGATGGCAAATTCAAGGTCATTGCCTTGCGCAGACGGATGCATCAGGTCCTTGACGTTGACCGTGTGATCCAAACCGAAGGTATGGCCGGCCTCATGAGCCACTGTGTCTGCGATGACTCCAATATTGGTTTCATACTTTGTGAATGCAAAACCAATGTCGTTCAAGTTCTGGTTGCCGTCATCAAAGGGGGCGATTCCGAGGGTTGATTGACTGTCGGTACAGCCAAGGGAACCGTAGGAACCACCGACGTGCATTGTCGTGTAGTCACCAGAAACCGGAGCTGTTGCCGTTACAGACAATTCAACACCAGCGGTCTCAAAGTGCACGGAGACGCGTGAGACGATCTCATCGCGGTCCGCCGGAGACAGTCCGGACTCGGGAAGGTTGGACAGGGCAGAGCAAGCGATGAAGCTTTGTCCCCGCTTGAATCCCTTTTCAATCATTCCGCCATCAAAATTGATGTAGAGCGTTTTCGGCGCGGACGCCGCCGCCAGCCCGAGCTTTTGGACCTTCTCGGCCATCAACGCATCGTAGTACCCCTTCGGCGGGACGACTTTATCGTGACAGCCCTCGCTGTCTCGTGCCTTAAACTCCCCTGGGTTGACCCCACAGGCCGCCAGTAGCAGCGTTAAACCGGCCGCTCCAGCTGGAAATAAACGTGAAGTTCTCATACTTTAATCTCCTCTAAAAGTTAGATCCCATGCGCTTTTGCCGACTCCACCGCCCATAAACCGAAGTAACGGCGGCGACCGGCAAGTTGAGGATTGGTCGGACTTGGGTAACAATGGTTGAGTAAAAATGCTCAACACGCCAAAAGCACAGTGCTTTTTGCCGAGACTTTATACTTCGTCAATTAGCGGCAATTATTTCTGCAAGGGATTTCAGGAGATGAATATGACCAATCATGAAACGTCAGAAATCATGACTGCATTGCGCAAGATCGTTGGCGAGCGTCACGTCGTGACTGATCCCGTTGAACTGCAGGTTCTTGGTTGCGATTGGACGAAGATATTTTTCGTTGATCCGCTGGCAGCAGTTTTTCCAGCATCAACTGGGGAAGTGTCTGACGTGGTTAAATTCTGCAAGGAGCATGGATTAGGCATCGTTCCAAGCGGAGGCCGCACTGGCCTTGCAGGTGGTGCCGTTGCGGGAAACAAGGAGATCGTCATATCCCTGAAAAGGATGACCAGAATTGATCCCGTGGACCGCGTGGGACTTACCATTCAATGTGAGGCAGGGGCCACAACCCAGGCGGTTCAGGAGGCCGCGTCGGCAGCAGGACTATTTTTTGCGCTCGATTTGGCGGCAAAAGGTAGTTCACACATCGGCGGCAACATTGCGACCAACGCCGGCGGTCTGAAATTAATTCGTTACGGCGGCATGCGAGAACAGGTTCTCGGCATTGAAGTGGTATTGCCCGATGGCAGCATTCTGGACATGAATTCGCGTCTGCGTAAAAACAACACCGGTTATGACTTGAAGCACCTGTTTATTGGATCTGAGGGTACGCTTGGAATCGTCACCCGTGCCACCCTGCGCCTGATGGCGAAGCCAAGAAATGTTCAGCTGGCCTGTATTGCTGTCGGAAACTTTTCTGACATCACCAAGATCCTCACCATTGCCAGCATGGAAGGTGCCACCATTACTGCGTTTGAGTTTTTTACGGACGTCGCCCATGGAATCGTATTGCAGCACGCGCAGGGAGCCAGGACACCGTTTCAGCAACGTGCGCCGTTTTACGTCATTCTGGAAGTGGAGGATGCCGTTGGCGGAGCGAGTGTCATGGAGCCCCTTCTTGAGAAACTGTATGAAAATGACGTCTGCATTGATGCCGTAATTGCGCAAAATTCAGCTCAATTCAAAGAGCTGTGGAGCCTTCGCGAAAACATCACGGAATCGCTGAGCGCCCACGGTCACGTTCGAAAAAATGATATCTCTTTGCCGGTTGATATGTTGGATCCCTTTATCCGCGAACTGGTGGATGAAGTGGCAAAGGCGCCAAAAGATATCGAGGTTGTTTTGTTTGGACACATTGGTGATGGCAACCTGCACATCAATTATGTGGGCCCGAAATCTGGTGATAAAAAACAATTTCAAGAGGCTGCGCGAAAGGTCGAAGAGCGTATTTTTTCCTTGCTGCCAAAATACAAGGGCAGCATCAGTGCCGAGCACGGGATTGGACTGTTGAAGAAAAAAGATCTGAAATTTTCGAGGTCCGAAGCCGAGATCAATCTGATGCGAGGCCTAAAGAAAATCGTCGATCCTGCCGGGATCATGAACCCCGGCAAGATCTTCGATTAAACAAGACTTTGATTGAGGCCAAAGGCTACACGCAGTTTGCGCTAGCCTTGAAGTTCTTTTTCGATCCTGTCGAGTTCGCCAATCAATTCTTTTGGCATGTGCGAACCGTAGTGTGCAAAGTAATCGCGGATCGCGCCAACTTCATGCTTCCACGCATCCTTGTCGACGTGGAGAAGCTCGTGCATGGCCCCAGGTGCCAAGGATAAACCTTTGGTGTCGATGGCATCTTCTGTCGGCAAATAACCGATGGCCGTGCGCGTCGCATTATTCTTGTCATTGTCTTTGCACCGGTCAATGACCCAGCGGATCACGCGCAAGTTGTCGCCAAATCCTGGCCACAGGAATGCTCCATCTTTGTCTTGGCGGAACCAGTTGACGTGAAAAATTTTGGGAAGGTTTTTGTATTTGTCGCCAAAACTGAGCCAGTGGCTCCAGTAGTCAGCAAAGTTATAACCGCAAAATGGCTGCATGGCCATGGGGTCGCGGCGGACGACTCCGACCTTGCCCGTTGCGGCAGCTGTCGTTTCAGAAGCCACCGATGCCCCAGCAAATACGCCGTGCTTCCAGTCGAGGGATTGAAAGACAAGTGGAGCCAATTCACGGCGGCGGCCACCGAAAACAATCGCTGTCAGCGGAACCCCTTTGGGCTCTTCGGCTTTGGTTGTATAGCTCGCGCATTGCTTGGCACTGACGGTGAAGCGTGAGTTCGGATGGGCGGCAGGTCCGCTTCCCGCATGGTACGGCTTGCCCTGCCAGTCCGTCATTCCTTCCGGTGCAGGCTTGCTGAGCCCTTCCCACCATGGCGTTCCGTCTTTCGTCACGGCAACGTTGGTGAAAATCGTATCGTGATTGAGCATGGCAAGGGCGTTTGGATTGGTGTTCTTTCCTGTTCCTGGTGCCACTCCAAAAAAACCTGCTTCTGGATTGATCGCATAGAGTCGGCCATCTTCGCCAGGATGAATCCAGGCGATGTCGTCACCAACCGTCCAGATTTTCCACCCCTTGTGTGATTCTGGCGGGATCATCATCGCGAGATTTGTTTTTCCACAGGCGGAAGGAAATGCAGCGGCGATGTAGTGAACTTCACCTTGAGGGTTTTCAACGCCAACGATCAGCATGTGCTCGGCGAGCCAGCCTTCCTTGCGGGCCTGCCAGCTGCCAAGGCGCAAGGCATGGCATTTTTTCCCAAGAAGCGCGTTGCCACCGTAACCAGAGCCAATGCTTTTGATCATCAGGTCTTCAGGAAAATGCATGATGAAGCGGCGATCTGGACTCAAGTCGCCGGTAGAGTGCAGGCCGCGAACAAAGCTGCCATCTTTCTCAATCCGGTCAAGCGCCTGACGACCCATGCGGGTCATGATGCGCATGTTGGCGACAACGTATGCGCTGTCAGTGATCTCGATGCCGCAGCGTGAGAGCGGAGAATCAATTGGGCCCATGCAGTAGGGCACAACGTACATGGTGCGCCCACGCATGCAGCCTTCGAACAGGGCGTCGACCTTTTTGTGTCCTTCTTCAATCGCCATCCAGTTGTTGTTCGGCCCGACGTCTTCTTGATTCTTGGTACAAATAAACGTCAGGTGCTCGGTGCGCGCAACATCGGTCGGGTTTGAGCGATGCAGGTAACATCGTGGATGTGACTTTTCATTCAGTTCAACCAAGGTGCCCGCAGCGAGCATTTCTTGGACCAAAGTTTCAAATTCACTTTGGCTGCCGTCGCACCAATGGACCTTGTCCGGTTTGGTCAGCTTTACGACCTGGTCAACCCAAGCCTGGAGTTCCCTGTTTTTTGTGTTGGTCATCATGAAGAAAAGCCCTTTTCTCTGATTGATTCCGGAAGGTTTGGTTTTATGCCTGTGGCTTCAAAATGGCAAGCCGAGGCATTGGGTCTGCAACCCTCAAGCGTTGCACCTTTCGAGCCGATGAACTTGGTGCTTTTGGTTTATTTTAAAAATTGCGACAGGCCCCGGCAGAACACCAAACAAAATAGCGATTAACATATTGGATTTATTAACTAAAAATAATCTCACAGGGATCCTTTTCGGAAGTGCCATTCTTCTTTGGGTCGGCGCCTGTCGGATTGCTCAAAAAGGCAGCCGTGACGCCATGGATCAGGGTGACGCCACGGTGAGTCAGGGTCTCCCCCAGTCGGGTAGACCTCAAACCCTTGGAGGTGATCCCCGGGTCACCCTCATCAACGCCCCGTGTGGCAATAGTCCGGATGTCGAAGTATTTATCGCGAGGGCCCGCGGCCTTTCGATGGTCAATCGCTTGGCAAAACTCCCCGCCGCAGAGTGGCGCGTCACATACCGTGAAAAAAGTCTTTCGGTCTGTGCCTTGATGGCAGCTGAAAATATTGAAATTGCATTCTTCCGGATCCGCCCCCCCGCCGGTCAGGAAAGTTGCGCACCATGTGCGGTGGAAATCCAACGCAATACGCCAGAAGTGGGGCTGCCCCTGCTGTACGCGTCGGATCCCCAGGGCGCGTTGCTGGGGACCCTTGCTTCAAAAGTTGAGCCCAAGGCGGCGCCTTGGTTTGTGGTGCACAAATCCGGTTACGGATTTTTCTCAAATACCAACGGTCCGGCCCGTGATGCGATGGAGGCGGATTTTGCGGTCCTCGCGGGGCATCCTTAAAATAATTATAAATGTCCGTTTTTACTGACTTTAAATCCATCACGTTAATTTATCTTAAAGCCTCACCACGGCTCCACCGACGACTCTCACGCAGCGGCTGCTTCAGGCAGGGGCCTACAGTTCCGCCGCCGTAATAGAGGAACAAGAGCCATGAATTTTAAACAGCGTTTTGGTACGTCCCTTCGTCCTGGTCAATCCGCAAGCCTGTTGGCGATCGCGGTTTTCGCCTGGGCCAGTGGATGTTCAAATGAAGCAAAATTTGCAAATGGAAATCGCCTTGCCGCAAACGGGGCTGATGCCACAGCGGACGCGTTGCCGGGTCAGGCGGAGGACTTCGGGGGCCAGACCCAGTCGCAGATTGATGATCTTGCTGGCGGCTCCTGGGAACCACTTGCCTTCACGGAAACCCTGCAAATTGTCGATCGCCAGAATGTGTCAGCAGAGATCCGTCCGGCGTTCGGGACAATTGACGAAAATGTTTCAATGAAGGTACGGGCTGAGTCCCGCACAGAATTTCGCCAGGTCGTTCGTAACAACGTGTCAAATGCATTTCGCCAGGGTCACGACGGTGTCGTTCGTACGGAGACCTTTCCTGTGAGCCGGGCTGGCCTGCTCGATATTCTTGTGGTGGTAGACAACTCAACCTCGATGGAAGAAGAGCAACAAAATCTTGCCCAGAAACTTGATGCATTGACCAGTGCCGTTGATGACACCAACTGGCAGATCGGTGTGATCAGTATGTCTAGTCCTTGCCTGCGCCTTGGTCGCGTCATCAAGCGCAACGACTCTGATCGCACAACGGCATTTTTGCAGGCGGCCAATGTAGGAATGAACAATAACGTCATCGAGAAGGGATATCCGATGGCAATCCGTGCGCTCAAGGGGGAGTGCAACGGTCGCTACAATCCTTGGATTCGTGAAGGTTCAACTGTAGCGGTCCTTATCGTTAGCGACGAGGATAACTGCGGTAGTAACAACGGCAGCAATTCCTGTGCGCGTGATTACGGGAAGAATGCCACTGAGATGAGCGACTTTCTGCGCCAGATCCGCACCCCAGACAAAAGCAAATTATACGGAATTCATTGGATCCCGAACGATCGCACCTGCAACACGGCACTCGGTGAAGCTTGGAAATATCAGGAAGGCATCACGATGTCTGGTGGCTATGCCGGATCGATCTGCGATGACGACTACACCAATACCCTGCAGCAGATTTCACAGAACGTCAGGAAATCTGTGGTCAAAGAATTTGTCCTTTCTGACAACCCGGACATGCGCGTCGTAGAGGTTTCCGTTGATGGTCAGACTCTGGGGTCGGGATATACCGTGACCGGAAAGAAAGTGGTCTTGGATCCCGCCTCTTCAGAGGGAAAGGCCATGCTTGTGGTTACTTATTCGTCCGGTGGCGTGCCCAAGTTTGACTCGGTAACGCTGACTAAAGTGCCAGACGACGGGACTATTGCCGTGACCATTGATGGCGCTGTGTTGGATCCCACCGCGTGGACAATCAATCCTGCAACGCGCGTTTTGCAGTTTGTGACCCAGCCTGCGGAGAAGGCCTCGATTTCGGTGACCTACAAGGAAAAGCCGGTTTGGCGCGATCATTTCAGTCTGGGCCGGGCGGATGTGGTTCCCGCAACGGTCTCCGTTTTAGTGGCCGGGATGGCAGCGGGCGGGTGGAATTTTGATGTCCAGACGGGGACGGTTGTGTTTGTTAGTCCACCGCCAGAGGGAGCAACCATCGCCGTCGCCTACCGTGTTGCCTCGGACTATACGACGGTTTATCCAGTGGCCGTCTCCCAGGCAGACAAAGTCCTTGCCGTGACAGCAGTAGACGTTGCCACCGGTGAAGTCGTGACGATCGTGTTCCGTGGCACATCGGTACAGTTTAATTCTGCAGATGTGCAGCCTGGCAGGGTTGTTCGTGTCACCTATGACTACGGGGAAGCCAATCAGAATCAAATATGGGAATTAGCATCCCTGCCTGAGGAGGGAACGTTTAGTATGGTGGCGGATCCCGTTGGGGCATGCACAAGCGACGTGCGCGTTGAAGGAAAGACCCTTCATTTCCGCTGTGCCCCGGGGGACGAGGCCACCTTGCATATTGAGTACAAGACGATCACCGGGCGGCACGCAACCTTTGATGTTTCGGCGGAGACCGGAGTCGATGACAGCCAGATTCGTCTGCAGACGGTCGTGGTGAAGGTCGATGGAATTGAGACGCAGGATTATCAGCTCGCTGCCGGGAAATTAACCCTCGGGCCAGCCGTAGTTGCTTTGGCAAAAGACGACGGAACCATTTCAGGAGCAGGAGTTAAACGCAGTAAACGTTGAAAAATACTCGCCATTGAGGGGATGCGGAAGTATCATCCGGACTTAAACAGATCCCGGATGGGTAGAGTCCAATGAATTTGAAAAATCTTCTTAAGTCGTTCCTGAAATTTGGACTCGTTGCCCTCTTGATTTGGTGGATGATCCGCAGTGGGCGATTGAACACATCGACCCTGTCCATATTTTTTGAAAACAGATCGTTTCTTGTTGTTTCCATACTTTTTTGGTTCTTGATTCCGGTTGGTCTGGGTTCGTTTCGCTGGTTCATGCTGCTGCGCGGGGCCAAAGTTCGTGTGTCTTACCTTCGCTCCCTTCAGTTGCAACTCGTTGGTCTTTTTTTCAATACTGCAATGCCCGGCGCTGTGAGCGGTGACCTTGTGAAGGCCGTCTATGTGGTCCGGGATCAAAGTGGTAATAGAAAAACTGCCGCCGCGATTGCAATCATTTTGGATCGTGTTGTTGGGTTGATGGGACTCTTCACAATAGCCGGAGTCGCGAGCATCATTTTTTTACGGAACTTGAGTACAAATCCAGTTTTACTACCCATGGCCTATCTCGTTTTTCTGTGTGGCCTTGGGATGGTTGGGTTTCTAGGAGTTGTTTTTTTTCCGCACAAGTCCGGCCGGGATCCCTTTGAGCGGATCCTGAGCAAAAAACCTTGGCTTTTACATCACTTGTTTGCAGCGGTGCTGAAGGTTTACAGGGCCTTGCGGTCATACCGTGAGCACCCAAGGGAGCTTCTTGCCGCATGGGGAGTTTCGGTCGTGATACAGGGGGTTGGAATTGCTTATCATTGGTATACAACCGTTCAATTGACGGGTCAGGTTCCGCCTTTTCCTGAGTTCATCATCGTCTTGCCATTTGGAATGATTGCAACGGTCTTACCAATTGCCCCCGGGGGGCTTGGTGTCGGACATGTGGCATTCGACAAGCTTTTTTCTTTGATTGGGCTCAGCGGTGGGGCCAATGTTTTTAATGTGATTGCCCTTGGACAACTCGCTTTGAACTTAACCGGGATCATTCCCTACTTGCTGATGAGAAAAAAAGGGGAATCAATTCCCCTTGCTGAAGAAGATCTACGTCATGCCGTTCCTTGATCGTCCTGGGGCAAAGATCTATTTCGAATGGACCGATCCCGCAGGTGCGTCTGAAGACGTCCCCGTGATTACCCTGATCAACGGCCACATGAGGACATCTTCTGATTTCAAGATGATGGCCAGGCATTTGGTGGAAAACGGATTCAGGGTCCTGACTCTCGATAATCGTGGTGCGGGGCGCAGCGTCGTAGAATCAGATTTTGATCTTGATGACATGGCGGCAGATGTGATTTCGATATGGGACCACCTTGGTATCGGTCAAAGTCATCTTCTTGGAATTTCAATGGGTGGAATGATCGCTCAGTGGATTGCCGGGCATCATGGAAGTCGCCTGAGGTCTCTCGTTCTTGTTTCCACGTGCCCCAACCGCGATTGGATTCAAGACCATGGAAGCTACGTCTGGTCAGATGACGAACAGCAGGTGGAGCAAAAAATCTCGGGATATTTCTCGAGTGGATTCCTTTCTGCAAACCGCTTGCTCGTAGTGGCCATGGCCAAACAAATGGCTAAAGCCGCACGCGAAGGCGCTTTTCTCGAGGATTCAAGGCGACAAATGGCAGCCATGAAGGGCTTCGATGCCACTCCAACCCTGGCGGGTATCAACGCTAAAACTCTCGTGATTCATGGGTCAGAAGACGCCATCGTCCCGCCTGCGGCCGCACAATTATTGGCCGACGCGATTCGAGGAGCGATTGTTAAAATTTTTCCTGGTGCCGGTCACTTGCTTTTGGCGGAGCGCCCGAAGGAGCTCTATGAAGTCATAGCAAAGTTCTGCAAGGGCGAATAATTTTAAAATGATTTCGTTGGCGTCGCAGTAACACCAGCCAACAATCTAACCTCGGCCTCACTTAATTCGACTTCAGCAGCAACCATCGCAACGCTGAGCCCCCTCGTGAGAAGACTGCGCGCGTCGGTATACTTCTTCTCACGCATCTCGCTCAGAACTTCTTCGAACGGTGCTTTTTCATCCAGTGCCTTGCACATCATCTCTGCTCTTGCGAGAAGTTTCCGTAGCACGTTCTTTTCCGACTCAACTTTTCGCAAGAGAGCTTGAACTTGATCCTGCCGGGCAGACAATTCAGCCAAGGGTGCATCCAAGGTGCCGCCAAATCCGGCAAGCACCTTCTCGACTTCACCGCGGATCACTCCACCACTGCCCATGACCTCCTGCTCCGCCTCAAGTGCCATGCGGCTCACTCGATCACTTGCCTCACGAACGCGAGTCTGACCCTCAGCAATCTCGGTGCGTGCAGCCCTGCGCAGGTCTTCAAGCATCCGGCGTTCCTCGGCCAGTTCAGAAACAATGTCGGCCTCAATGGTCCGCCTGCGGATGAATTGCCAGAACGCATAGATCAAGCCCGCGTCAACAAGCAGTAAGATTATAATTAGGCCAGTTTGCAACATCACAAATCCTCCACGCCAGATGCGCCATCACTAAAACTTTATTCCTCAACCCTCTTCCAGATACTTGCGTAGAACCAGCTCATCAGAGGGGTCAAGATTTACGGTCTGAGCTATGATGTGCTTCTTTCTTCCGCGCTTGCCAATATCTTCCACCCGGATCACTTTTGCGAGAATCCTAAATGTGTCCGGCGTATCGATCCTGCGATACTCAACAACCCTCTGCTTCCTGGTCCAAAAATCTGGCAGTGTCACTTCGATTTTAAGCAGTGCACCATCTTTGAAGTCTGCGGGTACCTGAAACTCGATGCCGTGTGGACTGATAAAAAGTGACTGGATGTCATGAGATAGTCCCGGATCGGACTTAAGGCTGAATGGACTGACTGAAATCGGAACCTTCTTGTTGGACCTTGGGAAGCTCCGGATCTGCCTTTCGCTAAACAATTCCGCATCGCTTTTGGCAGGAATTCTTGATGCCTCATCCGCATCGTTCATGTTGTCTGAATTTATGAGTTCGGACACAGTGTATTCCCCTTAACTAGCTGATTTGACCGCGTGAGTTGCGAATACTTTCGCTAACTTGTCTTGTAAAGTAAGTGCCGTAAAAGGTTTGATGACATAATTTGAAACGCCACTTTTTACGGCAGCCATGATGTTTTCCTGCTCCGCTTCAGCGGTCACCATCAGAAAAGGAAGTTTTTTTAATTTTTCATCTGCACGCACGGCCTGAAGAAGCTCAAGTCCTGTCATGTTCGGCATATTCCAGTCAGAAATGACAAATTCGATGGATGAATCTTTCTGCAACATATCAAGGGCTTGCTTGCCGTCTTCGGCCTCGACCATATTTGTATAACCAAGCTGTTTCATGAGTGTTTTAGTGATGCGACGCATCGTTACGAAGTCGTCAACGACGAGAACTTTCATTTCTGGCTTGCCGAGTGCCATGGTTACGCCTCCCTTGTGATCATTCGCTCAGAATGTGTTTTAGTTTGACGCGAAGCCGAGTCACTGCCTGGGTGTGAAGCTGGCTAACGCGAGACTCTGTTACCTCAAGAATTTTCCCGATTTCTTTAAGATTGAGATCTTCGTAATAATAAAGCGAGAGAACGAGTTTCTGTTTTTCAGGGAGATCCTGAATGTGATTAATGAGGAGTTGGCGTACTCCCTGGTTCTTCAAGTGTTGAAAAGGATTCTTCGAATTTGGATTTTCAAGAGACTCAAGAAGGCTCTTTCTGTCGCTTTGGCTTGGTCCACTTAGCTCATCGATGGAGAGGAGCGTTACGGACTTAACCTTCGAAACCAGTTCGTGATAGGCTTCGAGGTCCATTCCCAGCGCATCAGACAACTCAGCATCGGTGATCGTACGGCCGTATTTCTGCTCTAGCTCAGCGTAGGTTCTCTCAATCTTTTTGGCTTTGTCACGCACGGAACGGGGAACCCAATCCTGGCTGCGCAACTCATCAAGGATTGCACCCCGGATTCGGAATTCGGCATACGTCTTGAACTTGTTGTCGCGGCTGGGATCATACTTCTCGATGGCGTCCATCAGACCGATCACGCCTGCACTTATCAGGTCGTCAATCTCGATGTTGGACGGCAGACGGGCCGCGATCCTTTGCGAGACAAATCGAATTAGCGGAGCATAATCCATGATGAGTTGGTCGCGGAGTTTCCCGTCGACGCCCTGGGTTTCCTGTTTGTAGCGTTTTACAAGGCCCTTCATGTTTGCGTTCCTTCCGCGAGGGCAAATTCGTTGACCATTCGAACGCTTTCCTGCCGCCAATCATCTGCCAAATTCGCCAGGCGGTGGAAACACTGCGTCCATGCTTGACCGGCTATCGAAAAATTTGAATTCTCCTGAACGGCCCTTCTCGCCATGACGCTCCGCTGTACAGCAGGATCGACAGGAATAGTTCCCGCGAAAACAAGGCGCGCTGTGACGAATCTGGCGGCCACTTCTGCCAGGCGTTCGAAAACCCTGCGACCCTCTTCGTCGGATCTGGCCTGATTGACTGCAACGGCAATGGTCGGGATGTCTTCGCATTCAGAAAGAACCTTGATCAGCGCATAGGCGTCGGTCACGGCATGTGGCTCAGGTGTCGTCACCACAAGATTGATGCGCGCAAGGCGATTCAACTGAAGCACGGTCTCGGAAATGCCGGCGCCGGTGTCAATGATCACTGTGTCGAAACGTGAAGCAACGGACCTTATTCCAGAAACAAGTCGATCGCGAAGATCAACGTCCAGGTTTTGGAGTGCTGCAATGCCGGACCCAGCGGGCATCACGGTGATACCCATGGGTCCCTTGATGAGCACATCCTCAATTCTTAGACTTCCGGTGATTACGTCAAAAATACTATGCTCCGCTTTAACACCGAGCAAAACGTCAACATTAGCCAGACCAAGATCACCATCGATGATCAATGTTCGGTCACCACGTCGTGCTGCAGCCGCAGCAAGGTGGACCGACGTGAGGGTTTTTCCGACCCCGCCTTTGCCGCTCGAAACTGCGATGGTACGTTTCACTGGAATGGCATGCATTACCGGATTCCTTATTTACTTCGAGAGGCCAAAGATCTGCTCGACAACCCGCTCACGGCTCGCACGTTCAACATCATCTGGGATTTCCGGTCCAGTCCCAAAAAAGCTCAGTGGTACAGCCCACTTTGCAGCGATATTGAACGCATCCGCAAACTGCCAACTCTCATCCAATTTATTGAAGGCAAGGCTGCGGATTCCCAGGTTCGAATACATGCGAACCGCAGAATCCAGGACGCTCGCTTTTTCAGCTGCAGAAAGCACGAGATGGAACTCGATCGCAGGAATCTTTGACTTTAGTGTTTGCAGGTCTTCAAGGATTTTTCCTTGCTTTACGGGCCGCCCGGTCGTGTCGAGGAGAACCAATCCGCAGTCCTGATTTTTCTGAAGAACATCAGGCAGGTCTCCTGGTTCCTGGATTGCTGCAAAACGGATGTCGAGCACCTTGGCATAGACACGCAGCTGTTCAGAGGCCGCAAGTCGAACTGCGTCATACGAAACAATTAGGACTTTGTGTTTCTCTCTCACAGAAAACTGCGCCGCCAGCTTGCAGAGAAGCGTGGATTTTCCTGCGCCTGGGGGGCCGACTAAGCAGTGGATCGACTGCCCGCCAGTCAGTGTCTCCCATCGTGGAGAGATTGAAATTTGCTTGAGCATCCATCTGATCGAGTGGTCGCGGTAATGATTTTCTGGGCTGACGGCGGTTCCCTTTTCCGGTGCAGGCGCCTTGCCGAGGTTGGATGCCAACTTTGAGAGAAGGGTCTCTTCAATGTTGCTGTGGCGTAGCATACGGATGACTTCTGCGGCCTCTGGGGGCAGCGACTGCTCAGATCCGGAATTATTTTTTCTTAAAACCTCTAGCAGTAGCAGTTTCAGATCGTGGACAGAACCCTCGAGGTTTTCAATCCTTCGCGAGGAGGGAAGCCTTGCCTCGAGCCCTGCGATCTTTTTTTCCATCCGTTCAAAGGCAGCGTCCATTCTGCCTTGGGAGTGCCCATCAATCGCGCCGCCCTTTGCCGAAGCTGAGGCGCCTGTCAGATTGCGGACCGCATTGGCGGCACCGGCCGTGACTTCAACGGTCTTGACGTTGGGCCTTCCTTCAACGGTGCGTTCGCGCGTCGACAGGATTACGGCATCGTTGCCAAATTCCTGCTTGACGGCCTTTACGGCATCCTTGAATGAAACTGCTTCAAAGGTTTTAATCTGCATTGCGGGCGTCCTTATTGCAGCCGTACCGTTCCAATCGACTTTGTTTTCGCTTCTGCCGGGAGTTCATCAAACGCAAGAATGATCAAACCGGGAATGAACCGGGTAACGAGCTTCTTCAAGTCCCATCGAATGCGGGAACCGCAAAGGAGGATGGGGATCGCACCGTGTGGCTCAAACCCACGCATAGTGCTGGCGATACTGTTCAAAAGCCTCTGGGCCAGTTCTGGATCAAGATTCAGGGATGTTGACCCGTCATCATTAATCTGCTGGCTCATGACAATCGTGTCTTCGACAGCCCGATCAAGGCTTGCGATCATGAGTTGGTTGTCACTTGTCAGGTACTTTTTTATGATACCACGGCCTAAAGACTTGCGAACATATCGGGTCAGAATCTCTGGGGATTTGATTGTTTTGGAGTGGTCCGCAAGAGTCTCAAAAATTGTTAACGTATCTCGGATACTTACAGACTCAGAGAGCAGATTTTGGAGCACCTTAACAACATCCCCAAGGGTCAGACGGTCACTTGCAATGACCTCTTCAATCACCTTTGGATGGTCACGCTTGATGCCTTCGATCAGGTTCTGCGTCTCCTGCCTTCCGAGTAATTCATAAGCATGTTCCGAAATAAGTTTAGTGAGGTGTGTCACCACAACCGTCGCACAATTAACTGCTGTGTAGCCACGGAACGTTGCTTCATCTCGCTGGTTAGGTTTTATCCAGAGGGCCTCAAGCCCATAGGCTGGTTCAACCGTTTTAATCCCGTGTATCGGCTCAGAGATATCGCCTGGATCCATGGCCAGGTAGTAGTCAATCATGAGGCTGCCTCGACCGATCACATTTCCTTTCAGGAGGATCTGATACTCGCCAGGTTGTAATTGAATGTTGTCCCTGACCATGACCATGGGCACGACGATTCCTAGATCCTGGGCAAACTGTTTGCGCGCAGAAATGATGCGTTCAAGGATTTCACCGTCCTGCGCGGTATCGACCAAAGGAATCATTCCCACACCAACTTCTAGGGCCATGGTGTCGACGTGAAGGAGTGCTTCTATCGAGTCAGAGCCGCCCTCCTTGCGATCCATGTTTTGACCAGAAATTTTTGCCTCTTCCTCGGCCTTCAACGTCATTGCGCTTGCTGCCAGGCGTCCAAGGTAAAAGAACCCGGCAGACAACAATAGGAATGGGATCAGGGGAAGACCCGGGATGACTGCCATCAGTAACAGCAAGCCAGAACATGCAAATAAAGCCTTGGGATGAACAGCAATCTGATCTGACAAATCTTGTGAGAGACCGCCGCCAGCAGATGCGCGAGTGACGATAATACCGGCTGCTGTAGAGATGATCAGGGCTGGGATTTGGGAAACAAGGCCGTCACCAATTGTGAGGAGTGTGTAAAGTTCAGCAGCGTTTTGAAAAGACATCCCGTGCTGAAAAACACCAACCAATAATCCAACAATAATATTGATAATGGTGATGATGATGCCTGCAATCGCGTCTCCGCGGACAAACTTGGAGGCTCCGTCCATGGATCCATAAAAGTCGGCCTCTTGCTCCACCTTCGAACGTCGTTTTTTTGCTTCATCCCGGTCAATCAATCCGGCATTCATCTCTGCATCGATGGCCATCTGCTTGCCAGGCATTGCATCTAACGTGAAGCGGGCCCCAACCTCTGCGACGCGCCCAGCACCCTTTGTGATTACAATGAAGTTGATGACAACGAGGATCAGGAAGATGGTAAAGCCGACAAAGTAATTACCGCCGACAACGAAGTGGCCGAATGCCTCGACCACATCAGAGACATCCCCATTTTGAGCTTTGAGTAGAATCGCCCTCGTTGTGGCGACGTTCAAAGCGAGGCGAAATAATGTTGTCACGAGCAAGACTGTGGGAAAAGTCGAAAAATCGAGAGGATGTTTGATGTAAACAGAGATCAACAAAATGAGAATTGACATCGTGATTGACACCGCAAGTAGCATGTCAAGGAGAACTGCAGGAAGGGGGATGATCATCATGAATACGATCGCAAGAAGTGCAACCGCAAACTGTATGTCGGAACTGCGTAAAAGCGCAAGGATTCCATTATCGGAATTCGCGTTGGTTACCGCGCCGGGCTTGCTCTTGATGGTGGCCGTTGCAGATGCCATGGATGACTCCAATTGCCCTTGTTTCAGGCAGTCTTCTTACCGATCTTGATGCCCTTTAATTTAAAGACGTAACGGATGATTTCTGACACAGCCTTGAACATCGTGTCTGGAATCTCCTGGTCTTCGTCAACGTCAGCATAAATGGCGCGTGCCAAAGGCCGGTTCTCAACAATGGGTATGTCGGACTCCTTGGCAATCTCCCGCATTTTCAGAGCCAAATGGTCGATGCCTTTAGCAAGAACCACGGGAGCACCCATTCCCATTTCGTATTTGATGGCGATTGAGTAATGGGTCGGGTTGGTGATCAGAACCGTCGCTTGCTTTGTCTTCTCGACCACCTTGCGTGTCGCAATTTCCCTCTGCATTCTTTTTTGGCGGCCCTTCAAAAGAGGATCTGTTTCGCGCCGCTTGATCTCCTCCTTGAGCTCCTGTTTGGTCATCTTCATCTGTTTCTCAAGGCGGATCCAGTTGTAGAAAAAATCGGCCGCAGCGATGAAAGCCATGATTCCGGCTACAGCCCAGACAAGCTGGGAAGTGATTTTGCCCCAGTGAGCCCATGTGCCCGTGATTGGAGTCATCATAAGACTTGGAGCGTTTTGAAGCTCAGTTTTGATAACGCTCACTGCGACGGTTGCGATGGCTGCCGTCTTGGTGATGGACTTTACTAATTCAGCTGCCGAATCCATGCTGACCATTTTCATGATTCCGGTGAGCGGATTCATTTTTTGAAAATCAGGACTCATTTTTTTCCATGACCAGTTCATTTGAGTCTGAAGCAATGTTGCGGATGCTGACATGATGGCTGCTGCAAGACAAACGGGCAGGGCAATCGAAAGCCCGGTTATCCACATCGCGCTCATGTACGACATTATGTTAACTTCGTTCACCCGAAATGAAGAGGCACGTTGGAAGGAGTCCATCATCATGCGTTCAATGGTCGTCGTGCCGGGACCAGAACCATAATAAAGCACTGCCGTTCCAGCGATGAGAACAAAGACTGCGGTAATTTCACGCGAGACAGCGACCTGACCGCGCTCCTGGAAGTCCTCGCGGCGCTCCTGGGATGCTTCTTCTGTGCGATCATCACCACTATCTTCGGGTCCAGCCAAACAGACACCCCATTAGTTTGTGGTTATCAAATGTGTTTCATTGACTTGATTGCATTCATAAACAGATCTCTCGTGTCCATGTAGTGGGAATTCATCCACTCCGGAAAAAACGGGAGCGTCGCGATGTAGACAAAGAGTCCAACGGCAAAACTAATCGGAAAGCTGATAATAAAGATATTGAGCTGAGGGACGGCACGCGCAACAAGACCAAGAGCCGCCTGTGTGAACATAAGGGCAATCAGGACAGGAGCACCGAGTTGAAGTGCCACTTTGAATACACTGCCACTCACTTGAAAAATCGTACTGGTCAGGGGGGCCAGGGAAATCGACACTTTGCCCAGGGGGATGATTTTGAATGTCGTGATTAGTGCATCAATATAAAGATGATGCAAGTTAAGCATCAGAAAGATTGTCATCATAATGACACGGTGAAAAGATGTGAACGTATCCATTTGTTGGCCGGCATCAGGAAGGAACAGTGACGCTGTTCCGAACCCCATCTGATAACCAGTGATGGAAGCCGCCATCAGGAGCCCGTCAAAGGTCACGCGCGCTAGGTATCCAATGGCGATGCCAATCACCAGCTCCTTGATGACCATTGCCGCAAGCAGCAAAATATCTGCGTTTTGGCTGATCACCGGAGCGACTGGAATCATGTGCGCAATGGATGCAGTTAATGCTGCTGCTAAAAGTACACGGGCCGGAATTGGCGTTGGCTGGTCGCCCAGAATTGGCAACGAAAACACCATTCCACCGACTCTGAGAAACGCGAGTCCGTGGTTGATGATGGTGTCGACGTCGCGGAAATCAATCATCAGCGGGTCACCGTCGGTATCGTGTTCATGATTTCGATCGTAAAATTCATCATGGTCTGAAGAATCCAAGGGCCGGCAAGCGCTAAGGTCAGACTTAAGATTATTATTTTCGGGATAAACGTCAGGGTTTGTTCATTGATTTGGGTTGCTGCCTGAATGATGGAAACGATCAAGCCGACCAGCAACGTGGAAAGCAGGGCGGGTGCCGCAATTTTCATAGCAACCATGATGGCTTTTCCAGCGATGTCAATGACGGTTTGCTCTGTCATTTTTTTCCCCCAAATTCGTCGCGATCAACCATACGTATGAAAACTCTTGACGATTGAGCCAACAATCAACGCCCACCCATCAACAAGAACGAAAAGGACAAGTTTGAAAGGGAGAGAAACAATAGTCGGCGGGAGCATCATCATTCCAAGTGCCATGAGGATTGCCGATATCACCATGTCGATTACCAAAAATGGGATGTAGATCAGAAAACCAATCTGAAATGCAGTCTTCAGTTCGCTGATCATGAAGGCTGGAATGAGCACCGTGAAGGGAACATCCTTCGCGGACTTTGGTTGTTCTTTTTTTGATATCGCGTAAAAAAGTCCAATGTCACTCTCCCTTGTTTCGGCGAGCATGAATTTCCTGATTGGACCTGATGCCTCACCCAATGCCTGCTCTTGGGTGATTGCTTTTGCAAGGTACGGCGTGACTGCCCGTTCGCTCAGGATATCAATCACCGGAGACATGGTGAATGCTGTCAGAAACAAGGACAAGCCCACGAGTACCTGATTGGGCGGCATCGACATTGTGCCGAGGGCCTGCCTGACGAAACTCAACACAATCAGGATTCGAGTGAATGACGTCATCATTAAAAGGATTGCCGGTGCCACCGAAAGGACCGTCATCAGTGCGACGATCTTGATCGCCGGGACGACTCCGTCTGGGTCGTCCTTTTGAGCCAGATTGATATTTAGAGACGGCAATGAGGCATCAGCTGCCCTTGCGAATTCGGCCCCTATGCATATACCCGCAAGGATCAGCAAAGCGATCCCGCCGGCTATGGCAAGCCACTTTTTATTTCGGTCAGATGACCGGAAGGTTCCGCAGTTTTTCACGGATGAGCCTCGTTATGTCATCAGATGGTTTGGTGGCGGCCGATGATGATGACGGTTCGCTTGAATCAAGATTTGTTATGCCTTCGTCGGTCACGGCAACGCGGACCTTTTTGGTGAACGTGGCTCCCTGGCGCGGTGAAACCTTTAGCGCGCTTTTCGCGGGCAGAGGCTTTTCAACCTCCGTCGAAGCAGTGGCGCGTGGGGCAGCTACTTCCTCCAGATCATCGCGGTCGATTCGTTCCTCGAAGGACCTTCTTGCCGGCTCAATTAAACGTTCCATTTGGCGGGATCCCTGAACCTGAGGCATTTCATACGAGGGCACACGCTGTGATCCATTAGAAACGTTGGTCAGGAACTGGACCCCGGCTGCGGAGATGGATAAAAGGACGGTCTCGTTGCCAACTTGGACAAGCGACAGTTTTTGACCCGGTCCAACAGACATGGTCGAAATCGTTTTCATTGTCATCTTGACCGTATCGCGGGCGAAGTCATCCCCATCCTCGCTCTCTGGTACTCGATGTTTGACCGTGTTTTTAAATCGACTTGACCCAGTCCGCGATTCCCGCGCCCTTTGTGAAAATGGATTCAGACGCCTCCATTTGTAGACAAGTCCAAGGAGGGCCAGCATGAATAGTGAAAACCCACTGGCGATCGCCAGCTTTTTCGACAAGTCTGGCACCTTGACCCCGACGCTGGACCAGGAAGATCCAGTTGCAGGAGCGAGGTCCGTTTTTTGTTCCGGTTCATTTTGGACAAGTTCGGCTGGTGTCGGTGCGTTTCCGGATTCGATTTTGGTTTCAGACGCGGATGGATTTGCAATCTCGCCGGTAGATGCAAGCGCCGCATCGAGTTTCTTGTGATCCAATGTCACAACAATCCGGTCTGTCAGTATTTCACTGACGATGGCCTGCTTAACCGCAGCAGCATCCCGGTTTACAAAGAGGCGGACAGCGGCATCTGTGGATTGCCCAGTCGTCGCATTTGGAACCTGAAACGCAGCGATTTTTGTGATGTAGGGGCTATTTGCGTCAAGAAAAGTTCCCGGTGACGGAACGATTGTCGAGGGCAGGAGAATCTGAACGAAGGTGCCGTGATCTTCTACAGACGGACTAGACCAGTCAGGCTTCCCTGCAAGTGCAACGGTTACGATCGATACGGCTTTGTCAGATTCGCCTTCGATCCGGACAATTGAGGTCCCGTTTGCTGCAGCCAAGGACACTGTCGTCAAAAGGGCCGAGGCAAGCGAAAGGATGCCACGGCCTAATAACTTCCTGCCCTTTAATATCCCTCTGTCAGTCCAGATTTTCATGGATTAGCCCTCTTTTGCAGGCTGCAGGTCATTTAACCCGAACTGCGACACCACATCCGTCAACCGGACGCCAAACTTTTCGTTGACCACAACGACTTCGCCCATTGCGACGAGCTTGTCGTTGATCAGGATTTCCATTGGTTCACCGGCGATTTTATCCAGCTCGATCACCGACCCCTGCCCTAGTTGGAGCAGATCATTGATCAGCATTTTCGTGCGACCAAGCTCCACGGAAACCTTGAGCGGCACGTCCAAAATCATTTTAAGTTTTGAAAAATCAGTTCGAGCCAAGCGTCCGGCATGGCCGTCGCCAAGGTCTGGTCCTTCGTTTGGGTCCTTCAGCGCTTCGTCAAACTCTGCGCTCGTCGCGCCTTCTGCTGCACTTGTGTCTGCCATGATGACCCTCCTTGGTGCCCGGTTTTGTTACATTTCAATCAGTGATTCAGTGATTTTTATGGCGCGGCTTCCTTTAAGGAGGCCCGGGACCCCGCGGAATTTCGGTTGGCCTTCGATCAATACATCGAGCGGCATGGTTGCGTCGTTGTTCAGCTGGATGATGTCTCCCGGCTCGAGCTGCATGAGATCCTTGACGCTGATGTCAGCGTCGCCGAGTCGTACGATGACGTTGGCGGAAGTCCCCATGATTTTTTCCTTGATCCGGTTGATCCAGATAAAGTCGACTTCGAGTTGTTCGCTTTGAAAACCGACAGACAGTTTTGATTTGATTGGTTCAAGGGTGGAATACGGGATCACGATTTTGATCGTGCCCGAGACCTTTTCAAGTTCGATATCGAATGTTGTCGCGATGACAACATCAGAGGGCGGGACAACGGCTACGAATTGCGGATTGATTTCCGTACGGCTGTAACCAATTTTCAGTGGGTAAACCGGTTCCCATGCCTTTTCCAGGTCATCGATGGCAGCCATGACGATGCGTCTGGCGATCTTGATTTCGATCGGGGTGAAGTCTTTGCCTTCAATTTTTGTGTAGGGAACATCATTGCCACCAAAAAGGCTGTCGACCAAGGCGTAGAGCAGTTTTGACTCAATGACCATGACGGCTGCGCCACGCAGCGGTTCTAGACGCAAAATATTCAGGCAGGATGGCAGCGGGAGCGAGTTCATAAACTCAGAAAACTTCAGCGGGCCTGTTGAGTTAACACTCAGATTGGCCATCTTGCGCAGCGAGTTGGACAGGGTGACACGAAAAAGTCGAATGAATCTGTCGTGGATGATGTCAAGCGTCGGCATGCGGCCGCGGATGATCCTGTCTTGATTAGCAAGATCGTAGCCCATCACGCCCGACTTTGGTTCACCGCCACCCGTTTCGTTGCCGCCGGGACGATTGTCCGATACGGCGGAAAGGAGCGCGTCAACTTCACTTTGGGAAAGTACCTGGTTCATTCGGCCGTCCTACTCAATCAAGATATCGGTGATGTAAACGTTCTCGATCTTGCGGGTCATGTACTGGTTCAATCGGTTTTTTATTTCGAGGCGAAGTTGGTCTTTTCCATCAGGCCCCAGCAGGAACTCACGGGATTTTTTGCTGGCAACGGAAACAATTGCATCACGCAGCTGGGGAAGGCGTTTTTTGATTTCCCCCTCTTGTTCAGATCCCCCAAAAAACTCGACCGTCACTTCCATGCGTGCGTAGTGATTATCCATGGGGTTGCCGAGGTTGATATTGAAGGCAGCAAAAGAGTAGGTCTGGCCAAAATCCGGCGCGGAATCGGAACCGCCAGATCCTTCGCTTCCCTTTTCGGCTTCCTTTCCATGTGCGTCCTTCGCGTCAGGCGCATGCCCGTCACCCTTACCGTCAGCTTTTTTCTCGGCGCTATGTTCTTCGGGTTTTTTCTCGGCGCCATGTTCTTCGGGTTTTTTCTCGGCGCCATGTTCGTCTGGTTTATTTTCAGCTGCGTGTTCGTCCGCTTTCTTTTCCGGCCCGTGGGCACCGGCTTCCGTGGCCGCCGGTTCCGCCTTTTTCTTCCCGAGGAACATGGCTGCGCCGCCGCCAATGGCTGCAACGCCAACAACCCCGCCGATGGCCATGATCAGAAGTTTCTTTTTCTTCTGTTTGGCTTCGTCTTCAGGAGTCGCTGGTGCAGCAGCCTCCTTGCCCTTTTCTGGGGCCTTCTTTTCTTCTTTTTTTTCAGACATGGTTCATTCCATTGGCGCAGTGCTGCGCAAAATTTGTCCGCCAATTGGCGTCCTGGTCACGTGAATCTGGGAGTTCTCTGCCTACCCATACAATTCCCGTGCCAAGTTCCGGGGTCATCCGTCTGACAGGCAGGGCCCGAGCCGGAGCCTTGTCTGGCGTGACCCCGTGTGGGTGGTCCCAAGTTTTTGACGGTGGCGTCAAAGTCCCGCTAACGTTTTGCGCCAAAAAAATGGCGGTGTGGCGGAACCTTGGCGCCCTTTTTTGGGGACTCTCTGTTGGGGTAAGGGCTTGCAGCTTTGCTTATTTTTTAATCAGAACAAACAATCTGTTTGGATGAGGCGTTTTGATGGGTTAATCTTTATCGCCGATTGGGGCATTCCCCATGGAAAAAACCTGCTTTTGCCCTCTATTGCGAGGAATCCGTCGATGCGCTCAAGAATTACAGCGGTAGCCCTGATGTCTGGTCTACTAACCCTGACTGTTGGCTGCATGGAGCAATATGATCCACGCAGGTTCTGGAAGCAGACCAAAGATGAGCGGGAATTGGCGCACCGTCCCTTGCAGAAGCTAACTGCAAAAGGCGAAATTCCGCCAATGGAAGCCGCAGTGGCTGAAGTGGATCCTGTGTTCGCAAAATATGCGACCATGTGCGCGAGTTGCCATGGTGAAGACGGTAAGGGAAATGGCGCAGCATCTGGCGGCCTGGTGCCAAAACCGCGTAACTTTCACGATACAGCCTGGCAAGCCAAAGTCGATGATGCTCACATTGCCGGCGTCATTTCCAAGGGTGGCGCAGCATACGGATTAAGTGGAAGCATGCCGCCTTGGGGCGCGGTGTTGTCGCAGGAAGAAATCGAGGGTCTGGTGAAAAAGATCCGGTTATGGGGCAAGAAATAACCTAGAGGTTATGCCTGTGGCGCGTTAGCGCCATGAGGTTTTGCTTGACCACGATTTCTGGCGGCAGTGGCCTCAAGTTATAGTGCGAAGCCATGGTGAATCCATAAGCGCCAGCTTGCAGAATCACTGCAAGCTGATTTTTTTTTGGCAAAGCCTGGAGGCGGATATCCTGCGCCAGGACGTCGCTTGATTCACAAACCGGCCCGACGATATCAAAGCAGTCACCTTGGGCTGCCAGTTCATGGTGGCCTTCAAAAACGATTTCATGGCGCGCCTCATAGAGGGCTGGACGTATTAGTTCCGTCATTGAGGCGTCGACGACAACAAAATGTTCTTTTACGCCAATCACGCTCGTCAACAAACCACCAGATTCCGCGACCACCCATCTTCCCGGTTCAACTATAATTCTTAAATTTTTTGTGGAAGCCAGGCGCGCACAGGCCTGAGCGTCCCTGATGGCATTGGCAAAGGCTTCGATTCCTGGGGGTTCAGTTTCGCCCTCGTAACGCACAGGAAATCCACCACCAAAGTCGATAAATTCCAGGCCTTCGTGTCCGCTCTCAGAGATCGAGTCGGTCAGCTGGACGAGATGCCCAGCAGCAATCCGCCAGGCCGAAACATCGGTGATTTGGCTTCCGATGTGAGCCGAAACTCCGCACAGCCGAATGAACTCACCGGTTTCCAAAATTCTTTTCAAGGCCAATTCAATCATCGAGCCGGAGAGTCCAAATTTGTTTTTTTTCTTGCCGGTGGTGATCTTGGGATGAGTGTGTGCATCAACATCCGGGTTGACCCGCAAGCCAATTCTTGTCCGCTTGCGGCGGGATTTTGCGATGGCAATGATGCCTTCCAGTTCAAACAGGCTTTCAACATTCAAGACAATGTCGTGCTCAACGGCAAATTCAATTTCGGCATCTTTTTTTCCAACACCAGAAAAAATCATGCGCCCAGGCGAAAAACCGGCAGCCAGTCCGGCCTTTAGTTCACCGGCAGAGACGGCGTCCATGCCCCACGGCAAACTTGAACAGGCAGCAATGTGGCTAAGGATCGCAGGATTGTTATTAGCCTTGGCCGCATAACAAGGCAGAACGTTCATATTTTTGAAGGCTCTACCAAAGCGTTCCAACTGAAAGTTGAGCCGCGCCATCGAATAGACATAGCAAGGAGTTTCAAACGCCCTGGCAACATCAGCAAGGCGAACGTCATCGCACCAAAGTCCGTCATGCCGATGGTGAAATCCGAGGTGTTCCGGTGTCACTTGGGTTTATTCCCAGTTTGCTCAAGGGTATCAGGGAGCTCAAGCCCGCCGGTGGCGAAGTTGGCGCGAACGCCCTTCATGGAAACGTCCAAGGCTCCTGGTATGTCCAAAGCGGCTGGGATCTCAGAGAGGTTCTTTGAAATTGCTTTTTGGTCTATCGAATCGGAGATGGACTTGGCTTCTTTGCGGACTTCTTCTTCCGCTTCGCGGATCACGCCATCAACGGTAGACTTGACTTCATTGGCAGCGCGGCGGATTTGAACAAAAAGTTTCCCCGCCGATTTAATAAACTCCGGTAATTGCTTTGGCCCGACAAAGATCAGGGCCGCAACAACGATCACAATTATTTCAGATATTCCAAGTCCAAACATATGGCGGCGACTCTAGTAGAATTGTATGAATTGATAAATGGGATTCGGGCCCCGGGAGGAACTCTATGATCGTCGTTACTGGTGGTGCAGGATTTATTGGCAGTGCCTTTTTGTGGAAACTCAACGCGGAGGGACTGCACGACATCCTGGTGGCGGATGAGTTTGGTACCGGCAACAAATGGCGCAACCTGACCAAGCGCCGGATTGGCTACGCCCTGCATAAGGACCAGTTGCTTGACTGGTTAAGTACGAAATCCCGCCCCGCCGCCATCGATGCGATCATCCACATGGGGGCCTGTTCTGCCACGACTGAGAAGGATGTGGACTACCTCATTAAAAATAACTTCAACTATTCCGCTGAGTTATTTCAGTTTGCGGCCCACGAGAAAATTCCCTTCATTTATGCCTCCTCTGCGGCCACCTATGGCATGGGGGAACATGGCTATAGTGACGATCCCCAACTTATCCACAAGCTCCGACCGATCAATCCATATGGCTACAGCAAGCATGTTTTTGATCAGTGGGTCTTGAATCAGCGGGAGAAACCGCCATTTTGGGCGGGCCTCAAATTTTTTAACGTCTACGGCCCCCAAGAGTACCACAAGGGGGGCCAGGCCAGCGTCGTGTTTCATGCCTTTCCTCAGGTGCGGGACCGGGGGAACCTGAAACTGTTCAAGTCCTATAAGGAAGGTATCGCCCACGGCGACCAGCGCCGCGATTTCGTTTGGATCAAGGACGTGGTCGATGTGATCCTGCACTTCATGCGTGCGCCCCAAAATGCCAAATCGGGTATCTACAATGTAGGGAGTGGAGAAGCCCGCTCGTTTGCGGATCTCGGTCGAGCAGTTTTCTCTTCAATGGGAAAGCGCGAGGCCAAGTTTGACTGGATTGAAATGCCCGACGACCTCAAAAATCAATACCAGTATTTCACCGAAGCCAATCTTTCCCTGTTGCGCGAACAGGGTGGTTACACGAAAGCCTTTACGCCTCTTGAAGATGGCGTGAAGGAATACGTAACCCGTTACCTCAGCAGCCAAGATCCTTTTCTTTGATTATGAAAATCCTGCGACGCCAAATTTCAGCCTATTTGTTGGTACTAGCGGGATTTTTTTTATCTGAAACGTTGGCCTTCGCAGTCAATGTCAATCAACATCAGGTCAGTGGACTTCGAGTTAATGGCGCGGTGCGCACTGACATCAAGTGGTTGAAGGATTATATCGGGTTCGAATTCCCTGCTTATCTTTCCGATATTGATATTCAACGCATTCGCCATAAGTTGATCACGGCAGATGTTTTTGTTGATGTACAAGTCCGCGTCGACGATTCAACTTCAGAGCTGATTGTCGATCTCGACGAAAAATGGACCACCATTCCCGTCATCCGCGGTGCATACGGCGGCGGGACTCCCCTTCTCGTTGCCGGCGTTTATGACATGCACGCGTACGGGCGGCTCCTGACCCTCGGCGTCGAAACAAAAAAATACGGTTCCGCCCCTCCGGGTTTTACCCTCTGGGCAAAACTCCCTCGTTCAGCAAAGGGCAAAGGGTCCAGTGGAATCGAGATCTGGCGTGATTTTCGTCGGCGCAATTACTATGACTCGACCGGAGAGATGACGGGCAAACTTGGTTTCGACAGTGCATACGTCCGCCTCTATCACTTGGTTCCACTTTTTCCAGAGGCTGACCCTCTTGCCCCCGAGATTCTTCAGGCAGGAGTAGAACTACTTTCGCGTCGTGACCGAAAGCCTGTGGTCGAGAAAAACTCCGCAGCTAATCTAAACCTGCCTGAACAGCGAAATGCCTGGGAGCATCGAGTTTTGGCCAGTTTTGTCTTTGACAACATGTCGGTAGAGGACCAGCAGCTTGAGGGACGCCGTCTGATGTTCAAGAGCGGGCTGTCAAAGAGCGAAGGTGTGGTGACTCCGGGTCTTTCAAATTACTCTGAAGTGGAAGGTTTCTCATTTCATCGCCCAAGTCCCGACGTCAACATCGCCCTCCACGGTTACCTGCAGGCAGCAGGTAGTCCGACGATTTCAAATGCATTCCATCTTGGCGGGTTTGACTCCGTTCGAGGCTTTCCAGACGGCATTCGCTACGGGGCCTTTGCTGCCTATTCGAATCTTGAAGTTCGCCGTGAGGCGTGGACCTCAAAGTGGTTAAAGGTGGCTACCGTTGCTTTTGTTGATGCAGGGGTTGCAGGCAAGGACTTCAAAGACGCCAGTGAGGATTTGTTTCGATCTGCTGGTGCAGGGGTACGCCTTTCCATCCCGAAGGTTCACCGCCTCGTTTTTCGACTGGATTATGCTTTGGGGAGAAGCAATGACATATCAACCTCGGGAATATCCCTAGGTCTGAACCAGTTTTTTCAACCTTATAAACCCTTGTAGTACAATTGACTTGTCCAGGTCGTGATCTCAATTCACGGTGGTTTGGACAGGGAGTTGTCAGCATGCGTCCTTCATCTCGTGTTTTTTTCACTGTCGCTGCTTTGATTTGTTTTTCCTCCTGTAAGACAAGGTTCAAGGCGTCATCGCTGCGAACAACGTCCGATCGTTTGCAGGAAAGCATACTAACCGTGCGCGGCACGATTGAATTGCCGACCGACCGCGAAGTCTATGTAACCAATCATTTGATGAACCTTGTTGGATGGCATGTTGAGGCAACGGCAACGGCAACAAAGCCAGCTTCTTATAATTCCTATCAGGCACTGAACCAGCAGTTTGCCGACGATCCAAAGGCTGGGCATCCCGTTATCGATGGCAATGGAAAGCTGGATGTAACCGCGCTGCGTTATTGGATTGCGGCGCAAGCTAAATATTCAAAGCGTGTTCTTGCGGGGCGTGGGATCGCACTGACCCTTGATCAGGTTCTTGATGAAGGTCTGGTCGTAGAGAGGCCAAGGCCAGACACGGTGAAGATCAGTTTCCGCGCAATATACCGTGCGGTTGGCCAGGTGAATGCACATGTGAATCCTTCACAAATAGCCCATCAACAGATGCTCGAAACCGGTGAGAAGGTGCAGGTTCCTTTGGACCCGGTACGTTTTTTTCACAATGAATTTTCTGAATACCTGCAACGTGGGTGGGACACATTTGGATTTAATCTGGCGTCGCTGGATCCCGCGGCCTACGACGGGGTGATGGGTGATATGGGAGCCTTGAGTCAGCGTTGGCTATTCAATACCCAAGGCCGCACGGAAACGGTCAAATGTTATACGTTCGGAGATGGTTCGGTCCTTAATCCATTTTATCTATTTTACTATTTTGATGCACGCAATCAGGGATGTTCCTCGCCGGGTGTCGTGGATCTTGTGGTGGAAAAAGCCGAATCGAAGAAAATGGATTCGGGAAAATTCCCTGAATATCACCGGCTTTTTGCTGGTGAAGGCCCGTTGGATATTTTTTATTTTTTTGGAATCTATGAAAAGAGTTCCGTGGAGGCTGAGTTCTATAAGGAGATCCTTCCGAGAATGAAGGCATTGGGGTTTACGATTTCAGGGCAGCCGGACTTGTCTGGCCTTGTCGTCTTCACGAAATCCATTCAAACCCATGGCGGCAGGTCGGTGACGATCCGGCTGACGATTGCCTCTGAACATCATAATGATAGGGCTAGGGAGGCATTCCGCAGTGCCATCGGTTCGGCCGATGTCGTTTATTTTGGTGGCCACGCTGGCGCTGGGGCCAATATCGAAGGTGCGTTGAAGGAACCGTCGTCCTATCCCAAAGGCAAGTACCAAATCATAGCGTTAGACGGCTGTCAGACCTATGTGTATGGGATGGCGGAAGTTCTAGCGGCAAAAGCTCTAGCCGACTTTGACAATCAGGCCATGAATATCGACCTCATTTCATCATTTGATTACGTAAGTGGCTGGCGACAAAAGGATGTGATCCTTGAAAGCTTGATTCGTGCTGCTGTTCTTTCTGATGCGCCGGAATCCGCCTGGACTCAGGCGGACAAAGATGAGCTTTCATGGCTCGGTTGGGTCAAGGCGATTCACGCTGCAATGACAGCCGACGGAGGTTCGGGCTCGTACATGGTTTCCGGGGAAGAGAACAATGAGTTTAGCCCGGGCGCAACGATCGCCACATCAAAAGGCGCCGCCTTTGGCAGCGGCGGCGACGAAATGCGAAGGCGCTTGCAGTCGTTTTTGGGGGACTCCAGAACATCGGATGACCTCAAGCTCAAAGCGCTGTCGTCCCTCGTTGCACTGCGTTACTCGGAATTCAAAACGGTGGAAGAATTCATCGAGTATGCCCGCAATGAATGCCTTGCGATGGGTAGCTTGAAGCTGGAAGGGGATCGCGAGAATTTGCTCTTCTATTTTCCATCATGCCAGCTTCGGATTTTACCCTTCGACAAATCACAGGTCGTTAGCTACCGGGGAAACCGATACAGCGGATTAGCAGGCGGAGGGTCTGCGCTGGAGTTTTGGCCAAACGGAATGATCAAGACTGGGAGTCCCCAATATGACATTTCTTTCGGGACGTTTCGTTTTCAATTCGGCAAAAAAACAGAGTGGCATGAAAATGGCGCAATCAAGAGTGCCCCCCTTGGTGCAGACGTCTCCGTAAGTGGACGGACTTGCAGTTCGGGACAGGTCATTGTTTTTGATAGAGATCGCAATCCTGAAAGTTGTGTGTTTGAAGGGAAAATCGACCTCGGGATGCCACTTGGGATGCGGAGGATTTCATCTGAGATTAATTTTATGTACGTCAATAGTGAGGGCACACCCAGCGCCGGTATCTGGTTAGACGAACCCGTTGTCGGGCTGGTTTTACCGGGTGGCCAGCCATTTAGCATAAAAATGGGCAGTTTTGCCTGGGTCCAGACAACCCGCGTCGGTGAAATTGCAGTAACTGTGCTGACGACAAGTGATCTTGATAATTACGCCGTCTTGTCTTCTGGGGAAGTCTTCGTAGTGAAAAACGGACTCGAGGTTTGGGGGGCCAGGGTTTCAAGGCTTGAACTTACTTTGGAACAGTCGGCCGTCTACCTTGGTCGTCAATATCAAGCCGGCGATATAATTACGATTGCTGGTTCGTAGGAATCAGGGGGGCATCGTAAAAGGATCCCCTCCCCCAGCAGGTTGAACTTAGTCACGGCTATCGTGAGCTGGCGCCTTCGAGAGTCCGGCCGTCCCCAACAGGGAGAACGGGCACCGGACCTTCAGGGTCGAAGCCGTCATCAATGGCTGCAGCAGAGGTAGTCTTTTTAGGTTCGTCCTTGAAGGCTTTCCTCAGGTGGTTTGGCAGATCTTTTTTCATATCCACCCCGACGATGCTTGAAACACCAGGTTCCTGCATCGTAACGCCGTAGAGGGTGTCGAGCACCTCCATCGTGCGGCGGTTGTGGGTAATGATGATGAACTGGAACTGGTCTGAAAGCGCATCTAGAACGCGGTTGTAACGGCCAACGTTAGCCTCATCGAGTGGTGCGTCCACTTCGTCAAGGAAACAGAATGGAGTTGGCTTCGTTTTTAGCAAAGCAAAGATCAAGGAAATCGCCGTAAGGGCTTTCTCTCCGCCGGAGAACAGGTTCATGTTTTGCGGCTTTTTGCCGGGCAAGCGAACCATGATCTCGACTCCACCGTTCAGTGGATCTTCCGGATTGGTCAGTTCCAGATGGCCTTCGCCGTTCGGGAAGAGGATCGGGAAGAGTTGGCCGAATTCGCGGTTGATCACAGTGAAAACAGCAAGAAACTTGTCCTTTGACGAGACTTCAATTTCGTTAATCGCCTCGTTAAGAAGGGCGATGCTGGCATTGATTTCGTCTTGTTGCGCGCGGATGAAGGTCTCTCGTGTCGTCAGGTCTTCAAACTCACGCAGGGCCATCATGTTGATCGGACCAAGGGATTCGATCCGTCCGCGCAAGGTACCAACGCTGCGGGCAGCCTTGTCGGCTTCAAATTCTGGATCGTAGGTGAATGTGTAGGTCGCAATATCCAGCTGATATTTTTCTTGCGCCTGACCATTCACACTGGTGATGGCCATGGTGGCGCGTTCAATCTGAACGTTTTTGTCCGACAGGCTTTTTTGAACTTTGGCCTGATGTTCACGACATTCTTTGAGGCGCGAATCAATGACGCGCAATTCTTCGTGAATTCCGGCCTGGGCCTCGCGCTTTTCAGCGACTTTTTCATCGAGTTCCGCACGGCGGTCGATCAAACCTTCAATGCGGGACTGAGAATGATCAAGCAGATTCTTGGCAGATTCAATGTCATTTTGAATCGCACTTTGTTCTTCGTAGCGACGGCTGAGCTTGTTCTGGAGCAGCTCTTGCTGTGCGCGGGCATGGGTAAAGCTCTCACGAAGAGCTGTAGCGCGGGATTCGGATTTTGCCAGATCAACCGAGCGATTCTGATTTTGACGGAAAACTTCCTCACGGCGTTCTTCCAGTCCTGCAGCCTCCTCGCGGATGCTCACCAGCTCCGCTTCGGCATTGCGGAGTTCTACTTCAAGAGAGCTGCGCGATGCCTCAAGTTTTGTGAGTTCATCGCGGAACTGGGAATCCTGGCGCTCCAGGTCGGCCATCGTTTGTTCTTGAGCAGCGAGCAGTTCTTGCTTGTGGGTGGCAACCTGTTGTGCTGATTGCAGTTCCGCCATGATGGCAAGTACCGCCGCGTTTTGCTGCTGCAAGCGGCCGTCGATTTCAATGACGATGGCACGGTCTTCATTCATGCGCACTTCGAGTTCATCGATATGCGATTGGGCCCGTGCAAGGTCGCCTTCGGTTTGCTTCATTATCTTGCCAAGATTTTCCTGCTCTGCTTTGCGGCTAAGGACGCTCGTGCCTCCCCGGCCACTGACCAGAAAATCGTCTTCGCCAGCAATGCAAAGTCCCTGAGCCGTGAAAGCAATCACGCCTGCGGGTAAATCTTTTAGTGATCCATCGTCCATTGCCAAGGCAGGAACGAAATAGAGACGCGACAAAAGGGCTTCGAGTCCGGACCTGGTTGCTGATTCAAGACTCTGCTTTGAGTCAATGCGCAGAAATTCGCCCATGGCAACGGCATCAAAATCATCCGCCCACGTTTTTACGCGCGCGCCAAAAGATCCGTCAGATTTGAGGGCAATGGACCTGCCAAGCAGGGTCACTGGCAGCGGAGTTACTTCTGCTTTGGAAGCCGCGCGAACAACCTGATTCAGGCCATCAACACCGATGATGACAACCCTTTCCGACCAACGCTCGAATGCCTGTGTCGCCGGCTTTGGCAGCTCTTGCGCATTTGCAGTCCAGGCGATTTGTTCGGCAAACAGCCCAGGGACGTGGCTACGGTCAACGGACCCGGTCTCGTAAAGCTTTTGCAGGGATGATGCCGCATCGGTTGCACCCTGTTCGTCAAGCTCTTGCAGTGAGGCCAGTCGTGCCCTTGATTCATGGTATTTTTCGCGCAGCGAGTCGCGCGTCGTGTTTGCGTCTTTGATTTGGCCATAACGCGCCGCGACGGCGGCTTCACGGGAGTGTTTTTCCCGGATTTCAACGTCCAGGCCGTCTTGTTGTCCAGCCGCTTTTCCCCGCGCCCCCTCAAAGGCTTCAAGCGCTTGTGCAACATCAGTTTGCAGGCTTTGGCGCCGCGTTCTCTCGCCGTCGAGGAGTTTCTCGACGCGTGAAATCTCACGTTGGGCGCCTTCGGAGCGGACCTTGTTGCTGTCAATCAAGCGTGTGAGATTCCGCTGCTCGTCTTCGCCTTCTTCTATTTTGCTGCGGAAGACCCGTGTGGTTTCGTCAACGGAATCAACTTCATTTTGGAAGTCTTCCAGCTGGCTGCGCAGCAGCGTCGCCGATTTTTCTGCCGCAGAAAGTTCCGCAGTGGCTCCGTCAACTTGGGCTTCAATCACCTTCAAGTTCGAGGCGTCTTCTTCGATTTCGCGCTGAATATCACGCAGGCGGTTTGAACCGGTGTCCATCCGTGTCTGTGCGTTTCCGACCGCCGATTCGGCTCGGGCGATTTCTTCGCGGATCGATGAAATCTGTTCTACGACGGCAGCAAGGTCCGGGTCAGCCTCGGCTAGTTGCTGTTGAAGTTCTTCGTAGCGCGCTTCGTACTGGCTGACAGCGGCGAGGAATTCGGCCTCTTTCGTGGTTTGCTCCGCAAGGGCAGCCTGGGCCTCGTCCAACTTGTTCTTGAACAGAGTGAAATTTTGCGCGAGCAGCAGGAGTTCTTCATCGCGCAGTCTGGTGCTCATCTCCTGCCATTTTTGCGCTTTTTCGACTTGTTCTTCGAGGGTCGTCTTCTGGCGCTCGATCTCGGTCAGGATATCCGTCACGCGAGACAGGTTAAGGCCTGTGCCCTCAAGGCGTTTTTGGGCCTCGAGTTTTCGCTGCTTGTAGAGCAGGGTGCCGGCGGCCTCTTCCAGGATTTCCCGCACGTCTTCGGGTTTGGCATTGAGGATACGGTCGACTTGACCCTGTTGGATCATGGAATAACTGCGGCCACCTAAACCGGTCATGGTGAAGAAGCCAACGATGTCTTTTAAGCGGCAAGGTTTGCGGTTGATCAGGTACTCGCGCTGGCCGTCAGCATAAAGGCGGCGCGTGAGGGTTATCTCTGGCTCGTGCCGGTATTCCGGCGGACAGATGCTGTCGCCTTCCGTGTTGTCAAAAATAACTGAAACTTCAGCCATGGACATGGTTTTGCGGCGCTCGGAACCCGCAAAAATAATGTCGGTCGCCTTTTCGCCGCGCAAGTTCTTTGCGTTTTGTTCGCCCATGACCCAGCGGACGGCATCGATGATGTTACTTTTGCCAGAGCCGTTCGGCCCCACAACCCCGGTGATACCGCGGTCAAAGGTCAGGCTGATTTTATCAGCAAAGGACTTAAAGCCCTGAACGGTGATTCGTTTTAGGTGCATTGGTTACTGCCACAACGTTTATTGGACGATTAAGTGCTCTTTTATAGCAGCACCGGGCACAACATCAAATAAAATAACCTTATTCCCATAGAAGGAGCATGCCGCGGCACGACCGGTGGAGGTCACGGCAACCTGATAATAGGAATTCTGCGCGTCAGGTTCAGAATTGCCGATTTCACTGCTCCAATAGTCCCGCCCGAGGGACTTGGCTGCGATCCCAAAATAGACTTGGGAACGGGTCCAGTTAACTAAATCCCTGAAATGGTTAACGAAAAGCATTTTTTCGCCTTGAACGTGCTTGACGTCAATGTCGCCCGGGTAGTGTAAACCCTTCTCATTGTCCTCGACTCCACGCCCGTAGACGCGAGTGAATTGAAGGTAGTCGCTGGTCAGGGGGACCGTCCCGTCGGCTTTCACCCTGGGGTCACCAGTCAAAGCGACGCGAAGGACATCGTTAGCCTGGGATGAACCGAGGCCCGTGACTGAATCAACGTGTCCCCGATGGCTCAGGTAAAAGGCTGCCACATCGTCGGGATCATGCGCCGCGGCAAAGAAGTTGGTCCGGTAGTAGCGGCGGGTCGCTGTGGTTGAGGTGAGCCCTGCGTCAGAATCGGGCACTCCGCCGAATCCCTCTGGATTGAAATAGATCCAACGTAATTCCTTGTCGACCTCGGTGGATTTTGCGTCACGGAAGGGAAAGGGTTCTGGGGTGGCAGCACGTTCTGTCGCCAGATCATAAACAATAAACTGATAGATATGGCGCTGGGACAAGTTTGAGCGGGCGCGGCGCGTCCTCTCATAATCGTCCGGGATCTCATTGGGGACGCTGGTTTGGGTTCCATCTGCTGCGAAGGTTGATGAATCATCCAGATCTAGATCCATCCATGTTTGCATCCCGTAGTCCGTCGGAAATGCGAATAAAAGTTCGTTTACGGGATCCAGATGCATCGCCCGGCGAGCGGTGCCGTAGGTCCGTACCAGTTTGACGGTGGTCTGCGTGCGGTCGTCTGCAAGAGTCCCGATCAATATTCCCCCCGCATCCCCGGCATTTTCGCAGGCAATGGCGAAGTGTTTATAACCATCGCGCATGACGGTATTCAGCGGACTGCAACCAAGGTCGAGGCGGGTAACTTCCCGCGGAGCCTCTGGCGTTGAAACATCGTAAAGGATGGCTTCGGCACTGCGGCTGGTTCCGTCGGCATCAAATGTAACCAGCATGTCGTTTCCGGCGATGGCAATGTTACGACCAAGGCGTGGAACTGAAATGGCCGATTTTTTGTTGCCTTCGGTATCGATCACGAGGAGCGATCCGGCATTAAAAGTCCGGTCAAAATCCGCATTCAATGCGTAAAAATAACCCTCGCCAGGAGCTACGGCGACGTCCACCGGACTTGCCACCTGTTCGCCCAGGGCCGGGAATGTTTCTGCCCTCTTGCAACTGGATGGCACGAGGGTGCCGAGGGTAAGTAGCAGAAAAATCTGGACAATATCGGTGGAAAACAGGCTGATTTTACTGGTTTTTGACATGACCAGAGGATGTCATGGCATGGCATTTTCGGCAAATCATAAATTAGTTTTGACGGCAGTAAAGATTTACGGGTATCCCAAATGTGCGAAAGCCTTGTGCCACTTGTTTCTGCAGGAGTTAAAAAAATGGCATCCCTAAACCGTGTTTTGATCATCGGCAACCTCGGTCAAGATCCCGAGCTTCGCTACACACCTAACCAGGTAGCCGTTGCGACCCTTAACGTTGCAACGACCGAGTCTCGTCCAGGCGCAGATGGCCAGCGCCAAGAGGTGACCGAGTGGCACCGCGTTATTGTTTGGAACAAGCAGGCTGAAAATTGCGCCAAATACCTGGCCAAGGGCCGGACAGTATTTGTTGAAGGCAAACTCCAGACCAGGTCTTGGGAAGACAAGACGGGCCAGAAGCGTTACACGACAGAGATCGTAGCGCAGAACGTGCAATTTCTGGGCGGTGCCGGCGGATCCCAGTCGCGTGAGCGCGGCGAAATGAGCGTGGCGCCATCGGATTCCCAGAACAGCCAAAATGCCTCTGGCAACCAAGGTTCCTCGGCAGTCAGCGGCAGCCAGCCAGGTGCCGGCGGCACTTATGATCCGACCCTTGATGACATCCCATTTTGAAGCCCAAGTCGAAATCGCTTTACGATGATACCCTCATCGCGTGTAGCTCTGATGGTATTTTGATTCGTAATTTTTATTTTCCGTCCAGGCGGTCTCGCAAGATCGCTTGGACGGAAATTCGTTCTGCCCGCCGGTCTCCTCTGCGGGCTCTATCCGGTAAATGGCGCATTTGGGGCACGGATCTTCATAGGATCTGGTATCACCTGGATTTCGCGCGACCCCTTAAAAAAGAGGCCATCGTTATTGATGTGGGTGGGTTGATGAAGTTTGGCATCACACCAAAAGACCTTGAGAAGGTGTTCGCCATCATCAAGCAGCGGATCGGCCCTTAAAGGGTTTGCCTGCGGCAATTAAGAAAAGATTCTTAGCTGACGCTCCAGCCTGTCGGGGAATAAATCCTTTATTCTGACTAAATTCGTCATCCTGACCCTGAGCGAAGCGAAGGGGAAGGATCCTTAAATTGTGACAAATCGCCATCAATTGCCATTCTTCGCGCACTTTTTCAGTGCCCATCAGCAGAAAGGTTCGAAATCTGCGGGCTTCTTTTAATTGGCCGAAGACCGGTTCGGTATTCGTCTTTCACTTTCGATAAATATCTCCCCCGGTTTTCGAATTTAGCTTTTCTCGCATAAACGCAGTAACGGTGAGGCGGCGACAATGACCTGCGAATCAGCATCGACCGCAGCCTGACAATTTTAGCCCTGAATATGGCCGCCTGATTGATGCTCCTTCTTTTGACCTTGGTACCATCAAGGCTTACATGTCCCATTTTAACCAAACCCGCCTCCTGGCAATCTGAAGGCGACGTCTTCGTAAGTGGCTTTTTCAAGTTTTCGCGAAGAACGAGTGTCTTCGGTAAGATCCAGTTTCTCCATGACGTCGCTGATGAAGTGTGATGCCTGTGCGAAAATGTAAGTGAATCAATTTTAGTCTACAGATTAACTAGGCCAGACAATGGGACTTTCCGCGGAAAGTCGAGAATCATTCCTACTGAGACGAAGCCGAAAAATCCTGTCCCGCGGCGGAGAAGAAAGGATTCTTCGGCCTACGGCCTCAGGATGACGCGTCCGCAGGATGACGTTGATTCCATTGTGCCTTCGTCAGCGAGTATTCGACCCGTGTCGCGCCGTCCAAATCGGGTGGAGTGACAAGATCCTTCCGGCGAACAGCACCCAGCTTTTCAAGAGCTCGTTGAGAGCGCAGATTTTGCTCGCTCGTGTGAAACAAAACCCGGTCAGCAAAGGTGAATGCGTGACCGATCATTAATTTTTTCAATTCTAAATTGCATTTGCCGCCCCAAAAACGTCGCGCGAGAAATGTGTAGCCGATGAATATTTGTTTATTGATCGCGTCAAAATCGTAGTAGCGGCTGCTACCGATTATGTCTTCCGAATCGTTTTCAACGATGGCATGGGCGCCCCCTGAACCGAGGGCCTTGTCAAAAAAAATCTTAAAATTATCGCGCTGCCAACGTCCGGTTTCCGAATGCTGCCGCCAAATTTCCGGGTCGCATCCCGCGGCATAGAGGGCTTCAAAGTCAGAAGCCACAAGGGGGCGCAGAGAAATTCTGGGGCCAGTCATTTTAAACTTCAAAAGCGGAATCCGAGGCCTCCGGTCAGCGCAAAGAAATTATCAAAGCCAGAGGCCGTGCCAAGGAGCAGGTAGTCGCGCAATTCAATGCGTGCGTGCAGGTTCTTGGTGAAATGGTATTTCTGACCTACTGCAAAGGTGCCTTGAATGCTCGTCAACGACTCTGGATCTGGACGTCCCTCTTTGCCGTACAGTCCGTTTTCCGATACAGCGGCTCCGGGATTTCCTGTGGCCACCGTTGTATCAGCATTGAACGTACCGCGGTTGGAGCGGCTGGTGCCCCTCAGCTGGGTTTGCTGTTTCCAAAATGTCGACATCGCCAGCCCACCGCCTGCGAGGATATATAAATCGAAATGGGTCACAGCCCTGAGAAGTATGATCTGTTTGCCATAGACTGGATTCCAGATGGCATGGGCGCCGAGCAGTGTGTTGGTTTGTCGGACCGGAACGTAAGCTGGGCCGAAGTTGGCGCGTCCAGTCAGATCGCTGCCGTCTCCACATTCGGCAGAGACGACGTTTTCAGGATCGTTGTAAAAATTTTCAAGGCACTCGCGTTCAGACTTGTCTGTGTTTGAAGCCATCATGGCCTCAACGCCCACGCCCCACTCTTCCGACCAGAAATAATTGACGCCGGCACCAAACAACATGGTGTTTGTGTAAGACTGGTTCAAGACCAATCCCCCGGTTCCTTCAATTTCAATGCGGGATTTTTTTGGATAAGTCTTGCGCAAAACGACTTCCGTTCCGTCTCCTGCGCGTTGGTATTCTCCGCTAGTTGCTGCGAACACAGGGGTGACCCCAGCCAGAAACAGAGCAGTGAGTGCAATGCCCTTTACGCCGCGTTTGATCATCTTTGACCACCCTTATCCCAGCTGGTTTTCAGGCCACACTGCTTTTCTATTGGCTGTTGGCGAGATCCACAAAAGTCTTCTGAATGTCGTTGACCCTGTCCTGAGCTGCTTTTTTTATTGCTGGCAACTCACTTGCCGCGCATCCCTTGGCCCGCGCATCCCGCACTGAAACGTAAAACTTGATTTTTGGTTCAGTTCCAGACGGACGGACACTGACTTTAGATCCATCGTCCAGCTCAAATTGTAGCACGTCAGACTTTGGCAGGGTGAGTTTCGCGGTTTGCATCAGACTGGAACCGGTGACCGCAAGTTCGCGGCTTTCCTCATAATCTCGAATGATTTTGACATTGCACCCAGCCAGTTTCAACGGAGGATCCTGGCGCAGCCCAGCCATCATGGCTTTGATCCTGGCCTCGCCGGTCTGACCTGGCAGGGTGATCGTGTGCAGGCTTTCTTGATAAAGTCCGTGCCGGATGAACAGGTGGTCGAGAACTTGGGACATGGAGAGTCCCTGACTCTTGTACCAGGCAACCATTTCAGCAGCGATGCAACACGCCGCGACGGCGTCCTTGTCGCGGACAAAGTGGTCCATCAGGAAACCGTAACTTTCCTCGCCTCCGCAGACGTAAGATTTTTTTGGTTTCAGGGCGCCGCTTTCGTAGGCTTCGATCCGTTCACAAATCCACTTGAATCCGGTTAAGGTTTCTTCGCAGGCAGCCCCATAATGCTTTGCAATGTCGGCTTGCAGATCCGTCGTGACGACGGTTTTAATGACCAGTGGATTTGGCGGCATTCTGTTTGCCTGGGTCATGCCCTCGAGAACGAATTCGGTCAACAGGCAACCGATTTGATTGCCATTGAAAATCACATAGTCATTGCCCTCGCGAACAACAATGCCAATGCGGTCCGTATCCGGGTCTGTGCCCAAGACCAAATCAGCGTCCGTGTCCTTGGCCAATTTGATGGCCATGGCCAAGGCCTCAGGTTCTTCCGGGTTTGGATATTTCACTGTTGGAAAGCGCCCGTCTGGTTCGCGCTGTTCGGGGGGAATGATCACATTGGTGAAACCAAAACGCTTAAGGCATTCCGTCACCGGAAAGAGCCCGGTTCCATGAAGGGGTGTGTAGACGATTTTGAATTTTCCGCGATCGGCAAGGCTCAGGTCGTGTTCGTGCAGCATCAGACTTCTGATTTTGGTAAAATAGACTTCGTCCAAATCACCGCCAACCTCGCGGATCATTTCCTTGTTTTTCGCCCCGGCATAATCGACGCGTTTTAGACCTTCAAACCCGGAAATTTCTCCGTATCGACGGATGATTTCGCGATCGTGCGGTGGGACCAGCTGAGCCCCCGTCTGCCAGTAGACCTTGTAGCCGTTGTATTCCGGGGGATTATGACTGGCCGTAATGCAAATCCCTGCCGCACAACCAAAATGCCGCGTCATAAAAGAGAGCATGGGAACTGGACGCAGCTCTTTTGTGATCAATGCACGAATGCCGTTTGCCGCCAAAACCTCTGCCGCCGCCCGAGCAAATTCCTGACTGCGGTGACGGGAATCGTAAGCAATTGCAACGGACAGATTGGTGGCACTGCCCTTGTCATTTCCACGACTATGAAAATCTCGCAAATACTGAGCTAGTGCCGTTGTCGCCTTGCGCACGGTATAGATGTTCATTCGGCAACTTCCCGCGCCAAGAATTCCGCGCAGCCCGCCCGTCCCGAATTCCAACTCACGGTAAAACCGGTTGATGATTTCCGGCTCATTGCCCGAGTCAAGGAGTCCCTGGACTTCTTGCCTTGTGGCAGGATCAAATACCTCTGACGTGGCCCAGTAGCGCGCGCGTTCCAATGCTAAATTCGCAACAGTCCCGGCAACAAGTGAATCAGATAGGTGACTGGTCACGGCAAAACCCCCATGTCGTTCCTGTGAACATTTATAGGTAGGTTTTACCGGTTGTCGCGTCGTGGGCCAAGGGCTCAATAGGATCTGGTAAACAGGTCAAGGGCTGCAGCCTGCCGGAAGATGGCCTGGGGGTAACTGAGATAGAGGGCAATGGCCGTTCCGTGAAAGCGGTGATGTCCGCTTTGCAGACGTCCGGCCAAGGGCAACTGCGCTTCGAACTCGGTGGTTGGACCGTTCAAGATGATATTTGGTGCGAGGACGTGATGCCGCCACTCATGAATGAGGGCTGGATCTCCAAAAAAAGACATGGCAAAAGCCGCATCAGTTGCATTGACCGCTTCGATGGCATCATTGAGCTGATCGAATTCATGGATGGCAATGTCCGGCGAGAAAATCACGTTGGACTGGTAAGAACTCGCCGCATCAAATTGTTTCATGAGATGGATGCCGGGCATCACAAAGTGACCATGACGAAATTCAGGTATTTTCTTTCCGGTTACGATGCTTTTTTTTGCTTCGCGACGAGCCATCGTTTGAAATCGCAAGAATTTATCGACGGCCTTACCGGCATATAGGGGGCCCATATGGGGAGACCCATTACCCGGGAGGACGTCGGCGCCGGTCAGGTCATCCTGTGACGGTAAATCGGTTCGTCCTATTTTCAAGCGTTCGACAGACTTTTGAATTTCCTCACAATATTTTGCCACGAGAGATCGGTGAACAAAAACACGACTGGTCGACGTGCACATCTGCCCGGCGGCACGTAGAGCGCCCGCCAAAGTCGATTTGATCGCCGCATCGATGTCGCCAGACTCGTGCAGGATCAAAGCATTTTTTCCACCGCTTTGCAGGACGAGTTGCCTTTCGGCGACCGCGCGGCTTTCAGCACGGATCCTCTCGCAATGCTCGCGCGAGCCATTGTAAAGAACGGCGGCCACCTGTTTGTTGAGCAAACCGTGACGCAGAACCTCAAAATTACCAAAGACAATCTGCAGTGAGCCGCGGGTCAAATTAAGTCCAGAAACAATCGAGCCGAGTAAAATTCCGATCAGGGAACTATGAGGGCTTGGCATGGCAATCAAGGGGCATCCTGCAAGGAAAGCTCCGGTCACTTGAGAGGCAAAGGTGGCGAGCGGTGTTGAAAATGGCAAGTAACCCAAAGCCGTTCCGACCGGCAGCATTGCGAAATCGTAGTGGGAACCCACGCCTTCAATTCCCAGCCGGGCGGGGGCCAACAGGGCTTGTTCAATTTCACCGGGATGGTCAAGCACGTGATCTAAGTGGCGGAGCGCGGCAGAGAGATCCATGTCGGCCTCAGCAGGTGTCAGTCCTGCTTCAAAGCGCAAGGCCATCATGGCCTCCCTGGAATGATCGCCCAGCGCCCTGCGGATGGTGCGTAACTCTTCCATCCGGATATTCAGCGGAATCGTGCGCATGGCCAGGCGCGCATGATTAGCCAGATCAATGGCAGTGTCCAAAGTCGACTTCGCTTCGCGCTCGGTGGTGGTGGAAACCAGTATTTCGCCCGTGCCTGGATTTTGCGAACGGCGAAGCTCGCCAGTGTCCTCAATCTTACCGCTTTTGTGCCACCCCGTGGCTAAAAAATGCCCTGGCCATTCCAGCGGAAATTGGCGCGCAACAAGACATTTTCTGAAGTTTTCAGAAAAATTCCCCGTGATTGATCCAGAGGGATTTCCCAAATGAGAATTGGTCATAATGAATAAATCCCCTTATTTCCCTGTCGATTGATTGATGCAAAAGGCGTGGCAAAAGTGCCTCGTCAAGACAATCCAAGCACAAGCTCTGCCGGGTATCTGGATCGGCCTCAGTCCCTGATACAATCATAACGGGTGACGGGCGATTTCATGTCATCCCGATCCGCAAAAAAAAATGTCATTTTGAGATTCCCTTGCTCTCATTTCAAAACATCGCCGCGACGGGTTGGCCAGAGGACTGGTCCCACGATTGGTATGTGTGCGATGGCGGTGGTGGAGTGGATGGTCCGCTGGCGGCTCAAGAGATTTTTGCCCTGCCAGTTCAAGACGGCAGCCAAAGGGCCGCGGCAGAGAGCGGTCGCCGCTTTGTCTCGCGCCGCGGTTTTGCGCAGTGGTACGATGCCGAGGATTTTTCTGGCCTGTTTCACGCGGCAGGTAAACTTTCAGCCATCGCCACGCAGGCAATGGCGGCCTGTGAGATGCTGGCCGTCAAGGAACCAGATTTTGACGAGGAGATCATGCGAGCCTTGGCCATGACGGGGGTCAATCCGTCGGCCCTCGCATCACCCGTTGGCACATTTGATCTATCCATTGAAAAAATAACAGAGATTTCGCCCCGGATTGAGTCAGCGATCCAGTCCGGGCAAAAGGCGGTTCCACTTGAGCCGCGATTGGCATGGCTGTCGCAACGCGGCAAGTCGCGGCTTGGGGATTTGCGTAATCCCCTGTTCCCAGCCTTTTTGACTTTGATCACGTGTGGAATCTACTACATAGGATGGTTGCTCGGCGCCATGCGTGAGGTTGTCTGGCACATGGACCACGACACGATCATTCGGCGTCATGTTTCCAAACCATGGATGGTGTGGATTCCCGGCCTTCACATAAAAGCAACTTGGGATTTTGCTTGCTTGATCCGAACGATGGAGGAGCAAGACGGCTACACATCGACCAGGCCCGTGACGGCAGCCGTTTTGTCGGTCGTGCCGCCGCTTGCGGCTGTCTACTTGCAGCACGCCCTGAATGATCATTGGTTGATTCATTGCCTTGATCCGCAAGGGCCTGGAAGTGCGAATCAAAAATTTGGTGGTTATTTGCCGATGCAGAACGAGCTGAATACCACGTCGAGCACGTCGTCGGCGTAGACTTCACCGATCAAAAGTCCGAGGGCTTGCGTGGCTTCACGCAATTCAAAAGCCAGAATCTCGTCTTCGTCTCCGCCCGATGGTTGGATGCGCTCCATTATGGCATCAAGGCGGCCTTTCGCCCTTTCGACACAGTCCAGGTGACGGGCATTGGTCAGCCACGCGGCCTCGTTCCTTAGAGATCCCAATCGCTGATCCACCTCTGCGGCAAGGCGTTTTCGCAGTTCATCAAGACCCTCGCCGGTGAGGTTGGAAACACCAATGCAATCCTGCGGGATATCGTGTGCATCTTTGAGATCAATTTTGGTCACAATGACAAGCGGGTCTGGAAGTGATTCTGAGCGGATCCAGGAAAGGATCGCCGCCTTGTCTTGAGTGGCGTCTTCAAGGGGAGTTACAAGAAGTAGAATGTCGGCCTGGCGCGCTAATTCCTTTGCACGGGCAACGCCAAGCTGTTCGACAAGGTCCGTTGTTTCGCGAAGTCCCGCCATGTCGATCAGGCGGATGAGGCGGCCAGACACGAGGCATTTTTCATCGAGGTAATCCCGTGTCGTGCCGGGGATTTCGGAGACGATCGCCCGATCATGTCCCAACAGGGCATTCATCAGAGAGGATTTTCCAGCGTTGGGCGCACCCAGCAGGCAAACGCGAAGCCCCTCGGCGCTCACCCGCCCACTTGCATAAGTTGACGCCAGGTGGGCAAGAGCCTTTCGTGCCGTCTCGACCCTGGTGGTAACGTGGTGCAGGGAAACTCCCGCAGTATCCCCTTCGTCAGGAAAATCAATGCGGGCCTCGAGGTAGGCCAACGCCTCCAGTAGTTTTTTGCGGAGTTCTATGGTGGCTTTTTTCAGGTGACCTTCGCTCAATTGCTTTCCTGCGCGCCACTCCTGTTCGGTCTGAGCCTCGATGAGTTCGCGCAGGCCCTCGGCTTCCGTCAGATCCATTTTGCCGTTTAAGACAGCACGCCGTGTGAACTCACCAGGTTCTGCTGCCCGAAAGCCGCAAGAAAGGCAGGCCTTGAGGATGCGTTGGACGATGTAGGGTCCACCGTGGCACTGGATTTCGACAACATTTTCGCCGGTGAACGAGTTCGGTGCACGAAAGGCAAGGATCAGGCAACGGTCGATAATTTCCCCGGTTGAGGGATCTTTGACGTTGGCGACACAGGCGCGGCGATCACGAGGTGGAGATTTACGGGAGACAATGGCAGCAGCTCTGACAATGGCGTCAGTGCCCGAAAGCCGGATCACCGCCACCCCGCCCGCGCCAGTTGGCGTGGACAGGGCGACGATGGAATCCGTATTTGTGCTCATGGGTTGTCCCAGATCAATGCTTACCGGTCCAGGTTGTCGCCGGATTCTGCAGCGGACATTGCTTCGTTGTCGGACATGCGCTTGTCGCGCGCCGGCAGAATCATCAGCTTGCGGTTCGAACCCGAACCAATCGACTTGGTGAAGACGCGTTCATCGCCCTCAAGGGTCGTGTGGATGATTTTGCGATCGTAAGAACTCTGGTAGTTCAAAACCATCGGGCGTTGTGATTCAACCACCTTTTCACACATTTCCTTCGCCACGTTGGTCAATTCTTCTTCGCGACCGCGACGGCTGTTGCCTGCATCGATAAAGACGCGGAACGGAAGTTCCTGCTTTAGATGGCGGGGCTTCTTCCGCAGAAGATGCTCAAGTGATTCAGCCAGCTTGGTGTTTTCAGACATGATCTGAACGATTTCTTCGTCCTGGATGTCCATACGCAGGCGGTCGCCCTGAAGGGTGGCCTTGACTTCAATGTCTTTGCCGGCAATGCGCGAGCAAATCTCTGCGCAAAACAGGCGAAGTTCTTCAATCACGCTTTCCAGTTGAGCTGGTTCCAGTGGAACTGCCGGTTCGCGTGGCTCGCGCGGCGCGCGTGGCTCGGAACGCTGGTGACGTTCGCCGCGGCCGCCGTGTTCTCCACGGTCGCGATGCCCAGAGGCTTCCCGGCCACCGCCTTGAAAGGAGGCGCCTGCGCGGTCTCCGGATTCCGTGGTGCGCGGGCTGCCTTCTGCGCCCCGACCCCGACCGCGGCCGCGATTACGACCCCGTCCGCCGTCGCGATCTTCCGGACGATTGCTGGTCCGGCCGTCGCGTTGAGTGTCGTTGCGTCCGTGACGACGTCCGTCTCCACGACCACCGTGGCTTTTGATCCACGCCGAGATTTCCACCCGACCGAATCCAAACAGCTTCATAATGCCGCCTTTGGATTCTTTCACCACTTCGTAGCCGACTTGATTCTGGTCGACGCCAAGCGCCACGGCTGCCTTGACGATGGCAAGATCAAGGGTTTTGCCCGAGGTCGATACCTTTTGTTTGTTCGAGTTCATTTCCTGTCAATTCCTCCGGTTGAGTGTGATCCAGCCAACGGTGACCTTCTGGTCACTTGCCGTTCACGTCATTTCGCGCGTCAGTTTGCGATTAAGCCATTGTTGTTGCGCGATAGACATGACGGTGTTGGCCAGCATGTACAAGACCATCCCTGCGGGAAGGGTCAGCATCATTACGGTAAAGATGAGCGGCATCGCCAACATGACTTTTTCTTGAGTCTTGTCGACACCGGCCATCGGGGTCAGCTTCTGTTGCAGAAACATTCCGACGCCAAGAAGCAGAGGCGTTACGAAATAGGGATCGGCAACAGACAAATCTTGAATCCAACCAAAGAAGGGCGCGTGACGCAATTCGATGGCGGAAGAAAGCACACGGTAGAACGCAAGGAACACAGGAATCTGCGGCAGGATCGGCAGGCAACCCTGCATGGGATTCAGTTTGTGGGCCGCCATGAAACGCATGACTTCCTGCTGTTGTGTGCGCGGGTCGTCTTTGTAACGTTCCCGGAGGCGTTGCATTTCCGGATTAAATTTTTTCATTTTGTGAGCCGACGTTGCGGCTTTTTTTGTCAGCGGATAAAACAAAACTTTCAACAAGACGGTCAAAAGGATGATCGCAAGGCCAAAGTTTTTCAGAACACTTTCAAAGCCTTTGATGGCCAGCAGCAGTGGCTCTGCCAGCACGTCGAACCAGCCCCGGTCGAGGGTGTCGACAAGGTAGAGGCTGCGCTTTTTCAGCAATTCGGAAACTTTTGGTCCGATAAAGGTGTCCAACTTCATGGTCACTGTGGCACCGGCATTCACCGTGCCAAAATCCTGATGAACCAGCATGGAGACCGGGCAGTGGGTTTTTGATGCGGCTTGGGTGCCTCCGACCCAGGACTTCAGGCTTGTCTTGGTGATTTCAGGTACGAAAGCAGCGAGGAAATAGTGCCGGTCAAAGCCAACAAAACGGACCTCCTGGTTGTTTACGTTTAGCTCCTTTGCACCGTCGTCTTCGCAGAATTTTTCGGTGAAGATGAACTGGTCCGAATCTTTCACGTTGGCAACAAGGCGTGGTTTTTCAGTCGGGCTGCCCGGAAGGATGCTGCTGGATCCTGCGACAACGGTCGAGATGGTCTGAGATAGCAGGGTTCCGCCGTGCAGGGCTTGCGGCTGGGTGGACGTGTTGGTGAAGCGAACGTTTGTGGCAAGGTTGTAGCTGTCCGCTTTCGCCTCGAAGGACTGTTCGATCAACCAAGGGCCTTCCTGCCGGCTGAGGATTACCGTGTTGTCGTTACGTTTGGCCGAGAAAACACCGGTCTGGATTGCAGAAGCAGCCGATTGCGGTTGATCTCCGACCAAACCTTGGACGATCAGGGGGCTGTCGAGGACTTCCACCGGTTGGGCGCCTTCGCCAATCCTGTCCTTGAATTTTTTGATGCGAACCGAATTGATTGCAGATTGCGTCTGGTTCAATTGGACCACAAAGTCATCGGATTCCAACACGAGTTGTGCGGGGTCGAGGGCTGCTATGGCTGGCAATGCAGGGCTGGGTGCAGAAGGCGCTGTTTGGCCAGGTGCGGTCGTTGCTGTCGCGCCGGGTTGGGCTGCGGGAGCTGTTGCAGCCGCGCCTGCCTCTGGCGCAACAGTTTCCTGCGCTGTCTCACGCGGCTTCATGTAATCCGGGTACTTGCGCTTCAAGTACTCGGTGTAACCGGCATAAAGCGCAACACATACGACGATCGCGAGGATCGAACGCGAGCGGTCGGTGTCTTTTGTTGGGTCGTCAGGCAACATTTGGTTCATGGCAGGTCAACTCCCCCTGGGTTCCAGGGATGGCAGCGCATCATTCTTCCGGATGTTTTGGAAACAGCAACGTGGAGCGGATATTTTTCGAGGCATTCACTGGCGTATTCAGAGCAGGACGGAAAAAAACGGCAGCGTGGACCAAGTACTGGCGACACAAACTGCTTGTAGATTTTCAGAGAAGACTTCAGGGCTAACTTGATCGGTTGCGTCATCACTTCGAGGCTCCCGGGAAGTGCCTGCTATGCAGTTTCTTCAAGGCAAGCCCCAGATCTTTCTCCATCTCCGCAAAATCTGCATTCGCCGCAGCTGGTCTTGCAATGACCACCAGATCGAGGCCGCGGCCTTCGGCAATGCGAAAGGCTTCGCGGAGAACTCTTTTGACCCGGTTGCGCACAACAGAATTGCCCACCTTTTTGGAGACGACCAGACCAATGCGGTCCAGATCGGGGGCAGAATCAGTCGCAGGCGTTTTTGCAGCAATCACGACAAGCATTGAAGACACGAATTTTGAGCCTTGATCGAATGTACGATCAAAGTCGGTCTTTTTCAGCAGACGCCGCGTTTTGGGAAATGAACTAGCCTGGGGCGACAACAATTACTTCTTGTAAGCCGTCACAGCGATCCGCTTGCGGCCTTTGGCGCGACGGGAACGAAGGACATTACGGCCACCTGGGGATTCCATGCGTGCGCGGAAGCCGTGGGTTCTGAGACGACGAGTGTTGTGCGGTTGAAAAGTACGTTTCATGAAACTCTCAATTTTCTACTATGAATTCAGCAGGTTCCGTCTACCGGTTCCTGATCCTCGAAAAAGTATTGTGTTGTTATCAAACTGATCGGACATGCGCAACCATCCAATTGAGATGAGGATTTATGTAAAAGTTGTGTTTTTATTAAAATAGTATTAAAAACCACCCGCAATTGATGATTTTTTAATCAATTTTTTGAGCCGGCGGGGTACTTCTTTTGCTGCGTTTTTTTGCCCAAATGATCCTCCTCGGACCATGCCTCTGGTTTTCTGCACTGGGATTCGCCGATGAACTTCCCCGAACGCGTTGGCAGATTTTGCCCCTGACCGAGCTTTTCTACTCGGATAACGGTCCCGGGCATGTCGTCACGGCTGCCTTCGACTTGCCCTGCGGTGCAACCCCGTTGGGGGCTCTACTGGTCGATCGCGATCAAAAACCAGATCGAAAACTTCAAGTGGCAGCGGTTGTGGCCCGGCCTCTCGCTGGTTGCGCTCGTTTGCCCGAAAGGCGCTACTTTAAAATGCCTTTCATTGATTCAACGGCATACAAGTTGATCGAACCAATGCGAGGTGATTTGGACGGGATTCGTGTGACTGAGCTTAACGCGATTGCGGTTCAGTCCGGCTCCCCAGAGTCCGGCTCCAGGCCTGAACTCAAAGTGGAAATTCCCTGCGGCGTGATGGCGGCGGGGATGTTGGTCACCCCAGACCCAGATGGCGGACGCTCTGCGGGAAATTCAACCGCTCCGATGAATTTTCAACTCGCCGCCATCGGTTTCAGGTTGCCGCCCCGTCGGGTTGCAGAGGCCTGTGGAAATTCTGGCCGTGAAAATATCAAATCTCTCCCCGCCCCGACGCAAGCCATGGTGAGGATTGGTGGGCTGGCCCATGGCGGGCACTACCGCTTGATGCCGCGCAAGGTTTCCGATCTGCGTAAACTCGGCGTGCTTCAACTGCGCGCAATAGACCGTTTGGATTTAAATGCTCGGCATGTTCATTTTAAACACCGCTGTTACGAGGTCCCGGTTGGGATTGCCGTTGTGCCGCGTCGCGGCGGACAGGCTCTGGCTGTCGCTGTGGCCAGCTACATCAACGCGCCGTGCCTGGCGCGTCAGGCCACCGTCTCTGATTCCCCGATGAAAAATGATTTCGTGCCCCTTGAGTCAACACTCCGCACCTCCCGCCTTCTGACTGCAGCCGAACTCAAACAGTTTCAGCTTGGCCAACTCTTGCTTGCACCAGGGACCCGCGGGGATGCGTCTGGTGTCGTTTTGACGACCCTGAAGCGAGGTTGGTTTCCGTTTGTGGTGCGCAGCGCTTCCAACCGTGGTCGCTTTGCCCTGCATCGTGCGGGCATCAAAGCCGAAGCATCATTATCATCATTGACTGCAAGGTATGCATCAGGAAGTCGTCCCCTGCGCTTGCAGATCACTTCAGCGCTGTGACAAGATGGCAGGCGATGCTGAGTGAAATAATCATCAAAGCGGAAGCCCTGCGGCGCAACTACAGCTTTTTCGAAGGCCGTGTGGGACGCGAGCGTCTGGCCGCCGTGGTCAAGTCAAACGCCTACGGCCACGGATTGCAGCAAGTATACGAAGTTCTGGCGCCGCTTAATCCGGCCTGGCTTTGTGTCAACTACCTTGCAGAAGCCAAAGAACTCCGGACCCTCGGTTTCAAAGGACGCATTCTGGTTTGCGGTCCCTTTACGCCGGATCAAATACCTGCAGCAATCCAGGCTGAAGCCGACGTCTTTGTGGGCACGCTAGAGGCCTTGACGGCGGTCCTTGCGTCGCCAATCCCAATCCGAATGCACCTTGAATTCGACACTGGCATGTCGCGTCAGGGATTTGCACCATCAAAGGCCGCAGAAATCGCCGGCATGGTTTCCTCGAGGCCCGAGGTTGTGGCAGGCGTTTGCACCCACTTTGCAAACGTGGAAGATGTCCTGGAACACAACTACGCCACGCAGCAACTAGAGAAGTTCGAAGAGGCGCGCATGGCCTTTGTTGCGCGTGGACTAAAACCCCTTTTTCACACCGCATCCAGCGCCTCGACATTAATTTTGCCGGAAAGCGTGATGGATCTGCACCGCGTCGGCGTCAGCCTCTATGGCCAGTGGCCGTCCCAGGCAACCCGGCTCAGCTTTTTAAATGAATCCGGAGACGTTGACGGTCTGGAACCCGTTCTGTCCTGGCATGCGCCGCTGACCTCCATCATCGACATCGATGCGGGGCAATATGTTGGTTATGGATGTACTTTCAAGGCGTCGCGCAAAATGCGGATCGCCGTGATTCCTGTTGGCTATTATGAGGGCTTTCCCCGTGCCGCCAGTGGCAGTTCTGCTTATGTTCTTGTTCACGGTGCCCGATGTCAGGTCGTTGGTCGCGTGTGCATGAACATGATTATGATTGACGTCACGGAAGTTCCGACGGCAAAAGTCGGCGACAGGGCTGTTTTGATTGGCAAGGATGGGACAGAGTTTCTCTCTGCCGGAGAAGTCGCTGGCTGGGCCGACACGATCCACTACGAACTTCTCGCCCGTTTGAATCCAGACATTAAGCGTGAAATCATTTGATCAATCTTGTTGGTGGCGAACGGCGGGTTTAAAGAGGCCGAACTGATTGCCATCGGGGTCTGTGATGCGCCAAATTTCGCCGTAAGACGGAACCTTGCGGGGGCCAAATCGTTTGGTGCCGCCGAAAGTCACGGCCCGTCGCGCAATTTCTTCCGGGTCGTCGACCTGAAAATAAAGGACCGTATGGGCGTGCCCGTTGCGGCCGGCTGGTGTTGCGCCTGGAATCAAGCTGACTCCAACCGAATGGTGACTATCTGACGCTGCATCAGGCGTTTCAAGAACGATGTATTCCTGAATTTCAGCCGGCGAACGGCGCCAGCCAAAAACATGCTCGTAAAACTGGACAGACGCCTCGACGTCCGAGACCGGGATTTCAATCTGGCAGATGGCTGCCGGAGAAAGAGAAATCACGTATGCTGTCCGCGCACGGCCAGGGTTCTGGTTTGGGTGACGTAGACTCCGGGAATCACCTCACCTCCCGGAATTCGTTCGGGCTGGGTCAGGATCCATTGACGCTCGACAAAGGCGCGCAGAACAGCCTGCCGGATCCGGATGTTTTCCACGGTCTGGTCTGTCAGAAAAGCCTCGAGCACGGGAATCAGGGAGGCATCATTTTGCTCGATCAGGACTTCGGCGGCGGCAAAGCGGACGCGTTCGTCCGGGTCTCTCAGAAAACGATGAAGTTCGTGGGCAAACGAGCCGAGCTTGTGTTCAACGAGATGGCAAAGTAAATCGTAGTTTTTGTCGGTCTGGCCTTGATCAAAGGTTGTCTCGCCAAAATTCAGCGCCTTTTTCAAGCCTTCGACCACCAAACTATCGTCCCCCAGGGCTTTCAGGATCTTGATCGGCCAAGCGATCCG
>Ga0214919_10000569_pt1 | contig 62714 bp, 56 predicted proteins | sample LL1503_MetaG_FD_177994 | JGI IMG/M metagenome (GOLD analysis project Ga0214919, IMG submission 177994) | Freshwater microbial communities from Lake Lanier, Atlanta, Georgia, United States - LL-1503 | ecosystem: Environmental > Aquatic > Freshwater > Lake | place: USA: Georgia | collected... | reverse complement strand
TTATATTGTTTTGAACACAAAAAAGAAAATATGATTGATATTAAAAACAAACGATGTATTCATGAGAATTGTTTTACTCGTCCAAATTTTAATTTACCAACTGAAACCAAACCGTTATATTGTTTTGAACATAAAAAAAATACTATGATTAGTATTACAAATAAAAAATGTCAACACCTTAAATGTAAAGAACTTTCATTATTTGGTTTAATAAATAAACGACCTCAGTATTGTCTACAACATAAACAACCAAATATGATAAATCTTATTTTAGAAAATAAATGTTGTGTTTTGGATTGTGAAAATGAATACAATCATTTAATTGAAACACATAAATATTGTAATACACATATTCCATCAGAACAATACGGAATGATTGTAAAAAGATTATGTAAATATTGCGATATAAAAGAAGATGCCACTTTTGTGTGTAAAGACTGTAAAAAAATCCAAAATAAAAAAGAATGGGCAATAGTTCGTTATTTACGAACAGCAATAGATACAAAATTTGATTACAATTCAAGTAAAATGCTTCAGGGATGTAGTAAAAAACGACCAGATATATATTTTGAATTACCTACTCATTGTGTTATTGTTGAAATAGACGAGCATCAACATAATACCTATCAGGATAGTTGTGAATGTTCTAGAATAAATGAAATCGTTAATGGTATTGGTGGGAAACCAATTATAATTATTAGATACAATCCAGATATAATAAAAAATAACGGAAAGCAAATAAATATAAAACAAAGTGATAGAATTGATTTATTAGTTAAAACTATAAAATCTGAATTGGTAAAATCATATGAATCATTTGTTGTTAAAATAATTCAAGTATATTATAACGACAATTATAACATTTATCAAAGTATAAAGGAGGAAATAATAACGGACCTGGTATGTATATAATTCTCCAGAAATGTCGACATTTAAAAACAAAATAAATACGTAAAATGTCTAATATATAAATATTATTAATCTATAGATAGATGTCAACAAATATTGATAAAATCATATATATAAATTTGGATAAAAGAATTGATAGACGAACCGATATTGAAAAAGAGTTAAATGATTTTGGTTTAGAATATGAACGATTTCAGGCAATTGAGACCCCGGGGTTTGGAATACTCGGATGCGGACAATCACATCTTGCAGTTTTAAAATTAGCAAAAGAAAAAGGATATAAAAATATATTAATATTTGAAGACGATTTTACTTTTTTAGTATCAAAAGAAGAATTTGAAAATGAATTGAATAAGTTTTTTGATTTAAATATAGATTATAATGTTTGTATGTTATCGTATAATATAAATAAATCCGAAGAAACAAAACACGATTTTTTATTGAAATCAATAGAAGTTATAACCGCATCCGGATATATTGTAAACTCAAATTATTTCGATATCTTAATAGAATTATATGAACACGCGATGGTAAAACTAGAAGAAACCCGTAAACATTGGATTTACGCAAATGACCAAGCATGGATACCACTTCAACAGAAAGATAATTGGTTTTGTTTTACAAAAAGAATTGGTAAACAAAAAGCATCTTTTAGTGATAATACATTAAAGTATTTCGATTACGATTGTTAAACTACTCCAATGATAATATTTGTAAAAATAATAATATTTACAAATATTAGTATGCATAGAAAATTAAACCATAAATTTCAAGAACCAGATACAAGAGATTATAAGTTTACACCCACAAAAGCAGTAAGTAAAATAGCGTCTAATTTTATGATTAATCGGAAATTAAACAATATATTAGACCAAGGAGCAATAGGGTCGTGTTGTTCAAACGCATTTGCCAAAAATATAAATATGATTACAAATAATAATGTTAATATTTCTCGTTTATTTCATTATTATTGTGGTAGGTCAATCGGCGGCGATTCCTCATTAGAGGACACGGGTTTAGATATACGACAAGCAGCTAAAATAATCCAACAATATGGTGCTTGTTCTGAATCTGCGTGGGCTTATAATGTTGACAATTTTAATATATTACCTCCATTATCCGCATTTAAACAATCGTATTTATTTCGTAAATATACATATTCGTTTATAAATCAAAACGTAATAAGTTTAAAAACGTGTTTACTAAGCACAAATTCCCCGATTATTTTTGGAATAATGATATATAGCAGTTTTTTGTCAGATACCGTTTCAAAAACAGGTATGGTTCCAATGCCTAATACACAAACCGAAACTTTAGAAGGAGGTCATTGTGTTTTAATGATTGGATATAGCGATTCGATGCAGACATTTTTGTGTGTTAATTCGTGGGGTCCATCGTGGGGTAATAGAGGATTATTTAGTATACCATATTTATATGTAACAAATCCGGATTTAGCAGCCGATTTCTGTGCGTTAAATTTTATTTATTAAGTATAAAATAAGTATTTTAAAATATACGTTTAAAAATAGATTTTAGGAATAATTTAATAATTTAATATATTTATAGTTATATGAAGACTCGCAGAAATAATTTTTATAAAGGTGCTAAAAACGTCACATATAGAGTTAAAAACGGGTTAAAGCGTGTTGGGTCTTCGGTTGAATCTGCCGCACAAAGCACGGTTCCAGTAGTAAAGAAAGGACTATTTAATTTATTTGGTTTTTTAAAATCTGGTGTAAATAATACGGCATCATCTTTTAAATCTATGATGTCAAAGAAACGCCATCACAAACGAAGACATAATAAATCAAAATCATACAGACGCAAACGTTAAATGTGTTTGTTTTAATTTATACCCTTTTGTTGTTTTAATTTTTTTGTGTTGTTTATTTTCTTTATGGAATTTGTTATGGCATTTTTCACACAATGTCATTAAATTTGCTAATTTATTTTTATGAAAAACGTCACCGTTGTTTTTTATAAAACCGTCATCATTTGCGTCTGATTGATGTTGTAAATGATGAACTTCAGTTCCCATATTTGTAGAACACAATTCACACATACCAACAATTTTTTTGGAATTATAATGGGACGTTTTAAGTAATAAAATGCTATTTTCTTCAGGATGATATTTGGTTCGTATATTGTATGCCGAATTTAAAAATTCTTCGGGTAAATTTAAAGATTTACACACTTCTAACCCATACATACTATTTCCTGGTCCATCGCGTAATTTACGGTCATATTCTAATATTCCTGTTTCTCTATTGTAGACAACTGCCATATGTTTAAGAGCCAGGTTAGTTAATTCTGTAATTTCGTCGTATTTTACAATCTCGTGTAAATGTGTCGCAAAAATAAAACTGCTATTTAATTGGTTTAATTTTTGAATTCCAGCAACAAAAATACTGATAGCGGATGATATTTCAGTTCCAGAACACAATTCGTCGCCTAAAATCAAACTATCTTTATTAGCAACTGTTAAAATGGTTCTTAGTTCGCTCATTTCGACAGCAAATGTAGACAATCCCTTAAATATATTATCATTTCCAATAATTCGGGTAAATATATATTTATATGGTTTATATGAAAAACTAGAACATGGAACATATAACCCAGATTGTGCCATTATAATATTAATCCCAATTGATTTAATTAAACTTGTTTTTCCAACAGCATTAGTTCCATAAAGTAATATACCATCAATAATACTATTTCCAAGAGTAATATCATTTGCGACATATATTTCATTTTGGTGTAATTGTTCGATAAGAGGATGACGTATATTTTCTGCGTCAACGAATGATTTATCGCGATTATTTATAATGGTTGGTTTACAATAATTATATTTTTTAGATAAAACCGTTTTCGAAAAAATGACGTCGATAATAGTTACAAAATTAATAATTACATCAATTTGTGGTTGTAACTCCTCGAATTTACCGATTATATCCTTAAACACGGATAAAATGGTGTCTTTCATAGATACCTTGATAGTTGAAATATTTTTACATAATGTATTAATTTCGTCGTTTGAAATTATATTATTTGCCGCGCTTTGTTTATTAAATTGAATATCCTTTTTAGAAATATTCAAGTTAAATTCTGTAGATTTGTTTGTATGTGATGATATGTATGTTAGTAGTGTTGGTTTAGTTTTTGTGTGTAAATTTTCTTTTAATAGTTGACATCTACGTTCAGTGCTAATTAAACTAAAATGGTTTTTTTCGGTTTCGTGGATTTTAACATATTCACACGATTTTGATTTTGTTTTTTTCTCACAAGATTCAATAACTGAGTTTAGATAAGAACGAATACATTCTAATTTATCGTTTGAGTCAACAAGAGTTTGTGTTTTATTGTCTAAATCAATATTAATATTTTGTTGAATAAAATTTATTTCAAATCCTTGTAATTGGTCGATATCTTTTGCTAAATCAATTATAAAATTATTATGAATAAAATCCCGGATAGTTTCACAAATCGTTGATATGGAATACATCTCTTTTTCATAAAAATTTAAATATTTCATAATTACTTTATCGTTGTTTATCAACTCATAAATTTCTTTAATAATACCTATATTTTTATATAAAATACAAATGGTTTTTGGGGTTATTTTTTTCATAAATATTTGTCTTTCAAATTTAGAAATATCTTTAATTTCTTGTAATTTAATTAAAATATTGGGATTAAAAGATTCTAATAAATACTCAATCATATCATATTCTTTTTGAAGATATTCACAGTTTGTTGTTGGATTTAGGAAATTATAGGCAAATTTCCGTTTTCCCATAGGTGTTATACAACAATTTAACATTTTCAAAACTGATGAGTATTTACCGCTATAGTTTTGGTCATCTATAATATTAAGTTGTTTTAAAGAATGGTTTGCTAAAATAAGTCTTTCGGAACAATTTTCGAATATAGGTATTTTAATTTTATTTACCAAATATGGATTATGTTGGTAAATAAAATCAAGTAAAAAACAAAAGGATTGAGTTGCTATTGTATTATTATTAAATAAATCGAAATTATCAATTTTATAAAATCTGTCAATAATTTCCTTTTGATAATTTTGTTTTTCGCAATTAATTGCTTGTTGTAAATATTTAGATAAAGTCTTTTCTTTCTGAACAAAATTAATTCTATGAATGAGACTACATTGTATATTTGCGTAGTTAATTACATCTTCGACCTCTTTTTCAGGTAAATTCGATATAAAAATTACTTCACTCGGATTATAAATTGAAATAAACCTTTCTAGTTCATCATATGTTGTAGGATTATTAATATACTTTTCTTTAAACTGGAATATACTTGTTTTACCGGTATAAATATCAATATTAGATATTCCGACAACAACGTATTTACCTTTCAAAACAAACGTGTTCTCAATTAAATCCACCCAAATACACGTTGTATTATTTGTAAGACGATGTGTATCATTATTAAAATATGTTCCTGGAGAAAAAATGCCGGTTAAACTGCGTGTTATCGTATTATCCGGATGATTTATTTGACTATATACAACGGCAGTTACGCTTGCTTCCAATATTTTCTTAATATATTTATCAATCATCATAATATTAAAACCAGCCATAAGAACGTTGTTTGAACCAACACATACGTTTTTTTCCGAAATGTTTAAATCACATATTTTTGAAAAATTCTGGATTTGACTACCAGATATACTATTCGTTGTTTTATCGCAAATTCCGTATACTTCATAAAAAGAACCAACCTGCATTAGTAAAATAGTATTTATTCCATAATCGGTTTGATATTTATCTGTTAATTCGAAATACTCTTTGATTAAAGCCATCTTGTTATATAATATGATGTATATGTATCTTTAAATACATTTAAATAGTTGTTATCATACTGTAGCGGGAATTTTATAGTATTAAATAGTTATGAAATCGTCGTGTGGGATTCCGCTTATTGTCGACAATATTTTCTTTTTAAGAACCCTATAGGTATCTTTGGAAATTATATTTAATTTATAAAATAAGAATTTTAGGATGATTAACATAATAGATGAATAATATGGAAGGGTTGTTTTACGTGTATGGTCTCGAAGTATTTCATCTTTATATTTTTCGTTATAAATCGAAAATTCAACCCGTAAATTATTGTCTACATCTTTATACATTAATTTGTGTCCATGAACTACATAATTACGGTTGAATGATTTCCATATAGTTTTTTTAGTTTTATATTTGTCTACATTCAAGAATGTTTGTAACTTAAAAATAGTGCTTGTTACGTTATCTGTAAATATGGCAACATCAATATCACTTTCTCCTTTAAAATAGTCGTTGCGTTGAATACTTCCGTAAAAATATAACGGGATATCTAAATAATATTTTAGTTTATTAAAAAAACCGGTTTCATATGGTGATAATTCATGCTTGGTAGTCTGCATATTATATATTATAATAATATATAAATTATGGTTTCATTAAATTGTGAATAATACTATCTCTATTATTATTTGTGATTTCTCCGGCTAACATTGCGGATTCGTAAATTTTACGAATAACATCAATTGGAGCATTACTTCCTGCCATCATTAAATTGTGCGAATGTAAGTATTTTTTTATAGATGGTAAATCCTTTTTTTTTATTTCTCGTTGGGCATTTAACACCTTTTTTTGTGTATTCTTATCCTTTATTAAAATACTTACGGTTCTTTTATGATTTGACTTTCCTAATACATATTTTCTGAGAGTTGTGTTTTTTATAAATGATTTGTGTTTTTTAGGTTCTATATTATTTCGAACGATTGTGGGTTCTGGGGGTTTAATCGAATTCTTAATCGGGTCTTTTATTGGTTGGGTATTTAAATTGGAGTGTTGTAAATGACCCGGCGGTTTAATTAAATTTGTCGTTGGTTGGGATAATGAGGTATAGTTTGATTGTTTTGACAATATTCTTTCTTTTAATTTATTCAATTTAGTTTCTCTTTCACTTAAATGTTGTGTAACAACGGGAGGAGACGGTTTTATTGGTTGTGTTTGGTTTGAATAATTACGATATGTTTTTTTAAATCCGCCTTTTAAACATCCGTATGGTATATCAGTATCTATATTATAATTTAATTTAATGGGTAAAGTAGAAGTCGAATTGTCTACAGTATTATAATAATTTTGTTTTAATTCTTCAGGAAGTTCTGTTTCGACATACTGAGTATTTAATTTTTCGGTATTAAGAGTAAAATTATTTCGCAATGTTTTTTTGTATAAATCATCTTTATATTGTTGTTTCTCTTCCTTTTTTTTATTATTGGATAATGTTTGTAAATATTCAAGAGAATCATTAAACTCATTATTATATTTTATTTCGCTTGGTTTGGGAGTTGTATCATTAGGTGGTGCGGACTCTTTAGTTTTATGTTCTTTAATTCTTTTTAATAATTTATTTTTTAGAATGTTTGGTGAAATTAGTGGAACGTTTATTGGGTATTGTTTTCTCTCCTTATTTTTTTTAGTTTTACCCCCCATATTAAATATTTCAGGATTAATTTTTATGGTTTTTTTCAAGTCGTTAGACATTTATATCAATAACATACAAAAAAATAATCGTTTATATACATAAAACAATAAAAATGATTTAAAAATAAAATTGAATTCTAATTAATCGTTAAACCTAATGGTAACTATAGTAAATAAAACAGATAAATCAAATATGTACAATATTGAATCAGAACAATACATTGAGGAACCATGGAGTATTATTGAGTCTTATTTTAAGGGTCATCATTTGGAACGACTCGTAAGGCATCAGTTGGAATCATACAATAATTTTGTGGGATACCAAATTAATAAAACTATTGAAATGTTTAATCCCGTTCATATAGTTTCGGATAATGATTATGACCCTGCCAGCAAAAAGCATTCGTTAGAGGTGTTTATAACATTTGAGAATTTTCAGATGTATAGACCCCAAATCCACGAAAATAATGGTGCGATTAAATTAATGTTTCCACAAGAAGCAAGATTACGAAATTTCACTTATGCCTCGGCAATGACAATTGATATAAATATCAAATATATTATACGAACTGGGGCAAATTTGGAAAACTCACAAACAATCTGTAAAACCTTATCGAAAATCCATATTGGAAAATTACCTATAATGTTAAAATCAAATATTTGTGTTCTAAACCAGTATAAGTATGTTGAGCATACACATACTGGCGAATGTAAATATGATGCCGGAGGATATTTTATTATTAATGGCTCAGAGAAGACAGTCCTTGGACAAGAACGAACTGCCGAAAACAGAGTTTATTGTTTTAATGTTTCTAAAAATAATACAAAATATAGTTGGTCAGCAGAAATTAAATCTGTTCCAGATACTAAATGTATTTCACCGAAACAAACTAATGTAATGATTAGTTCTAAAAATAATGGATTTGGTAACGCGATTTACGTTCAAATTCCGAGAATAAAACAAGTTATTCCACTATTTATTGTCTTTCGTGCCCTAGGCATTATAACAGATAAAGAAATATGTGAAAAAATATTGTTGGATATTAATTACTCAGAACACAAACTACTACTTCAATCACTACAAGCATCGATTATTGACGCAAATATATATTTAACACAAGAAGAGAGTATTAAATATATCACAAGTTTTGCGATGTATACCCCTATAAATATGGATAAAGAAACCGGAATTAAGAAAAAATTGGAATTTACGATGGATATCTTAAAGAATGATTTGTTTCCACACTGCCAGAACATCACCCAAAAAATATATTTCTTGGGATATATGACAAATAAACTGTTACACGCAAAATTTGAATTAATTAAGCCTGATGATAGAGATTCATATATCAATAAGCGAATTGATTTAACGGGTACATTATTAAATAACCTATTCAGGAATTATTTTAATAAATTGGTGAAGGATATGGAAAAACAAGTCATTCGAGAAATTAATACAGGTTCATGGAAGTCATCAGATGATTACGAAAATATTATAAATTTAACAAATTTATATAAAATCATTAAATCTACTACTATTGAAAATGGTTTAAAACGTGCGTTAGCAACAGGAGATTTTGGTATTAAACATATTAACAGTAATAAGGTTGGTGTTGCCCAAGTTCTTAATCGTTTAACATATATAAGTAGTTTAAGTCACGCAAGACGCGTATCTACTCCTACAGATAAAAGTGGTAAATTAATTCCTCCTCGTAAATTACATAATACGTGTTGGGGGTATTTATGTCCTGCCGAAACACCTGAAGGTCAGAGCGTTGGAATTGTAAAAAATTTAAGTTATATGACCCATGTAACAATTCATTCAAATTCACAACCATTATACGAATACATAACGCCTTATGTTATAAAACTAGAAAATCAAGAATTAACAAGTCTTGAGATGTTTAATAAAGTAAAGGTGTTTATAAATGGTGCTTGGTTAGGAGTTACAAATAACCCATATGAATTGTTTATTTCATTAAAAGAAAAAAAATATAAGGGTATTATTAATATTTATACCTCAATTATATTTGATTACCGAATGAAAGAAATACGTATATGTAATGACAGTGGTAGATTAACAAGACCCGTTTTACGCGTAAAGGATAAAAACATATTGTTAGATAATGATATTATTTCAAAAATTAGTTCTGGTGAACTTATTTGGGATAATTTACTAACTAGCACTAGTTTACCTGAATCCGTAATTGAGTATATTGACCCAGAAGAGCAATCGTTATCATTAATAGCGACAAAACCTAAAGATATAATTAATTACTCACCGGAACAAATCTTAAAATACACTCATTGTGAAATTCACCCAAGCACTATTTTTGGAATTTTAGCGTCTTGTATTCCGTTCCCGGAAAACAATCAATCGCCTAGAAATACATATCAGTGTTTAGATATTAACGAATTAGTGTTATTGTCTTCTGGTGAAAAAAGACGAATCGCAGACATAAATATCGGCGATGAAGTTATTTCATTTCATCCAGAAACAATGGAAACATCAATGACAAAGGTAACTCATCACTATATCCGTGAAACAACTAAAAAAATATACAATATAAAAACAATTAGCGGAAGAGAAATAATCGCGACAGAAGACCATAAATTTATGACATCGTCTGGATGGGTTGAAGTAAAAGATTTAATTCCAACAATCAGTAAAATTGGTATATATATGAATAATTGTTATCCAATTAAGAAAAACTCCTTTGGTGAGATATCTTGTATATTATCAGAAGAACAATTTATAAACTTCTTTAAAGAACAAAATTTTAAAATGAAAATAATAATGAAATATGTTTCTGAATTAAAAAATCAGGAACTATTACCATTATATAACAATAATAATAAAATTAGTATTCTATCCAGAATATTTGGTTTTATCTTATCAGATGGTTCAATTAACTGTTATACTAGAGACAATAACAAATTTACAAGTTGTAGTTTAGATTTCGGCACAATTAAAGATTATACCGATTTTCAAAACGATATCAAATATTGTGGATTTAGAAATTGTGCCTATTATGCGGGTTCAAGAACATTCAATAACATAACACATCAAACGTTTTCAGTTTCTCATAATGGGTCACTTCCTGCGTTATTGTTAAGTTTGGGAATCACTTTTGGACGAAAAACAGAAACAATTCGAAACCCAATTCCTGATTGGATTATGACCGGTTCATTAATTATTAAACGTGAGTTTTTAGCAGGGTTTCAAGGTGGAGATGGGTGTAAAATTAGATGGAATAAACTTAATAAAAAAGGGTATAATTATATTTGTGCTTCAACAACACAACAAATAAACCCAATATATCAACAAGGACTTTCTAACTTTATAAATCAATGTATCCAACTAATGACAGAATTTAACATTATTGTTAATTATCTTGAAGAACCAGTTCTTGAAAATAGAATTAAAATTGGTTATAAAATGTCAGATAGTCAAGATAATTTAATAAACTATTATGATAATATTGGATATAGATATAGTTATACAAAAAATAGTTCGAGTGCTAAGGTAATTGAATATTTAAAATATAAAAAAACTATATTTGAAAAACATACATCGTTAATCTTAAACATACGAAAATTATATGACGAATCCAAAACAAATACTCATATATCAAATGTTTTAAATGTTCCATGTAATTTCGTATCTGATACTCTAAGAAGCTATAAAAATAATAAACAAATAAGTTGTCCTAATTTAAAAGAAAATAATATTGAACAGTGGTTAAATGAAATTGTTTCGGTTAATGAAACGATGTTTATCACAATTGATAGTATAACTGAAGTTGAAAATAGACTAATTTCAGATATTACGGTTGACTCTGAAAATCATAGTTTTATCGCAGGAAATAATTTCCTATCAAGTAATTGTGCGCAAGGAAAACAAGCAATGGGCGTATATGCGACTAATTATGAAACAAGAATGGATAAAACCGCGTATGTTTTAAATTACCCCGCCAGACCATTAGTCGACACAAGATTGATGAATTTAATTCAATTAAATAAAATTCCTTCTGGAACTAATGTAATTGTGGCAATTATGACACATACAGGATATAATCAAGAAGACTCAATATTGTTTAATAAAGGTTCGATTGATAGAGGATTATTCGTAACTACGATTTATCATACTGAGAAAGACGAAGATAAACAAAAAATTAATGGTGATGAAGAAATCAGATGTAAACCAGACATTTCTAAAACAAAAGGAATTAAAATGGGCAATTACAACAAGGTCAACAATAAAGGTGTTATTCCAGAAAATACAATTGTTGAAAATCGTGATATAATTATTGCGAAAGTAACTCCAATTAAAGAAAATCGTAACGACCATACTAAAATAGTTAAATTCGAAGACCATAGTAAAATCTTCAAAACTACCGAAGAAACGTTTATCGATAAAAATTATATTGACCGAAATGGTGAAGGGTATAATTTTGCAAAGGTTAGATTAAGAACATTTAGAAAACCTGTTATTGGAGACAAGTTTTCAAGTCGTCACGGACAAAAAGGAACTATCGGAAATATTATTCCAGAATGTGACATGCCATTTACTAAAAACGGTTTAAAACCTGATATTATTATCAACCCTCACGCAATTCCATCTCGTATGACAATCGGACAATTAAAAGAAACCATACTTGGTAAGGTTCTTTTAGAACTCGGATTATTTGGAGATGGAACCCCATTCGGACAATTAAATGTTAAAGATATTTGTGATGAATTGTTGAAGTTAGGTTATGAATCTAACGGAAACGAACTATTATGTAATGGTTTAACTGGAGAACAACATGAATGTAGCGTATTTATGGGACCTGTATTTTACCAGCGTTTAAAACATATGGTTAATGATAAAACGCACAGTCGTTCTATTGGACCGATGGTTAACCTTACAAGACAACCTGCTGAAGGTCGCAGTCGTGATGGTGGGTTGCGATTTGGGGAAATGGAACGTGATTGTGCCAGATTTTCAACCCCCATCTCTCTGGATTGTGGACTAAGCATTAAATTAGGTGAAATGGAAGATTGTGGGTGGGAGGTATTAGGATGGTCTGAAGAACATAACGGAATTGTGAAAGCAACTCAAACTGATTTTATGTATAAAGGAGAACGTGAATGTTTAGAAGTAACCTATGAAGATGGAAGAAAAATGCAATTTACGCCTGACCATCCTATATTAACTTCAAATAATGAATGGGTAAAAATAAAAGATTTGTTAGTAAATGAAACCAGAGTAAAAACAAGTATCACAAATCCTTTAATATGTCTAAAGGATGAACTTAAAGAATGCGACAATTGGTCGTTGGAAGTTGGTAATATTCTTCTACAAACAGATACACGAGAGGAATATCTTAGAACATTAGCATTTGTTAGAATACTTGGTTATATATTAACAGACGGTTCAATTAAGTGTATGAAACGAAATTATGGAAATGCTTACGCGTGCTGTATATTTATGGGGCATATGTTAGATGTTGACAAAATAGTCGAAGACCTAAAATTATTTGTAGAAATTAAACAAACAAATTTCGTTTCTAAAAATGTATTTATGGTAAACGTTCCAAGTATGCTTGTGAATAATATAGTTCAAATACCTGGGTTAATAACCGGAAAAAGAGTTAATCAAAACGCACTTTTACCAGAATTTATTTTAGACAATAAATGTCCTAGACCTATTATCCGTGAGTTTTTAGCAGGATTATTTGGAGGAGATGGTCATACTTGTTGTTTATCACAACATCGTGGTAAAAGAGACGTATTAACATCAATTTCATTTTCACAAACGAAATCATTTGAACAATTGGAGTCACTAACAAGAATGATGGATGATATTAAAATGTTATTAAATAAATGTGGAATACATAAAATAACAATTCAAAATTTTAAAGAAACAACATATTCGAAAAAACAAAATATTAAATTAGGTAAGAATAAAACTGCCGGTAATCATCAGTTAACATTACATTTAGATATTGATGAATTAATCCCGTTTTCTGAAAAAATCGGATTTAGATATTGTTGCCACAAATCCCAAAGACTCGAAGGAGGTGTATCATATAAAAGATTACGTAATGAAGTTACTAGACAACATAATTGGTTAGTAAATCGAGTTGATGAAATAACTAAATTTACAGAAATAAAAAAAGAAAATCCAACTAAAAATATTCCTACAAAAAAAGCAATTATTCAAGCAGTTAATGAATTAAAATTAACTGAAGGATTATTACACGAATATGCGATTCCTTCAACTCATGATATTACAGACCATTTAATAAAAGGCACAACCTTTGGGAAATTTACATCAAAATCGTTTCCGACTGCCGAACAATATTTAGAAAGTATTGGAGCATTAAGTTGGTTTTTAAAAGATGAACCTAAAAAAATATGTCTAGAAGATATTGAAACGACGGAAGAAATAACTACTCATGAAGAAGAAAATTCAAAATATGGTGTAAACCGAAGTAAGTTATGTTTGCCAACCATGAATTTAAAAGTAATATCAATACTTCCTGCCGGAGTTCATAAAGTGTATGATATAAGTGTTGATAAAGTCCATTCGTTTTTAGCAGATGGAGTTGTGGCACATAATTGTATGGTTTCACACGGAGCAGCAAGATTTACACGTGGTCGATTGTATGATGCGTCGGATAAATATTCTGTTCATGTTTGTAAAAAATGCGGATTAATTGCCTCATATAATAATGAACTAAATATACATTTATGTAAGACGTGTGATAACAGAACCGATTTCGCGTATGTCGAAATTCCTTATTCTTGTAAATTACTATTTCAAGAATTAATAACTATGAATGTTGCTCCGCGTATTATAACCGAGCATTAAATAACAAATCGATACTTGAATTGTATAAATTAGAATAGGAGTAGAATAAGTAGATTAGTTAGAAATAAAATTTTTTATTTAGACATAACTAAATAAAAAATAATTAAAACATGTGGGTGATTTTATTCACAAAAAACGTGGTTGAACCAAATAAAATGCCTCCCCATAAAGTGTCTAAAATAGCAGTAGATACTTTCCAATTTTTTAATAAAGCTACGTTAGTGAAGTCGTAGACAGCATAAATAACTAATCCTAAAATAAACGCGTCTTTGACACTTCTATTTTTTTGAATAATAAAATAACTTAATCCAAATATTAAAAATATGTAGACAATTCCGGACGCAATAATATTAATTTGTATCTCTGAACCTTGAACACTTTTAATTTGTCTATTGAAATAGTCCTTAAAAAAATTAATATATAGACCGTCTAAAATTACAAAAATAATAGAAGTTAACAAATATTTAATCATATATATAAATAAATATTATTTTAGAAGTGTATTATTAACATTTTTTATAGATGTATTATATAAATGTCTGTAATTCGTGGAATTATGCCTCCCGCAACAGTGGATGTTGACAAAAGTTATGAAAATTATGAGAATGTGAGATTTACTTTAAGGAACGCATGGAACACTAAATATACACAAACCACAAAAGCAGTGACTCCTTTTAGAGCAGTTACAAATTCAGGCGATATATTGAGTCGAGTAGCGTATTCGTGTGGCGGTCCAAGTCAAGCATCCCAAAGTCGTCCTGGTCTTTTTGGAATAAAGGGACAGATTGGTTCTATTAAAAGTAAGTGTGATGGTTCAGGAATACCACCATCAACGTGTAATGTAAAATATGTGTATGATAGTTCTAACTATACAACCTTTTTAAAACAACAGGCAACAAATAAAAACTATAATGATATATCTAATGGTGGAAATAAGAATAGTGGAAGTCAAGTTTCATTTAGAGCAGTTCGTATATATTAATTCGCATTCACTATAATATATTATAATTATATATTATAAGAATGACACAATTTGACGATATAATAGTTACTCCTGTATATGGACCATTAAACACATCACAAACCCCAAATGTGTTGCCTCGTCATAATTATGGTATTTTAACTTGCGCAACTCCGAATCCTCCTTTATTTTATCCATCCCAAGAACCCATTAATACGGACCAATTTGTGAATTCTCGAAAACAATATACGCAAGCATTTAGTTTAAATAAAATGACCCCAATAAATAAACCGAATAATAGCACATCATTTTATTCGTATTCAACCCAAATCCATCGTCCTGTATCTACGAATGTGAACTATATACCTCCACAAGATTCATCGCTATACTTGTCTCGTAAAAAAGCTTTAGCAGTTGGTAAATCATCATATAAAGTCGGACTACCTCAGAACGCACCAGTCGCAACAAAAAATTACTATCCAAGTGGTGTTAGAAGTTCTATTCGAAGGGCAAGGTCTGGTGGGTGTACTGCTCCGGCAAAAAAAGGTTCCATTTACAACACAAGTTTGTCAAACGGTCAGTGTTGTGCGTGGGGGTCTTTAGTTAGAAGCACATATTAAAGAGTAACAACAATATAATATAATTTTATATTTAATTATATTATATGACTAGTGAAATTAAAGGACCCAGTTATTTAGAACAGATTTATAATACAATAAAAGATACAACAACAAGCACGTATAATACTATTAAAAACAAATCACTCTCTTTAAAACAACAATATTGGGATACAGCAACTGGGGGTAAACGTCGACGTAAATCGGCAAATAAAGCAACAAGAACGCGTATTAAAACCCCGTATAAAAGAAAACGAAATTCAACAAGAAAACGGTAATTATTTTTTCTTTGTCATAATTTTATAAATTAAATATATAATTAAAGCAGATAAACTCGCAAAATATAACTGGGTAATTGTATCTTTAGGAATTGTTATTCCTGTTTGTTCAGGAACAAATGCTTCCTTACAAGAAGCACCAGTAATTGGATTTTTTTTATTTGAAAAACTACACGGGTCCATATTTTGAATATCAACTGTGGTTACATAATGTGTTTCGTTTGAAACATTATTATTTGTGTCAATTGTCTGCATTGTTATTTGTTGACATTTAGGATTAGAACCAGACAAAAAGGATGTCATAATTGAGTATGGATTTAACACATTTAAATCGCTAATAGTTCCAGGTATTAATCCTTTAAATTCGCTAAAATTAACCCCCATTCCAGAAGATACTATAGGAATGTTACCCTGTGGAACATTATTAATATAAATATATCTATCAACTGATGTATTTGTGGTGGTATCCATACACTTTGCGCCTGTTTTTAAAAAAAACTTATTTCCTAATGGTTTACCTGTTGCCGACGCCTTTCCTCCTCCAGAAACAAGCAACTCAACATATGATATTAATCCGGTAACATCTCGTCCTAATGCTGCTAAATTACCGTCAGAACTCATACCAATTTGTGATGGTGATTTTATATTTTTGTAATACGGATAATCTGGACCAATTAGTTTTGTCTGAACACCGTTAGCATCTTTTAATACATCTTGGAATAAGTTGGATGACATTTATATATAATATATAATTTTTTTCTTTTCGTCAGATGTAATTAAACATTAGTATCTGGTTCCGGCGTAGAATCTTCAAAACTTGTTCCAGAAATCTCTGGGGGACTACTTGGTAAATTTTGTGTTGCGTAATTGGTTTGTTGTAACACTATTTCGTTCACTTGGTCTGATAATGAAATTAAGTTTCCACTAATATCAGAAACTTGTTTTTGGAGAGGAATTAAAGAATCAACCTGACTTTTTAAAAAAGCAATATTTCCAGCATTTTGTTGTGAAAGTATGAATGCGTTATTTGGGTTATTAAAATCATAATCTTTATATTGCGGTGGTTGTTGTTCTAGTCCTTCTTTAAATCTAAAATGTGCTAAAAATACTTGATATATAATTAATATACCAAAACATATAATTAATATTTTTGTTAGGAACGCAATATATAAATACATTATTATATAATACTTTTATTTATTTTTTTATTATAACACAATAATATAAATGTCGTCCGCTTTTTACCCATTAGGAATGAAATCATATAACAATCATACTAATCAAGGAGGATATATATCTTGGAAAGGAACCGGCGTTTTTAGCAATCCAGTTGGAATTACTTCTGGTAACATTAGACCATTAACAAATAACGATCCTTTGAATAATTCAAATGTTGGTTTTGGATTACCACGTCCAATTAAGCATTATAGAAAGGGTCGTTCTATTGGCAATAATAATGGGGTTGCGTCGTCGGGTGGAGGGTCATTAATTAAACAAATGATTGATATACCAGGAGGATATAATATTTTTCCAAACACGGTAAATGAAACGTCCAATACGGTTAACTTAAACGAACATTGTAATACCTGTTACGGAATTGGCGTTATATCTAATTGGATGCCTATTACAAATTTAACAGAAAAACCTGAAACAACCACTCAAACAAGCACCTTTTGTTGTAATGATGAAAAGAAAGCACTAAGAAGAACAAGACCTACTAATACGAAACTTAAGAAAAAGTATTATACAACCACCTCACAATATTTATATAATCGATGTAAGACATACGAACAACAACAATTTAATTATATAACTAGTGGTAATTCCGCATCTAAACCAGGAGACCCATCTTCTATTAATAATACTTATGTTGGAAATTGTAATCCTAATTTGGATATTGATAATCCAGTTGTAGACACAGATGGTTCATATAATACATTAACAAATCCACAAGGATGTAAACTAACTCAATATAAACCAAACAATTATAAGTTTTCAACACAGGGTGCGGTTTCAAGTAGTGACCGTATTCTTCGATTAAATGTCGACACAATAAATACAAATAACGCAAACATTCATTCATTAAATTTACAAAAATCAAAATATTTTCAAGGCGGATGTGATGGAGTATCTAGTATTTTTTATATTCCAAATAAAATCATTAGTGAAACAACAAACAGCGGAACGTGTTCGGGATTGTGTCGGGATCCGTGTCCTGTAATATCTCTATCAACTATTGCTACAACAACAGATCATATTAATTGGGTTTTAATCAAAGATACAACTATTTTAAGTTGTCAAACATTACTAATACCTTCAGGACAAACATTAACAATTAATAGTGGTGTTTCTTTATTCAACTATGGCACTATTACAAGTTATGGAACGATTACAAATAACGGAACATTTAGAACTGAAATTGACGGTAAGATGAATAATTATGGAAGTATTACAAATAACGGAACATTTAGAACTGAAAGATCAGGTAATATAAATAATTATGGAAGTATTGAAAACAACACAACAGATTTTAAGGTTTTTGGTACTTTTACAAATTATGGTAATTTTACAAATAACAACACAGGAACATTTAATAACGACACTACAACAACAGGAAGTATCATTAATGAATCAACAGGAACAATTACTAACTCAGGAACTTTTTATATTAAATCAGGCGATACTCTTGATAATTATGGAACCATAACTAATTTGCTTACATTCAGCATTTTTGGTGCTTTTACGAATTATTATAGTTTTGAAAATAGTTATAATCCAGCAACATTTAGAATTGAAAATTTAGGTAACTTCACTAATAATGGAACCATAACTAATTATTATAGAGTCAAAACTATTGGTACTTTTACAAATAATGGTATATTTATTAATAACTCAACTGGAGTAATTAATAATGATAGCGATAATGATACGGGAACAATTATTAATAATTCAATTGGAGAAATTGATAGTAAAGGACTTTTTTATATTAGAACAGGAAGTGTGAAATCGGTTAATTACGGTATAATAAATATAAGTGGTGCTTCTGATAACTCAAACTTCGGATTAAGAGTTGATACAAATGCTGTTTTAACAAATAAAGGGACCATTACTATTAAGTCTGGAAGCACTAAGTCGAAGAATCAGGGTATAATATATATAAATGGTGGAGGAAGTTTAACTATTGAAACAGGTAGCACTTTTACCAATAATGGTCATATTTATAAACCTCCTTTATCTGGTTCCACATGTGGAACAGGAACAATAACCGGAACCGTATCAAACATCTCTCCCGGATCCGTCGGTGATGGGTGTCCACCTCTACCATAATAAGAAGATTTGTCTACAATATATAAATAACACACTATATACACACGAGTTTACAAGTTAAATGTGTTATTTACACGTTTATTAAACGATAAATTGAGGAATGAATCAATAAATAAATACATAATACAAATATAACAAAAATAGTAAAATACTCTAGAATTGAAACTTATGACTGTAATTATAAAATGAAAAATCATTTATTTATTTTATTTAACGAATTATAAAAATATTTTATAATTATAATTATGAAAGTCAACTATTATTTTATTATTATGTTGTTGATATTTTATTATTTATTTGAAAGCAACGAAACAACGGAAGAATCAATTAGAATAAGGAGTTTAAACAATGATGGATTTTGCGTTTTATATAATCAGACCTACGCAATTGATACAACTAGTTATCCGTGTCAACAATTAACGAGTGATGTTTTACAAAAATTACCAGATGATTATATATTTATTGATTACATTTACAAAATAAATAATGTTGCGTTGTCTACATTTCATAGAGATGTTACCTCTAGTAAATATATATATAAAACAAAATATCCAATTTATACATTAATTTTGTATAAATATGATGGTGCTTTATTATCTGTTTGTCCAGGAAGTAATCAAACATATCCATTTGTTTGGTCCTCAATCGTTAATATAACCGGTAAATCAGGGACCGCTTTTTTATTTGATTCTGATTTATTACATGCTGGATGTTTAAATAATTGTAATAAACGGGAATTAATACAGTATAAACTATGTCATAAGGACGATTTACATTTGTTATCTCATTTACAAAATGTAAATATGAATAAATCCGAAAAGTGTACTACATCATATTCTCAAAATATCATACGTAAATTATCATATTATTTTGAAATGCCTATAAATTATATTTTATATCCGTTAATGATTAAACGGGAAAATACAAATAGTATTATTGGTAAGATTCAAACGTTTATTCCAATAACTTTTTATAATAATACATAAATATATAATGTCAACTGCTTTTTATCCGTTAGGGATGCAGACATATAATAATCATACAAATCAAGGTGGGTATAAATCGTGGAAAGGAAACGGAACTTTTAGCAACCCAACGGGAATTACAGCAGGAAATATTCGACCATTTACAAATAAAGACCCAACCAATAATTCATATACAGGGTTTGGATTACCAAGACCACTTAAACAGTATAGAAAGGGTCGAGTAATTCCGAATAATATTAATGGTGTGTTTCCAACAGGAACTGGAGGACAAGTAGTTAAATCTTCATTGGGTGGTTCGTTAATAAAGCAGATGATAGATACGCCAGGAAATTACAATATTTTCCAAAATACGATAACAGAGACATCAAATATAAGTAATTTAAATAATGAATGTATTAATTGTAATGGAATTGGAGTTATTTCAGATTGGATGCCTATAACTAATTTAACAGAAAAACCCCAAGAAGTAACTCAAACCCAAAAATTGTGTTGTAACGCAGAGAAAAAAGCGACTGTTCGTTGTTTACCGACAAGTTCAAATATAAAAATAAACGGATATTCTCCAACGTGTTCATTGACAAATAATTATTTTTCGAATTTACAACAATATAGACAAAATAGGTGTCAAACGTATGACCAACGCGCATTTAATTTTATTTCAGTTGCGGATTCTCAATTAAATACATATAATGCGAAGTGTTCGCCGACATCAAATCAATTTACAAATGTAAGTAACGAGCCGTGTCCGTCAACAAATAGTCAGTGTAATGTAGTTGTTTATAAACAAAATAATCCCCAATTTGCGCAACAAGGTGGGGTAAAAAGCAGTTTACGAACATTTAAATTAGCAGTAGAAAACACAACGACATTTAAAATAGCGAAAACAACAAAAAGTGGTAAATGTTCTATTTTTTGTCCTATCCCACCACCGCCAATTATATGTGGAGACATAAATGTGTCAAGTATTGCGATTCAAGGAGAAGATAACACGTGGACATTAAACCAAAATACAACTATTGATAAGTGTCAAACATTAATAATTCCTATAGATAATACACTAATAATTAGTAGTGGAATTACCTTAACAAATAATGGAATCATTAATAACGCAGGAACTATTATAAATAATGAATAACTGTATAATACAACACTAATATAAAATATAATAAATTATAATTATATTTTATAAATGTCAACCCAGAATTATTGGACAATAAGTCAAGTTGAATTTTTACATAAACTTAAGGCTCAATGTTTAGAATATAGCGAATTTAATAGAAAACAAGTGAAAAAATACACAACAACAAATACCCATTTTAATATTCCTATTTTAGTATTATCTGGATTAAATTCATTTGTTGCGTTAGGTTTACAACCATTCGTCAAACAGGAATATATATCAATAATAAATTCAGTATTATCTCTTACTTGTGGAATATTATCGTCGACAGCGTTGTATATGAAATATAACGAAAAAATAAATACGTGTGTTTCGTGTTCTCATGACTTAAATGATTTACACGCGACAATCTTCAAAGAATTAAGTTTAGATGAAGATTCCAGGTCAATGGATGGAAAGGATTTTTGTAATAAAATGTTTGATGAATACACCAAAATAATGCAGAAACATCTTGTCCCCAAAAAACACATTCAAATGTTTTTATTAACTGATAAAGAAAAACAAAACAACGATGAACCAACACTACAACCCAAAATAAGTAGTTCTACAAATACTGAAGACTTATATGAATATACTAAAGAACCTCTAGAGAATGAAACGCCGCAGCATGAAACTGATAAGTATGAAAAAGATGATAATGAACCAGATGAGAATGAATTAAACGATATCGAAAAGGACCAACCACACGTAATAAGTGTTAACGAAAGCAAACAATCCGCAAATTTATTTTCGTTATTTGGTTCTTATGCTACTTAATTTTATTGAATGGATATGCCGATAAGAATGTGTTCGGTTTTTCAAAAATATTATTATATGGGATATTGTGTTTTTCGCACCAAAAAATACATTTTTGAATATTATTTTTTTTCAAAATGTCAAGTTTTTCGTTTTTATTTTTATTTTTAAGAAGGTTAATAATGTGGTGGATAATTTCGAGTTGTTGTTGTCCGATAATGATATTCATATCATCGATTTTATTAATAAAATAATATGGAAGTTCTGATGTAATTATGGAATGTATATTTTTAGTATCGCACTTATTTTCGCATATTTCGAGTAATTTATGATGGTAATCCTCGTTATATGTGAATTTTTTACAAACCAGGTATTTATCACAACTAAATATATTGCTTGTATTTGGTTTTATTATATAAACTTTTTTAAAGATATAGGTTAATATATATAAAATATCCAGAATGGGTTTATGATAAACATTCGATATTTTAATAATCGAAATGCCTTCATCATTTTGACATTTTAATATTAATAATAAGATGTCAATTAACCCGAAAATATAAGTATTGATATTTTTATATGATTCGTTGTCTAATTCACAGAAAATTAAATTATATTTTTGAAATGGAAAAATCGCGACTGTATTCTGTAAGTTTAAACACCCGGTATGTTTGTCATTTTTATCTGGGTTTAACAGTTGGATGCTGTCAATGACAGATAAAAAATTAGGACTTATTATTAATGAATTTATATTATGAAGACCGTCAAATATGTTTGAGATGCTTGATATTTCTAAAAAATCATAAAAAATCCCGGATTTTTGTTTTAATTTACTTATAGATAAATCAATTTCTGGAATTTTTGAAAAAATATATTCATAAGTATTAACTATTTTTGAAATGGTATCGTAAGTATTATTGTGTTCGACTAAACAAATGTTTATTAATTGTTTAATTGCTTTATTGTAATAATTATGTGTGCTGTATGATGCGTAAATTGGTATTTTTTCAATTTTAAATGAGGCGCTTAACTCACATTTATTAAAATTTTTAGGCAATATATAATAACTCATAATGTTAATATTATAGTAATTATGTATTTTTTAAGTCTTGGAAATGTATGTATAATATTAAGTTTAAAGTTTTAAGGTATTTTTTGCTTTAGTTTTTGGTTCATTGGGTTGTTTTGGTTCCTTGGGTTGTTTTGGTTCCTTGGGTTGTTTTAGTTCCTTGGGTTGTTTTGGTTCCGTTGGTTCTGTTACGACTCGTTGTTTTCTAGTTTTGTTTTTAGGTAAGGTTTCGTCATTAGGTTCTTTTATAACTCGTTGTTTTCTGGTTTTTTTGTTAATGATTGTTTCCTGAGGTTCAGGTATAAATTCTTCGACAGGAGGTTCAGGTATAAATTCTTCGACAGGAGGTTCAGGTAAACCAATCGGTTGTTGTGACTGAACAATTTCGTCTTCGTCGATTGCTTCGGTTGCTGGAGTTAAAAGTAATTTGGTATTTAATTTTTTAATTTTAGGTTTTAATATTTTAACTTCTTCTGTTGCGATTTGTATTGCGTTTTTTGTTTCCTTGATATCGGTAGTATCAATATACCCGTCTAAATCGAGTTGAACATTTTCAACATTAACATTACCTATTTTTTTATAGATAAAATATCTATTTAAAAAGGAGATTCTTTTTTCGAATGCGTTCATTTTTAATGCGTCTCCGTATTCATTTTCCAACTTTTTATTTTTTTTAACGTCATCAATCATATTTAAATACAGTTCGCTAAATGAACCACTTCCTTCAGGAAATCCTAATTCTTGTGCTTCAATTCTGTCAATTAATCTAAATCCATAATTTATCATAACCCGATTTAAATATTCGTGATTGACTAAATACTCAGGAATTAATTGATTAATTGATTCCTGATATACGTCAATTCTATTTCCAATAGAACTTATGTTATCTTCAAATGTGGTTGATGTGTATCCCTTTACGATTTCTAAAATTTTTTTACCGTCGTCTAAGATTTGAATACTTTCGCCTTGGGATTTATTTTTTAAAGTATTAAATATGAGTTCACCGTCATAACACGCGCCAATAAAATAACCGCCTGTTTTGGTACATTCGGATACATTTTTTAAGAATCCTTTAAATGTATCAATGCTTTCGAAAAAGTAGTGTAATGCGAATTGACATGAGGCAACTTGAAACCCCTCTTGTCCTTTTCCGAATTGTCTAAATACGCCTTTGCCTAATGTATTCTCATCTTTTACCCCCATACCAAAAACTGCCTTGGTTATTTGTTTTGCTTTATCGTTTAACATCGCGTCTCCATTTTTAATATTGTTCGCGCTATTTCCATTAACAAATAAAGCATATGGCATATCTTTAATTTTTTTGCGGTTATTTAAATATCTAGCACAAGCACCATCTAATTTATTTTCTAGATTGTCTTTTGATATATCAATACCAAAAACAAATGATAATTTAGCGCTAATCCACTTTGATAAATCTCCTGCTTTTCCACAGGCAAAATCAATTAAAGTGTCTCCTTTTTTAGAAACAGCAGTTATTAATGTTTTTTTTACGTATAAATTATGAAAATCTCTTAATGACCTTGTTTTGGAAACACCCACAACACTATTATAATATACGTCGTCATTTACAAACATGTTTGGAATATTTAGACCGGTACATATCATATCTTCAGTAATTGGGTTATTTATGGTTTGCCAATTACTGTTGGCAACGTGATACGCATTACCAAAATTTGAATTATGTTGTAAGAAGTCGGCAGTTTTATCGTATCTTACACGTAACGGAACCCATCTCCATCCTGGTTCTTTATTTAAATCGTATCTAAACTCCACAATCATATTATCTGTAATTAGGTCATTTTCTTCAGAAATCATTTCTTTTGTATTATTAAACGGTTTTAACATAATATTACAAAGACCCGCAGTTGGGTCATATGGATTGGTTGGGTAAAATTGAACGGGTTCTGCTTTATAGTCCGATTTATTATTAGTATTGTCTTCTTCGATATTTAAATATTCTGAAACGTTATCATCAATTACGTCTTGACATGGATTCATATACCCGTGTTTTTTTTTAATAAAAGTGCACATTAATACAATTTTTTTATATTCTGAAAGTTGAGTGTTTGCTGTTGTATTAAGTCCATCTTCATAAATAGGAGTAATTAAATCGTTACCGTTAGTTGCTTTTACAGTGCTAACTAAGAAATCAATAGTATTGTATTCAGGAGGTTTCCATTTAAATGAATGTTCCCATGTATTTCTTGTTAGTGGACCTGCTTTTCCAATTTTATCTGAACCGACACCCATAAAGGCGGGCGTAAATATCAAACCGTCGGTATTATATTCAAATAGGTTATTTTTACATTTGGTTATAACTTCATTACACGCCTCGAAAATATTATTTTTTTCTGGATTACTTGGATAAAACTTTTTAGCAGATATTCGAATAGGAGACATATTATTTTTTTCTGGATTTTCAACGGATACGGGAGTTAATTTTGTTATTAAGTTTTTTAATAATGGGTATCTACATTTAGAAAAGTCTTTTTCGAGACTTCCAGGCATAAATGAATATGGTCTAACATCATTTTTGTTAATGTAATAAATATCGAACGCCGCAAATAAGTTTATAAATTCCCCGTTTGAATCAGTTAAAATGAGTTCTCCATCGAGTAAAGAATTAAAATATTCTTTAATTTTGGTAATTGCTCCAGTAAATATAACGTTCATATTTGTATTTATTAAATAAATACGTCCATTAGAATTAATGAATAATAAATGTCTATCTCCGTCGGCCTTTTCAGTAACTGTATAATTATTTCTAATATTTGGAATGTTCGAGTTTTCAAGTAATTCGGCAACATTCATCATTTGTAAAGTATACGAAGAAGGACCAATAAAATCACTATTATAAATTCTTTTGTCTGGGTTATAATTAGATTTATGAAGAACTACCATATATGATTTAAGAACTTCGTTTTGTTCAGGATAAGAAACCGGATAATTTGTGTGCTGTAATCCAGATAAAATGATTTTAATGACGTTTCTCAATTCAGTTAAAATAAATGTATCGTTATTAAATTTTGTGTCTGGTCCAACTGCTTCGTTATTTACTTCTAATTCAATCTCGTATGAAGATGGGTTCGTAAATACCCCGGATTCATCTGCTGTGTTAAATAATTTAAATACCTTTCCTTCTTTTAATGAATTCTTTACGATACTAATATCAACTAAAATCGGATAATCTGGATGTTGAAACGTAACTCTATTAATGTATCGAAACGTTTTTTTCGTTTTTTTCCAATTTTTAATGATATATTTATTTACGCCATTAAGACCATTCGTAACTGTTTCATTTTGTAATGAAACTCTAAAGTTAAAATCATCCATATTTACAGGTCGTAATATTTCGCCATTTTTATCTTTAACAAAAGATTTTTTGGTAAATTTTACGCTACTTAAATTAGTGTTTATGATTTTTTCGATATCGTTGTTTTTACAATAATCTTCAATATTATGACTTCCTTCAATTTCTGCTCTTATATTTGGAGACATCTTAAAATTTCCGGTTTTTGCGTCTAAATATTCAGTTTGAATGCGTAAACTATTATAACCCAAATCGGATTTTGTAGTAAATCCTCGATGTTTTAACATTTGAATTACATCATCATAGTCTATTTTGCTGAGGGGTTTTATTCCGCGGGTTCCAAACCTTACTTCTAATTCTGGACTCATTAAACCATTACTGGTATAAGGTTTTAAATTATAATATTGTTTTACCATATTTTCAAATTGAACTGGCAGAGGTAATACCTTTGCGTTATTTGGTTTTCTAGAAATAAATTCAGTGTCGGCATCTTGAAGTAAATCTGCGGGTGGTTCATTAAACTTAGATTTCCCCATATCTTCAAATGAAGTATTTATGTTTTTTTTATTATTCATCATTATATATATTATAATACATATTTTTATATTGTTATTCAATTTTTTATAATGACTTAATTATTAACTCGTATAAATCCTTTTTTAGTTTATTTTTATTTGTCTCGGTTTTTGTATCAATTGCTAATTTATTACAGATATCAATTAAATCTTGGTGTTTATAATAAGAAATTGACCTTAAAGGGTTGTTAATGTTATCAACCTTAAATAAGGTTGATTTATAATGTGTTATTTTGTCTATACAAAACCCTTCATATCCATATTTTGTAAGTTTATCTAAAAAATGAATAATATGGGTATTTCCCTGAGGGTCTGTATTAATTAACTCGTAATATTTTTTATTATGAATGTATATGATATTAATGTTTTCAATAACACATAATGTTAAAAAAGTATTAATATCTATTTTGTTTTCATTAACTAATTGATTTTCTATGTGTGTAATAGACGCAAATTTATATTTTTTTAAAAGTGGTTTATTTTTACGCAATTTATCAACATATTCTATTTTAAGATTTTTTTCTAAGGTGAACGTAATATTTTCATTAGAAAAATCTTTATTTATAATTTTATAAAAACAAACAAATAATGAATCCGTTTGTTTTGGTATAAAAAAACTTGGGTCTTCTATTTTAGTAGGCAATTTAATTTGAGTTTTAAATACAGACTGTGTCGGTTTCACCATTTTTTTATGTTCAGTTAATAATCTATTACTTAATGAATTTACGATGGTTTTACTGGTTAACATAAAATCATGTAAATCAAATAATACATTATTATAATTTATTGGTTGACACGCAATTGGTTGAGCACTGCTACGCTTATGTTGTTGCTTATAATGTGGTCTGTTATACATATTAATATTTATTATTTTATTTCTTTATTATCTTTTGTAAAGTATATATTTTTAAAGGTTTCTTTTTGTTTTTCAACTTGGTGTAATGTTATTTCTTGTGTGTTGACATAATTAATATAATTTTGTAAGTCGTCAATTATTTCTTTTTTTAATTCGCTCAAATTTATATGAACACCGTATCTATTTTCATTTAAAGTAATGGAATGTTTGTGTAAAATACGCAAAATTTCAATCTGGTTAAATTTATTCATTGATTCGATTACTTCTCTAATAAAATTAAGTTCTCCTTCAGTATAATCTGTTTCGTTAATATTCATATTATATTTAATGTTTCTAATGTTTTTATATTATTATAACTATAACTAAAATAAACTACGTTATATTTTTTGTTGAACTAATTCGGCAATTACCGAAATACACTTATCATTTAATTCAAACCGTTGACCGATAATTCTTGCGTTAAATTTGGTTCCCTCAGAAATATTTGAAAATTGAGAAACATTATAATGATGGTCTCGCGCAATAAATACAACAATAGGCGACGGTAATTCGTCCGCACTATCTGCCTTAATTCCTGCTTTAGTAATATTTGTAGCAACGCACGATATTATGGTTCCCTCGACAGGAAAACATACTTCACATTCAAAAACAACCTCAAATGAAATATTATTCCCTCGTTCGATTAGTCCGCTGGAGTATGATACAACCTTTGCCGAACCTCTTTTAATGTATCCCTCAACTAAACATATGCCCTCATAATTAGAAGTGATTACATTTTCAATTGTTTGATTAATATTTTTGCCGATATTTGTTATTGGCAAAACTACATTCCTGGTAATTAAACATCTCGAATACACGTTTAATATTTTCTGCTCTCTTCTTTTACTTTTGGTTTGTGTTGATTTCATTCTTATAATTTATATACATATAATCTTTTAACTTAAATTAATTTCAATTTTATATTTTATTAAAGGTCGCAATATTCGAATCTAAAAACCATATTTTGTTATCCTTCTTATTTTTATTTAAAATTCTCAATAGTATTTCTTCAATTATACATAAATCAACCTGAACTAATTTTTTAGTATTTTCTTTATGAAGCCAATCAGAACCAACGATTTCATTTAATAGTTTAATAGTTTTTGCTTTACCTGCTTCATCACATCTAGCACCGCTATTTCGATTAACGGTTGTATCCTTTGTTTTAAAAACCTTATATTTGTTTTTATTATCAGTGCTTATAAACCCAATTATTTTATTAAGTTTATTTTTATTTATTGTCCATTTATTTTTTATCTCGCTATTAAGTAATATTTCGTTTTTCTCTTCAGGTTCAACCTCATTCCAGGTATTATCGATAGTATTCAATATTAAAATACTTTCGGTACCAGGGGTGTTTTCATTACATAGTAAAAGACACGTCATTGATTGTTGGCGAATTGTGATAGTAATACTATTTTTGATGAAATATTCTTTTACCAAATATTCGAAACTTCCGTCTTCTATAACAGTTAAAGAATATATATAATTTAATACGTGTAATGTTTCATTAAATAATAATATGTCGCAGATGTGTTCAACCAACATTTCAATTAAATCATCATACGTGATATTTTGTTGCTTATTTAAAGCAACCATAATTTTTCCGTAATGTTTATACCAGTTATCATCACCTCTTTGAATAGCATACTCTGTTTTTGTGGGGTATTCTGATTTTGTAGCATATTCTGTTTTTTCTTGGTTTAACTGTTCTTTATCTCTAAATTCTAGCGCTAAATTAAAATTAATACGTGATTCATTTAATATATTTTTGGCATATTGATGAATATCTGGAATATTTCCGGTCTCTTCGATTGCGTCTTTGTTTTTGGAAACATCCTTGTTGATTTCAAAATTTATAAAGGAATGTTTAAAATCGATTGGGACACTTCTGTCAAAGATAGAAATGTTTTCATAATTAAGTTCATTGGGTTGAAATAAATAATATTCTCCGATATTTATTAGGTGTCCAACTCTACCGTATTTATCCAAAATGGGTTCGTGGTTATTTTCGACTAATTGAGTTAAGGCGTAGTATATTTGGTCTAATGGGTATTTTTTCGGAATATTAATTAATTGTAATAACTGTTGTTTTTTATAAAAGAACCCTTCTTTCATAAGTGATTTTATTTTTTGGATTATTCTTTCAGTATTTGTAATAATATAACTTTCATTATAAGTATCTTTATTTAAATTATCTTGGTCGATTTGTTTGTTGGGTCGACACTTATATTCGCAATTTTCCATATAATCACACGCCGCAGAATATGGCGCATCGCCTATTTTAAAATCGTCTATAACAAGACCATTAGATAATAATTGTGTAATATTTATGTCTACATTTTTTGAAAAGATTTCTTGGGTAAAATTCGTTTGGTCATGATTAATAATACAATCAACCGAAACTTCTTTTAATATTCTACTTACGCGTCCAATTTGAACGGATTTAACTTCGGCAACTCTATAAACATAAAGGTCGGCAGATTCTTCTTCTTTATTTTCGAGTAAAGTCGCATACATAAAAATCTGAACGTTTCTTTTCTCAAATGGTAAATCTTTATGACTAAAATTACGAACTGCTCTTCCAATAATTTGTTCGATTCGATTCATATTATACCATGGTTCCAAAATATGAACTTGACGAATAAATTTTAAATCAATGCCTTCAGAACCAGATTTAGATATTAAAATGACCTTAATTTGATTTCCGTCTTTATTATTTTCATTAGTTACCATTTTAACATATGAGTCATTGTTTGGTGAAAGTGCTCAGTCGCCTGTTATCATAATATACCTTGCCGGCATAAAATCAGTCTGATTTTGTTGTTTAGGTCTCATTGTTCTTACATCAATAGGAGTGGTTTTTCGTTCTTTAAATAGTTGATTTGATTTATTGGATGCTGTTGAGAACCGAGTAAATCCCATTTCTTCTAAAGCAAGTGCTAAAGGAATTAATCCTCCATAAATATATTGGGAATAAACTAAGATTATGCCGTCGGATACAATTATATTATTATCTTGTGTAGAATAAATAGAATCTAAAATATTTTTTATTTTGTAACTATATTTACCAATTTGGTCACTCGCAAAAATACGCCCGTATTTCTTTTCAATTTCGGGTTTATATTCAAAATTACCTTTAAATGGTGGCGTAATAGTATTTGTAAATTTAAATACTCGTTCTAAACCGGTTCTTCCCGTTAAAATATTTGGGTTTATATAAATATCATTATCTGTTTTGTTGTATTTATTTGCTCCGGCAGTTTGTTCTCTTGGAGATGACATTGGATTAGTAAGTAAGTTAATGGTTTCTAAACCGTCATACGGATAAACAATAATAAGCGATTCTAACGGTTTTTGTAATATGGTGTAACCGAAGGACTCCATATTTTCAAATGCGGATACTTGTTTTTTGCCGTCATTAGTAGATACCATTACGTTTTTTGAATTTTTTAAATAATTAATAATATAGTTATATCCATAAGATTGATATTCTCCGATATTTGATAAATACACGTTAATTATTTTTAGATGGTCTTCCGGTAAAATAGGTTTTTCATTCATTTGATATTTGGGGTAAACATTATTGGGGTTTTTAAATGTATTTTCTATAGCAAATATGTCTGGATATACTCTATACGGAAAAGTGTATGGATTTTCACCACGAACAAATGATATATATCCCGTTGCTTTTCTTATTAATATTTCCTCTCCATTAGGTGTTAAATTCCCGTTTTTATCGAAAACGTCTTTTAGTTCAAACGTGCTTCGGTTATCATTCATATTCATTAAATTTAATAACCATACGATTTCTTTATAACTATTATACATTGGAGTCGCAGATAATAAAAGCAATCTTAAATTGTCTGCGTATTTAACAAGAAGTTCTAAATTAATAGCAACCTTTTTATTTTCGTTATCTTCCGTCATACGAATATTATGGATTTCATCGATAATAATTAATCTATTGTTAAATTCTTTTTTTAAATTACGAATCATGATTTTATTTTTATCTACTGCGTTTTTATAGTTTGTATCATCCACTCCGGAAGTTTTAATGATATAATTGGCAAATTGACCGTATCCTAAAAATAAATATGAGTTATTGATAAGTATGTTAATTTGTGATATGATTTGTTGTCGAGTTAAACCAGACATATTCGTTGGGTTTATTTCTTTCAGTAATTTGTTTCCGACACAACCGGTAATGTTCCATATTCCATTAGTTTTTTTTAGTTTTCTTTCATCGAATATTTGTAATTTAAAATTATCTTGGACATTTTCAGAAGCAACGATAATAATTCTTTTGGAAATACCGGTTTGTTTTAAATAATCTCGCATTTCTTCGGAAACCCCAATTGCCGAACACGTTTTTCCACTTCCTAATCCGTGATATAATAATAAACTATTATATGGGGTTTGAAAAGAAAGAAAATTTCTTACAAATGCTTGATGGGGGGATAATTCAAACTCGGCATTACTTAATAAATCAGATTGTGCTTTAATGTCTGTATAAATAGTTCCATCATATTTGGTATCATTGAATTCCTTTTTTAGCGCGATTTTTATATTAAAATTCGGGTCGTTTAAATTTGGGTATAATGTGTTGTTAGTATTAGGAACGTCATTTTCAAGATAATCATGTTCTGAGATTTCTTTTTGTAGTAATTTGTTATTACTTTCATATGTATTTTCATTATTTTTAAACATCTAATATTATATACTAATAATATAATCTATATTCTTCTAATAATTTATTAATATTTAATATTAGTTGTTTTTTTTCTAAATTATATGGTCTTATGGATTCAATACATTCGTCAATTGTTTTCCATTCCATTTTGCTTACTTCTGCTTCTTGGTAATTTAATAGATTATCGTCCCCATCATTATTTATGTATGCCAAAAAATATTTATGTTTATATGATTTATAGTTTGTCCCTATAAATGTTTCTTCAAACGGCATAATATTTTCAATAATATGAATATGTTCTTTTAATATTCCGGTCTCTTCTTCGAATTCTCTAAGCGCACAATCCAAATCTTTTTCTTGATAATTGCGTCTTCCCTTTGGAAATTCCCATTCGGTTTCGGTCCAATTAGTTGAACTATTTTGTATGAAATAATCCAGGGTTATATTAGTGGTATTAAATAAAAATCCGTTTTTGATAATATCGAATTTTTTACCAGAAAGGATTTCTTCATTGCGATATTGCGTATTTAAAATTTCCCCCCACATAAGTTTCCATAATTGGTCAAATGTTGAAGTTAATATTCTGGACTTTTCTTGTGTTGACATTTCGTTAACAATATTTTGAACGTGTTCGACATTATAAGGTGAATATTTCCCTCTAACAAAATCAATATATCCAAAAGTATCTTTTCTGCGTATCATTAAAAACTGGGTTCCCTTCTTGCTTCTCCTAAACAATATTATACCATAACTAGTTATGGGTAATCTACAATTATGGAATAAATGACCGTTTTTATTACAATTATTACAGAGAGTATTCATTTGTTAGTTATATGTTAAAATGTAAATCTTTTTATATTATTTTATGTAAATGGAACTAAATCCTGGTGTTTGGGGTAAATGGTATTGGGGGTTCTTACATACAATATCAATCACTTATCCAAATCATCCAAACGCAATTACAAAAAAAAAATATTATGAATTAATAAATAATTTTCCGTTATTTATACCGTGTGAGAAAATATCGACTGAGTTTAGTAAATTAATTAGTAATTATCCGGTAGCTCCTTATTTGGATAACCGTGATTCATTTATTAGATGGATGCATTTTATTCATAATAAAGTAAATGAAAAACTGGAAAAACCGATAATTCCGTTAAATGAATTTTATATAAATTATTACGATAAATATAAACCAACGGGAATAAAATTTGCGGAGTTTAATAAAATAAAACAGAAAGTGGTTTATATTTTTATAATTATAGGCATTGTATTTAGTATTTATTATTTTTACGATAAATAAATATTGCGTAATTATATATGGAAGATAAAACATTAGGTGGTAAAGCAATCGGCGCTGGTGGATTTGGTTGTGTCTTTTATCCGGCATTAAAATGCGAAAACACAACAAAAAGAAGTAAAAATAAAATATCAAAATTATTAGATATTAGACATGCGAATGAAGAATATGAAGAAATTAAATTAATAACGCCTTTTTTAAAAAATATACCTAATTATTCGGACTTTTTTCTTATCGATGATATAGAATTATGTAAACCGCATAATATACAAAGTAAAGACCTAATTGGCGTTAATGAGAAATGTAACGATATTATTGAATCTATAACAAAATCAAAAGAATCTTCGTCTAATGTAGATAAAGCAGAAACGTTAAATAAAGAATTATATAAATATAAAATTATAAATATGAAATATGGAGGAATCACCATACGTAAATATGTAGATAAATATATAATATCAGACACAACTATTATGTTATTAAATTCATTAAGTAATTTATTATTAAATGGAATTATACCTATGAATAAATTAGAGATTTATCACGGAGATATTAAAGAATCAAACGTATTGGTTAATGTAAAAGAAACGGCATTGAACCCAAGATTAATTGATTGGGGATTAACGATAATATATTCTGTTCCTACAAGTGTCCCAATCAGATGGACTAATAGACCATTACAGTTTAATGTTCCGTTTTCAAATATAATGTTTTCGAATATGTTTCAACAAGATTTAAATAAGTTTATGAATGAAAAACCAATTAATAAATCATTAGTAAATTGCGAAGAATTTATGAAAAATTATTTGGAAAAAACAATAAAACGACGACCTGGTCATTATTCGTATATTCAATATATATTTTATATCCTATTTGACTCAAAATCCGAATATGAAAATATAATTATAAATTATAACGCTAGCATTATATTTTTATATTTAGCAGACACACAAAAATATAAGAACCAGAACCACTGGTTAATAGACTATTTAAAATACCAACAAAAATTTAATAACAAGTGGTTAATAGAGTATTTAAATACTATATACAAACATAATCTTGATATATGGGGCTTTGTTATGATATATCTTCCTTTTTTAGAGATGGTTCATCCACTAATATATAAATATAGTCAACAACTTACGCCTTATATGTTATCGTGCGTCAAAGAAATACGCGACCAATTTAAATATATATTTGTCACTCATTTATACAATACATCAACAACACAAATTAACGTTAACACCTTACTGGATGATTTATACCAAATAAATGAGTTATTTAGTAAATTAATTGAATCGGGGTTTAATCCAAATAATATAATAAAATTACGCCAACCTAAATTATACACTCCTGTTACTACTTCACTACTGGATACTAGTTCACGAATAACATCACATAAAACTAAAAAACTAAAATCAAATAAAAGTAAACTTTCCAATAAGAGTAGAAGGTTAAGTAAAATTACGCATCGCACTATACATAAAAGTAAAAAGACAAAATCAAAATCATCCAAAAAATAAATAATGTTATAGTATAATGAGATTTGAAATATTTATATTTGGGATTACTTCTTTTTTAATTTATAATACATTTCATGATGGCAAATATACAAAAATGATGATGACTTGGAAAAAGTATTACCAGATGGCATTTTTTGCCGTTATTGGTATTGGTATTTATGTATTGATGAAAAGAAATCCAACCCAGGGTAAAAATATGTTAGTTTGTGCGAATAATATGATAAAATATATGCCGATAAATAAATCATCGATGGATTTATTTTCACCAATAATTGATTTAACCTCAAATTACCAACCAAACGGTCAAACAGGAGGAGGAGAACAGCGAATATTAAATTCTGGAAAAATGACGACAAAACGATGTGTAAGTGAAACAAAAAAAAAGTATGTTGCCTCAAATCAAAATTGGAAATGCGGAGAATGTAATTCTCAATTAAACGCGTGGTTCGAGGTAGACCACAAAATTAGATTAGAACACGGGGGAGGTAATGATGTAAATAATTTAATTGCTTTATGTAGAGAATGTCACGGAAAAAAAACATCAATGGAAAATATGTAAAAAATAATATTTAATTTATGGGTATTATTATATGGATAATAACCCAAAAATAGATATAAAATTAATGTTTCGCCCGCTTTTAATAATATTTGGATTTATTTGTTTGTTGTTATTTTGTATATATTTAATACAATATTATTATAATTCGGTAAATTATGGGGTTGTGTTTATTTTAACTATAATCTTAAGTGTGTGTATATTGTTTATAGTTTACAGATTACTTAAACTGTTCGGATTTTTCGATTTATTAAAACGTGCCGGAAGAGAAGACTCCGAAACAGTGATATATTTAAAAAATCGTATTTATGAAATACGACGTTTTATGACTCACGAATATTATAGAACATCGCGAGTTTCAATAATAATACTAATAATTATAAGCACAATAATTACGTTGTATTTTGTTATACCTGTTTTAATTCAAAAGATTAGCATACAAGGAGGAAAACAATTTATAACAGAAACGATTGATACAAACATAAGTCGGGTTATCTCATCATATGAACAATTAAATGGGTCTCCGTCATTCGAATACCAGTATGGGATTTCATTTTGGTTTTTTATTCATTCTTTTCCTCCAAGCACAAATTCAAATTATAATAAATTCACATCAATACTTAATTATGGTAATAAACCAAACATATTATATAATCCAACTACTAATACATTAATGATAACAACAGAACAAAAAGGATTACAAGAACTTAACAACACGGTGTTAGATTTCGACGATACAGGAAATAGAATTATTTATAGACAAAATAATATATTATTACAAAAATGGAATAATATGACAATCAATTATACTAATGGAACTTTAGATGTATTTTTAAACGGAAAATTAGTTAAATCCGCGATAGAAGTAGTTCCGTATATGACACTAGACAACTTAGTTGTAGGAAGTGATCGGGGTATTAGTGGTGGAATTTGTAATCTCGTGTATTTTAAAAAACCATTAAATGCGATTAGTATTTCATATTTATATAATATGGTTAAAGACAAATCTCCGCCTATAAATTAAATATTAATAGTTATAGATAAATTCTAAATATATAATATATGAACGCTCAAAGTATTATTTTAACGGTTATAATTATAGTATTACTTATTTTGTTATTTAGATACTTAATTAAGGATGTAAACACATTACAAAGCGGGATGGTTAGTGGACAAACCCCGTCCATAATTAGTCCGTCGAGTTTGACAACAAGTAATAATTCGAATAACTTTGCGTATTCAATTTGGTTTTATGTAAATGATTGGAATTATAGGTATGGAGAACCCAAAGTTATTTTTGGAAGAATGGGGAGTGTAAGCACAAGCGGAGAAGGTTCAATCGATACAATAAACGGACTAGACCCGTGTCCAGCAGTTGTTTTAGGCGCGGTTGAGAATAACCTATCTGTTGCGGTTGGATGTTATCCAGGACTAGATACCGTTCCTACATCTACCAATGGTAAATCGGTGGTTCATACGTGTAACATAGCAAATGTCCCAATACAAAAATGGGTCAATTTGGTTGTAAGTGTTTATGGACGTACCCTTGATTTATATATTGATGGAAAATTGGTTCGAACATGTATTATGCCTGGAATAGCAATGATAAATACTAATTCTAGCATTTATGTGACACCTAAAGGAGGATTTAATGGATGGACTTCTAAATTTCAGTATTGGTCTAACGCATTAAATCCGCAAGAAGTGTGGAATAATTATGTAAAAGGTTACGGTAATACTATGTTAGGAAACCTATTCGGAAATTATAAGGTAAGTATATCAGTAGTTGAAAATGGAGTTACCCAAAGTAATACAATGTTTTAATAATAATTTTAGTCTTTTTTTATACATTATAATATATAATGAATAGTCTAAATATATCACCATTTAATAGATTTTCGGCAAATATAATAAATTATGGAGATACTGATTTTTTGAGTTCCACAACTTTAGTTGCTCGAGTATCGTTTTTATTGCTAGTGTTGTTTATATTTATTATTTTATTACGTTTAGGAATATCATTTTTAGGGTGGTTATTATCACCAGCAAAATCGCCTAAATTAATTAATGGAATGATTGATGCTAAAAATATGATTATGTTTCCACAAGATCCAAGTTCATCAAATGCGGTTCCAATAAATAGGTCGATTAACGCAACTAATGGCGTTGAGTTTACGTGGTCTACATGGATATTTATCGATAATTTGCAATATTTATCTGGACAATATAGACATATATTTCATAAAGGAAACGACCAACTTACGAATACGGGTCTTAACTTTCCAAATAACGCGCCAGGGTTATATATTTCTCCGGATACAAATGCTTTAGTTGTAATTATGAATACTTTTAATGATATAAATCAAGAAGTCGTTATACCAAATATACCATTAAATAAATGGATGAATGTAATTATAAGATGTCAAAATAATAAATTGGATATTTATATTAATGGCACAATTACAAAAAGTGTTCAGTTAAATGGAGTTCCAAAACAAAATTATGGTGATGTATTTGTTGCTATGAATGGCGGGTTTGATGGTTATATTTCTAATTTATGGTATTATGATTATGCCCTAGGAACAACTGCTATTTCAAATTTAGTTAATTCAGGACCAAATTTAAAAATGTATGGTTCTAATTCTTTCACAAATAAAATGAGTAAATATTTATCATTAAGATGGTATTTTACGGGAACAGAAGATGCCTACAATCCTTAATTTTATTGGCGTGGTTATAAATAAATATAAATAAATAAAATATATTTATTTATATTATAATGAATACTAAAGAACCAACCAGTTTTTTTTATAGATTTCTTAATACATTTGTAAACTTAATATCTCCTAAACCATCACCAAATAATTATATACCTTATGATAATATTGATGAATCAATCTCAAGAGTTGTTGACCAATTTATGGAAGAATCTAAAGAACAAGTTGTTGACAATATTATAGAAGAATCTGAAGAAAAAGTTGTTGACAATTTTATAGAAGAAACTAAGGAAAAAGTTGTTGACAATTTTATAGAAGAAACTAAAGAAAAAGTTGTTGACAATATTATTGAAGAAACTGAAGAAAAAGTTGTTGACAATTTTATAGAAGAAACTAAAGAAAAAGTTGTTGACAATTTTATAGAAGAAACTAAAGAAAAAGTTGTTGACAATTTTATAGAAGAAACTAAAGAAAAAGTTGTTGACAATTATTTCAAAGAAACTGAAGAAAAAGTTGTTGACAATATTATAAAAGAATCTGAAGAAAAAGTTGTTGACAATTTTATGGAAGAATCTGAAGAAGAAGTTGGTGACAATTATTTTAAAGAAACTATAGAAAAAGTTGTTGACAATTTTATGGAAGAATCTGAAGAAGAAGTTGGTGACAATTATTTTAAAGAAACTATAGAAAAAGTTATTGACAATATTATAGAAGAATCTGAAGAAGAAGTTGTTGACAATTATTTCAAAGAAACTAAAGAAAAAGTTGTTGACAATTTTATAGAAGAATCTAACAAAGAAGTTGTTGACAATTATTTCAAAGAAACTAAAGAAAAAGTTGTTGACAATTTTATTGAAGAAACTAAAGAAAAAGTTGTTGACAATTTTATTGAAGAATCTGAAGAAGAAGTTGTTGACAATTTTATTGAAGAATCTGAAGAAGAAGTTGTTGACAATATTATAGAAGAATCTGAAGAAGAAGTTGTTGACAATATTATAGCAGAATCTAAAGAAGAAGTTGTTGACAATTTTATAGAAGAAACTGAAGAAGAAGTTGTTGACAATATTATAGCAGAATCAAAGAAAGAATATGATTATAATGATGAAATATTCGAGGATTGCGTTGAATCAACCGATATTAATGATATTGAGTTTGATAATATTATAGATAAATTAAACCAAGACATTATTTCAGAAATGTATAATAATTCAGAACCTAAAACCAATTTTTGTTTTGATTTCCCAGAATGTAATACGGTTTAAACCCTTAAATTCGGGTTAACACAAACATCATTTGTTGGGAATATTTCTCCAGACATACAGGTATCGTTAACCCCAACTTCTGCACAACTACGAAACCCGCGGTCTTCGCCGATATAACACCATCCTGCTTTTCCAAGTTGAATACTGCTTGTAGAATCATCTGCTTGGTAATCTTCTCCACCGGATTGTTGTCTTTGGGATGTAGTATTATTTAATGCCTGGTTTAATGTGTTATGTTGTGTTATATCAGGATGTGAATTATTTTGGGTTTGTCCCGATTGGTTAACTTGTGTGGTGTTTTCAATAGAGTTAAGACTTGTATTAATGACGTCAGTCGTAGCGTTAACAACTGATTGGGTGCCTTTAGCAGATACATTTATTGTTTGTAATGTGGTTATACCTAATAAATAACCGAGTCTTTCAACTACAGGTTTAAAAATTTCGCTTATTGTTTGTGTTCCTTTTGCTAAATAAACAAAAATATTAAATCCTAAGAATGACAAAACAAAAAAGATAATAATCCAAGTAGTAAACTTAACCTCTTTAATTCCTTCAAAAAAAGAAGAAGGAGATGAATCGCTTGAAAACACGGTTTTGAATTCAGGTTGGGATATACTAAAAGTATTGTTACTCATTATAATAAAAATAAATATATTAAAATACAGGATAAAACTTTAATTGAATGTCAACAAATATAAAAATTGGTTTAAATCACCTAAAATTTCATCGCGGATATTTAATAGGTCGGTATTTGACATTTTAATTATAAATTTATTATCTGTTAAATTAACCAAATATACCTTAAAACCATCAATTTGTTTTTTTAATTGTTCTTTTGAAGACAAATCAATCAAAGATATAGTTGGTTTTTTTAATAAATTAGTTCGTGTTTCAGTTTTACCGAATAATACCTCCATAAACTTGTCTATATTTTCGTTGAGTTTACTGTATAATTCGTCGGTTGCTTTATGTTGTGCGTAACTTTGTGTTTTCCAATGGTATAATTTAACCATAATTAACATTTCTAAAAATTTACACGTAATTTCTGATTGAAACTGGTTACTTGTAAGATTTTTTCTGGTATATCTTTTTCTGGTGTTTGTCTTCATATATTATATATTATATATATATTATACTAAATTATAATCTGGGTATAAATGATTCACCGAATGAGTTCATTTTGTCTAGTTTTTCAATTGTTTTTTCTAAATTAGAATTTGTGACATGTGTAAATAAATAATCGGTTCCTGGTGATTTTTCGTTTTTTTTAATTTGTTTATAAATGGTATCTATTTTTTTAGTAACGTTTAATATTACGTCTTTTTGTTTTTCGCTTACTATTTCTTCATTTAAATTTATATTTTCGGTTAGAATAGATACTACGAAATATAATATATATTTGCGTTTTTTACAACACGTATTTGAATATTTAAGAGTGAATAGGTTTAATAAACTGTTTACTATTTTTTTAACTAAGTTGTTTTGGTTGTCAACGTGTTTGAAGAAAACATCCCAAATAATCCATATAATATCCATTTGGTCTTTAGGATTAACTTTAATGTGTGTTCTTCTTTCACATTTAAATTTTTCCTTTTTGAGTTTACATATATGTTCGAATTCCAGGATCCATTCAATCCAATAACACGAATTAACGTTATTGGTAACCCCAATTGATAAATTGTAAGACAATTCGTTAATGGCAATAATGATTTCTTTTGGGTCATCAGGTAAGATAATATTTTCAATATAAGTAAGGGATGGCGCATTAAATCTTTCGGTCATATATGTTAAATCAAAATCTTCTTTTTTGATTTTGATTTCGTTAAAACTGTGTTTTCGTTTAGAGTCGCATAAGACACATATTACTTCACTGAATAATTTTCGGATATTTTCATTGTTTCTCATTTTAAGTTCGTTGTTGACATACCCGTTGGACAAAATTTTTTTAAAGTTATTTATTCTTAAATCTAAATATATGGATAGTTTTGAGTTACCGATATGTATATTTTTACAGTAAAAGTATAAAAGTATGTCCCATAATTCACAAAAATGACCGGAACAAATCAATTCGGCGCTCCAATAACATGCCGGTTCGATTTTCGACTTTAATAAACTGTTTAGAAGTTCTTTTTTAACATCCGATTTTTTAAATTTAGAAAATGTGATTCCTTTAAACATTTTGGGGTCTCTGATATCATTTATTTCTGAATCAGACATATAATAAAAAATATACAAAAAAAATATTAACAATACATATAAATGAATATAGTTAAAATGTATAATAATTTATCTAATTGGGGTAAAATATTGGTTTTTTGTGTATTATTTTTAATTTTAGTAGTATTATTTAAATCTGTGAAAGCACCCCGAATTACAGAAGGATACGCACAGAATGACGCATATTTATTAAAGGATGGAGAGGATATATATGATGATTTTTATGCTGATATATACGATGAATTAGTATATAATGATATGAAAGATGATTATGAAATAAGTCAACTTGTGGATAAAACCGGACTAACTCAACAAAGTATTATTTTGGATGTTGGGTCTGGAACAGGACACCATGTTGCTAAATTAAATGAACAGGGATATAGAACTATTGGAATGGATATTTCACCAGCAATGTTAAAAAAGGCAAAGGAGAATTTCCCATCGTGTAAATTTATGTTAGGTGACGCAACAGGGTCTCCAGATGTTAACTATAATTATTTTACTCATGTGTTGTCTCTTTATTTTACAATTTATTATATGAAAAATAAAAATGCGTTTTTTATAAATTGTATGAATTGGTTAATTCCTGGCGGATATTTATTATTACATTTGGTTGATAGGGAAACGTTTGACCCAATACTTCCTGCTGGGCAAGGTTTTTTAATAGTTAGTCCACAAAAATATTCAAATAAACGAATAACTAAAACAAAGGTAACGTTTGACAATTTCGTGTATAATGCGGACTTTGATTTAAATCAGGATAAAAACATAGCAATTTTCAACGAGAAAATTAAATTTAAGGATACGGATAAGGTTCGACAAAACCAACATATTTTATATATGGAAGATACAACGACAATTTTAAATATGGCACAACAATCGGGGTTTATAGTTGATGGGGAGATAGATTTAATGAATGCTGGGTATGATTCTCAATATATATACATATTACGAAAACCGTCTTAATCGGTGAATAACCTCCAATTATTTATTCTAAAAACGATTTTATCTTTTAGGTAATCGCTATTATTATAAGCGTATATTTCAGCATAACAGTTTTGTAAATGTGAATTGTCTAATTTTTCGAATTCGGCAATACTGAAATAATCATTACAATAGTGATTAACCAATAATTCTTTGGGTGCCAATTTCCAAAACTCATCCGGGTCGTAAAAATCACTTATATTATATTCATAGTCGTATTGGTTATCATTTCTAACGACATTAGGTAAAAAAACGTAATTCCACCATATGTCGATTTCATCGTTTGTTTTATTATGTATATTAAATTTTGATTTAATGTATGCGTTTTCGAGGTATTCTTCGACAATTTTATTACACATATATTCGGACATTTATATTAAATAAGTAATAATTTAAAAAATAGGTTTAAATAAGTATTTTATTAAATACTAATGGTGAATGTTTCATTAATAACAGGAATAACAGGACAAGATGGTTCATATCTGGCAGAATTTTTATTGGATAAAAAATACGATGTGTGGGGGTTAATCCGTCGTTCTTCGAATATTAATACTTCTAGAATAGAACATATATTTAAAAACTTACACTTGAGATATGGAGATTTATCTGATAGTGTAAATTTACTAAATATTTTTAACGAAATACACAATACTTATGGAGAAACCCTCGAAATATTTGAAATATATAATTTAGGAGCAATGAGTCACGTTAAAGTATCCTTTGATATGCCTGAATATACCGCAAATATTGATGGATTAGGTGTGTTACGATTATTGGAATCCGCGCGTAATTGTGGTATACCCAATAATAAGATAAAATTTTACCAGGCATCAACATCTGAAATGTATGGAAAGGTTGTTGAAGTGCCACAAACGGAAACAACGCCTTTTTATCCACGTTCTCCATATGGAGTTGCTAAGTTATATGGTCATTGGATTATAAAAAATTATCGTGAATCTTATGGGATGTTTGCGTGTTCAGGTATTTTATTTAACCACGAAAGTCCAAGAAGAGGACATAATTTCGTTACTCGTAAAATCACGATTGGTTTAAATAAAATATTGAATAACGAAATCACCCATTTAACATTAGGAAATATTAATTCTTTACGGGATTGGGGACACGCTAAAGATTATGTAAAAGGTATGTGGTTGATGCTTCAACAACCTGTTCCGGATGACTACGTGTTGTCTACAAATGAGTATCATAGTGTAAGAGAGTTTATCGAAAAAGCATTTCGATACAAAAATATTGAAATAAAATGGAAAGGGACAGGACTTGATGAAATTGGTTATGACAGTAAAACACAGAATGAGTTAATTAAAATTTCCGAGAAGTATTTTAGACCTGCGGAAGTAGACGAGTTATTAGGAGATTCGACTAAAGCAAGAAAAGAATTAAACTGGACGTGTGAATATGATTTTAATATGATTGTAAATGAAATGGTTGAATGCGACTCAAACCACATATAATTTTATAATTACCGTTAAATTATGTATTTAAAAAAAGAAATAATATTATGTATGATTATTTATGCTACATAATATTAGTCATTATACTTCTGGGAACATTTCTATATTTTCGTATAAAATATGGATTTTGGATATCTCAACCGGTATTTCATTGTTATGATATATTTTATATGTTATTTCCTCGAGGGATAATAAATACGGAATTGCCGAAAATAAATAAGTATACGAATTTAATCAATGTTACAACAATAATATATTCTGAAATATCCGATTTGAAAATGACACAGTTTACAAATTTTATAAAATTAAATTATTTAAGGAATGGAGATAATATGTATGTTCCAAAAAAGGAAAATATAATTTCATATTTTAAGGGACATCAGTTTCCGTCGTTTTTTTCATTTTACACGGAAGATTATTTGATACAAGATTTAACAAATAATACAACTATAACTGAAGATAAAATAATAGGGTTGATGACATCTAGACCTTTACGCGTTACAATAAATAATCTAAATAAAAAACAAAATATACAAAATACATTTTATGTTTATTATGCGGATTATTTATGTGTTGACACAAACCATCGAAAAAAGGGTATTGCTCCCCAAATAATTCAAACTCATGAGTATAACCAAAGACATAAAAACACAAAAATAAGCGTCTCGTTATTTAAAAGAGAAGACGAATTAACCGGAATAATGCCGTTATGTGTTTATAAAACGTATGGTTTTTCGGTAATAAAATGGCGAAAACCGGTTGAGTTATCGGCAATATATTCTATGATAGAAATATGTAAACAAAATATGTATTTATTAGTGGAATTTATAAATGAAAATAAAAAGAGGTTTGATATTGTGATTATGCCTGAAGTGTCGAATTTATTAGAATTAATAAATACGAAAAATATGTTTATTTACGTAATTCTATTTAAGGATAAAATTTGTAGCGCGTATTTCTTTAAAAAATCGAATACGTTTATAGAAAAAGACCTGGAGGTTTTAACATGTATTGCGTCAATAAATAACGGGGTCTTAGATAATAGTATATTTATTCACGGGTTTAAAATAAATTTTTGGGATATTTCTGAAAAATACAATTTCGGTTTTTCAGCTATTGAGAATATCGCACACAATAACGATATAATTCAAAATATATTATTAAAAACCCCTCCTAAAATAATAAGTCCCTGTGCTTATTTTTTCTATAATTTCGCATACCCCACATTTAACGCGGATAAAGCATTTATTATAAATTAACGGATATATTTACCTGCGCGGGCAAAACTATCACAAACAAAAATAATAAAAATTCCTAAAAATGAATATAACACAACTTCTTCGGTAACATTATTGGTTTTTTCGTCTTGTCTTTCTTCAAGTAAATGTATCATATAATTTAATTTTTGCATAAGAATATCGTTTGAGTTTCCTATTTCCGGTTGGGTTCCTGCTTGATAATATTGTCGGTTGTGTGTATTTTGCGGATATGAGTTATAATTCGGTATCATATTCTTATAATATTTTTCGGCAGTTTTGTGATCACCATAATTATCGTTAAAATTATTTAAATCAAGATTGTTATTTGAGTCAACGTTTGGCAATGGTTGTGTTCCGTGTGTATTTGAAATAGTCTGCATATTTTCGGTTGTGATGGTTTTTTGAACTCCTGCCGATTGAGGTTTAGGTGGAGGATTAAAATAATCTCCCATCGAGTTATCATCGGAACCAGATTCTTGATTATTATGTAATGTTTGTAAAACCGAATTTACTTTTTCTGAACTATAGTTATCTTTAGGATACCTTTTTTGTGTTCTATTATGTGCGTTCTTTTTTTTGTCTACAATGTTTTCGTCATTGGTATCATTAGACCAATTATCAAAAGGGGCGGCGTATATTGCTAAAGAAGACATTACTATTAAAAATTTAGATTATAATTTATAAAACGGACTGAAATAAAAAATATTGTTTTATTTATATAAATATGAATCTTAATTTAAATCTTAAAAAGTCAAATATTATGTGTGTTTCTATATTTTTAATATTATTATTTATTTTAATTAATAGAAAAACAATATTTAATTCTTTTTTAGGAAGATTACTTGTAATATTTGTGTTAGTGGGAATTACATCTTATAATATGTTAGCAGGTCTTCTTTTTGTGTTAGTCGTTATGATATTGAATAACCATTATATTAGCGAATATGAAGGAATGGAAAACTCCAAACCTGAGATGGATAAAGAACTGACAACTCAAGAAATACTTAAACAAAAAATATCAGCACAAATGGAAACCTTAGGTATTCCAACTTTACCTAAACCAACTGATATTGAAAAACCAAGCACGAGTGATGTTGCTGAAAAAGAGCGTAAAATTTTAACAGGAAAGCAATCAAATCAACTCCCGGTTGATTTGAAACAAAATGCGGAAAATGCCGTTGCGAATAATCCAGGTAAAGAAGGGTTTGCCAGTTATGCTAGCATTTACTAAAATTTTATAGTGGTATAATTATATAATGCCTACTTGGTTGTTGCTCATTTGTTTATTACTTATTATAATATTGCTTATACAAAATAGTGTAAATAAAACTGAGTCGTTTACTCCCGGATTTAGAACATTTTATAGACCTCGTATTAGAAATATGAGGTATTATGTGAATAAATTACACAACGATTATTATATGAATATGGTCCATTATTTTCGAAAAAAAGGGGTATGGTGATTACTTTTTTATAATTGTAATATATGGTTAAAAAAAATAATGTTCATAATCAACCAACGGGAGGGGAACCGATGAATCCATTTAAATATGGAATAAATTATATTCACGAACATATAATGTTTTTAAACAGTAGTAAGTTTTTTGCGGGTGTAATTATGATTTTACTGAATATGGGAGGTAAACTCATTTCAATTCAATTTAGTAGATCAACCGAAGAATATATGAAGTATAGTTTAAGTAAACAAATTCTAGTATTTGCGATGGCGTGGATGGCTACACGTGATATATATACAGCGTTAATTTTAACGGCAGTATTTACTGTTTTATCTGATTATTTATTAAATGAGGAAAGTCGTTTGTGTATCGTTCCACACAATTATAGAATTTTACATAAATTAATAGATACAAATAACGATGGTAAAATTAGCGAAACAGAACTTGCGTCGGCAACTGCTATAATAGAAAAATATAAAAAAGAACAGGAAATACAAATTCAAAAAAACGCATTAGATAAATTCCAATATTATACGAATGATGTTTGACGACGAGTTAATAAAATATCATAAGAACCATCATTTTAATAATATAAATTAACGATAGCAATAATAACGTTTCTAGAGTAAGTTCATCTAATCTAATTGATAAATATTTGGATAAGTGTTTTGTTTTTTGCTTTTCGGTTCGTTTAGATTTCTTTTTAAGTTTGAATAATTTAAAAAATGATTTTAAAGCATAAATATTTAAGTATTTTAGTTCCAATAACATTAAAGGACACGTGCGACAAAATATAACTAATGATACATTTATTGTAATTATAATAATCATAATAAACAAATGTAAAATATTCGTGTTTAATAATACAACTAGGCAAAGTAAAACTACATAAATAAAATGAATAGTTATGTAGAAAACACCGATGATTAAATCGGTGTTTACTTTATTAACGAAAAAAGAATAAAAAAATAATAAATATATTTCTAATATGTTATAATTTGATAAATCAAGCATAATATTTGTTAGAAATAAATTTATTATTTTTTACGGGTATAATTTGGTATTTAATTAATCATTCATCACAGTTATATAATCAATTATATGTTGAACTCTATATGTTGGTAAATACCAACCGGATTCTTCACATCTTGTTTTAGCAGAGTCGTTTAGTTTTGGTGGGGGGTTATTTTTTATATACTCATTTAGTTTGTTTAATCTAGTTTCTAATAGTTGAATTGTATTATATTTATTATCGTATAAATAATCTAACAAATCTGTAAAATTATTTACATTAATATTTCCTATTAAAGGGTTTTTTGTGGTTTTAAATTGAGATTTGTATTTAATTTGAAACTGGTTTGATATAGTCGTTATTATAGTAACTTTATCAATACGCGAATTCATATATGCCTGCGGAACCGGAACGGACGAATTGATATTTTGAAATACCTTCATAATTTCAATTTCCTGACAATTAAACCTAATATTTACAAGCATTTCTTTCTCGTATACATTAGCAAAACTCCCTCGACAATCATAAGGAATAAGGTTATTTTCGGCAATTAAGCATAAAGCAGTGACTCTATGAAGTCCATCGAATATTTCAAACTTATGCGAATCATTGTTATAAAATAAATATATCATTCCTTCAATTTGTTCATATGATTTTAAAATGTATTGTTTTATTTCTTCACATCGGGTCATATCAGCAGGTCTATTATTATTCCAGTTTACAATTGAACTGTTTATTTTTGCGTTAATAACCTCTTTAATCTTAATTTTATAAAGTTTATTATTAGCACTATATTTATATATCTCGCCGATACTTGGAAAAGTCTGTTGGAGTTCTGTAATATTATTCATTCTTTTTTTTACATTTTATAAAATAAATAATTATAATTCAATTTTTTTACTTTCCGATTATATTTAAATACTTAAATATATCTAATTAAATGCCTGTTTATACATGTCAATAACCCGTTTTTTTTGTTCGTTATAATCAACAATAGGAGAAGGGTAATCAACGTCTTTAAATAAACTATACTCAGAATACCATTTATGAATTGAGCGCGCAGGAACCTCGGATAATTCGGGAATCCATTTTTTAATATATGAAGCGTTAGAATCGTATTCTTTCGATTGTAACCAAGGATTAAAAACTCTAAAATATGGTTGTGAGTCCGCACCTCCTCCCATAATCCATTCCCAATTACCGTTATTGCTCGCGACGTCATAATCGGTAAGTTTTGTCGCGAAATATTGTTCTCCTTCTCTCCAATCGATGAGTAATGTTTTGACTAATACACTCGCAACAATTAATCTTGCTCTATTATGCATGTATCCAGTGGTATTTAATTGTCGCATACCAGCGTCAACAATAGGAAATCCGGTAAGACCGTTTTTCCAGGCATTTAAATATTTAGTGTTGCGTGCCCATTTTATTTTATCGTAATTCGGTTTTAATGAATGACCTAATACATGAGGAAATGAAAATAGTATATTTGCGTAAAAATCTCTCCATATAAGTTGTCTAATTAAATCGTGATACTTGTTACTTTTAAAAGTCGAATATACTTCACGAATAGAAACACACCCGTATTTAATATATGCGCTTAATTGTGTTGTGGGATGACTTAAATTATTATGGGTTGAAGAATAATGTTTCTGAGATTCAACTGCTTTTTTCAAAACAATTAATCCGTTATGTCTTCCTCCAAAAACCAAAATATTATTATTTATTTTAGTGAATTTTGTAATGGCATCTGAAAGTGAAATCGTATGGTTTATCTTGATATTTTTTGTATTAAAATTAAGTTTTTTAAATGTTGCCGGTTCTTGAAATTTCAGGGTTAATGCTTTGTTATAATAAGGCGTGAATTTTTGGTATGGACCTCCTGACCCATTTAAAATCGAACCTGGAAAATGTAAATAATAATCGTGTTCTAAAAAACATTCAATCTTTAGTTTCTTACACAACTCTATAATACTATTATCTCTTTTAATGGCGTAAGGAGTGTAATCATAATTAAAAATGATAGCATCAATCTTAAATTTGTCAACACATTCAGTAATTATTTTGTTATTTTCTCCAAAAAAAAAGTATAGTTTACCTCCTTTTAATTTTATATCTGTTGACAATTCGAGTAAACTTTCAATCATAAATTGGACTGAGTTGTCTGATTTATACGGATTTAATTTTGTAACTTGTTCGGGAGTAAAAATAAAAATGGGATGTATATTTTTACAAATAGTGTTTGCCATATTTAATCCGTTATTATCTATTATTCGTAAATCTCTATGAAAAATAAAGAGACCATTTTCATATTTCATTATAATATTTAATTATATATTTTTGTAAAAATAAAATATATAATTATGTTTCGTGTGTTTATAAATCTAAACTAATGGTATTTTTATCTGATTTGAGTCTTCGTTTGCTACGTTTTGGAATATTACCACCGGATTGTAATTCCTTTAATTCGCTGATACTAATTGTGCTACTATTGTTATCTAAATCGGTATGGTTGGTTTGTTCTTGAATATTAATAGTTTTGGTTTTTAATCCAGCTAAAATATCGGTAATATCACTGGGTCCTTTCATTTCGGCACGGGTATGTTTTTGTTGAATATCGTTCGATTTACTTTCTCTAAAATTAATTCCATCATCCACGACATTATTTCTATTAGGTCTAAAATTAGAACGTTCGGCATAATTATTATTTCCTGGTCGAGTTAATGGTGTAGGTATCGAATTTGCTCCTTGTGTCGCCATTGGTGGAGGAGGACCATTATTTCCTGAAAAATTTTCTTGGGGGTTCATAACACCGTTCATAAATCCAGATAATCCAGGATTGGATTGACTCATAGAGTTAACTGCTGCCGATTGGAATTGTTTCATTAAATCGGGATTTTGTCTCAATATATCGTCCATACCAGGCATCGCGCTTTTAAACATCGTGTTTGTCATATGAACCATCATAGCACTACCGCCAAGTTGAAACATGAGTTTTAATTCTGGTGCCATGGTTGCTCGTGATTTATATTTATCGTATAATTCTCCGAATATTTCATCATAATCGGAAACGTTTTCATTAATTTGTTCTCCCCATCCATCAAGTTTAATATCAAATGGGTCAAATCTATTATTTAAAAATTCGATTCCGTTTACTATAGCCATAAGCATATTTCCCTGGAATTTCAAAGAATTTGATTTGGTTTTTTCTTCCATAATGGTGTCGTATTCGCCTTGCATTTCAGCAAGGGGTGAATCCATATTATATTTTCTGGACAATTCAACGCCTTTTTTTTCTAAAGCTTCTAGTTTCCTCAGATATTTAAATTTTTCTTTCAATAATTCTTCTTTTGGTATTTGTGGTGTTTGGGAAACGTGTTTATCTGGATTTAAAGGAATATTATTAAATTTCCCGTATCCGTCCCATGTTTTTGAGTTGCTGGTGCTCGTTTCGGCAGTTGATTGTCCGATTGAAGGTGGTTCGTTAAAATGAACAGAGTGTTTGTCTGAATGGTTTACATCTAATAAATCACTGGATAAATCATTTAATTCGTTTTCTAAATTATTCAAATCTTCTATATCTATATCACTGGATACCCGTGTGTTTTCCTTTACCTTATCATTCATTAAAAGTTCAATTCCAGACCCAAAATTAGACGACCTTAATTCACTTCCTCGATTGGATGATGGTTTAATATCCCAATCCAAATCTGAAATTTCAATAATATCATTATTCATTATTATTAAATAAATAGAACGTTTATTTTTAAATAAAACGAATAACAATATATATTATTGAATTTACTTACAATTTATTGGTAATATACCAAACACCTTGTAATAAAGAATCTGCTAAATCATCCTTTTTTTTATGTGACTCGAAATGTTTCATCATATTTGAATTTGTTTTGTTCAATAACTCTAAACAATTAATAATACCGGTTTTTTTTCGATTCTTATATGTTGAAATGTCGACCTCCTCGTCGGAATCATTCACTGTGGTGCTAGATTTTAATTTATTAGAGGCGGATATAAACTCAATAGTTTTGACATTTTTCATAATAAAGTATTGGGCAATCATTCCCTGAATGGTTTTCATTCGATTTGCGATTGGACTTATTTGATTTTCAATAATAACGTGAGTTATCGGACCGATGGTATCATCCGAATAAAAAATAGTGTCCATCTTGGTGTAAATATTCCTGCCTATGGTAATTAAATTTATTTTAGAAGCGTCGATGCTTACGATTGGTTCTAAATATGTGTTGTTAATATACGAATGTAATAGAGTTACTAAATCTATTTTTTTAATGGGTTTTGTGTAATTGATGCTGTATTTATCGGCAATTTCGAATAATTTATTTACCTTTTGTTTATTAATATACGGTATTTTTAATTCGGCAGGTGGGGTTTTGTATGAACTACTCTTAGAATGTTTTAAACAAAAACAAATATCGTGTTTTTTAAACTTGGCAGGTTTGATACAGTGTTGACAATTAAGTGTTTCTTCTTCGCCAACATTAACAATATCCCATTTAATTATTTTAAAATTTTCGGTAGGTTCATTCTCTTCTAAATGTAAAAGACAAAATGCTAGATTTTTTATGCCGACATCAATGCTAATTATATTCATAATAATAAACTATTCTAGGTTATTATTATATGGTTTATTTAATTTATATTTGGTGAAATTGCCGGAGATATTAATCTGGCATTTAATTGTTGTCTGCTAAGATACGGAGATTTTAAATCGCTTTTACAGTATCCGTAACCTGGAGAAGTAGAATCGAATGTGGATTTATATAAATGAGGGACGTTACTAGATGGAGTATTATTCGTGTTTTCGTGAGGATTTAATCCTAAATCATAGCACGCTTCTTCAGAATTATATTTCATAATTTGTAGTCCATTATTTTGTAAATATTGTCTGTAAGACCAATTGGAAGTTATATTTTCTTGTTGTTGGATTTGTTTGTTAATTACTGCTTCGGGTTGCCAACTTGCGAAATTTCGCCCGTCGCTCATTATTGGTGGGAAATTAAAATGAATATTATTTGAACCTGAATAGCATACACCCCAAGACATTTATAGTATGATAAGATAAAAAATATTATTATTATTGACTAAGTAGTTTTAATAATTCGTTTTTTTTTAATTTGGATGAATCGTTAATAAGACCTTTTTCTTGGACAATACTTTTTAATTTTGTAATTGTCATTTTTTTATAATCAATACTTCGAGTATCTTCTTCTAAATTAGAACTGGATGGGATATCGTCAATTATTACGTGTTTAATGTTTTCGTCATTAGTTTCGGGTAAATTATCCCAAGCAGGGTTTGCGTCTATCTCGTTGATATCGGTGACCTCGGGGTTATCATTCTCAGAACTTGTATCTGAGTCGTCATCAATATCACACGATACGTCTACATTATCATAAAGTTGTTCAAATTCTGGTATAGTTATTATTTTATTAAATGAGTTGCCTCCCTCTTTCACAACATCATCGTCGTTGTCGTCATCTGTATCTGATTCGTAATCGGATTCTGAACCAGAAGAAGAAGAAGAAGATTCCGAATTATTATCTGCGTTATCATCGGCATAGGATGATTCGTCGTCTGAAACACAAATTAACGGGTCCGATTTTAAACAAGAATCACCTGGAATGTGGTTAATCGTATTTAATTGTTGTGCCATAGTTGATACTAAACTAAACATAGAATCTAGTTTATGATTTTGTTCTTTTAGTCTGGTTTGGATATAATATATGATGAATCCGCTAATAAATAATATAAATACAATAAGCAGTATAAATGCCGAAGTTGTCGTAAATAAATAATCTTTAATAGACATTATTATAAAAACAAATATATATTTTTATCAATAACTTAACGAATGTTATATATTTTCCAAGATTTCTGTTGGAAAATTTAAGTCGTGTAATACTTGAAGTCCTCCTTTAACTTCTGAAATGCCTTCTTTTAATAAATAAGTATGTATGTTTTTGTTCGTATTTGTCTTTAATGTATGCATATTAAAATTGACAATATTTTTATTTTTGTTTAATTTTTTACATACCTTAATAAAATGTGTTGTGAGTAAACAAGAAACAGATTTGAATTTAACTAAATACTTCATAAATGCGGTAGCGCTGATTACTGCTTCTGTGTGATTTGTTCCGGAAAACAACTCGTCGAAAATACAAATGTGTGTGTCGTCTTTAAATTCTTGGATAATATCGAGGATTTCTTTACATCTTCTTGATTCTGCTTGGAATAAACTATCTCGACCAGATGTATCCGGAATATTTAAATAGCAGTGAATATATTTATATGGGAATATAGTTGCGGAATCGTAGAACCCACACCCAAACTGTTGTGATAAAATAATATTTATCAGGGTTGATTTAAGAACGGTTGTTTTACCAGATGCGTTTGGACCGGTGATAATCATATTTTTTGAAAACTGAATATCATTTTTTACTGGCGTTTCATTCATTAATGGTGCGTAATAATTATTTTTAATGTGGTTGGACCGTTTTTTGTTTATAAATTTAGTAAAATTGATTTTACCTAAGTTAATGTTTTCAAGTAATCCGTGTAAGTTGGATAGATACCCATTAAATCCAAATGAGTATAAAAACGCATCGTTGTATTTTTTATCGTTATATAATTCGTAAAACGATTTTAAAATAAAACCAAGTTCAAATACTTTGGAAAGTAAGAACTCATACTTCGTTAATTTATTTAATTTCTCTTTAAACTCATTAAGTATGGATAAATTGTCAACAACTATACTATTAAATTCGTTATAACTAGTTAATTCGGTTGAATACTCCAAGAAATTATTCATATTTAATTGGGTGTGTTCGATATATTCGGAAATGTGAAATAACGTTTTGTGGATGAGTTTCATATTTTTATTAAATTTAATACAATAAGCAATATTTTGATAAATGGATAATAGATAAAACGCAACAGAAATTAAAATGTATATTTTTTGTTCGATTTTAACAGTATTAAATTGTGTGAATAATTTCCCGATAGGTTGATTCGCGAGTATAGTTTTTAAAATGTCGACATATTCTTTAAATTGTAAACGCATACCTTTTAATTTTATAATAAAAAACGGAAGTATTGTTATGATTAATGGAGTTAATAATGCTAACACCGGCGAAGTAATATTATATATACTCATTATTCGTAAAAAGACCTCTGAATTATTTAAAAACTCTAGCATCGGTAAATCCATGTAATTATATTTTTCTTTAAATCCGGTATCGTTTTTAATTTCGTTCCATAAATCCATAATTTTATCGTAATCATATGAGATGTTATTTACAGACTTATATTTTTTTAAAAAAACTTGGGTATCTTTCAAGAACGATATATCTGTTGTATAATATTGCGACATTTGGGTAATCATCTTTTTAGAAAAACAGTTATTTGAATTAAATGCGAAAGTGTATATATTTATACCGGATGGGTCAACTGTGTCAACAAGTTCTAAATCGGAAATAACATTGGTCTTTAATGGTATTTTATGTTTGTTGTAAAATATGGGTGTTTTAAAATACTCATCAATTATATCTATTTTTGACATTTGTTGTATATGAAAAATAGATATTTTTAAAAATTATACTACGAATACAAAATTATACATACACGTTTAACTTTGATTAATGTTGAAATTCTCGGGCATTTCATTAATTTGACACGAATAATAAGACTCTATATCTTTAATTTTAGGCACATCTCTACGGGTAACCAAATTAATTCCGACACCTTTACGACCCCATCTACCACTACGACCTATTCTATGAAGATATTTGTGTACACAATTGGTAATATCAAAATTAATAACAACACTGACTTGTTGGATATCTATTCCTCTAGCAGTGATATCTGATGAGATTAAAACACGATATTTACCATTTTTAAAGTCGGCAAATGAATGGTCTCTTTCTGATTTTTCCATATTACTGTGAATACAACAAACTGGGAACTCATCTGCTGCCATAGCTTCGTATAAATCAGATACGCGTTTTACACTATTACAGTAGATAATACATTGCGATAAAGATATATATGAATATAGGTCTTTTAAAACCAAATACTTTTGTTTATCGTCTTCGATTCCTATAAAATATTGCGAGATGCCTTCCAAAGTTAGACTTTCTGCTTTTACGCATATTTTAATTGGATTTCTCATAAATTGCGAAGTGATTGAATAAATATTATTGGGTAACGTAGCGCTAAATAACGCAACTTGGATATTACTATTAAAATGTTGAAAAATGTTATATATTTGTTCTTTAAATCCTTCGGACAACATTTCGTCTGCTTCATCGAGAACCAGTAATTTAATTTTATAACTGGTGATTTTATTACGTCGCATCATATCGTATACTTTGCCGGGACATCCGCATATGATATGTGGGACATTTTTTGAATTCTCGTGAGTGTCATCAATATAAGTTCCTCCGAATAAAGTATGGACTCGTAATCCTTTCATCATACCACCTATATTATTTATGACAGATGCGGATTGACTACACAGTTCTCGTGTTGGGGATAAGACTAATACTTGTGTGAAATTGTCTTCTAAATTGATAAGAGATAATGCCCCAATAGTAAATGCGGCAGTTTTTCCGGTTCCGGATTGAGCTTGTGCGATAATATCTTTTCCGGATATTATAGGTTTAATTGCTTTAGATTGAATCGGACTCGGTTTTTCAAATCCGTAAGCGTAGATACCTCTTAAAATATCATTATCTACATCTAAATCGTCCCAATTTGTAATGGAATACAATAGAGGATCATAGTTACTCAATTCAATATTATTATCGCAGGTTTCTTTAAAATACATAATTATATTTATTAATTTATAGTTTTTAAGCACATTTATAAGTATTATAATAAAAAAAATGGTATAAATGAAACCTTTAAATATATACTAATTAAGTATGACAACAAGCGCGCTAAAATATACACTTAATGATTTTGAAACTATTAAATTTGAGGGTTTTGATTTTATTATTCCAGATGTTACTCTAGCCTTTATTTCAGAATTAACCAAACACGTGGGTTCTCCAAGTTACATAAAAACTCCTATTTTTAAGAAAAAGACTATAGACAAACCACAAGAGAATTGGGGTGCTGTAAGAAATACATTTCAAGCTACTAAAATCGAACAAAAACAAGGATTGGAACTTCAAATAGATTTGATACGTTCACACTTGAATAAGATTTCGGATAAAAACTATATAGATTATCGTAATAAAATAATCGATATTTTCGATGAACTGGTTGTAAATAACATTTCGAGTGAAAACATGATGCGTATTTGTTCGAGTTTGTTTGAGATAGCGTCAAATAATAGGTTTTACTCTAAATTATACGCGGATTTGTATTCAGACTTGATTAATAAATATGATGAAATGAACGTAATTTTCGAAAATAGTTTGGGTTCATTTATGTGTCTATTCGATAAAATCGAATATGTTGACCCGGTTGTGGATTATGATGCGTTTTGTAAAAACAATAAGGATAATGAACGCAGACGCTCTCTTAGTGCGTTCTTTGTTAATTTAATGTATAATAAAATAATTTCAAAGGATAAATTGGTAAGTTTGTTGGTAATCTTGTTGACACAGGTCTATACATTTATTAAATTGGAAAACAAAAAAAATGAAGTGGATGAATTGACCGAAAATATTGCTTTATTATTCAAAAAGGAATTTATTGATACAGATATACAAATTGAAGGAATGTCTTTAATTCAAAGTATGGAACATTTGGCAAAAAGCAAGTCGAAAACGTATGCTAGTTTATCAAATAAGTCTATATTCAAATATATGGATATATTGGAACTGTAATTATTAGCAGTATAAAAATGATGTGATAATGCTGATAAAAGACACTAATATAAACGTCTTTAAAGATATCGTTGAGTTGAAACACATATATTATTATTTTAAAATTAAAAACTAAAATAATAATAGTAATTTAAACTATATGGTCTTATCAAAAATATCAGATGGTGTCATTTATCCAGAATTAAAAAAGGTCTTAAAGGATGATTTAAAACTAGAAGCAAACCTGTATCAAATCGTAATTGAAGGTTTAAATGTAATCATCGCGATTGGAAATGCGAAACGAACATATGAATCGAATAATATCATATATTTTCCAGTTTATTTAGTTAAGTATAATAACAAGGTTATTCAAATAGGTATTTACGAAATTTTAGCAGAAAAATACCTTGAATATATGGATGAAAATAATGTATTGGATGTTAACAAATTAAACGACCCGTTAATTTATAATTTTGTATCCCCCAAAATGCTTATAAAATTAAGATTAAAACCAGATGAACCGGATGAACCCGAAAGCGATAGCGAGGAAGAACCCAAAGAAGAAGAGGAAGAAGAAGAAACTAAAGAAGAAGAAGAACCCGCAATTATAATACCGGATGAAAGAAAAGATATATTTGTTTTAACATCCGGGGTTCAAATACCGGCGTTGTTAACAGAAGAAACAAAAGAAGAGGCAAAGGATATCAGAGAAAAATATAAGGAGGACCCATCCGATAGTTGGGTTTCTAAATTTATGAAAAATAAATATTATACCATACATGATAACGAAGGGGGAGGTGATTGCTTTTTTTCAACAATAAGAGATTCATTCTCAAGTATCTCTCAGCAAACATCGGTCTCTAAACTTAGAGATAAGATATCAAATGAAGCAGATGAAAATCTATTTAATGGATATAAAGAACAGTATGATAATATTGTGAATTCAATCGCGAATGATAGCAAACAAATAAAGGAACTAGAAACAAAATATTTGGCTATAAAAGAAAAGTTGAAAAATATATTGGATAGAAACGAAAAATCCCAAGCAGTAAATGAAGCAACCCAAATAAAAGAACAACACGATAAACTTATAAAGGAGAAAAAGGTCTCTAAAGAATTATTGGCAGAGTATCATTTTATGAAGGGAGTAAACACATTAGAAAAATTAAAAAATAAAATGAAATCTTGTGATTTTTGGGCAGAAACATGGACCATATCCACATTAGAAAGAATATTAAATATTAAAATAATTATTTTATCTGTTGAGGCGTTTAAAGAAGGAGACTTGAAGAATGTGCTTCAGTGTGGACAATTGAATGATTCTATTATCGAACAAAAAGGAATATTTACACCTGAATTTTATATAATAGTTGAATATACAGGAAACCATTTTAAATTGGTTGGATATCGTAAAAGAAAGATTTTCAAATTTAGTGAAATACCGTATGATATTAAAAATCTAATTGTGAATAAATGTATGGAAAAGAACGCAGGTATATTTGCTTTAATACCGGAATTTATCCAATTTAAGACTTCTCTCAATAAATTGCCTGTGCCAGAAGAACCTGTAATTAAAAACGAAATACGAATATCAAAATTATATGAGGATGATATTGTGTTCATGTTTTATAGTAAATCGGCAGATAACACATTACCAGGAAAAGGAACCGGAGAAACAATACCTCAAAATATTGTTAAGAACTTCTCGAGTTTGGCTGTTATACCACAATGGCGTAAAAAATTATCAAATATGTGGGTTCAACCGTTTACATTAGATAATAATAGATGGGCAAGTGTCGAGCATTATTACCAAGCATCAAAGTTTAAAAATACAAACCACGATTTTTATATGACGTTTACGATGGATTCGGATACGGAATTGTCTAAAAATCCAGAGATGGCTAAGGCGGCAGGAAGCAAGAGTGGAAAACTTAAAAAGGAATTGATTAGACCCAAAGATGTCAATATGGATCCAGATTATAATAAAACACGTAAAAATAAAGAATTATATGATGCGTTGTTATCTAAATTCACGCAAAATGAGGATTTAAAGCAGATGTTGTTAAATACCCAAAACGCGAAATTGTTACAATATAAAGATGGTAAAGAACCGGAATTATCAGAGAATTTGATGTTGGTTCGAGAAAAATTAAAAACTAATTAAATAAAATGTAGTTCAAATATATATGCGGATTACCGAAAATAGTAAATTATTAATTTCTTTTTTTATGCAAAATAAATTTATAAGTAATGAGAAAATAACAACAAATACAAAAAGAATATTACGGATTTTATATGAGGATATAACAAACGCATATAATCAAAAACTTACCTATAATATGAAAATCAATAAAATAGATAGTGTCGCAAATATTCCAAGACCTAAGACGTTAAGACTGAATGGGTTACCAGAAACAATCTCAAAAAGTATATACAATAAATCGTTGACTTGTATAACGTATACATTTTCTCTTTATAATAGAACTATCGTTATAAAATTCGTGGTTGAAGAATCCGACCCAGATATAAAAAGATATAACAGATATGTCGACACAATTATAATGTGGGTATTTATTTTAAATAAATATTCTTCTCCAAATTGTTCAAAGGTGATTACAATATATTTGTATTTAACATCATTACGCAAAAAACTACCAAATAATAAGATAGATGTTTTAAATGAAAATAATGTAAATACTGCGTTTACAACTTCTTGTCAGTATAACACCGAAATAGTTATTTTTAGAAGTGAAGAGTGGTTTAAGGTTTTATTACACGAGACGTTTCATAGTTTTGGGTTGGATTTTTCGGATATGAATACAACTGAATGTAATAAAGAAATATTAAGTATATTTAAGGTTTATTCAAAGGTGAACCTTTATGAAGCTTATGTTGAATGTTGGGCTGAAATACTGAATGCTCTTTTTTGTAGTTTCTTTATTCTGAAAAACAAAAGAGATTTCGAAGAGTTTGTATTAAATGCGGAGATTCTAATAAATATTGAAAGGTATTATAGTTTCTTTCAAATGGTAAAAACATTAAAATTTATGGGTCTTAAATATACTGATTTGTATTCTGGAAATGGACGCGTCGGGTTGTATAAGGAAAAAACCAGCGTATTGTCTTATTATATTATTAAATTAATATTGATAAATAATTTCCAGGATTTTTTAGAATGGTGTTATAAGTATAATAATTCGTTGTTACAATTTAATAAAACGTTCCAAACCCAAATGCGTTTTTGCGAATTTATCAAACTCCATTATAAATCAAAGACATTTATTAATGATATATCCAATACAGAAATTTTTATAAACAAATTAAAAAAGAAAGAGAATGAATACTTGTTGACAAATATGCGAATGAGTATTTGCGAATTAGGATAAAATACTATCCATCTCTCCAATCTGTGTCAACACAAATATATCAAAATACCCTATAGATTCCAAGATTCTTTCTGTGTACATAAATTTAATAAATAAACCTGGTAAATTCCTTTTACTTTCTGTGTCTACAACAATTAATAAATAAACCTGGTAGATTCCTTTTTACTTTCTGTGTCTACAACAATTAATAAATAATACCCTATATATCCATGAATTATTCTGTGTCAACACAAATATATAAAAATATCTAATAGTTTAATAATTCTTTCTGTGTCACCAACAATTAATAAATAATACCCTATAGATTCCTTTTACTTTCTGTGTCAACACAAATATATAAAAATATCTAATAGATTAATAATTCTTTTTTGTGTACATAAATTTAATAAATAAACCTGGTAGATTCCTTTTACTTTCTGTGTCACCAACAATTAAATAAATAATACCCATAGATTTCCTTTTACTTTCTGTGTCAACAACAATTAATAAATAATACCCTATAGATTCCATTTTACTTTCTGTGTCACCAACAATTAATAAATAATACCCATAGTTTAATAATTATTTTTTGTGTACATAAATTTAATAAATAAACCTGATAGATTCCTTTTTACTTTCTGTGTCTACAACAATTAATAAATAATACCCATAGTTTAATAATTATTTTTTGTGTACATAAATTTAATAAATAAACCTGATAGATTCCTTTTTACTTTCTGTGTCTACAACAATTAATAAATAAACCTAGTAGATTCCAATATTCTTTCTGTGTCAACAACAATATATAAATAATACCCATAGAT
>Ga0214919_10000568_pt1 | contig 62807 bp, 76 predicted proteins | sample LL1503_MetaG_FD_177994 | JGI IMG/M metagenome (GOLD analysis project Ga0214919, IMG submission 177994) | Freshwater microbial communities from Lake Lanier, Atlanta, Georgia, United States - LL-1503 | ecosystem: Environmental > Aquatic > Freshwater > Lake | place: USA: Georgia | collected... | reverse complement strand
CTCATTTGTTCTCCTTAGGTGATGGTATATATCCATCTGTATTGGTCATTATATCATTAATTCCAGGATCTGTATTCTATATCAGAAACCGCATTCTTTATACAAGATCGGATTTCATCCTCAGTCATGTCACCTGCATCTTTTGCATTATGTGGATATATCTTACCATATTCATAAGATGCCCACAAGATGTCTTTATTTTTTAATTTATTAGATATGTTTCTACCTAATACTCTTCCAGCCTCATCAGCGTCTGTCATAATAGTAATTTTATTAAAATGTCTATTAAGAAGATTAATATTGTCTGGGGAGATATGCCCACCCAAAGTAGCAACTACATTTGGAAACCCAGCCTGATGTACACGGATTGCATCAAAGCTCGATTCTACAATTATTACATGATCGCCAATTCTTTTTGCCCTATGAATATTAAACATAGTTTTACTTCTTGGAAGGTTAGTGCTATTCTTAAATACTTTTTCAGATATAGATCTACCAACTAAACCAACTGGAATTCCATCTGGACTATGTACTGGAACAATAACCATATTTTGTTTTGAAGAATATCCTAATTTAAAGTGGTGCATAGATTCTTCATTTATATTTCTTGATTTAAAATAATCCTTTGCCTTCTCATTTGAACCCAGTTCATTGTACATATTGTCTAATACATTTTGAGGAAACTCAACAAACTCTGGCTTGTCTTCAAACATACTTGCCATAACCTCATCAAAATTATTTAAAGACTCAGTTTCTTTAGCAGCAATAAATCTAATAGCTTCATATTCATTTTTATTTAATATCTTTTTTACAAGTTCATTAAGGGTGCCAGATTCTCCACAGGCTGGATTAAAACATATAAAAGCACCAATTTCTCTACTTACGCTAAAGCTTGCGGTATGTCTATTAGAATGAAATGGGCAATAGCATAAAAAGTCATTTGAGGTTTCTCCAGTTATTTCTAAGCCCAAGCTTTTTATTATTGACTTAATGTGTTCTGGGGTATATTTCGTTGTATCAATTTTCCTTGAGTTATGCCCTCTGATAGCCACGCCTTCCTCCTTCCCACATATACTCCATGTAAAGTCATTAAAAACTTCCATGTCTCACCAGTAAATTCTACCGAAAATGCGGTATCTATGTCAAGGACTCTGGCATATCCTTTTGATCGCATATCGTGAGTTAAAAGATTTTCATATTGATTTTTTATTCTAATCATATCTGAATCGTCTTTAAACTCTACCGATATTTGAAACCTACTTATTCTTTTGTGCGTCACTGTTTAACTCTGGTAGATTCTCGTATATTTCTTTTACAATACCTCTATTAATATCCCAGTCTAAATAGAAATCAAATTCATGTCCGTGACGATTCTTTCTTGAAACCACTTCAATCATATTTGTTCCTGGATATCTATGAATAGCCATAGCCATATCAGCATCATATTCAATTGCTTTAGACCAAGCTACCTGACTCATCATTGGTGGATTATCTTGATCTGATATATCATCTGCTGTTGCAGCAGTAATATCAATAATTGGAATATTGTTTGAAACAGCAAGTAGTTTAAATTCACGAGATATGTTTCTATTTCTTTCTACTTCTGAATTACTTCTTTTATTATCATTAAATAATTGATGATAATCTAAGATAACTAAATCTGGCTTATGTTGATCAATTTTACCCTGAATAGTTGCTGGAGTAACTTCAGTATTTCCTTCATTAGAAACTAATATAAAGCTATTTTTTTGATCAAACTTTTTCTTACTCCATGATCTAAAGTCATCAATATTAATATCTCCTTTAGATAAATCGCTAGCACGAAATATTCCAGAGCCAAGCATTGTATATATACGATCACGCATATTTTCTGGAGACATTTCAAGAGATACTATCATCGGCCTAAAGCCTTGCTCCCAAGCCTTACATGCTAAGTATGACGTGAACCAAGTCTTACCTTTTCCTGGCCAGCCAATAGCAACAATTAAATGTCCTGGCGCCATTCCAGTAGGATATGCTTTATCAATAGCATCAAAGCCTGTAATAATTCCTGGTGCTCCGCCCATTGCTGCAGATCTATTTTTAACTGCCTCAAAATGTCTTGCTGCAGATTCTGCATCTGTAATATCTAAGTCTCTTACATTATTTGTATATCTACTTAATGTGGCAAGTTCGCTCTGCATTTGAGCTAATACTCTTGATGCGGCATCTTCTTTTAAACTAGAGCCACTTCTAATAATAATTGATTTTAGCTTACTAGATAAAAACTCATTTTTTAATGTATCTAAATAATATCCAGTTTCAGCTTTTACATTTGTATCTGGCTCAAAGTCTTTAAACTTTTCTTGTAAAATTCCTACTTCTGGAACTGCCTTAAATTTATAGTAATAAGATTTTAGGCCTTCCCATATATCTCTATGTGAGGTAAATAAATCATCTACGTTGTCTGCAAGAAGGGTGCTGATATCTTTATTTTTACATACAGCAGATATTAGTGTTGCTTCTGTATTCATTCTTCTCCTTCTTCAACTAGTTTTTTTGTTGCTTCTCTTAATAGCCTTCTATTTGTTTTATCTTTTTGTATTTCTTTATTTAATTGATCTATCTTATCAAAATTATAGAAAAAGAATTGTAGGGGGTGCCCAGTCTTACCTGTTGAGAAATAATATTCAAGTAACTCCTTTGCCCTTACAAATCCAACACTATCAATTACATCTTGCATTCCCCACTTTTCTCTAAACTTATTAATAGCAGGAACCTTACCATACTTAGTCTTATACAGACTTTGGTAATGTGTAATTAATATATATGGTTCTTTATTATTTGCCACGGTCACTTAATTCTTTTTCAACCTCACGAGTTTTTTCAATAAGCTTGTCTTCTACAAACTTATATACTCTTTCAGTAGCGGAAGCTGCAGTCTCTCCTTGACGAACATCGTCTTCAACTCCTACGCCAATTCTAATGCTTTCATAGTTGCCTAAATTTCTTGTAAAAGATAGGTCAACCTTAACCCTTGTTTCCGCCATTACTTATGCTCCTTCATATGTCTACTTAAAGTCTCGTTAGCAAATATGCCCCAGCGAACTTCTATTTCTTTATTGCATATCGAACATTTAACAATTCGATTTGACATCATTCCGCCTTCCATACTGGTACAAATCCTGAATCGGTCTTAGTATACAATATAATGTTGTGTTTGAAAAGGGCTGTTAATTCCGCCTTAGATGGAACATCCTTGCTGTACCCAACGTCTACAATATATTGATGTATGTCCAATATGTCCGATTCGCTAAGCATAAATTTAAACCAAGAGCTCTCTGGATTGCTAATGGGATAAACCCTTTGAGGTATTTTTATTTTTCCATTAAGGATATATTCCTCAATAGTTACTTTGTGTTTGTTTAATAATAATCCAGCCTCTTTAATAGAATAAGCATTTTCTTTATATTTCTGGACTTGAGAATATGAATAAAGAACTCTTTTTTTATCTGGGTAGCACCAAGCAACTAGTTCATCTTTAGCCCTAGACAACTTAATAACTTTATGTATTTTATTGTTTAAGAAGAAATAGAGAAGTTTTTTTCGTGTTCCCGTTCTTTTACTTTTAACCATTTACCTAGCTTGCTCGTTTCTTTATCAATCATCCATCTTTTTCCACACATTATACAGAATAGCTCCATATGTAATTTTTGAGAAAATACTCTATCTATGAATACTCTACCAGAACATTTTTGACACCACATATTATGCCTTAAACAACTTTCCATCAACAACACATGTATAGTCTGGAGATATTTCAACAATTTGAACATGAGGCCACTTGCCATTTTCAATATGGGCAACCGCAAAACCTTTTTGCCAATCATGATGCTGCGTATATTTCATACCATCACTTTTTTCATCGCACATATGACCAATCTCATATCCACGAATTGTTTCTCCCTTGCCTTTATTTCTTAATTCATATGTTTGAAAATGAGAGGCTATTCTATGGGAATGACCTCTAATCAAAGATACCTGTAAATCATTTATATCTTTTCTAACTGCACCAGTATCTGCTACAGATAAACCATGATGAACATGTATATCTCCATAACGTTTTTTGGGTAATTCATTATAATAAATATAATCATAGCCTAATGAATCTAGGCTCCACAACATTTCTGGTGTAACAATTTTAATAAAGTCTGGAAGTTTAGAATCTACATAATTAAAAATTCTTACGTCATGATTTCCTAAGGCAGTAAATAACTCTGCATCTTTACCAGCAACTTTTCTATTTTGAGCATAAAATTCTCTAGCCCCTTTAGCTTCATGTTCCATTAATGGCACGATAGCATTGCCTTGTTTATCCTTATGCATTTTTAAAAATTCAGCGGAACGACCTTCCGTATATTTACTATAACAAGCTTGGTCATCTGTGTCGCCTAAAATATCTACAACATCTGGCTTAAACCACTTCATTACATCAAACCAGAGTTTGATTGCCTTATCATCTTGATATGGAAACTGTTGATCTGACGACAACATCCACTTTAAATCATTTGACATTCATTAATCCCTTATACTAAAAAAGTCACGAGGTCGTGACTTTTGGGGCTACAACGAAATTGTAGCATATTGCATTATTCTGTCAACTATCTTATAGTTCTTTATTTTCAATGGCTAACCAATTTATTGTTATGGTTAGGCCAGCTTTTGTTGAGATTGCATAAAGTGCTGGAGCAGATGTTGCATTTTTTATTGCTAAAGTTATTTGTGCTCCACCAAGGCTTCCACCGCCTATAGTACAGAAAAATCTTGGAATATTTTTAAATGATGGACTTATTGGTAATAATACTGCTTCGGATACTCCCAAACTTGTAGTCATGTTAAATTGTCCAGATGTTATTACTGGTATTGTAGGAGTACCTTGATCATTTAAAGTGGCATTATATAAAGAACTAGATGTCTTATATACATCTGATAAATTTAATTGTAATTGATTAAGTTTATTTGGATCTAATGGTTCGCCTTCATTAAATACTACTGATGAGTATGCCATTATAAATTATCTCCTAAATCATGCATATTAACTTCAGACTCACTTACCTCTATTACCTTTGATCTATCAAGGCCGTACTTTAAAAATGAATCTGGATCTACAATATGCCTACGCTTATTTTGTGATACTAAATACATTTTACCATCTGATATGTTCTTTATCAAGGTTCCATCTCTAAATCCTAATTTACCTGCTATTTTCATAGAGGCTATTGCTTGTTCTGTGGCCAGTACTGTTGTAAAAGACCAAGATTTTGCAGCACGATCAGATATTAACTTAAACCTTTTATTATCTTTAATCCAATATGTACCATTTTCTGTCTTTGCCGCAAGACCCGATGGAATTATTGTTGGTTTATTTATTAAGGTTGTCTGAGTATTCTTGAATAGCTTTTTCATGCTCTTTTTTTTCATCCATAAGTTGAGTAATTTCTGCCCGTAAAATTGCAATTTGAGTTTCATAATTTGATACAATCTCTCCTATACGTTGTTGTAGGGCTGTTATAACTAATTCAGCTTTGTCTGCCATGTTACTCCTGACTATTTAATAATGAATATTCATTCATTAAGGCATTCTTTTTTTCTTCTTCTTTTAATAATTGAATATTTAAATTATCAATTAACTGTTGATCTGGCTCATCTACTGCATTTGCAGATATTAAAGATACATTAATATTATAAATAGATGTATTAATTCCTTTAATGTGTTGAGATAGAATTACTTTTTTTTCGGTATTTGTTAGTTCCATATTATCTTCCAGGTATAGGTTTTCCTTTATCGTCTATAATATCCTCAACTTGTTGGACCGCTCCCCATTTTCCTAATGGACAGCTTGCATGAGGAAGCTTAGCTTTTTCAGTCATAAAACAACCACACTTTTTACATGTTTTGCTTAATTGTATTAATGATGGACATTTTAAACAATTTTCTTCATATCTATATTTAAATATGTCATCGCTAACACGACCTATTTTAGGATTTAATAAATCCCAAGGTCTTACTGAATCACCTGCTTGTTTTTCTTTCCAAAGTTGCCAAGGTGTTTTAGACATATAGGTTATGCCTCTTGTGTATTTTCTGTAGTTTCAGAAATAAATTCTTGTTTATCATAATCGTATTTACTTCCTACACTTACTATTCCACCCTCGCCTAATAAATTATTGGTAACATTTACTATTAATGGGTTACTAAGAAAAATTGATGACAATCTTTCATCAGTATGTAATATATCTACTACTTCACCATCTAAAATAAAAGCTAATTTAATTGGTGGTAGAGCTGGTTGTTGTATTTCTTCTGACATTATTCCTCCTTCTTGTATTATACATAATTGTTATCATTTTGTCTAGTATATGCTCAAATTATCGTATGAGGTTCCTACGTTATTTGGACTATATGTTTTTATTATTCCAGCAGATGTCTCTCCATTAGCATTTTGTTTAGTAGGGCTAGATACTGTTTTTCCTACTGTTTGTCCAATAACACCTCCTCCAGAATCATATGCTGTAGCCGTTACAGTGTTTCCACTTGTAGAAGCTGTTATGTTGTAAATACCTGTCCATCGAGTATTATCAAATGAGCCTGCTACTAAATTAGAGGCCACCTGTCCTGATGAATAAGGTGCGTCCCAAGACTGAACTGCTACTGTTCCAGAAATTGCTGAAAACAATTTTATTTTGCTGTTGTAAGAATATGCACTAACTGTCGCAAGTTCATTGATATTGTAAGTGTAACTGTATTGTGTGCCTCTAACTTGGTAATTTGAAGTATATGTTGTTACATCTTCATATGCGTAAACAGGGTAAGTATATGCTTGTTGCCTAATAGAATAGCTCTGTGTATAAGTTGTTACGCTACTATAATTTGGATTACATGCACCGCATCGATCTCCACTATTAGGTCCAGTATCTGGGCAACCCACTGTTGTTGCCGATCCAGTACAAGTATTAGATACAGTTGTTGTTCGACACCTCCATCTTGTAGCACTACCTGAGCAACCAGTAGATACAATTGAAAGAGTTCCTCCTGGACAGGATGGTGCCACTGGATCAAAGTTTCTGCATAATCCAAAAGTATCCACTGTGCTAGAAGAACTTTGCCTAATAGAATATGTATATCCAGTTAAAGTGTTAACTGTCGAGGAAGTTTCCGTACAAGCTCCGCATCTATCTCCGACATTTGGTCCAGTATCTGGGCAAGTTCTACCTGAGTTAGAACCTGAACCAGTACATGTTGTAGTAGAGGTACAACTTCCGCATCTGGCGCCTACGGTTGATCCTGTACTTGGACAGGATGAGCCAGAAGACGATCCTGAACATGTTAAAAGTTGTGTTGTTGAAGAAGTATTGGAATTAGTGCAATTGCAATAATCTCCAGCCAGTGATCCTAAATTATTTGTACAACAATTAAAGCCACTGCAGGTATATGTAACTCCATTTTGTCCGCATGGATAAGTTATTGTTGCTGCTGGACAAGAACTGCATCTTTGTCCTGTTAGACTTCCAAAAGTAACGCCACTACAACAATTTAAACCAGTGCAAGTCTCTGTACCAGTACATGATACTTGGGTTGTGGTAGTTGAGTCATAATCATAATAGGATGTAACGGCATACCAAGAGTTTGCAGATGTAGTCCAAAAAGCAACTCCTTGCCCTCCCTTTCCATCTGGTAAGTCGATTGAATAGTTTTTGTTCGGACCACCTGTTTCAATTGTTTGAAGTGGATGGCTACTTGCCACAGCACCAGAAGAGACTGCAGTTGAGTTCACTGCACGAGCCCCGTTTGTTGACCAAGAGCCCGTTGAGTTGCTGTAAGAACTATAAATATATCCACTACTTGAAGTTCCTAAACCACCTGAAGTTGTTCTATTAAAATTATCTGTTATGTCGCCAATGTACGCTGACAATGGAGTACTGTAAAAATAGTATGTTGTTCCGTTTAACCCGACTACCGCATCCCTTGTATAAAAAACATAACTTGGTGTACTAGCATCTAGTTGGGTAACTGTATATGTTGAAGTTAAAACTGTACTAACGGTATCTGTTGTTGAAGCATCTGACACTGTATCTGTTGCTAAGGCTTTAACTAGCGAGTGTGTTTTTGAGGAAAAACTTGTATAGGACCCAGCCGTGCCTCTAGTAATTGATGTAAAAGCTTTTCCAGTTCCACCAGGAATGGAAGGAGCAGAGGTTTGTGGTGGCACTGATACAGCTGAAAAAAACAAGTTCCAAGCCCCAGATATATTTATATACGCACTTTGCATGCTTTGCCAAGAAGAGCCTATTTTCATAGCAATTGCGCTTATTGAATTACTCCAACTACTTGCAATCTTTACTCTAAAATCCATATTAATACACTATAACTATGTCGCCGTCATCAAAACTCGCTGCGCTTGGAAGACTTGCATAAGCGTATATGTTTCTTATGCCAGCCCCTCCAGCAACTGTACCTGAAGCTGCAGAAGGCATGGTTATGTTGTAAAAAGATACCATTTCAGGAGCCTGAAATTCAATTTTCACCGCTGCATTAATAAATAAATATCCATCGTTTGACGGGCCGTCGGCGTTAATAATAGTTCCACTACCTCCAGCAAACTGATAAATCTCAAAATATGGAGAGGCTGTTGGACCCCAGGTTAAACTTGGACTGTTATACAGCAAGGTATTTGTAAGTGTAAACTGACCGCCTAAAGCTCCAGCAGCAAGTTGAATAGTGGCTCCTGTTATGGTTCCTCCGCTGATGGTTCTTCCAGTCAAAGTTCCAGTTGTTATGTTTCCTGCATCAAGATTTGAAACTGTAATAACAGAAGCATCAATTGTTCCAGCGGTAATTTTATTTGCAGAGATACTTGCAAGGGCATTATTTCCTAAAGTAAATCCTACCCAAGTTGAAGTTGCCGAACTGTAACGATATATTTTATTATCGTCATCAGTGTCAAACCAAACATCGCCAGTAACATATGTACCACCTGTAGGCTGTGTTGTCTGACGATAAATAGTATTTTTTCCATCTGCAGATGCTTGCGCATTGACATCTTTTATCTCTAAATAATCTCCTTCTTCTTCCGAGTAAATAGAAGCAGCATTATCATCTGGATTTATAACTAATAATCCATCTTTTGGATTGAGTACGTCATTTTCAGGATCACTGCTAACTACTGCAGTACCAAACCCAACCTCATCCGCCGTAATACTGCTAGGGGCTATAGCAGCACCCTTAATAACTCTATTTTGAAGCCTAGTTCTTATAGGCTTTCTTTCCATACGTCGCAGACGTCTTTGTATGTCAGATAGATTAGTTCCTAAATTTTTCTTACTGTTACGTCTTCTACTAGACATTTTTTCTATCCTCCTTCCATTCAGTTTGAAGAGTTAATGTTACTTTTTCTGGAAAAGATGGAGTTTCTGGAACACTAACTGTGTACGCAATAATTTTACGAACAATTACATCACCTCTAGGCTCTAAATCAGTTGCTAAACGCATTCTAACAAACTCATCATCAAGAATTATTGAGCACCAGTCCCCTGGGTAGTAAGACCCAACAACAGGATCTAAAGATCCATTAACCTCTATGTTAAAAGTTGCCTCTGGGGGTCTAGATTCTCCTAAAAAGTCTAAAGCATAGTTATACAAAGCCTCTTTACCAGCAGCAACAGTGTCTACATCATTTTTTTCTTCAATTTCATCTAATAGTGGCCAGCCTTGATTTAATAAATCTTTTGAAGCAGCTGCTGCGTAAGGCTGGCTAGCAGTGCCGTCTAATCCATCAGCAGATCCGCCTACCCACATTCTAGTGGCAGAGTCTTCTGCATTTTCATTTAAAGTAAATTGAAAAATATTGCCTGGATACTCAAAAACATATTGATCAGCGCCTAAAACACTTAACGGATGAACCACTCCTATATATCCTGTAGATGCAGTAGAGGGGACATTGTTGTTGTAAGAGTAAAAAGTAAAGGTAGTTGCGGTAGGAGCGCTAACAACAGTGACTGTTCCATCAAATGATGAGCCAACCTCTGTAATAACAATTTCATCCCCTGCAACTAACCCATGGGCAGTGCTTGTAGTTATTGTTGCAATATTAGATGTTAGTTGTTTAAATGTTACAGGTATTCTTACAGGTGGATCAATAAAGGGAACAAAAGTAAATGTTCTAGTAAAAGCATCATTTTCAAAATCACAATCTATTCTGTACTCAAAACCTTCAAGTTCTTTAGAAAAATCTTCTAATATATCTCCAAAAGATCTTAAATCAGAGCCTCTAAATACTTTACTACTTGACCCTAAATATTTTGCACTTAATTCTTGGGTAGAGTCTATTCCTATATCAGAGTTAGAAGAGTATGAACCATAAGTACCAGCAACTAATCTGCCTCCCCAAGAAACAGTGCCGCCAGAAACTCCTGTGGTAACATAATTTAAAGTAGAAAAAACTGTGTATTTTATAGTTTTAACATCTGGCACCGATGCTACTACATAATTACCATCATAATCACTTCCTATATTCTCAACAATAATACTAGTGCCCGCAACTATTCCGTGATTAGTGGATGTAGTTAAGGTAACAGTTTTATAAGAAGCCTCACCTGTATTTGCAGCGACAGCGGTAGTACCAATATCAGCACTGTCTACTGGTATTGTAAAAGTTGTGCTAGTTGGTATTGAAATAACGTTAGTAGTTCCATTTAGTACAGATTGATTTGTAAAACTTACAGTTTCAGAAGTTATAGCAGATAAAGTAGGTTTGTTTAAAGTAACAGTAGTTCCAACTATTTTTTCAACAATAGTATTAGCGCTAAGTTTCCCAGCTATAGAAACTAACATTCCTGCTACTAAGTTAGTAGCACTTGTAACCGTAAGGGTAGTAGAGGCACTAGATGCAGAGGCTGTCTTACTGTAAGAAACGCTGTTATCTAATTTTGCTATGCTCACATAATCTCCTACTGCAAGCCCATGAGCAGAACCTGTAGTTATTGTTGCAATATTAGATGAAACTGCCTTAAATGTTATAGGTAGAGTAGTAGTAGATATGCTTTTTGAAGTTACATCATAACTTGTATACGGGGTTACAGCAGCAGTTGAAATATTTACAGAACCAGTAACGTTGTATTTAATAGTTGTGCTGGTTGGGACGGCTGTAATAGTTTGGTAGCCGTCTAGTAGATCATCTACAGCTGCAATTTCAACTAGTTGACCTACTATTAAATCATGCGGCCTATTTAAAGTTAGAGTAACACTGTTTGAAACACAAAGTTTATTGGTAACTGTGTACTCTTCGTCCGTGGCTGGGAAATTTATACGTCTATCGCCATAAGCCTCATCATTTAAAAAATCATTTGTAACAAAATCCTCATTTAACCAGCCTAAAATATCTCTAGCAACATCATATGAATCAACAACAGAACGAGCCTGACCTATATCAGAAGGGCTTAAAGAGAGCGTCGCAGCGGAGGCAAAAGAAAAACTTGAAGCAGATGGGATTGCTGTTATTACATGAGTACCATTTAAAGCATTATTTAATGCATAAACCTTTACAACATCTCCTACTTCAAATTCATGCTCTGTACTAGTATAAATAGTTGCTGTACCAGATGCTGCTTGGTATTTGCTACAGTAGTAAGGCTCACTTCCATAATAAAGAGTTTGCCATACCATTCTATGATACAAATAACTTATAAACTCTGCACCATCTACAGTTAACTCTTTATTAATGGGAGAGTAACTTCTGCTCCATATAATTCCGCCCCAGACGCAGACACCGTTTCTAAGAATATATATTGCTGTTTTTCCTGGCATAGTGTTTTCATATAAATTTAAATGAGCATTTGCTTCAACTATAGGAATTGACCCAGAAAAAGAGCCTGCTTTACTTAGAGCCCTTCCATAAGTAACATCTACAAACGGAATTTCTACCAACAAGGTGTTTGTAAGTAAATCTACAGCGTAGTATCTGTAATCAGCTGGGTTAATTTCATTAGTTGTCATTTTAGTTCCTTAAGTTTTTTAAGTTTAAGCAAGCCATCCAGAACGATAGTCTACAGATAAAGTAGCCGTTGAATTGGCAGCATCGCCTATGTCATAAAAACTAATTGTGTTATTGCCTGGGTATAAATTAATCCATTCGTTATACACTTCTAATTTTGCTCTTGCTCCTAAATACTCTCCATTTAAAAATACAGATCTATCATATGTGTTGATTTCTAAAGTATCTGGACCATAGGCAAGGCTCCCACTACCAGCTCCATAAGCGACGTTAGAACCAGTTGCTGCATATGTAAATGTGCTAGTTGTAGGAACACTAAGTACTACAAAATCCCCGTCATACGGTGAACCAAGACCAGAAACAGTAACAACATCACCAACAACTAATCCGTGAGTGGTAGTAGTTGAGAGGGTTACTAAATTATCAGTTAAGCCTCTGTTATTAATTGTTTTAGTAGTAGCAGCTCTTAGAGCACCTGTTATATTAATTTGTTCCTCGGAAGTGTCATTAGATATTACCGCTGGACCAACTAGCGGACCAGTAATAGTTAAATATACGCTAACAGGGTAGTTACCTTCATTTTCTATAATCTCGGTTCCATCCGCGGCTGTAGATGTTGCTTCACACGGTATTAATACGTTTTCATAGCCGTAGATTGGGTCTTCTGTATTCCACTTGTACTTTATAGGATCTGCTGCTCTAAGTCCGATAGAAAACTCAGTACGCCCGCGAGCATTTACTGTTTGTATTTCTGGGTCTCCGCTTAATCTTACATAAGATGCTTTAATGTAAGAGCCTTCATTTGTCTTAAGCCATCCACCTGTATAAACTAAATTTGTAGCCGCAACAAATCTATCTCTAGCAGCAGCAAGTAGAGAAGGATCTGGGGTCAAAATGACACCTTCAAAAGTTATATCTCTTGCGTTGTATTTACCTTTAACATCGTATGAACCATCGCCCCATCCTCTAGAGACCTCAGGGATTTCAGGAGAGGGATGTTGCCACCAGCCACCAATATCAGTGACTACCCAAATAACTCCGTATTCATCAATTGTATTAAAAGTAAAGTCATTCAGCGATATATCTGCCTGTAACTTCATTCCCGTCAAATGAGGCTGTGGAAGTGGGGCTAAAGCAAGGTTTACCTTTGAAGTTTCATTGGCTTGATTAGAGTTAACAAAAAAGCCCTCTACTGAGTCAGACTGCTCTAATAAAACAGCATCAAGTAAAAATGTTTCGGCTTTAGTACCAGCGGTGCTTTGAATAAAAGCAAAGTTTGCATGAGTTGAAGTGGCTGGTGCGGTGAATACTGCCGTGATTCTTTGCCAACCTGAGGAACTAGTTAAATCTCTTGCAGTATTACTACTTATTGAAACTATGCTTCCAGCAGTAGATGCGTTATACCAAATAGCTTTAATACTAAAAGAGCCTTCTTCTGCGCTGGTAGGAACTTTTACATACCCAGAAACTGCATAACTAGATAACGCTGTAGTAGCAATTCTGTCGGTAGTAATTACTCCAGAGTTAGCCTGAGCAGACTTGGTTATTTCTAAAGAAGAAGAGCCTACAAAATAATCAGAGGTGACTCTTGCTAAAGATGTAGTGGCAATTACTGCGGTTCCAGTGTCGGCAGCGGATGTAATAGTTCCAGAGGTAGAGGTTGTGTAGGTAAAGGTAGTATCGCTAGGAACTCCTGTAATTGTGTAAGTACCGTGTAATGGGGTGTTGCCATTAGTTCCAGCAATGGTTACAACATCTCCTACTACAAAGCCGTGAGAGGCTGAAGTAGTAATTAATGCTGTTGTAGTACTCCTTTGAGAGTTGCTAATAGTTTTTGTATTTGCAGAAGGTGCTAGCCCAAAAACAGTGGCAGTTCCTGTATCGGCTGCTGAAGTTATGGTTCCAGAGGTTGAAGTTGTGTATCTAAATGTTGTTGAAGTTGGTACTGCTGTTATTGTATAAGTACCGTGTAAAGCAGAGTTCCCATTAGTTCCAGAAATAGTTACAGTATCGCCAACTAAAAAGCCGTGAGCAGTGCTTGTAGTTATGGTTGCAGTAGTAGAACTTCTTTGAGAGTTAGTAATTCTTTTATTTATATTTTGAGCAGCAGACCAGCCAGTAGTGTTAGTTTGATAGGTAGGGTTTGTAAATAAATTTGAGCGACTCATTAGGCGGCTCCCTTACGAAGTTGGAAGGCAATCTGACGAGAGACAATAGAAGCAAGTTCTCTTTCATCCATGCCAGCAGAAGGATTAATTGTTATGTTTATCCCAGAACCTGCTCCGCCAGACAGCATTTGAATCATTGCTTTATCACGCTTTGACAGACCATCGGGGTCAAGTGGTTCAATACGCTCTGGTCGACCTGCTTCACCGATTGTGGCAAGAGTTCCTTCAGCGCTTGGCATTACAACTCCACCTTTTGCAAGAGGAGTAATTTTTGGGAATCCAATGGTTCCGCCGCCGAATGGCCCAATTTTAGGTAGCGTAATCTTTAAATTACCAAGACTATTATTCCAAACTGATATTAATGCATTTATTGCACCTTTAACTACTGAAATTACGATACTAAAAGCCTTGCTTACAGCACCTGCAATTCCGCTAAATGCATTTGTTAAAAGACCTACTACATTTATCAGTGAGGAAATTACACCAGCAACAGTTTTTATAGCAGTAACTAAAACTACACTAATTATTGGAACTATAAATTTTCCTAAAAAATCACCAAGCATTTTAAATACATTCATAATTCCAGAAAGATCAAAACCATCTATAGCAGTTTTTATTGTTGTAAATGCACCTGTTAACGCACCACCAACAGCAGAAACTAGCTTTCCAATAGATTCTCTAAATATCTCGCTATTTTGATAAAGAAGAACAAACACAGCTACAACAGCTGCGGCAATTGCAATTGGTGCAGCAAACTGCGCTGCAAGTGCTCGTAGCGCCGGGGCTAAAAATTGAACTTCCTTAACAAACTTAATAATCGAAAATAAAGGTCCTAAAAGTACTTTTCCAAAAAATACTACCACTTTAGATATTAATCCAAAGGCTGCTAATAAAGGAAGTATTTGAGCAGATATTCTAAGCAATGATTGACCAAATTCACTATTTAAAAAATCATTTAATTTTTTAAGAGCTCCAGATAAAGTGTCAAAAAATATTGTTATAGACCCAGAATCTGTAACTGTTTTTACAAGGGTTGAAAACTCTATTAAAAAATTACCAAAAGAAGGTAAAGAAGAGTCTAAACTTTCACCTATATCGCCGAAGATACCATTTACTACTTTAAGTTGATCTAAGAAAATTCCTAGACCTTTATTGTCGGCTAATTTGATAAAGCCACCAATAATATCTCCTAGAAGTCCTAGAAGTTTTGTGCCGTTTACTGCTGCATCTGCAAAAAAGTCTTTTAGAGGGCGTCCATCTATTGTTTGTAAATTTTTAAATGCTAAAGATATTTTCTTAAAATAATCAAGAAATATTTGACCACCGCTGCCAGGGCCTACATTTGCTTTTACAAGATTCTTAAATCCACCAAAAACGTTTCCAAGAATAGTGCCTAAATCTTTTAATATTCCTTTAGCAATTTTAAAACGCTCTCCAAGTTTTCCAGTTGCTTCATCAAGTTTTAAAGTTTCTTTCCATGAGCCAGTAACATTCTTTAGCCATTCACCAAAAGCATCAATTAAAGGTTTAGCAGCGTTTAAAAGAATTAAAAATCCTTCATAAAGATTGGCTATTGCACTACCAAAATTGTCTATAAATTTATTATTTGTCTTCCATATGGACTCTAGTCTTTTTATGTTTTCTGATTTTGTTATTACTTCAGATATTCTTATTGCTACTTTACCTAAAACATCTCCAGTTTCGGTAAGAAGAGGTCTTAAAGCAGGAAATAAATTTTTTACTAGGTTATCTATTGCTTTTTCTAGTTGAGGGAAAAGTTCTTGTCCAGCAGCTGCCTTTAGTTTTTTAAACTCTCCCTGTATAGAAACTAAATATCGAACAAAACTTTGGGCTTCTTTTGACAAGTTAGAGAGGGCATCGGCGTAAGCATCTGCTCCAGATCCTTGTAAAGCAGCATCTCTTGCTTCTGTTGCTTTTATTAAGTTTCTTTCAGCATCTAATTCTGCTTTTTTAGCGTTGACAACTACTTTACTTGCTTCAACTTGAGAGGCTAAATCAGGACCTGCTTTTGCATTTTCTGCTTCTGCCTTCTTTAAATCATTGTTACGATCAACCGCTCTTCTAAGATTTAAATCTGCCTCAGCAAACGCAAGTTGAGCCTCTTTACGAGCACGAGAGTTAGGTGGAAGATCTGAAACACGAGCAAGGGTCTCGCGAGCTTTTTCAAGTTCTAGTGCGGCTTTTTGTTCATTAATTGCAGCATCTTCAGAATCAAAACCTAATTGTTGTATCTGCTCAATTGCAGTTTCTCTAGCATCATTTACTCCTTTTTGAGCATCTGCCAGATCTTCATATGCTTTTGCTAAATTTCTTTGAGCATCTATTTCTGATTTTGCAGCAGAAGCACTTTTTTTGGAGTTTTTAGTTCCTGCTTGTACTGCTTTAGCCACCCCAGAAAATGCTAATTTTAATGTCAGTGCGGCTTGACCAGCGGCTGTAAATGCTCCAGCTAAAGTAATTAATGCTGGAGTAGCAGCGGCTCCAATTATTGAAGTTAAAGAGATAAGTCCTGTACCAAGAAGACCGATAATTCCACCTAATGCTGTAAGTGCTGGCGCTAACGCATATCCCGCTCTTGTTAAAGATGAAAATTGTTCTTTAGCAGCTATTGATTCTGTTATAAATGTTGAAGGAAATATCCCTCTTCTATTAGATCTACTAAAACCTCTTTGTATTCCATTAGATATATCTACTCCAGCTTTTTCACCTACTGCGTCCACACCTTTGAAAGATTTTTGAATATCTCTTTCAACACTAGTAGTGATGGCGCGAACTACTACATATGCATCACCAACAATTGCCATGCGCCATCACCTCCTAATCTCTTAGCCCAAAGGGGCATCTAGTACTGATCCAAACGGCTTTTGCATGTCTGGATTAAAATCTGTTGGCGGAACAAACGGCTTCACTGATTGACTGCTTGGGTCAAACGGAGTGATGTCGCTGTAGTCAAAATCTCCAACAGAGTTGTCAAAACCTGCGTTTTGACTTTTTTTAGTTGTCTTATATTTATAAGTAGTTTCATAGAAATCCCTATAAATAATTTCTCTTACTTTGTCTTTGACGTCAACTTGTTCTGCACTAGCGACGGAGGTCATGTCATCTTCAAAAATTACATGGATAACATCTAGCATTTCTGCTAGTTCCATAGAAGATAGTTGTAGGCCGTTCATCAGTGCTTTCCCGTTAACATAAGGCCAGAGATCTACTGCCCACTCTGCGAGTCCTCTAGCCCCGGTATAGGACGGCTTGAGTACTGCTCGACCAACCAAGAAGTTATTTCACCTAATTTTTCAACAGTTACAATTTTGCTAGGATCATCTACCAGTTTTAGAAAACGATCTAAACTTTCTGGCAATAAAACCTTTGCAAAGAACTTGTCAATAAGAGCAGCTGCCATTCCGTTTGAGTCAGAACCAGCGTCTGCAACCATGTCTAAAAGAACTTTACCTTGAAGAGCCGTCTTACATTGGAAATCTTCTCCGTAAAGTTTGAAAGATAAAGGTTGCGTGTTTACATCACCACCGCTACCAAAATCCTTAAACCTACCTGTTGTCATGTTGATATTCCTCTTTTCTCATTTGTCTTTTATTTACTATTTTTATAGTAAATATTGTTACTATTTTACCAACTTTAAGTTATCTGATAGATAGCGATTTGCTTTAGTTCCAGGATGCATAACCGAAGTCGTGTAAATAATCCTTGAACCTCTAACAAATCTCAGCACTTTTGCCCTATCTGGTCGAATAACATGAGGCTTAGTTCCTTGATGGTGTAGCAAAGCGTAGTCCAGATTTGATCCAATTTTTACATACTGACCCCGAGAGTCTCGTAAATGTCTCATGTGGATTGAAGAACGAAGTGCTCCTGTTCTTACGCCAACTTGAGCCTTAGCAGCAGCGGTTATTAGACGACCTTTTTTTGCTAAGTATTTTCCTACATCACCTTCAGGAGAGTTAAGTAAAAAATCTAACTCTGCCCTGCGAAATACTACTGTTGCCATTTTATGGAACGGCTGCAGTCAGGGTAAGAGTTACAGTTTGAAAGCCACCCTCAGGGGCTTGAACTTCAACAGTTGCAATAACTCCGAGACCAAAACCAGAAGACTCCCAAGTATCTAATTGAGAAGCGCTATCTAATAAAATCCATGCATCATACGCAGCAATTTCTGAAGCACTCTCTATTGTTTCAGCAGAAGGTGGTCTACCGTTCTGACCAACTACTGGCACCGCTCTTGATACGGAAACATTAATTGTTGCACTCCTTGGATCACTACATCTACGAGGCTGAGTTGCTTCATCCCCAGGGGCACCAACATACATTTGTACAAAAGAAACAACTACTTGTTCGCAATCAACTACAGGCTGTCCTAATGTGTAGTATCTACGCAGAGGGAGCGGCATACTGTAAGAAGCGTAAGAAGTAACAACTTGAGCAAGTACTGCATCTAAAAATACAGCAAGATTTTTGGCGTCACTACTAACAGTTGCCTTATTTATCGTTGTCGACATTTGTCTCTCCTACTTGTTGTCTATATCCTACAGTGTGTAAATTGGCTCTACTCTTGTGTAAAGTTCAAATGATACGTTTGCTGTAAGTAGGTTAATTACTTCATCAACAGCAGGGTTTGCCAAACTAGGTCTAGTGCAATAGATGTCATAAACACCAGGCTCTCTTGGACCAATAATATCTAATATTTGACTATAAGTTGGAGAGATAGTTATTGTTCCATTAACACGACTTAGGCTAATAGAATTTTCTAAGTTCTCTGACTTTGTATAAGAGTGATCAGAAACTGTTAAAGATACATCCCATGCTGGATCATCTTCTAAGAAACTTCCATTTATTTCACTTAAATAAAGAACTAGTGCTGAACCAGATGTAAGTACCTTTAAATCATAAGGAGTCTCTGTCAATTGATATGGCTTAGGAATAGGACGACGTGCTCTAGGAGTATCTGGACTAAATACTTTTGCTTTTGCTCTTGCTCTGTCTGGGTTAGTTGTTTTTAGGAAAAGATCTACAGCATATAAACCAGTTCTAAGTTCATCAATAAAATCTTGATTATCAAGAATTGTGTATGAAACACCTTGACGAGCAACAGAGGTTACACGTTGAGGTAAGGCGCAAGTATCATCATTTTCATATAACTTAACAAGTTCAATGGCAAGTAAGCGAGCAGCAGCTTTTCCTGCTAATGGTGGTGGTGTTCCATATGAATAAGTAACTTCAATATTAGAAGATGTCCAACTAGCCCCTGGCGTAGCAAGAATTGTAGAGTGCTCTACTAAATAATAATCTCTTGGATCTATTACGTTACCATCTCTATCCCTTAGAGTATGAACTCTTATTACTTTACGACCACGAAGACGTACACGAGTGCTTGCAGATGTTCCATCCCCTGAGAAATCATCTTGTTGATATGGTCCTGAACCATTTAATCTAATATTTTCAACATTTCCTCTAACTAAAGTAGGAGAGTATGTAAGCATAGAGGCGCCTGTGCGGATGTAAGGATCATAAGAAGATACATATCGCTCAGTAACAGTTGTTACTCCAGAGTATTTTCTTCCAGACATACCCCAAAGTAGGTAGGAAGCTGTTTTTACAGCATCATATGCGTACTGAGACTCTGCATAAGTAGATCCAAGTTCGTTAACATCTACCCAAAGACTGCTCATTATTTATACCAATCCTAAAGAGTAAGGGCGAACAACGGTTAGTGGTATCAATGATACGACCAGCACGTCGTCCGCCCTTCTTTTACTTATATTAAGAGGTTGGATCCTCTGATGAAGCAATAATGAAGTCAACAGCGTTGTCAGCATTATATGTACTGCTACCAGGTACGTTGTACGCAGTAGTAGATCCTTGAGAGGTGAAGTCTGTAACTGCCCAGTATCCATAATCAACAAATGCAGTTCCAGTATCAGCAGCAGAGGTGATAGTTCCGCTTGTTGTAGTGGTGTATGTAAATGTTGTTGTTGTTGGAACTGCAGTAATTGTTTTAGTACCGTGAAGTGCAGAGTTTCCGTTGGTACCAGCAATAGTTACAGTATCTCCTACACGGAATCCGTGAGCAGTAGATGTTGTAATAGTTGCAGTAGTTCCAGTGCGTTGTGAGTTACTAATAGTCTTAGTAATTTCAGGATGCCACTCGTAGAAGCCCTTTAGACCAGTTGGTGCCCATGAATCGCGAGCGTATGAGTATGGACGCTCTGCTGCAACTGGGAACTCCCAGCGGCCGTCTGGACCTGCATCAAAGAACTCATTTCCAAGACCGTAGCCTTCAAAAGTGTTTGCAAGTAATCCGTTTTCAATTACACGATCACCTGATTGACGCAATTTAACATATGGGAAAACCCAGTGGAAGTATGGACGAGTTGTTGCACGCTTTCCATCCTTCACAGCAAATGACCAAACTTCAAGAGCAACGCCGTTTCCAGCAGGGTCATCTCCAACGGCTGGTGCGGCCCAACCAATTGATGTGCGATCTGGTGCAGCATAAGTTCCTAGATTCTTACGAAGCAGTAAACCTCCTGCTAACAAAGCAGTAAGTTCTGTATCTGGCTCACAAATTGCCAGTTCCATAGTAATTCTTTTAAGAGTGTCTGGGGCTTTGTAGGAAACGCAAACTGTACCGTTTGCTGACTTCTCTACGATTTCATCGCCCTCTTCGTACTCTGGTGTAAATGAAGCGCGAAGGAACGCCGAGGTTGTATAACTATCACCTGGTTGGGTGAGTAGGTTACCTGAGGCGTCCAGTCTAGTGACACGGATCGCCACACCTTGGACGCTTGCCGCGTAGTCCTGAGTGGCCATACTGATTTCTCCTTTAGTTGGTTTTTACTTGTTCTTATTTTACGCTGTTAAATCAACTCTGATTGCTAAATGTATAGATGTATCAAAGTAAACCGCCGCTGGGCGAATTGCTTTAATACGCATATCATTTTGATTTCCCGCTACATCATAGCTTTGAGCCAGATTGTCAGCTACGACATCAACATCACCAATAAGTGTCTTGATTGTGCCAGTGCCGTACATCCATTTGTTTGTCGCTGACGCTGTTGCGCCTGTCTGTGAATCTGGACCATTTCCGGTGTAACCAGAGCCAACAATAATTTTAGTTCCACTAACTGTCTGAAGGTGGCCTTTTTCTTTATTATCAAAAATCATATAGTTAGCAGATAGAAGACCAGCCATATCCTTTGTCATGTGAATGACACCGTTTTCTCCACAAGGGGAGGTATCAGACAATTCATAGTCAAGTAATGCAAGTGCACGTTGAACAGAAAGTGCTGTAGTTCCATTAACAAGTGTTGCACTTGCGGCACTAAGTGCTTTATTTTCGTGGGATTCGCCTTTTCTAATCGCGCCATCCCATAACTCACGCTCCATTGCTTTCTGTGTTCCACCTTCGAGTTGACGCTTAACTCTTGCAACGTAGTCAAATCCAGTAAAACCTAATGTTGAGCGATAATCTTCAGCTTCAATAAAAAATGGTTTAATTTCTGTGTAACGCTTAGGGGTAGCATTAGATACTAACGCACTTGACGTTGTATCAGTATCGTCATAGTTAACAAGACCACGGAGAGTTGTGTCCCATTCTTGTGAGAATCCTCTGATCCATTGATCTTCTTTTATTTTAGTATCAGGCTTTGCTACGGTGAATAGACCGAACTCTGAAGGTGTGATCTTTGGAGCTTCAAATATTCCGGTAAAAGCCATGTTCTCTATTCCTAACTTAAATCTAGTTTTTGTTTATTGTATCGGGGGAGCCTATTTCTAGGCCCCCCTTCAACAAATGGGTTACGGCTTAGTACTCGATTGTTGCTGCAGTCAATCCACCAAGTGTATCGCGAAGAGCAGCTGCTACTCCGTTTACATTGATGGTTGATGTTACCTGTAGAGACTCGACGCCAACAAGGGCAACGTTCTCGAAGGTTTCAACGAACATCTTGTAGTCGTTGGTGCCGACAAGTGTTGAGTCACGGATAACTCCGAGATCCAAAGTGCCGCCATCAAGGAACAAGAATGATCCTTCAGCAAAGATGTACCAAACAAATGTGTCTGGGAATTCAACCATTGCGCCAGAACCCTGTGCACCGAAAGGAGAAGCTCCTGCTGCGGTGTCTAGAGCAAATGTAGCGATGATTCCGCGAGATGCGATATAAGCATCAATCTCTGCATATGCATTGAGAGTTGAATCTCCAGGCATTGAAAGAGTTAGATCTGCTGCCATTGCGTCTTTAACCCATGCTGGGATAATTGCGCGAAGTGGAGCATCTGCATCTAGACGGTGACGTGCACGGTAAGCAGCAGAAGCACGACCTAGTTGAACTAGGAAGTCACGACCCATTCCAATTACGGAAGTTGAAGTAACGGCTGTTGATGCTGAACCGATTTTTGCCATAAGATTTCCTTCAGCCTCGCGAGCATGTTGAATTAAACCAAGCTCGTTGTGACGAGCAATTAATTCAGGATATGCACGGCTTAGAAGGTTACCGAATTGTAGTTGCAAAGTAACAGCATCAGTTGAGACAGTTGTCTCAGCAGCTGCGGCTACAGTTAAGCTCAACTTTGAAGCTGGGCTTGGTGTTTCTGCTGAATCGTTAGCAGCAGTCCATACACCAACAGCGCTAGCATATGAGCTAAGTACTGGTGGAGTGATGTAGCGAATACCGCCACGGTCTGCTTGGAAACGAGGTAGTGAATCGCGGACTGGGCGCACTGCTGAGCCAAGACCGAAGATGTCGTACTTAACCTCGAAAGGTGCTTGATGTCCACCAGAAGCAACAAGTGCCTCAGGTCCGACTACAGCTTGTACCTTGTCCCAGTTAGCTTGTGCATCCTGATTAAGGGTGCGAGCCTCTGGAAATTGTGTAGAAATAGAAGCAACAATGTGTTGTTCTCCATCTCCACCATTTACACGGCGTAGGCCATGTAGACGCTTGGCCATTGCTTCTGCAACTTCTGCCATGCTTGAAATTGAGCTGCCTGCTGTATATCCAGGAATGTCAGCGCCCGCAGTGATTGCCACTGTTGCTTCTGTTGTCCGAGATGTTGGGCGGCGGTCAGCCGGTACCTCAATGTTGAGGTTATCTGCGTTATCTGCAGCGGCGGTCACGGGTGCCTCCATAGTTTCTTGTGCTGTTTGCACAGTTTCTGTTTGTGTTGGTGTTTCAATGATTGCTGCTTCAGCACCTTCAGTAACAACAACTGCTGCTTCAGCTGCAGGAGCATCTTGCGATACTGCTACCTCTTCTACAACTGCTGCTTCTGCTACTACTGGTACTTCTGCTGTTGTTGTTGCTGGTGCTTCTTCAGCAGCTGCAACAACTGTTTCTTCCACAGCTACTGCTGCTTCAGTTTTTTCTTTAACTTCAGTCGAAAATTCAGATTTCTTATCTGCTTCGGTTGACGCTTCAGTCATAGTTTTTTCCATTTCCTTTTCTTCCTTTTTGTCTTCTTCCATGTCTGCAGGAGATTTTTCATCTTCTACTTCTGGAGTAACTTCTGGAGTTGCAGGCATTGCTGCTGCTTCTTCCATTTTTTTCTCCTCTTCCATGGTTGGGGCAGGAGTTTCAGAAACAGGTGCTTCTTCAGTTACAGGTGCTTCTTCAGCAGGAGCGGCAGGAGCCTCTTCATGCATTGCAGCATCTTTAACTTCAGTAGTTTCCATGTCTTTATTTTCGTCTTCTTTTCCGTATACGCGATTAGTTGCTTCTGCTGCTTTTTGAGCAAGTTCTACAGTTGCTACCTCACGACGCTTGATTTCGTTTCTAACTCCATCGAGCATGTCGGCAAGTGACGTCATAGCGTCAACTGTCTGCGGAGTAGGATCCTCCTTCTCGACCGATTCAAATTCGCTGAGGATAGATGCCTGAAGTTCACTAACTTGTTCGTCAGTGATGTCAGACAACTGATCCATCATTTGTTTGATTTGGTCCACTACTGTCCCTCCTTAGGGTCAGTTAGGATAGGGCTTTTCCCCATCTCGCTGATCAGTCGAGGCTGAGGGACTCGCGGACGCAATAGATGCGTGGAGGCACTCCACCTAATACTGAATACTACATTAGTTCTTATAGTGTGATTTTCTTTTTTTGTACTGTTTTTACCGATCAGGTAAGTAGTCTAAGTAGCTTAGACATTTGACTAGATATCTCACTCTGGCTGTATACCTCTTGACCTGACATGAAGTCCTTCATACCTTTAGTAGCGATATCTGCGTCTTTTTGACCAATTTTATTCTCAACCCTAGTGATCATTTTTTCCATTAGATCCTGTAGGGCAGGTGGTACATCACTAAATCTGATCTTCTGAGCATCTTCTCCAAAGGCAAAAGGTAGGTTAGCAATAACCTTGCCTAACTCTCCAGCACTGTTTCTAACATTGCCTATAGCCTCAGCGTTAAGTGCTCCTGTATCTAATCTATCTACAATATCTAGCAAATCGCCAGCAGCCTTGGCTGCTTCAGCGTAGTTACCAGCATTATCTAGATTATCAACCTCTTCAATCTTCTTTAATGCAGCATCTGATCCAGCATCACCTAGGTCCAGTTTCAACCGAGCAAGCACTTGTCGAAACTTCCCTGTGGCATCACGGGGTTGGGTTTTAGGTGTGTATTTAGCTCTGGACTTTTCTGCGTCTTGCTTACTCTTAACTTCTTTTTTTAGTATATCTGTTTCTTCATCTGTAAGACCTTTTAGATCTTCTTTTGTTAAATCAGGTGTACCAACAGGCTCACTTTGATCTACTACATAAGGATCTTTTTCAGCAAATGTTTCAGAATTGGCTAAAAAATCTGCTTCTGAAGCCTCTCCCATTTCATTTAAAATGACAACAATCATATCTTCTGGCTCCCATTGAGCGTCATATAGATCATCTGGTTGTTGAATAATTTTGCTTATAGGCATTTGTAGTTGATCCTGTGGAATCTCCATCTGCTCCATTGTCTCTGGCATGTAATCACTAGAAAATTCTTCTACAGAATTATTCTTAGCTCTATCACGCTTAGCATGTGTTGCAGTGTAAATACCTAAAGCATCTTTATGACGTAGTTGACAGTAACCCTTAGCACGAGGACCTAGATACTTTGCTAAATGCTTTACGCATCTACTCCAGTCACCAGGTGCTCCCCAACGGATTTTTGCAGCTCCTTCGCCTCTTGTCCAGTAGCGACGAAGCGTTTCAGCGTTTCCCCGGTTACGATCCAAACCGCCAGCGGCAACAACTGATTCAACAATAGAGATTCTTGCTCTTAAACTAGCAGCAATACTATCTGTATCGTTTACGGATGCTTCTTTCCAGTTCTCTGGAATTAGATCTTTTCGATCTAACTGACGAGCCATCTTTACAATATGACGGCGAACCAAACCACGATTTCCTGGCTTAGCACGTCCATATGCATGAACAGCATTTTTTAGATCAGAAACATTTCTAATTGGGAATGACCCATCTGGAAGTGCTTTTTTATCTTTTGCTAATTCCATACGTTGTTTGCGAGTAATGACTGCTAACTCTGAATCTGAGTTATCAATACTTTGAAGCATATAAGAAGAAGATTCTTCTTTCATCTTATTTACTCTATTAGATAATTCAGATGCTTTAATAGCAGCAGTAATTGTTCTCATTCTATCTTTAGCACTATTACTAGCCGCAATTAATGGTGCTTCTAGTTTATCAATTCGAGTATGTAACTCTGCTAAAGGATCGTTCTTTAGTTGAGCAAGAACGCTTGCACCAGCAGCAACAAGTGCCATAACTTGACCTGATGCAACACGAGCACGAGCAATTGGGAAGCCAGGAACATTTACCTGACAAATTGCTACAAGCTCTAAAGCACCTTTAATTGGTCTCCAATCTCCTGACGGAGCAGAGGCACGTAAAGCACGAATTTGTTCTGGAGTTGTGCCAGGGCGAAGTGCTCCTGATACCCAGATACCATAAGCATCTTCTCCAGCATGTACATCTGCTACTGCAGATGCTGTGTCGTCATAATGACGAACTGCTTCTGAAGCACTTGCTTCAAGAGAAGCATGTCCTCCAGCTAAAGTTAATTGTCCAACTGGAACATCTGTTCCATCGTCAGCACGTACAGCACCAGTGTGGAAGTATGCATAACTGCTCTTACTCCGAGGAGGACGAGTTCCATAAGACATTCCAATATGATCTACATGCCATGCAGCAATGTGACCATACACTTGACCTTCATCAGTTACTGTTAGTGCGGTTGGTTTTTTTAATTTTGGGTTAGCAAACCAATCTTTCGGCGGAGTAACTGGTATTGACCCAGCCACAATTCCACACGCTACTAACGCTGATGCGTCTAAAGGATTTAATCCTTCGACATACACTCCATCAGATATCACTTCTTCCTCCTGCATTTCTCCGCTTTGGTCTGCGAGTTCTACTCGACATTCCTGAAAAGCGGGCTTGGGGACAAGAGTTACAGCCATAACCCTTGCCTTAGTTATGTTCATTTTACCTGCTCCAACTTTTTTGTTAGAGTCATTTTCAGCATTTTCTTTTTCTTCATCTGCTTCAAACATGTCCATATCAGCAGAAACTCCACGGATGAAGCCTCCACGAACTAATCTTTCCGCTTCTTTTCCGTATTCTCCAGTATCAAAATATCCTCTGGCATTTCCAATACCTTGTTCTACTCTTTCCATCTGAAGAATTGTTCCAATTACAACTGATCCAGAATGACCCTCGCCAGTCTTAATTTGCCATAAAAATGGAAGAGGAAGTTCACGCATAGTAATAGCGCCTTTTTCAAACTTACGACCATCTCCAGACTCTATGTCTTCTGGGATAACTAAAGGAATAACAAACTCTGCTCCTTTAAAATCTTCTATCTCTGCTCCTGCTAAGACAACTCTGTTTCTGGCATCCGCTGCTCTTGCTTTAAGAGAGGTTGCTTCGAGTATGGCTTCAGAAGGAAGTATAAAATCTGTGCTAAACGCGTCCGCTCTAACTCCTTTTTTGCCATAAAGTTGACGATGCTCCTTATCTCCAGTCCACATGCCAGTTGCTTCTTTATGACGCAATGCACAGTAGCCTTTTGCTCGAGGACCCATGTATTTTGAAAGTTGGCGAACGCAGCGGGTCCAATCACCTGCGGTATTCCAACGAATTTTTGCTGCACCTTTTCCATATAACCAATAACGACGAAGTTTTTCAGCATTTCCTTTGTTACGGTCAATTCCTCCAGCAGCAATTAAGGAAGAAATTATTGAATCTGTAATATATGCAGATGCAGTTTTAGCAGCTGAATCTATTTGATCCAAAACTATTTTTAAGGTGTCATCATCTAAGACAACAACTGGTGGAGGTGTAGGACTCTTTAAATCAGAAAGAATTGAGTCATCTTTTTCCCATACTCCTGGCTTACGCTTCCATGTAGAAGTTACAACAGAGTCTTTACTAGTAGGTATTAATGAAACTAATTCCATTACCGCTTGAGGGTCATCAGGTGAAACAATTGCCATATAAATTGGTGGAACATCTGAAGTATCTGGCGTTAATGCTACAGATGCAGCAGAGGTAAGACCTTTAGCAGGTTGTCGAAAAGCAGGTGGAACTTTTAATCCAGGGGAAGGAGTTAAGTCTTTAGTTGGCTTGTAGCCTTCTATTGAAGAAGGATCTACTTTTGGTTGATACCAAATTGAATTAGGATAAGTAGTTTCTCCATTTACTACAACTTTTTTCTCTAAAAACTTTCTTAAACTTGGATCGTTATAAGCATTAGGAGTTTTTGTTTCTGTGCTAACAGCCGTAGGAGCGATAGGAGAAGATGCTTTTAATCTTTGATCAGTGCTCCACGCTGGAAGATCATTTAATATTGTTTGAACTTGAGCAGTGTTTAATTGAGGAAGTTTTCCAGGAAGAGTGGCATTAGGGGAATCAATAGGAACTCTAGGCTCTCCTAAAATTCCTTTAGTAAGTTGCTTAGTAGATGTTAAAGTTTTTTCTTGTGGAAGTGGTTTAAAAGTATCTGCAGGCTCTGTAGTATTAGCAGGAACATCAACATACTTTCCATTATCTAACTTAACCTTAACGCTTTGAGTAGCAGGGTTAATAGATTCAATAGTTCCTGAATACTCTGGCTTTTTACCAATAACAACTCGTCCACCAGACTTGGCAAACTTACCTATAGCATCTCTTACCTGAGAACGTGCTTTCTGAGAGCGCTCTTCTGGAGTGTAATTTCCATCTTGATTAGTTACAGGAGTTCCTGCTGTCGGAGCAGTGGCAGCAGTTAAAGAAGAGTCTGAAAACTCCTCATACTCGCTATACATATTTTCATCATAAGAAATCTCATTAATTAAATCCCAATCAATTTTATCCATCTCATCTACAAATATGTCAGACTCTTCTTGATTAATTTGAGATATAGAAATTGATTTCATAGGATTAGAGTCTAAGTTTCCTGAAACAATAATTGCAGTTTCTGTGTCTACAGGAACATGTATTTTCTCAACCATGTCATAGGGATCATCGAGGCTTTTATCGTAAGTGTGAAAATCATAGTTAATATTTCCAAGATCTTCCCACATTGCATCGTCCCAAACAAAGACTGATCCATCTGTATTTACTTTGTATAATCGATCAATACCACTACCATCTAAACGAATACGAATAAAGAACTGAGGAGCCATATCTTCTGGCAACATCTCTGACTCTATAAAAGAGTTAAGTTCTACCTTTTCTGGAGACTCATAGTCGGTCATAACAAATTTATACGAAGCAGTAATTGAGTTTGCCTGAGCCTTCTTATTTTCACGAGCAACTATTGCACTAGCCCAACGCTCTCCTGCATCTCCACCCCAGAGCGCCCAAGCGATACGTCCATTTGAAGGATAGCCAGGTTCTGAAGGCTCGTAGCCTTTTCCTTTTTTATCTACTTGATGACGTGGAAAGTATTTAGCAATGTGACGAACTTTTCTAATACCAATTTGACCACCACGAGCAAGAGTTCTAGCAGTATTTAAACCTACAGGTGTACCACCACGATCATGCTTTTTACGCCACTCTAAGGCACGTTTTGCCTCTGATTGAACTGATTTTGGAATTGTGTATAAACGATCATTATTTGAAAAAATTTTTATATCTAAATCTGATATTGCAGCGGTTGCTAACTCGTAAGTAACAGAGGATGGATTCTCTTGGCTATCATCAAGAGTAAAGGAGGCAATAAGCGCATCTGCATAGTCAATAGAAGAAACTAAATTTCTTTTCTCGTCAATTACTACAGCCTTGTTTTCAAGCACAAATAAAGCGTTATTCCCACTACGACCTATAAATTGCAACTTAAACTCCGTCTCTTTTACTTCGCTGACTCGTACTCTTTTAGTTCGTTTATTCCAATAGCCTCACTGGAACCTTCGGCTTCGTCGTATACGGCTATAAAGGCGGGGTCAACATATATGACCATTAAACCATCAAAATCAAAGTGGTCATCCTCGTCAGATAGCTCAATCCAGTCACCATTCTGTCTGTAGAAAGTGCCTTCATCTGACTCGTAAATTACTACTACTACCTCATCAAATTCTGTATCAATCAGTGCATACAAATCTGAAATGTTTTTTGGTTTATCTGGTGTGAAAGCCATAACTACTCCTTTGCCTTAGAGTCATCAATTGGACCACCTGCAACCCAAGCGTTACAAGTCCTGGAAGCGGCGCATTTAAAATCAAATGCTTCGCAGTAACCAAGTTCAGCAGCATCTACAGCGTCCCAAGCGTTATCTTTACTTGATCCACCTTGCTCAATGCCTTGAGCAATGCAGTCTTTCATTTTAGTAGTTGTAATAAACATTACGCAGTTTCCGCAACGTGACTTTTTTGCTTCATCTATTGTTATAGACCAGCGTGTTGATTTTTCTTGCCAAAACTCTTCATTTGGTTCTGCTGGATTTAGTGGACCATAAGCAGCATCTTTAATTGCCTTCTCGCGGTTGGCAAGATTGATGGAGATATCTTGTGTTGCAGGAGGACAAGCATCTGTTGCAGCAGCAGCAGCAGTTACGGGTTCTACTGATTGATTTTCATTTCTTATTTCTAATGAATCTTGAGTATCACTAGTCTCGTCAATAACTGCCTGCTCAATTGTGTCATAAGGCTCTGATACATCAAAAGGCATAACAGAGACTCGACTCATATTTTCTGAAGCAAGTACTGCCCAGTCTGTTGGAGTTGTAGGTAATTCTAAATTAGAAGCAGTGTATAAATCTTTTGCCATATCAATTCTTTCTTGAGTAAGGCCATATAAGTCCACAACTTCTTGCGGTGCAGCAAAAGCAACATCAGTATTAGAAGCAACAATGGAGAATATATGATCTCCGTCTTGAATAGGCAGGTCAGAGTTTATGTATGCTCTAAATATTTCTATAGCCATTTTTATCTCCTAATTCCTTCCCGCTAAACCAGTACGCCATTTTTCTTTACTTATACCTCTTAGTGCTTCTAAACGACTAATAACCTCGTCTAAAGTTTCTTTACTAATATCAGAACCATACATTCTTTTTAGTGCTTGGATCGCTTGTTGAGCAGTCATGTCTATTAATTCTTTATATGCAGTTGCTCCAATTTGTTTAGCTACTGCCCTATTAATCTCTCCACCTGATCTAGCATCCCTGCCCTTCATGTGGGTAAATGGATCTGTAACACTTCTACTACCACCACCATTTAGAAGTTGAGCGTATCCGTGATCAATTGGTAAAAGTTGAATTTCTTCATAACCATTTTTATCTACGCCTTTATTGTCAACGACTCCTGCTAAGAAATTTTGTACATGTCTATCAGTATTGTAAATAACAGCATCAAGGACTGCTAAACCAACTACATCTGCAAGAGAGGCTCTTTTAGCAATAGTCTCGGTTGAAGATTTACCAGGGAATTCATCAAATAACACTGGCTTATTCTTAAAATCTATTCCGTCGCCAGCATTTGTGATTATAACTGTTCTAGAATCATTTGGGTGCTTTTGAACATATGCTGCACCTGCAATACCCAAAGATTGAGCTATCTTTGAAGAAATATACTCTGCATTAGCTGTTCCCTCTGTTTTTTCTCTCTTAAAGTAAACAACTTGACCACTCTGTCTATGTATAAGTCTAAAGTTGCTACCGCTATTTATACCTTGAGAAACTCTTTGAATATCAAAGCCAGTGTCATTTCCATCTATAACTAACTTTTTACGAACTCCTGAATTAAGAGCTTTTCCAAAATTTAAAATTTTAGTAGGATCTACGTTTAATAAAGCATCTGCTGGTCCAATATTAGATCTGTTTGGACTATAAACCATTTTTTCATCGTGCAGTGCTTTTACTAAAGTAGCAATTTCATTTATATTCTTTTCTGTCTCAGCCTCATCTGCGCCCTGCATACCTTCAGGATTTCTAATCTCCTGACTTGCATACTGAGCCAAAGCCTGACGAGCCTTTTGATCTAGTTTTGCTAAAGAAGCACCGCCTTCTAGAGCAAAGAATTCTTTTAGTTGCTCTTTGTGAGGATCTAGATAAGAGTTCTGTTGATAAATTTCATCTGAGGCAAAGGCAGAGCGTAGTTTGTTAGAGGCGTTGAATTCATTATCTTTATTATTAACTCTTTTTTCTGCTTCAGCAACAGGATCAATAAACTCCATGTTTGCTTTAGCAAAAGGCTTCTGGTTTGCTGCTTGTTTTTGTTTAATAAGTTCATTAAGTTGATCTATCTTATCGCCCAAAGCCTCATACCTAGCATCGCCTGAATTTTTTAAGTATGTAGATACTCGAAGTAAATCAGAGGGATCAATTCCTTCAATAACTTGACCTTGATCTATCTCTCTAGCAAAACTATCTAGATAATAAGCAGCCTCACTTGCTTTTCGATTAGCGCCTCTTTCATTCCACTTAGGAAGTTTGATAGAGATTACTTTTATAGCCTCTTTAATTTTTTCTTCATCGAGACCGTTTACATCTGCTGGAATTAAGTCATCTGGTATTGGCTCATTTAATATTTTTTCAAATTCAGCACGTCTTGCTTTATCTTTTTCATTCTTGTATTTTTCTATTTCCTTCTTAAAGTTTTCTACATAGTCAGCAAGAACTAATGCATTAGGGTTATTTTCTAAATCTCTCACTCTGCGTAGTTTACGAATTGCTGAATCTAAAGGAGATGTGGAAAGATCTTCTATTTTTTCTCCAGCATTTAGTCTATTAACTAGTTCATCTAGTTTTTTACCAGCATTACGGACTTCATCGTTTGCTGCATAATCTCTTGCTTTAGGGAAATACTTAACTCTAACTCTCTTAAGTTCTTTTTGAACAAGTTCTTCATTCATATCAGCAGCGTCAGGAATTTTTTCTGCTATTGGCTCTGCTTTAGGAACCTCTACCTTAGGAGCATCTGGTGCAACATCTCTAGCCTCAGGTGCAACGCGAGCAGGACCTGCGCCGTCTGCTTGCTTAACAATCATTCTTGACTTCCACAAACGTGGACCGTCTTCACCAGGGACTTGTACCCAAACATAGTCTTTGTAAACTTTTCCGTTACGACCAATTCCACCAACCTTTTTGGCTTCATCAATTTGGTCTCCAGCGCGAACAACAACTACACCCTCGCCGTACATCTCATTCTTTTTTGCGTTTCCATGACGAACTCTGTCACCAGGTTTTAAAACAATTCCATTTTTATCTTTATAGAAGCCTTCTCTGTATGCAAATCCTCCTACATCGCGACCAGCAACTACTTCAACTCTTTGTTCTAGTGGCTGTCTTAGGGCGCGACCACGCTTTGGTCCGTCTCCTTTATTTTCTTCTGACGGAACTCTAAAATCTTCAGGTACTTCTCCAGTACCAAGACGACGCATGTTGCGAATAGGAGAGCGACGATCAAAGAAACGGAAATACTCTTTTTGATTTCTTGGATCTTTAATTAAGAATCTGACTCGACCAAAAGGTGCTGGTTGAATATCAAGAATTTCTTCATAAACTTTATTAAAGTTATTCCACAAGAAGTCACCAATTTTTACATCTCTTGCTTTAGTAGGAGCAAGACGTCCAGCATTTGCTTCAACAAAAGCATTTACTTTAATTACTTCAGGGTTTTCTTCTACATAAGTTTTATCTTTTGGCTCTTGATTGTCGTCAAGTTTTGCCTGCTCAACAGGGACATTATTAATTTCTTGTGGTTGTTGATTATCTTGATTATCACCAATACCTACTAAATCAGCATCAATAATTTCTTTTAAGCGATCAGCATATTTATCATATGCTGCTTGATCTTTCCATTCAAAGTTTCCATCTGAATCAATCTTTGCGAATGGACCATCTTCTGGTAAACCATTATCGTCATAGATTTCGATAGGTGCTTCTGCACGAGGACCGCCATCATCAGGCTTTAGGAACATAATTCCGTTATCTAACCAGTCCATCTCTGCAACACCTTTTTGAAGTTTATCTATTTGATCAGCAGTAGGTTTGTAGTCTCCAACAACTGCTTCTGGCTTTGCTTCTGGATTCTCTCGAGCATACTTAGCCTCTCTTGCGCGAATCTCTTCACGAGGGATACCTGTAGCATCTGCAATGTCTTGTAATGACTCTCCAGCCATACGTCGGTCAAAAATCTCTTTATCAGTGATTTCAACTGCGACTGGTGAACCTTCTTTACTATTCTCAATCTTGCTGAGAGTAAATGTTCTTCTGTCTCCGTTTGCGTCAATTGCTCTTACATTTACATTTGAATTTCTAGGGTTCTCGAATACTTCTACAGGAAGAACTAAACGCTCAGTGCCGTTATAAAGGAATGCAATTTTTTGTTTAGCAGCAATTGCATCTTTAATTTGAGTCTCTAGTGGAACATCTCCATCAACAATAAGACGTATAGCATCATCAGCAGGGATATTTACATCGGCTACATCCTCTACTTGACCAACTAATCCTTCTTCAGCAATTTTTCTTAACTCAGCGTTAGTGTCTATGCCTTTAAGTTGAAGAGCATCTCTAACTGCTTCTCCTGGCACGTTTGCAACAAAATCTTCTCCATCATCTGTAGGAAGGGCTATTACAGCAGCACCTGGAACCTCGTTACCTGGTTCTACAGATCGACGTAACTCTTTTAATAAATCATTTGTAGAAATTTCTTGCGCTAAGAAAACAGGATTATCTGAGAATCCTTCAGGAAGAATTGCATCAGGATTTTCTGCAGTTACATCTTTCCATGCTGCAAATGGCTCTGGGCTAAGAGGGTTATAGCCTTCTGGCATCTGAATCTCTTCATTTTTAGGCAAGTATGGAATGTGATCTTTTGTTTCATTAAATTGATCTAACTCTTTTTGGCTAAGACCTTCTAGAAGCGGAGGAAGTGGAATCAAATCCATCTCTTTAGCATCAAACTTTGGTTCTTGAGTAGGAGGCTCTAAATCAGGATTTTGTTCTGTAACTTTTTTAAATGACTCGGCAAGTTCTGGAGTATTGCCAGAAATAATTTCTGCTTTCTTTCTAAAATCATTTAATGCTTTTTCATTGTTATCAGCACCAAGTTTTTTATCATAAATCTTTGCTAACTCCATAGGAGCATCAATTCCTGCTTCTTCTAAAGCAAAGAAAAGTGCTTCAGCAGGAACAAACTCATCGCCTTTAGCAAAAGGAAGAGCGCCTACTCCTAAAGCATTCTCCCCGTTTTCTCCTGGAGAAACTGCTTGCTCTAATGCAACAAGTATGTCTCTTTCATCTTGCTTTTGAGCAAGTTCAATAGGGTCATCTGTAAAGTCTGGACTATCTTCATCTACGCGCCCTTGAGGATCATATGCAGAACCTTGCTTAATTTTATATGCCCCAGGTGGGTAGTTAAATTCAAAACCACCTTTAGTTTCAACTGGAGCATCTGGTTGTTTAGGAAGATCTGCCTTCTTTTTATTATTGCCAGGGAAATCTCCAGCATCATTTATAATTTTTAATTTTTGACCAAAACTCTTCCACTTTTCTTCTTGTTGCTTAGATGGAGCATCTACCATAGCTGAGTTCATGTAGTCATCTAATGCACTAGCAAATCCTTCTGGTTGAAGTTTTTCATCTAAAAAGAAACTAGCAATCTCATCAGCAGACATTGCATCAATCTTGTTTAGATCTTCTTCTTTATACCCATAAGCAGGAGCAAAGTTTTTAATCTCTTCACGAGCCTTTTGAGCATACTCTGTAGCTCTAGCATCTTTATCTTTATCTACATAAGCCCAGTTCTGATAAACCTTATCTTCTAAAAGATTGTTTACATCTTTAACTGAAATCTCGCCTTGCTCTACAACTCTTGCTACAAAGTTATCTTGCTTGTATACGTTCTCTAAATCTGCTGGCTCTGTTGCTCTGCGTAACATAAGAGCATTGTTCTTCTCTTCAATATCCCAGCCTTCAGGAACAGTGCGATCTAAAGCATCTACTCTGTCATCAGCATTCTTCTTTAACTCTGCTTTACGATTTGCAAGAGCGTTTTCTTTATCCTTTTTCTCAGCCATAAGTTTTTCATATGCATTTGGCCCTGGTCTATCTTCAGCAGGAATTAAGCCTTGTCTAAATGGAAGATTTGCTTTTGGATTTAATAGTTTATCTTCATTTCCTTCTAATTTATCTTGAACATCTGCCCAAGTCTTTACTACACCAATTTGCTCAGCGGACTTAGCGTTTAGTATTTGATAATCTTTTGTACCGTCATCTTGTTTAGACACAAAAACTACAAATTCTTTGTTAGAATCTACATATCTCTCTACTTTATCGCCAAACTCTTTATATTTTTCATCTTTTTCCCAGCCGTTAGGGGCATCAAGAAATACTAAATCTTTTTCATTTATAACTTCATCAGTTACGCTTGGAATTATAGGTTCAGGAGAGTAGCCATCTGGAGTAGGTAGAACTGCTTTTATATATTCACCTTTAGCAGGATTTATTTCAGCGATTTTTCCATCTGGAAACTCTACTTCTACATCTTTACTATTTTTAGCGTTGGCAACTACTCTTCCACTAAGACTAAATACATTTCCGTCAAGGCGTCGAATGAGAGCACGAATGCCTCCACCTTCATAAGCAAATCTTCCTTTACGATCACGACGTTGACGTCTAGCACGAGCACTACGTGACTCAAAAGAGTTTCCATCAGATGCTGCAATTAAAGCCTCGCCTGGAATCATTCCTTGAGGAAGTGAAAGTAGTATTGAAGTGTAGTAAAGATGCTCCACAGACCCTGGTATAGATTCAAATGCTGAAGCAAGAACTGCTTTTGCTCTTTCATCTGTAATCCTTGGATCAGCAGCAAACCAACGAGAGCGTGCAATTCTTAATGCACTAGCAGTCATTGAATGCTCGCGAGTTGAGCGTGGGTGAGAGATTGGTAATAAATCTGTATTAGTTGCGTAGAAAAAATCACTTTTATTATGTTTAGCAAGTGATATGTACTTATTAAGTTCTTTCATTGCTAAGTGCTCGCGGAGAGATAGTGGCAATCCTTTGCTCTCTTCTAGAGAGCGCATAACTACAGAAAAAGCAGCTTTTTTAGTAATCTTTCTTGCAGTAGATGTTGAAAAGTTAGCATTATCTACAACTGACAAAACTTTATCTCTTAAATCTACTGCTTGCTTAATAGCAACAGCACGACGACCTTCAGGAGTGATGGCATAACTAATTCTTCTTATTCTACTCATGATTGATCCTCCTCTTCTAGTACTGGAAGCAAATCTGCATCTAAACTACCTTTTCCTAGTGAAGCAAGAAGTGATGCTCTTAAGAATGGATCTTCTCCATTTTTAACTGCTCTTAACCAACTTGCTCTAATTGCAGGCTCTGCTTCATATCCATAACCTAGATACTCAGTCATAGCAAAAATTGCATCTTCTACAGTTTCATAATCTTCTTTGTTCTTTAGTAGAACATTTAACTCTTGATCTATTACGTACTCATCTAATTCATCTTTTACTTCAGTTAGATTTTTACTGCCTTCTACATTAACAACTCCGTCAGGTATTACGGCAAATCTACATTTTCCTGTTGGCTCAACTGGGAGAGCAATGATTTTACAATTCGAACCCCCAGCATATAGAACGCAATTGGCGCAAGTAACACCAATAGAAGCAACTTCATTTTCCGCTGGCGGCGTGTAGCCTGCCCAAATACCTTCTTCGTCTTCATTAAATTTTCCATACTTCTGCGAGATCTCAATCAATGCATTTGCTAAATCTTGTTCTTCAGGAACTAAACCTGCTGCAGTAATAGAGTTTGATTTTTTAGTGCTACGAGGATGAGAAGATGGTAGCAAATCATTGTCTGACTTATAAGCAGCATTTGTTGGTCTGCCAGACTTAAGTAGTTTTAGAAAAGCATTTACTCTTCCCATTGCCCACTGATTACGGTTCATACCAGGACGATGAGAAACAGAAAATGCTCCAGCGCCACGACGATAAACTGCTTTTAACATACCTAAAGTTGCTCTTCTTCCTTTAGGACTTTTCTCGTTATGATTAGAGACTTTCTCTTTAAGAGAGTTCTCTACTGCTTTAGAAAAAACAACTTTACGAGAACCTGATGCAGATCCTTTTTTATTTTTACTAGAACCCTTAACTTGATCTTTCTTAGGAGCAGGAGTCTGAGAAATTGTTCTTTTATTTTTTGCTGCAAACTCTGAATCATCTGAAGCATCGATAGGAACGCAGTTGGGTACCATATTTCCATTCTTACCTTTTTTCATTCCAACCTGCTTATAACCATCCCAACATGGACCTTTACCAGCAGCAGAAATACCTGAAAAAGGGATGTAGTCCCTATTTTCATCTTTTACCCAATCTAATGGATTAATCTGCTTTGACATTTATTACATTCCTTGATTAGTGGTTGCTTTTAATTGCCAATCCCATTTGGCATGCATATCAATACGCTCTGCAATAAAGTTTGCAATACCTTGCTCATTTGCTTGGTTTGCTATATCAAATGCTTTTCTTAAATCGTTAAGCATTACAGCATTATAGATAAGAATGTCTCTAGCAAGATCTAAACACATATAACCTACATCTGTGTCTTCAATGTTTGACATACGAGCAAACTCAACTAATCGATATGGAGATATGGCTCCAAGTTTTCTTATGTTTTCAGCAAAAGGATCTATAGATCCATCAATGTCTTCATATATTTCACCAAAGAACTCATGAAACTCTGGGAAGTCAGATCCCATAACATTCCAGTGCGCTCCTTGCACTTTATGAGAAAGTACTACAGCATCACTAAGACCAACTGCTAGAGCATTAACTAGTTCTGGTTTTTCTACGTTCATTGTGTAACTCCTTGTTGCTCAGTGGGGGGTTGTGTTGCTTGTTGTAAAACTTGTTCTACCTCTGGTGGCAGAGGAGCAACAGAATTTTCTTGCTGTGTATCTCTAACTGCATTCATCATTTCTGGAGCAACAGTGTTCAACATTGCTTCTGTTAACTCTGGACCAATTGAGCCCTTCTCGGAAAGCATACGGATAGCAAGTTCATTCGGTGTTGGCGCATCCATAGATGAGAATCCATGAGCACGTCTCCATGAGTCGTAAGAAATAGCACCACGATCAAATCCTGAGTCAGCATCGGCTGCTTTATCATTTCTAGTAGCAACTGCTGAAGGGTCATACCAAACAACAATTCGATCTACCTCTGATTCAGTAAATCCTTGTGCCTTAAGGTATGGACGTAAGTAAACAACTGTTAAAGCATCAGCAATTAATAGCATTAATGGTTCGATATGTGCCTTATATAGTGACTCATCGATTTGAAGTGCATTTGAATACTTAACGTTTGCTAGACCAGTAACAACATCCTTAGGAACATCTAGTCCTTGAAGGATTCGCTCTAACACTCTGTCGGCGCGAGAAGCAAGTGCTGGATCAAATGAACGCTCAAACTTAAATTGTTTAATCTTGTCGCCAAGTTCGGCAGGACCGCGAATAATAAGTGGAACTACTGCGCTAGCAGACTCCTCATCACGAATAGGAGTTGTCATAGCGTCAATTAATTGTTCTTCAAACTCATCCTCTGCTTCTTCTGCAGTAAATCCTGGGTTTGCTTCGCTATCTGTGTCATATGGATAATCTGGGTCGCCACCTGCTGCAACTGACAAGCCGTCTGGTAAATAAAGTGCACCAGCGTTTAGACGTGAACGTGCTGTAGCACGGAATGTTCTATTAAGAAGTAAAAGTTCTGCGCAAAGATCTAGTAAGCCACGAAGAGATGAATCTGCTTCATCTGAGTAACGAGGATGTGAACGCCAAATGCGTCCTACAAATGCACTCTTAGAAAGTTTATTATTGGCTGTCATATTTCCACCAATACTTTGTTCTCTACGACCAACAACATTAAATCCACCACGAGTGTCAGTCATAATCTCATCTACGGATTTAATATCCCAAGACTCTGGAATTCCTGAACCAGCACGTTCTGGCATTTGAACTAAGTAACATTCACCAGCAACTGAAATGTTTAATGCAGCATCGCGAAGAAGTCCTGCTTGTCCACCGTACGCGGAATCTAAACGAGCAAGTGCTCGCTCGGCTGCCGCTGCTAAACGTGGATCAATAACACTAGATAGCGCAACTGGTGCTGGTGCTTCTGCAGCGTTGTCAACAGCAGCAGCGTAAATACGAATACGAGAAACAACGGAGGCAACTAAGTTAAATGCGTATTTGATTTCTCCGATGGCATCATAATATTCCCACGCTTCGGATTGCCATGCGCTAGATCCAGCAGAGCGACGTTGTTTGAATTGTTCAAACTCGCCTTTATCATTAATTTTAATTTGTACTGCAGCAGCAGTTAAAGTTCTAGGTGTTGAGTAGGAAACTGATTGAGCATTAGAGGAAATAAATATTCCAGCAGCGCCTGTAAGTTTTGGTTTAATGTTTCTAACTATCTGAGTTGAACGAGTAGTAGACTTTTTTCTTTTTCTAATTTTCTTTGGAGCAATTTCAGACGCAACAATAGGGGTAGGCTCTATCGGCTCTTGGTGTTTAAAAACACTCACCCTTGAAACTCCTCGTCTCTGTGGCGGAGTAGAAGAACTATCACTTTTCTTCATACGCAGCCAACAAACCAGCAATAGCAGAGATTGCTAGAACAACCTCTACTGGATGTACTACATTAGGGATAATGATACGTGATATTTCAAGTAGTGATGCGACCCAAATTGCAGTACACCACATACAGGTAAATAGATAACCAAACTTAGATCTCTCTGGAGGAAACTTTTTCCAAATTGCATTTCTTAATTTAGAGAATATCTCGTCTTTAACAATAAGCCTTGCTATTCTATAGGTCGCAAGACCAGCCACTGATAACTCAAATAAGTTATCCATTTACTCTTCCCCTCCAACAGTAATTATTGACCCGTATGGGTTCCAAGACCTAAGCCTAGAGCCACATCCGCAGTTATCGTCTTTAGTAAATGCAATAAGTTTTCCAGACTCGGTGGTAACCCTATGGACTCTATCTATTTTGCTATGAGAAACATAAGTTTCATTGAAGACTACATTGGCTCCTGTAGGGGTATCTACAGCAATTAAGAGTTTATTATTCAGCAAGATTGCTCTACATCTATCTACATGCCTAGTGCCTGCAGGAGATGCGCCCTTAGGTAGAAGTTCATTTATATCCTCTAAAGATCCTGGTAAGGCTAAGGCGACCATCGCTGGAAATACATCAGCTACCACGTTCACACAACCTCCTTATACTCGGAAGGTATGTGAAAATCTTCCCAGCCGAAATATGATTTAGCGATTGTTAGAGGTACTAGAAGAGGTTTTTCTCTGGAAGCACCTTTAGGAGTTAACCATACATCTATGTCCTCTACTTTAACTACAACGGGGCATAGAGCCCAGACTTTATTTTTCTTAAGAAGATTTAATGGAAAAGCAATTGGATTAGGAGATTCCTTGGAAGTAATTGTTTCTAGACGTCTAGCGTTTGGTCTAGCACCTTGCTTCTCTGGGTTTAGCCATATGGCAACAACTAGGTCTTTATCTAAGTATGTTCCAGAAGAGTTCTTATATGTTTTAGCCATTGCTTATTCTTCTAGCCATGGCTCGATATGTAACGCCAGCGGATTCAGCGATAGCGGCGGTTGAAACTCCTTGATTATGCAGACTCCTTGCAAGTTCAGTTAAAGCAACATTTGCTAAGGCTGGTTCACTATTTGCTGCGCTCTTTGATCTATAGCGTCTAGAAAGGCTAGAAAGGTGTTTTAAACGTGCTCTAATCTCAGGAGGTACACCAAGAGATATAGAACGAAGTCTAGGCGTATCAGCAATAGGGGAAAGAACCGTTAAAGACTTGGATGGAGTTTCTGGGATAGGTTTTATTTGTTCCTGCTGAGTAGCATTTTTAACCCAGAAATGAACAGTTGATTTTGGTCTAGGCGGAGTAAAAGACTCAGCGATAATCCCAAGTGACCAGCCTGCTTCCCAGAGGGAGCGAAGGCGAGCAGTAAAGGCATCTTGGGAAAGAGAGAGTAAAAACTTAATCTCTTCTTTAGGTAGTTTTGGTTTGTTTTTCACTCCTTTATTTTACATTGTTTTTAAATGTCGTACAGGAAGAGGGCATTGCTTATTGGACGAAAAGACAAAAATATGAAGGTTTCCATTATTTGCTTTTGGCCTGTGAGAAGGCTCTGCATGCATTTCGACATTTTCTAAATCGTTTCCGGAAAGTTTTTTAATGACACTAGGCTTTTTTACTTTTTTAGGTTTTAAGGCAAGAAATACTTTTATTTTTTATATCTATGTTTAGTATTGTTCTATAGGTATAGGCTTGTAGTCAAGGTTGAGTCAAGGTGGATCAAGTTTGGTTAGCCTAGATATATCAGGGCTTAGATGTTTCACAACTAAAAAAATTGTTCTAATGTTGAATGCACCAAAGCCAATGTTTATGGTTTGACTGCTCTTGCCTTTAAGTCTAACTATCAACCTTTACTCTAGATATTCTTAGAATATTTGCCTGATTAAGACACGCCTATATTAGATACTTGACAACTAAAAATATGTGTAATATCTTTATGCTTATAAGCACAAGGGGTGCTTAGGAATACGAAAGGGAAACAAATGACACAACATGGAGTGAGTATCACAACAGAAGGACACCACTACAACTTTGTAGTAGATACCACCGCACAGGTTAGAGAATTACTACTTGACACCACCGCACCCATCTCTGAGGTTATTGTTATGGAGGAAGGCTACGGCAAGGAAGCCCGTATGCTAAACGCTGAGGAAATCTTGGCTATTGTTCTCAATCACCCAAAAACAGCCTTATCTCTAGCCTAAAAAGGCTTGATAAAAGCCCCCCGCATAGGGGGGCTTTTTTAATTCTAGTAGGCTATTGCTACCTTTGTATTAGCAAACAACTTCTTTAATGTGGCTTGGTTAATACCTTCACTACCGCAGAACTCTAATAATGCCTTATGGGTATTTTCCTTATACCAACCTCGTTTATCTATATCGGCATCGGCATATCCTTTTGATATCAATTGCTCTTGAACTAAAGCAACTGACCTAGAGTTTCTTTCTTTGTTGCTAAGAATTAACTTAGACAAGACAACAACTTCTCCATCTTGATAACTGGCTGCTGTTGTAAATTTTTTACTTTTTGCTTCTTCAGCCGCAGGTGTTTCAACTTCAGCCGCAGGCTCTGGAGTAGCAACAACTTCAACAACTGGCTCTGGCTCTGGAACTACAACTGGCTCTGGCTCTGGCTCTGGCTCTGGTGGAGTATAAACAACTTCAACAACCGCAGGGGCTTCAGCCTCGGCAGGTGCTTCCCAACTGAGTGGGGCTTCTTGATTTAATTCATCGCTCACTAGATTGCTCCTTCTGGGAACTTGGTAATCCATAAGTTATACATGGCTTGGTCGGTATCACCATTATAAGGGAACTTACCTACCCCCCATGATGACCAATCGCTTCCTTCGTTGCTCATGTAGTAAGCAATCTGGGCATTAACAACTGGGTCGAATAAGTCTTTATTAGAGTCAAGACCAAACTTATCACGCCGTGCTACGCCTAATCCACCAATCATGTTGATTTGGAATATGCCGTATGAGTTATCTCCTGTTTTAACATTGCCATTAAAGGCTAGGGGGCGTCCATTTGATTCTTTCTTCACAACTGCCCACGCTACTTTGAGTGCCTTACCTTCGAACCCAACTGCGCTTAACATCTTGACTAACTCTTCGTCAGAGAAAGAACCCTTCTGTTGAGAGAACTTCTTTAACTCTAGAGTCTTAATTTTTACTTTATGCTCTTCTATTTCTTTGTCAATCTGGATTTTTACTGCATCTTTTGTTTGTATTGCTTGCTGTGCAACAGATGACTGAATATAAGTAGAGAAGATCGAAACAAACATCACCGCAATTAGTATGCTTGCTATTTGTTCGACAACTCTATTACTGGGTTTGTGCATTGATTTTCCTTTGTTAGGGGACAGAGACAAGGTTGCTTAACTAGCCAACCCGTGCCACCCGCTTTGGGGAGACAGGTATTACAACTACCTTTCTAATGCGTCCGTAAGTCGTTCGGTCTTTATAGGTATTAGATTACCATAAATAGTGCAGGAAAGTCAGGTTTTGGGTCAGCAACTCTCGCAAATGAGCCCATTTCGGTAGTCAATCTCCGCTACAGCCATAGATTTGCCACATTTCCAGCAAGAAATGTAAATGATTTGCTTTTTGATCGTTTTCATCTAAATATCCCCCTTTAGGTCAAATAGTATCACCTTCCTGACAAATAGTCAAAGACACGCCGATACAGCAAAAAACCCCCTAGTAGCAACCATTTCTAGGGGGCTCTTGTTAAACCTATCTTTTTGGCTTACTTCTCTCGACTAGCCAAAGTAGCAGAAGCAATTGATAAAAGACCAAATGCCACTACATAAGTCATATCACCCTGCCATGCTGACAGTAGGGTCGCAAGTCCTAAGACTATTGTTCCTACGGCAGTCCATACTATGTTTAAGTTATTCATTTCTTGCCCTTCGTTTTGTTAGGTTTAGTCCGACCTCTCAAACGAGAAGAAGGATCTCTTAATTGCACTCCACCATTACGGATAGCCTTCCTAGCAGTTCTATAACAAACTCCTAGTTCAGCCGCAACACTATCGATAGCCAGACCAGATGTATACAGTTCTGCAGCCTGACTTTCTAGTTTTTTACTTTTTGCCATTAAAACCAGATCCCTGTTTTCTCTTAACTGCTCTGTAAATCAGGACTCCAAACAACACTACAAGTGCCGCGGGAGTATAAACAGAGATATCAAAGAAGTTGCTAGATAAATCAATCCACTCGAACTGACATCTGAAGGTGTTGCACTCTGGAAATTGTTCCATTTTTACTTTTTACCCTTCTGTAGTTTCTCGGTTAGTTCTTGGTTCTCTCTAAATAAAGCACCATACTTTACGATAGAGAGCACCATTACAAAGCATGAACAAGCAAGCGCAATAATAATAGCGACCATTGTTCCCGTGTCAAGTATCATATTATTTCTCACTTCCTACTAGTTGTGGGGCTATATCTATTTCCTCTAGGTGAAAGATATACCCTTCTCTGTCTTTTTTCCTCGTGGCGCAGTAGATAAAAGTCCTACTTTCTTTGTTTTCCTCTAAGCAATAGAACGGTGCATGCTCTCCTGTTCTATCTTCATAAATCTTAAAATAGAACTTATTACTTTCTTTCCCTTTCCCTTTCCAAGACTCAAGAACTGTCCAGTTAGGAACTTCGTTCCATTTCTCAGTTAGTTTTTCAAGGTGATTATGCGTATCAGACATTAGTTTGCCTTCATTTCTGACTGCAATTTTTCTATTTCTTGTTTTAACAGTTCTATCTTTTCTTGAGTAGTCGGCTTTGGAGTGCCACCTAACTCAATCATTTTTGCTCGGTATATTTCATCATATTCAGCACGGTGGCGCTTGATTAGTTCTACCCTTGCAAAACTTTGTGCCGCTACACCCGGTTGAAATTTCTTTGGCTCTATATTCACGGATAGAGCAAATCTAGGCAGAATTGGTTCATCTGCTCTGTCGGCACTTTACACATATCAGGTGTAGTTGCGTTGTTAGCCCAAACAATAAGACCAACTACCACAAGTGCTACTACCACTCTGCGTCTAATATACTTTGCCTTCGTTTTCATTTAGGTCCCCTTAGTCCTATTGACAATTTGCCAATAAGATAATTATACAGACTTTCCTGACAAAATCAACCTTCCTGACTTTCGGCGTGTCGCCTATTAGTTTCTCCAAGCCTCAACGCTTGCCTCTTTAAGCCACTTCTCAAAGCGACCATTAAATAGGGCGTGCTTGCTTCTCTTGGTTCTAATCAAGTTAATGGCTTCATCTGCCGTATAACCTTCACGAATAAGAACTAGAGCCATGATTAAACCTGAGCGGTTCATACCTGCTTGGCAACGAATTAAGACACGCTGACCACGCTTCCAATCCTCATGTGCCATGCGAACAATTCCTTGTAGGTCATTTGGGTCAAAGTCTGCCATGTCGCTGTCATAAAATCCGAAACGGATTTCTTTGACAAACCAATCAACAGGATTAGCCCAAGCGTATGCCGTAATTACCAAATCAAAATCCTTCTTAGTAATTGCTGGAGTTGCTAGTTGGTCGTGTATGTCATCATCATCAGTTCCACCCTGCCATAAGCCGGGAAGAACCTCTGACCATAACTCTTTTGGATAGTCAATCGTATAAGAGCGTGGTGCTATTTTTGTTTCTAATAGTTCTATTGCTTCATCTTGTAAAGAAAACATTTAGTTCCCCCCTTTCTTTTTGTATTTTAGTAAATAATTAGACTTTTGTCAAATTACTTTTTTTATCTAATTGTTTTTGTATTGCCTTGTTTATTATATTGTTTAAGAAATCAGCAGTTGCTTGATACTCCTTAGCACTACGGCGTCTTTTGTGCCTCATGTGTTTAATACGACCATAAGTTCCTACTATCGCACTATCAGGTAAGCCTCTCATTGAGTCCCCCTTTCTCCTACCTTGTTTCGTAAGATTAGCACCTTCCTGACTTTTTGTCAAGAAGGCAACAATTTCCATAGTTGACCTTCAGAAAAAGCGCTGACTTCCTACGCTCACTTTGAGCCCGCTTTGAAATCTACAAACAACTTACGCAGCGGCAAATAGCCAGGCTGCTGTATTTTTTTACTTTTTGCTATGACCATGCTGTTGTCAGTCCAGATTTACAAACAACTTTTGGATCTGCATACCGCCTAGACGAAAAAAATGTAAAGGTTTTTACAATAAAAAAACTCCCTGCCGTAAGGCAAGGAGTTAGTTTGATTTTATGTTAGGCAGATTCGCAGTCGTGTCCGTAGGCGTATTCCTCACGAGTCATTGTTTGTGAGCACTCTACGCACTTTATTGTTAGTAGATTTATCATTAGTTCCCCTCGTATTCTTCATGTTCACCCTGTCCTATTAGGATTTCGAAGCCAGCGTTTGGATCTATGTGGTTAGTAGTAACCGCTTGAATAAATCTAAGCCCGCAAGAATTTGAATACCAGTTTTGCAAGGTTGTTAGCATTTCTTCAGGTGTGCAATATGTGCTTCTAATTAGTGGGTCATACTCGTAGCCACGCATTGTTTCTACCTGCTCATCGTCCATTAGCAAGTAAATCTTGTGGCAACTATCCCAAGCGATAGCCTTAGCATCGCCAACTCTTTCTTTTACTAGGTCGAAGTTCGCCATTTTATTTCCCCCTCTTTCAATACAGATACTATCATGTTAATAAGTTGTTGGCAAGTATGTTGCTCTGGTGTTTCTTCCTAGCAAAAAGTAAAAAAATATATCTTCAGGTGTCAGTTGAGTCAGATCGAAACAACTTTTTAAGATCCGAAGTGCTGTACCGCAATATTGATCGGCAGCCCTGTGCTTGGATCTAACTTGGCAGCGATAGTTATTGCTTGTCTAATAACATTCTTGGCTGTGCCTAAGGTTTTCTTTTTGCTGTCTAGGCTTGCCAGCATTGCTCCCATTGCGTATCCACCACCAGAACCTATGGCATATACGCCTGTTTCATCATGTGCCCAAGAATAGTCATCACCAATTTCGTAGATAGTTCCATTAACCGCAACCATTACTTGAGAGTCATGCTCTCCATCTTTGCTGTAAGAGTTTTCCTCGAAGCAGTGTTTCATATCTTGGATAAAGACTGAGGAGATAAACTTGTCTAACTTTGCCCCGTAAAGGTTTGGATTTATGGCAGGTGGCTTAAAAACATGTGTAAGTATGTTAATGGCACGCATATCTCCAGCCGCGCCAATTAAGTATGGACCGTTTCTATTTACTTTTCCATTGTCTTTAGGCAGCGTATAGATCTTGCTATTGTCTTCAGTCAGTCTTGCGTCATACCCTATGGCAGCCCAGTTCTCTCCCTGTATCGCTGCAATAGTTGTCATAGTCTTTTCCCCAATTGTTTTTTACTTTTTGCTTAGTCTAAAAACCCGTCCCACAAGTCTTCTCTAAGTTTTTCATACTTATCTCCGTGATATCCATTGTTTCTTGCAGAAATATCTTCATCTCTAAGTAGAGAGTCTAGCGAAAGAACAGCAGTAAAGTCCCTCTCGTCAAACATGATAACAATTTTTGTATCTCCATCAGCGGGATCATCAACAAGGGCGGCAATAAAGGGAACGGCAGAACCATTTGAGTGGTAATACTTATCTACAATCTCCATGGTTAAAAAATACCCTACTCTCGAAAGGGTGATTTTGTTGGATTAAACACCAAACCCCCCAGATCGGTGGGGGGTCGGCGGAGCAAGAAGGGGTGTTTTCTGCTCTCAACTCGGGACGGAAAAGGGGATTAACCGCTACCCAAGGTGAGAATTAGTTTAGCCTGATTTTTTACTTTTTATTTGCTCAGGTGCTCTTAAATCTTATCAACTATGGATATAGGGACTACGGCATTGGCAGAGTAAATCTCCCCCTTCGAGTTTGTTCTAGCGAACCTACCTTTAGGTTTATCAAAAGTAATAGTGATTTTACTTCTCCTAATAGCAACCACAGTTCCCTCATCTCCTATCAAAGACTTAGTTCCGCAACTACTATTTAGAACAATCCTATCTCCAACTACAAAATCCTTTATATCCGCATCTGCCCTCACGATACTTAATCGCTCCTCTATAAGTTTTTTAAGGGGAACTAGTTGTTTGTCTAGTTCTCCTCTAGAAACGGCATTACAGGTTTCATCAAACAAGTCTATGGAAGTCTTAATCATCTTTTATTTTCATCTCCTCTTCTAACATCACTTTTAAGATTTCTAATTTTATTATGTGATACCTGCTTCTCTTCTTGTCAAAGTTGTCCGCAATCAAAAATTCTGTGTGATACTTAATCATTTCAAGTATCCTTTCTTTCTTAGAAAGTTTTCCAAATCTGTCGTATTCGTCTTTAGCAGGTCTTGTTAATTGTGCCTTTGTTTGCGACCTTATTGATATGCTTTGTTTTGTTTCGCTCATACTTCTACCCCTTCTTCATCTACAACCCCAATACTATTAGCAACTGACGCTACATCAAAGCCGTAGTATTCGTTCATGAATACAGACGCAACACGAACCGCAAAGTCATTATCTACTTCGCCCTCATTTCTTAGTTTCTCATCTAAGACTACAGTAGTCATTAGCGTAAAAAAATCACCAACAAACATTACTGTTCGGCTTGGAAGTATGTTATCCATCTATTCCCTTTTCATAGTCAATCAAAGCCTTGAGTTGTTTCTCAGTTATCACACTAGTTAATCTACCAACTAGATACTCAACAGCGTTCTTTCCGTAGTTATCTCTTACCAACTTAGCAAGAGTATCTACTGTGTATTCCAACTCTACTTCTTTAATCATAGTTATTACACCCTTTCCTTAACTGTCTGATAAATCATGTCGTAAGAATTTGTTAGACATGGAATTACAGACTCATACTCGTTAGCAACTTCAGCAAATACTTTATCCGAAACCTCAAAGTGTTCGCCAATATAATACTGATAGATAACAGGCGAGTCTAAATTCTCTACCTTCATCAAGTTGTCAATCAACTCTCTAACTGTAATGTGCCCAGCCATGATTACTCCTGCTCTCTTAAATGTTCAGCAATTGTTTCGGGGTCAGCCCCAGCGGTGATAAGCACCTTGCGCCAAAGGTTAGCAACTCCAATTTTGGTATCCATTAGAAAGAATAATTTATCCATAGAAGTATCCTTTTTATTTTTCCAGCCATCTATATCAGAGCCAAGCATTTCTAATAGCAATGCCAAACCCATATTTACGAAGCCCGCTTCCTCTTCGTTTAACTTTAGTTCTAATACCTCAGAGTTCATTTGTTTCCCCTTTCCCTGATATCCGTATTATTACATACTTTAGTCAATAAGTCAAACTACCTAATAACTATATATTCCATTGACCCATCATTTTTCTAGATAATTCAATTCCGTCGTTGTCTAATTCCCAACAGCCCCAACTAATTGGCTCTGCTTGAGAATCAAATGTTAAATACAACTCATAATTTAAGTTATCGCCCAACCATAAACAAGCCTTATCCATCCATTCAGAGGCTTCATCTTCGTATCTTGCGGGAAGAGTTTCATCAAATTGTCTAGCGGTTAAATCAATTATCACTCCGCTTAATCCATAACTGTATAAAAATCTTTCATTACCCTCTTGACCTATATCGGTGTAGATAGCCCAATGCTCTCTTTTTCCATAATTTGCACCAGTAATTCTAATTAAACCTTGATTATGTTTTTTTGCATAAAGTTTTGATTGCCACAAGCATTGACCAAACGCTTTAACCGGGTCGGCTATGCCTCTCGACATCAATCTTGGTGTTTTATTTATTTTCATAAAGCAGATACTAACAGACATGTCCTACTTTGGCAAGTTGTTCTTAGTCGTGTCGCACTGGGCATCTTGGTAAATTTTTACTTTTTGCTATTACCGCATAAAGAAAAACCCCGCACTCAAGCGGGGCTTCTCCTTTTATTTTAGATTTCTTTTTCTGCGTGTTTCTTTGTGTCGGCAATTACTTTACTGTGGATAGCACTTCTCATCTCGGAGAAAGCACTTGCTTCCCAAGCGGTTTCATAAACACGAACTAAAAGTTTTGTTAGTGGGTGTTTATCATCTATCTCTAACGCTTTATTTAGGTTATCTAAAGCAAGTTCGCTTTCCTCGTTCTCATATAAAAACGCTGAATAAATTGCGTATAGGTCAAGAAGTTCTGAACTATCCACTTCACTTATCATTTTTTTACATAGAGAAATCATAAAAGGTAGTCCAAAGTCTTTCGGCATACCCATAAAGTAATCACGAAGTAGTAAATTTTTACTTAATGCTTTACTAGATATTTCTAACGCTTCTTTGTCTAACTCATTTGTTTCCATAAAGTTAGTGGCAAGAAAGTTAAAAGATTTTACTGCTTCACCTATTGTTATTGTCTTTGTAGTCATTTTTCCCCTTGTTGTTGGGAAACCCCCGCAATTAAGCGGGGGCTTCTTTTTAATTATTACCGAGTTGTTTTTAGAATTGTGTTGGTGCTTTGTGAAGTGAAAGCCTCAACAAGTGGTAGAAGTTCAGGATTTTCCTGTAAAAACTTTTCTTTATCAAAGTTCGTGCGAGTTTGTGTTCCTACTTTGATAACGGAAACTCCGTCAATAGTGCCTTCCTCTGCGACACCTATCCATTTATCGCCTACCTTCTTGTATCCAAGAAGTGAGTAGATTTCGGATTGTAGTTCTTTGTATTGGGCTTCTAAGGTTGCCTTGTCTGCCTTGTTTGCCTCGAACTTCGCTAGAAGTTCTTTAGCATTAGTTTCGTCAAGAGCGATTACTTTTGTATCGTTCTTGATAGTTGTAGTTGTAGAGCGAATTGCTACTACTGTATCTACAACACCTTTGACTTTATTAGTCATTGTGTCTTTTTTCCTTTCGTTTTTGTAAGAGAGAGTTTCTCACTTACATAACGCACAATACGCCCTTGTTCTAGGAAAGTCAAGTCTAAAAGTCAGGAAAGTCTAAAATATTTTTATGGACCTGGCAGCGGCAGCCAAGTGATTTTTTTACTTTTTGCTATGTTAGAGCCGCCAGGGCCGCAGACTTCCAAACAACTTTTACAAAAAAAAAGAAGATCCAGCGTTAGCCAGATCTTCTTTTGTGGGAAGTTTATTATCTATACATGCTACTCATTAGATAGGCGGTAGGTATAACTTTTTTGTCATAGCCCAGCCAGTAAGCGACTTGCTCGTCAGTAAGACCTAAAGTCTCACCCTCAGCATCAACGCTTCCAGTAATAATTACATTACCTAGAATTGGATTACTCGCATTGAAAGCATCTGAGTAGATAGCCGAAGCAATCATGTTTAACTCCAGACCTTCAGCGATGCCATTTTCATTGCACCATAAGTCCGCATCTTTTAAACTAACACACTCAATCATGCCACCTACGGCATCACTAAGTAGTTGATAAGACTTTTGAAACTCAAACTCAACGACGGACTTGTGTCCTTCTGTTGAAATGATTACTGCTTTTTGCTTTTCCATTTTTCCCCTTTTCTTACTGTTGATCTAATAATATCAGTTTAAAATAAAAAGTCAAGCAGCAACAACCACCTGATTTTTACTTTTTGCTTTTACGCTGAAACCAATACTCGTGGGTAGTGTGGTTTTTCTACTCCTTTGTCCCAGAAGCAAACCGCACCGCCCATACTGTCTATCCACAAATCAAAATCAGTTGTAATCTCCCAACCGCAACTTTGGCAAGTTATCATTACTCGTTCTCCAATCCGGCTGTCATACTCTCCCAGCACTTTGGGTGAGTTCCCGAAATAATTTGTTCTCTTAAAGATTTGTCTAGTTCAGGAAAAGCCTCTTGTATTGCCGCACCTCTTTTGTATTTCATATATCCTTCAGAAAAAACTTCTACAAACCCACCAGCACTACACATTAAACATGTTGGTGTCCGCATTAAAACTGTTGTATTACTTGTCATCATTACCCCTTATCTTAAAAGTGAAAGTCTACTGGAACAAGATATTGCTTTTCAGGATTTTTGTCAAGCCTATCCTTAAAGTATTGCAAGTTAGCCGTATGCTCTTGTAAGTCATATACGCCAGTATCAGAACACCAATCATTATTTAGTATCTTGGAAATTCTTTGTAGTCGCCACATATTCATACCACTATCGTCAAATCTTTGTTCGTAAGGATTATATTCAGATATTGATTTCTCTACATCAAACCCAATTCCTTTTTTCATTTCGTCCCAAAGGTTTTTGGCTTCAGTTATTCGGTAAGAAACAAACTCTTTAATAATGTCATCTGCTAAAACTTTATTCTCGGCGTAGCAAAGAACATCTCGGTTCTCTTCCCAGCCTAGAAACAATCCAGACCAGCGTCCAGCCAAACCCTCACCTAAACCTCCGTGCCAATCAGACCAAGCAGGGTAAGGAGTTTCCGCATGGGTAATCGTGCCTCTTACATAACTCAGAGCCTCCTCTGCGCTATCAGCCTCTACTAACATAATCTGACATGTATGCATTTTTTACTTTTTCCCCTTTCGCTTTAAATATATTATTTCATAATAGTCTTTATTTGTCAAGCATGTCAGGCATGCCAAGAAGTGTCTCCGCATTGAAATACTCCGCATAGACATACTCTTTTGCCATATCAATAGCCTCGTTCAACATGTGACTTGGCATATCAAAGTGTTCTCCGTAGCAGTAAAGGTCAAACCAAGAGTTCATATCCATAACTAGGCTCTCGTCCTCAGTTGCTTTATGAAACTTAGTGTCCGTATCAAAGCCGCCTAATATTAAATCCGCACCGCCCGTGTAATACTGATCTGTGCTTCGGTTATATATTTTTGTATCTCCGTCGCAATAAATATCAACGGCAAAGCCTTCATATAAAACTGTGGCTATATGACCTTCACCAGCATAGAAACAAGCATCAAATCTTGTGATGCCATAAGTTTTAAGTCCAGCCGAAGGCAACATGTGAGATGCGTATTTAATAACAAACTTGCTTTCATCTCTTTCCATATTTTTTACTTTTTGCTTTCGCCGCTGCCGCAAATAACTAGCAGAGTGAAACCCCAAAGGGGTGGAAGGAGTTCCACTCGTTCTTTTTGGTTAAGCACTTTCACGCTCACCAATTCTTGTCATAACTGCTTGCGCTGACCTGCCAATAACTTCGGCAGTTTCAGCAGGTTGATTTATATTTAGAACAATCTCGGCGTAATCTCCACCAATATCTTTCGCACTTCTGCCTTCATCAAAGGGCAACCATAAAACCGCAACGCCTGACGCTTTACATTTTTCCATAACTTCTCTTGCTCTTTTGTTTTCCTCAGGAGTGTATTCGCCGTCAGAAACAATTACTAGAAGTCTTGCGCCAGTTCCGTGAAGTAAGTTTAGTGAGCCGTCTAGTGCTTGGAAGGCTTTCTGAAACTTTTCAGTTCCGTCCGAAGCAGAATAAACATTTACTTTACTTAATCTTTGTCCAGCAGATAAAGTTGGGAATACATCATTTCCGTAATAAACCATAGCGCAGTTTCCCTGAATACGATTTACTGCTTCACTCATTACCCACGCAGTTGTAGCCATTGGGTTCATAGCACTTCCCATAGAACCTGAAATATCAACCATTACACCAACATTAAGAGTTGGTTCGTCTGTGTGTTTGCGAACTGTTCTACGGAAAGGTTTTGCTTGTGCCATTTGTCCTCTAGCACGATAAGCAGTATTTTGGACAATAGCACGAGAGCGAAGTCGTCCGGGTGGAACGGAACTAGAAACTTGTAATTCATCTCTCTCACGATACTTGGCTTTTTCTAACGCTTCACCAATAATTAAAGAAGCACGCAATTCCTCAAAGGTAGGTTCTCTACTCTCAATTAAAGTGCTGTTAGTATCTGATTGACCCGGACCTGAACTCTTACTGAATACTTTCTGAGCCACCACTTCATTTTCTTTCTGCTCATTAGCGTCAGAAGCCTTAGCCTTAACTTCCTCTTTCCAATCCTCAGATTGTTCTTGCTCGGCAAGTTCGCCAAAGTTATTTAGTTCTACTGAACCACTTGCTTCTCCAAGTGCGCCCATGATTGCTTTAAGAAGTTCTTTAGGCATTTTCATACCTTCACCAGCGTTTTCATCTCCACGCTCTTTAGCAGTATCACGAACAATCTTTGCCCACTCTTTTGCTAGTGGATAAAGTTCTGTTGCGTCCCTGTGGTTATCATGAAGTTGTGCTTTACGAACTACTTCTCTTAATTTAGAAATAACATCAAGACCAAGTTGCTTCTCAATAATTGTAGTTACATCTTTTACTTCATGTTCATCTAAGATACCAGCGTCAATACGAGCATGAACAAGTCCAACAAGATTAGTTAGCGATTGCGTTTGTGTTTCATTTTCCATATCTTTTGTATCACCAATAACAATTTCCATAGCGCAAGAGCGAAGGAAGGCACGAGCCTTTGGATTAGCAACAACACCCTGATACTCAATACGACTTTCCTCTAATAAAATTAAGGCTTTGTATTCATCTTTTTCTAATTCCTCATACGCTTTAGGCATAGACCAACCTGAGAAGCGAGCATGAAAGGCTTCATGAATAATTGCGCCAGTTGCTTTAGGAAACTCATACTGAGTAGAGCGATTAGAAATATCACCAATCTCTAGTGGAGTAACTCCTTTTCCGAAAGCGACATCAACATTTACTTCTACTTCTGCTGTCATTGGGTTGTAACACGCAGGCGCAGAGCCACCAGCACCCGGACCAACATAAGCAACCAAGTCCTCACGAAGCGACCATTTGTTTGCTAACTGCCCAACATCTCTACCAATCCCTAACCACTCTTTAGGTGTGGCTTCGGCACGAGTTTCACTCATTTTTATATGAGCCATTTTTACTACCCCCTTTGTTAATCTAATTATTGCATACTAGGTATTTATTGTCAAGTTAATAGGGGAGAGCGAGTTTCACCTAGAGAAACACGCTCTCGACCCTACCCAGCCAATCTAATAAATTAGATTTTGGCAGGCTTTGCTTCTACCCCATACGCTCGGGTTAGAACATCTGCGACTACTGCCCTATCGTCAGTTGGGGCTGACGCAATCATGTTGGCAATAGCAAACTCAGTTCCGAAAGTTGTTGCTATATCACGAAAGGCGAGAAGTTCTCGCATTTGTGGCGACCAACTTATTCTTTCTTTATTCAGAACTTTGCGATACAAGTTTTGTGCGCAAGTTACCATTTGTGTTGGCACTCCTAAACTGCGAGCCAAGTTCCAATCAGTTGTCATTTCTGCTTGGACAACAAAGCGAGATAGTAATGCTTCGCTAAGTCTTACACCCGGAGCCTTTGGATTAGTTGCGGCAACTACATAAAAATCAGGGTGAGATTTTACTGTTCCTCTTTCAGGATTAGCAGTAATTGTTATCTCTCTTTTTCCGTCCATAAGATTGTAAATAACTGAAAGAACCTTAGGGTCAATCAGACCAATCTCATCTATGAAATAAACTTCCCCATTTTCTGCTGACTTAACTAGGTCGCCATCAACCCACTCAAAGTTTCCACTTGGAGTTTGGACATAAGAACCAATTAGGTCGGCAACTTCTACATCACCATTTCCAAGTAGTGTGCGAACACCTTCGCCAAAAGAAGCCTCAACCAGCGCAGTTTTACCTGTTCCGGGAACTCCATAAAGCATGGCGAACATTGGTTGTCCAACACCAGTTAGAACTGATTGCTTTGTTGCTTCTCTTGCTTTGCGTAAAACTTCTACATCTTTGTTTTGACCCCATATACGAGCATGGTAGGCAGAACCATTAGGACGCAAGTAAATACTTTCGCCACCCAAAGCCTCAACACTCACGAGAGCGTCTGCCTTTGTTTTGCGTGCTTTTCTGTCAGAGCCAATCGCTCTCTCAACATAGCGTCCTTGCGGAAGCACATTGGTAGATAATTGCTTTGACGCATTTTCATTTACTCCTTGCGTTGCTACATCTATAATCATTTCCCAATAAGTCGGTGAAAGATTAGGACTTAGTTCTTTGTATTTCTCTTTTAGAGTAGTCATAGTTTATCCCCTTTCCCCTTATACCAATTCAGGAAAGGCGAGTGCTTTCCTAGAAATATGAATACGATAAATAACCTTGTTAGGTGTTTTGCTCTTACCAATATCATCTGCGTCATGACGAGAGATTTCAGTAAGGATAGGAGTTTTCTCCATAGTCCAACCATGAGAAATAAGGTTGTCAAAATAGGAAGTTGTATAGCGCATACGATTTTCCGTAAAATCATCTTTAGCACTATCAGGTAAGACTTGACTATTATCAATCAAATCTTTTACTTCTTTAGAGTTAATGGAAGTAGTTCTCCATTGTTTCTTAGGTGTCGCAGGTGTAACTATTCTGCGGTGGAAAGACATTGGAACTAGGCTTCCCGAAGTGTTATATGCGTCAGGTGTTACAAGTATCTGCATGACTTGTCCCGGCTTTCGGAACTCGGCATACACCGCAACTCCCTGAACTTTCTTTTCTTTATCCAGCATTTCTTTTCCTTTCTAGGTTAAGGTTTCTTGCTAGGTGTAGTTATTATTGCATACCTTTGACTATTTTGTCAAATTGCTCTTTTACCAGCGTTTCGTCTTGGCAGAAAGTTTCTAGGTTTATTTCCCCTAGAACATTTTCAGGATTACTTGTTTCCCGAATAGATACTTTTCCTTTATGCCACTCAACTACCTGAATTGTGTCGTAGTCAGGTGAGCAGAAAGTATTTACTGAGATGCCATGTCCCAAAGTATCGTTCCAACTATCACCAACAATTTGTGAAATACAAATACGAGTTGCGTAGTCGGCATCTGTCCAACGACTTTCTGATTTTTGTAAAGCATTTACTAGGATTTCTTTTTGTGCTTCTCCACCCCATTGGGAGTAGATATAAATTATTGGGTCGGCAGATTTTGCCTGAAACCCAACTACCATGCGGTCACCCATTTTATTTCCCCTTTTCTTTAGGCTTGATAGAACTTTATCAAATTATTTTTCTTTTGTCAATACCAGTTCTTGTTTGGCGTGGATTTCTATTGGCTTTAGATTTTCAGGACAATCTTGATAAAGGTCGCTAAAATCGCCATCAAAGTTTTCACATCTCCAGCAATCGCCATAATTGGCTTCTATTTCTTCGGCATGAGTTTCTGGTATGTCCCACTCTTTAATAACTTCAGCAGTAGAACCATTAAAAACAATCTCTCCACCCCAACCCTGTTCTTCACGATATTCCAAGTTAATGTTTAGATTAGGATTTTGTTGTGCCAGTTTTTCTATTACTGGAGTTGGTGGCGACCAAGCAGTATCAAACTTATAGCGAAGACATGTTTCATGTTCTTCTGTAAGTTCTACATCACGAGCATCCCACTTAGTTCCCCACTCACGAACATTAAAGTTATACCAGTTGTATTCAGTATCGCCTGTTTTTTCTCCATTGGCGTATCCATGAACAGCGTGATACTCATCTAACTTATCTTCTGGTGGTGGAAGTATGTTCATAAAAGAAAAGATAGGTTCTCTATCTACTTCTTCATTTATCTCATCTGCGCTTTTATATTTTGTTTTGACAGTTGCGCCAACCTGCGCTTTTAATTTTGCTATGTCTTCTTTAGAACCTTCTACTGTTAAATAGTTATATACCCAGTTAGGCATTTTTCCTCCCTAATAAATTTTCACGAAACTCAGGTAAAGTAAAATCAGGAAGTCCAAATAAAAATCCGCCATCATTACCTTCAGGGTCTTTAGAAACTTCCATCTCTATAATTTCCCCTGTTGAGAGTTTTACTAGAAACTGTGGAAAACCAGTTCCACCAAACTCTTCAGGAACAGTGCCAAGAAAACGAATAATCTTTGCCCCATTTAGAGCAGAGTAATATCCTTCGTTCCAGCGTTCTTGTATATCGTCTTTCATATTTCCCCCTTATTATTTTGTAGTCCGTGTTCGCAAGTAGCGGACTAACCCACCCTCACAAATCGCTCATATAAGCGGTGCGAAACGACATCATATAAGAACCGCATCTTTTTGTCAAACACCCTTGCCACTCGTTCAGATGACAAACGCTGGAATAGCACCACATCACAATAACTTCGGCATCTGCTCAGTTAAATTAGCAGCGGCAATTTTTTACTTTTTGCTTGCCCGCTGAGCCTGTTTTTTACTTTTTGCTAAGGAGTCTTCCAACTTGCGGAGTAGTGTATGAACAACTTTTATAGATGCATTTTACATTTTTTTTGTCTAGGAAGAATGGGGGGTCTTTTTGAAAATACAAAAGGCGTGCCTTTGCCGCATTTCTATACGGGCTTAAAAGACACGCCTAAGTAAGTTGAGAGTATTACACAGTTGCTCTAGTTTTCCAACCCTCGCCAGTTATTTTTATATTGAATACCGCTTCAAAGGCGGTAGCAACAAAGTCCGTTATATCTACCCACTTATCCGTTTCGCCCCAGAGCGAGCCAGCATTAGGGATATTAGGTAGATCCGCATCCGTTGTGTAATCACCAAGCACTACAACCCTGTCGCCAGCCCAGCGACCTGAGATGCCTGTTTCGGGTAAATCTCCCCCGCCTCGGTTTGGAGAAGTCATGGTTAAAATATACTGAGCATCTGCTAGTGAAGCAGTTCCCCCGATATGTTCCCATTGCTTTAATCCCATGCCGAGCCCGTGTGGTGTTACAACTTCTTTTTTGTCTAGGTTTACTAGAACATGATATTGACCCATTTTATTATTGCCCCTTTTCTGTCGTAGAAACTACATCAAAGTTTGAATATATTTCATCTATAGAGTTCTCTAAAGAATCTATAAATAGGCTTAGTTGATTGTCATCTAACTTAGCGACCATGTCTTGTGTAATGGTATGTTGCCAAATTGCTTGACTCATTACTTAATCTCCTCTAATTTCAATTGCTTCAATATAGGCTTCTAACTCCTCATTAAACATTTGATCACAATTAAAGCAAGTTCTAGCCTTTGTAGATAATCGATAACCGCATTCACAAATTACTGTTTGACCCATTACTTAATCTCCTCTAGTGAGATTTGTAAGTTTGATGTTGAGTATTCCTCATCATCTCCCTCACTTGTAATAGGTTCTTCAATTTGTGGTGCTACATGCCCTATTAAATTATCTTGCTCGTCAGATGAAAGTTCTTTATCTGTCTCGAAAGAAATCAGCATTTGATACTTAGCCATTTGGCTACCCCTTTCTAGTTATCTTTATCTTAACAGTTTTTAACTGTTTGTCAAGTTAAACTGCTTAGGATAAAAGAGTGTCGTAGTTTTGTAAGCATTGACTAGAGAAGCATTAACGCTAGCCAAAACCGCAGTTAGGTTTTCACCCGCAGATAATCTTTTAGTTAGGTAAGTAGCAAAAGCCACAGTTGAGTTAGAAGTTCCAAAAGAAACCTTTTTATTATCTGAAAGATCAGATGTTGTGTATTTACCATTTACAAAATAATCAACATCAGAGTTGTAGTTAGAAATAGCCATAATTGGATACACCCAACCTGACACCTCTTTCATGGCATACCTATCCTCAGTTGCGCCCACCGCAATCGCTTGTGGGATACAAGCAGGGTAGTCAATCTTGGTAGAGCCACCATTACCAACCGCAATAGCAACAGGTATTCCTGAAGCCATTAAGTTAGTAATTTGTGTTTGTAGGTTTCCAACTATCGGACACTCAGTTGATTTGTAAGAGTTACCTAGCGAAATAGAAACCGCACCAACATTTAGTCGTGCCTTATTTGCTTCCACATAATCTAACGCCCAAGAAATTGCTTTGGCTGTGTAAGGATTAGGAACGCCCTTAGCAGTCATACCAGCAACTCGGATAGAAACAATTTTTACATTTGGATCAACCGCAACCGCAACTGAAGCCATTTGAGTTCCATGACTAAATGAACCAGCAGTTGTCATAGCAGGAGTAATCTTTGATGCACCAGCACCAATCATTTGTGAGAAGCCATTTGGACATCTATTAAACTCAACGAAGCATGCCTCATCTATGACCGCACTTTTAGCCCAAGCCAAATCTGTATTTATGCCTGAGTCAATAATTACTAAAGTTTTTTCTCCAACTGCACTCGCAGTTTGAGTTGGAAGTAGAGTTGCTGATATCGCAACTACTATAAGTATAATTTTATTTTTTGTCATTTGCTTAATACCAATCTTTGTCCTAGTCCTAATCCCAGCCCCTTGCCAAGACTTTCAAAACAAGACTGACACATATTTGCCCACGCTGAGCCAAGTATTGTCTGTCCATCATAATTTGCAACCTGTCCGCAAAAATCGCAGTTAGGTAAATTAGCCACCCTTACTTCCTTAGACATTTAGTTCCCTTGCGCTATCTGCCATTGCTTTGGCATCAACTAGATTATTCCAGTCTTCATCTCTAATGTCAAGTAAGAATTCCATTGGTTCAGAACTTCCACCAACACTAGCCAGCACAGACGCTCTGTGATGAATGATGTCTTTGTTCGTATGACCTTTGTGGTCTTGGACAACCATTTCTAAAACATGGATGCCATTAGTACTGAAGTTGTGCGACTTCTCGGGATACTGATTGAAGTTGAGCATTTTTGCGGTATCGATCAGCCTTTTCAGGGTTTTCGAGTTTACTGCTTTATATTGGTTTGTCATAGAAATATTATAATCACATGATCAAGCGTTTGTCAAATTAATCTTGGATACGGCATTTCTCGTGTTCATTCATACAGCAGACACAATAGTTCTCATGACCATCATGGGTGCAACATCTATCAGGATCTATTTTGTCTACAAGATTGTTTAGCCAGCGATTTAATGTGTCAGCGGTTCTCTGATCCGACTCCGACGGGAGTAATAGTTGTTTCTGTATCTGATTCACTTTGTACGCTATGTACCCAAGAAGTAGCATCCGCTTTCATTCCCGCTTTCTCTGCTCTGTCAATTGATCTCTTAAACTTAACAATAACCATCCGTTCGTCTTCTGTCAAGCCACCCCACACACCGAAGTTCTCGGGCACCGCTAATGCGTGCTCTAAGCACTCCGTCTTGATAGGGCATGCCGTACATATTTTTTTAGCGGCACTCTCCCGTGCCTGCTTCTCAACACCGCGAAGCATGTCATCATTAAAGAACACCGTCGCGTCCACGCCGTTACTTTTGCACAGCGCTTTATCTTGCCAGGACCAGTTACGGGCAGACGGCACTAATGCATCGTTCGGATTGAAGACGGGTTCCATAGGCATGCCGTTATGGTAGCAATGGCTCAAGCCGTTTGTCAACAACCGCTGTACCAAGCCGCTTGCCGATTAAATAACATCTAAACAATTTTCTGTTTTTAACTTTTGGCAGTGCTGCCAAAAGCTACCCTACCAGTACTGTCAAGCCGTCGAGCCCGTTGAGCTAACCAGGTAGAGATGTAAACAACTTCTGTAGATTGTCCTCACAGCTGCTGTACCAGGCCGCTTTTTTACTTTTTGCTATCCAGAGCTCCGCCGAGCTAGAAAGATGAGAACAATTTCTTGATGTGCGGCTTCTATTTAATTTTCTGAGCGTGGAGCTCCAGGAAGAACCCGCATTTGCACACTACGAACAACTTTAGTTTCTACAGCCGCAGATCTCCAGACCGTAGCATCTATACACAGTTAGAATTAAGGCTGTACGAATCCGTTGAATCCCTGACGCTTAGAGATCCTCTTCCGTTTGCGTTTTACATCTATGAGCACCGTCTAACTCTGCACTCTCGTACGACTCCTTACAGAAGTAGCACACCGTCACTATCCGTTCCATGTCCACATTGGCACCTCCTATACCCCATGCCGCTTTTTACTTTTTGCTCTCAATGGCCAAGCCGCTTGTCAACATCTTGATATTGTTTAGAAGTTCGACAGCTTCGTTAGCTCGAGCCGTTACCCGTATGTGTTCAGCACGAGTTGAGCACAGAACTATGTCCTCCTCAAGCCGCTTTGCCAGGCGAGCCGCTAGTTCTTCTAAGTTGTTTATACTCATGAGTAGGTTTCTTCTGGGCTTGCCGCTTCATCCTTTTTCTCAACTGGTGCTATATAGGCACCGTCTTTATCCATCTCTAGTTCAATCATGTGCTGTGCACCAGCGGCCAATCGGGCAAGCCGTTCTTTAATAACCTCATGTGGACTACGGACCGTTACATCCACGCCGACATCTAACTCCACGCCGCCTCGGACTCCAGCTCGGTCAAGGATCTCCGTCGATGCTTTTAGTCTGACGGGTTCTGATTGGGCAGACTCCATTAGTTCCTCAAGGACATCAACTGCGTAAGGTGCAGATTGCAACAACTTCTGGCGTGCCCGTTCGACATCTGCTCCAGGCCGTCTATTGGTACGAAGGTGGATCCGACACAAGCCGTCATCTTTCGGACGCCCGCTACTCCAGAGTAGACATCTCAAGCCGTCTTGTTTAATGATCCGACATCTATGTGGTTGAGAGGCAGGGGCCCGTTTCGCGGACTTAGGCCCGCCGTTCTCTTGTTCTGCTAGGTAGG
>Ga0214919_10000567_pt1 | contig 62817 bp, 69 predicted proteins | sample LL1503_MetaG_FD_177994 | JGI IMG/M metagenome (GOLD analysis project Ga0214919, IMG submission 177994) | Freshwater microbial communities from Lake Lanier, Atlanta, Georgia, United States - LL-1503 | ecosystem: Environmental > Aquatic > Freshwater > Lake | place: USA: Georgia | collected... | reverse complement strand
CATCCATCCATTATTATATTATGAAACTGCTCAAAGCATTCCGCGCATTCAAGAAGACCACTGCATATTCCCGCCCGGGCTCCTATCGCTTCGAGGCCGCGTATAACTGCCCAAAGACTGGGAGCCGGGAGTTCTGCCCGATTGATCACCTCCCGGAAGGTGTCTCTGAGTTCATCATCGACGTCTACGAACTTCAGGGGCCGATCGGAGACCGCGAGTCTAACTGGATCCACTCATTCAACGCTAAGTGGGACGGTGCCAATCTTATAGCGAAGCAGATCGGCGTCTAATTCGACTTCGTCCGAAATCACCATCAACTTTTTTATTTATGACTAAAGACAACGAAATCGCAATCCTCCGGGAAGCCGCAAAAACGCTCGGGGCAGCGTCTTACCTTGGGTCTTGGCTGGCATCGATCATCGACGAGCTGGAGCGGGATCTCCGCTCTGACTTTGTCCCGGTGCTGACATTAGCTGAGGCCCGGCAGCGGGCTGAGTACATCACCGCTGAGGCTCGCAACACGGCTGAGGCGCACTTTAACCGGGTGAAGGCAGAAGCAGAAAAGCTTCTGGACACGGAGCTTAGCAACGCCCGGAGAGTAAGGCAGGGGCTCTATCACGACCTGAACCAAGCCCTGAAGGCTCTGAACTAAAAACAACGCCCGGGAAGGCCGACAGACATTGTTCTGTCGGCCTTTTTTGTGAAAAAAATAAAACCACTGAAGTGCTTGCTGCGAGCAGTTTGCGTAGGCACATATAAGATTTTTAAAAAAAAGTGGTGTACAGAAATCCGGGCCTCTGATTTACTCCTGCTTGTCGGTCAACCTCATCAATACATTAAAAATGACAACTACATCCACCTCCTCCTCCCGCTCCGCGACTCACTACGGCTCCTGCCAGCTCTGTGGCAGCCTTCAAAAGGCTCCCGGCGGCTACCTCGCCAAGCACGGCTACGACGTCAAGTACGGCTTCTTCAACGGCGTTTGCCGGGGCAGCAATGAGCTTCCTTACGAAGTGTCCTGCGACCTGCTGGTCTCCGTGCTCGCCAGCATCAAGATCAGTATCGCCAACTACGTTGAAGAGCCCGCTCCAAAGCGCACGACGCCCGGCAGGTTCACCTCTGGCTACAACCGGGCTAAGGTGGAGCGCTCCGCTCAGTGGGTTGCAGACGAGCAGGCAGAAGCGGCTTGGAGAGCCAAGGGGGAGCAGTACTGGGCAAATGTTGGGTTTGTTCCTTTCGCTGAGGCACGCATCGCGGCATGGGCGCCAGCAGCGCTGATCCCGGTCGAAGTAGTGGAAGCCAAGGAGCAGGCCGTAAAGGGCGCTCGCAAGGGCATTCAGGCGCTCGGCAAAGCGGTAGTCGCTGCCAAGCGTGCCTTGACCAAGGATATCGAGTTCTACCGTAGCACGGTTGAAGAGGTTGCTAACGTCGAGTTTTACGCTGCCAAGGCAGCCTTCTTTGCGGCGAACCCGGGGGTTATCTTTTTGGATAACGCCATCTTGAAAAAGTTTGTCACCGCTGGCGGCAGCAACGTGAACTCTGTGCCAAAGCTCATCAGCCAGCTCCGGGAATTCGGGTTCGCCGAATACGCCGAAACGGTCGAAGCCCTTAACAACGGCTACCTCCTCGCTAAAGCCGCTCACGAGGCCGCTAAAGCCTAACAAACTCACCGGGGAGGGGAATAAAACAAAAATTCCCCTCCCCTTCTTTCACTCTTATAAAAACCAACATCCATGAATAAAAACGAATTCTCCCTGCCTTCGCTCAGGAAGGCTGTTTCCAGCCCCACTGGCCTCGATTCGCTGTCCAACTTCGCCGGGGAACTCCCGGACGAGGGCTGGGGCTTGCTGGTCGCCCGCAACCGGGACTCTGATCTGCTCTCAAACTCAAACTTCGAGACGGCGCTCGAGCAACTCGGAGGCGAGGGCGAGAACGTAGAGGTTGTCCGCATCGGGCATTGGGCTTGCGGCTGGATTGAGTACATCGGCGTCCGGGAAGGCACGCCGGAATACGACACCGCTGTTGAGATTCACACTTCCCTCGAGGACTACCCGGTGCTGGATGAGGAAGACTGGTCAAGGCGTGAGGAGGAAGAAGCTCAGCGCGTTTGGGCGGACTGCTACTCGACGGCGGAGCGCATCAGGTACATCCGGGAGCATCGTTCTCAGTTTGACTTCCGGGACTTTGCCGACTTGCTTGGGAACGCCCGGGGGGCTCACTTTAGCGGGTACGCATCAGAACTTTTGGCATAACACTAAACATAGAAAACACACAAAATGAGCGACTATAACGGCTGGGAAAACAGAGAAACTTGGTTGGTGCCTCTTTGGCTTGAGGAGTGCCCGATCGAAGAACTGGAAGCGCCTGAGCGCGACGATCAAAGCGATGAGGAATATAAGTCTGAAAAGGTGTCAGCGCTGGCGGACGCCCTGAAGGAATACTGTGACGAGATCTTCTACCCGGACGACAAGGCGACCGGGCTCGTCGCAGACCTCCTGATCGGAGCGGTCAACCGCATCAACTGGAGCGAAATAGCTGAGCACTGGGTAGACGACGTGCAATGGGAGGGGGAGGAATAATGAACATCCCTCCAGTCACCGAGGAAGACGTCCGGGAACTCGTATCGCTAGTGGCAGGGTGGACGGTGCATAACGGCGTGGAAGAGTTGAACATGAGTATGAATATCGTAGACGGGCCTCAAGACGGGGCGGCGATAATTGCCACGTTTTCAAAGGTTTGCCCCTGCCAACCATGCGCCGGGAGGCGTGCAGTGAATGATTATATCCGCCGGAAAGCGGCTATTTTCAAAAGAAACAACCAAATACAAGACCATCATTGAGCGGTATTTACGGGAATCGCTGTCAGATTTTTTAAAAAAACAGATCGACAGCGATTCCCGGCTGGCTCATTCTTCTGCCTGTCGGTTCCATTCATTACATCAAATTATTATGATCATCCTATCTGACATCTACGGCAACCTCATCAGAATCAATCACTTTGGCATCTCCACTGGTGACAAAAATGGGTTTTATACACTCAAGGCTTACGGAACTCGTACCCGCCATATCAGGGACGACGAAGGCAACGTATCCACCGAATCCGACGACGCTTCGGTCTACATTAAGAACTTGAGCACTGACAAGGCACAGGCGCTCAACTCCGCCCGGGAGTACCTCTCCAAGAATTACCCCAACGCCAAATTCAGCGGCGTGGTCAACTTTGATCTCGATGAGATCGCACGCATCTCTCGTGAGCAAGCCGAAGCCCGCCGGGCGGCTGAAGCGGCTCGTGTCGCCTCCACCGATTTCTCCAAGTTTCAGGGGGGTAAGCACGCCGGGAAGTACGTCGTCGAGGTGTACTCGGAAGATAAAGGCTACCTAGAATGGTTTGCCAACCAAAGCTTCAAGCCCGACACCGACTCCGCACGCACGCAAGTGTTCGCAAAGGCGCTGCTCGCCCCCGAGCGCGAAGCTGCCGAAGCAGCGGCTGAGAGCCTCGCCAAGGCGCTTCTAAGCGAAGTTGGCGACTCTACCCTCGACGCATGGACAAAAGGCTTTGCAGGCGGCTTTCTGTGCTCCATCTCAACCGGGCTACTTCAGGGTCATGCGCCACAAGGCCGGGCGCTTTACATTCTACTCGAATGCATCGCCAAGCAGGTGGGCACCAAGAACACTAAAGCGTTCAAAGCGTATTACGCTGAGCTTGTTGCCAAGTTTGGCGTTGAGTAACGATGGTTCCCGTCTCCCTTCTGGTCGCCCGATCAGAAGGGAGGAGGGAGCAATCCCGCTCCGATCACCTCATTAATTCATTATGTCACTAGGATCAGCCGCCCAACATCACTACATCAAAATCCACTGTAACGTCGAAGGGCGCTTTGTGGAAACTTGGTACGACCGGGGCACGACCTCATGGGTCACCCAAACAAAGGACGAGAACTTTAACCAGATTGATGAAGCCATCTACACGGGCAACCAAGACAGCGCCAAATTCGCTCACGAGGCAGCCTGCAACGCCCTTCTCCGGGAATTGCCCATCGACCAAAAGCCAACCGTATTCGCACGACTCAAATGAAGACCAAACCAACAAAACAAACCTTCGCCGAAGAATTGGGCGCCGTGTTATTTGCCGGGGATGCCCGGAAGATTCCAACGGCGCACATCATCAGCGTCAAGTTATTGAAGCCCACCAAGACCCTAAAGCAGCGCGTCAAAATCACGTTTGAGGGGCACAAGAGGGCGTTGACCCGACAGTACGACTACGACATCGACTGCGAGTCCACACAAGCCGTCACGGTGCTCCAGTGCGCGGGAATTACCCCCTTTGCTTACATTCGTCATCCGGCAGGCCGGAAGATAGTCGTCTCAACAGAATTCACCTCAATCCTCTTCACCTTATTCAAAGCATGAAATACTTCGTTTTCTTCTCCGCATTCGCGCTCTGCCTAGCAGACGCTCTGGCTATCCGCTTCTACGGGCAATACATGAACCCGATCGAAAGTTTGGTCGCAGTTGCGTTGATACTGGCCGCGACAGCGGTGATGCTGGTATCAGCAACCGAGATTCGTTTAGAAAAATGAGAACAACCAAAACCATTTACGACGACGGGATTTTTATCGGGAAGATGGATCAGGACTGCAACCTGATCATCTACCGATCTGTCAGGCAGCCTACCCCGGACGTTCCGCAAGGGCTCGTGTACGTCGGTGAGAAGCACGTCTCTCAGGACTTCCGGGAATCCCGGTTTCCCGGGGTATCATCTGATACCATCAACCGCATCAAGGACGCCTATTACGGCGCCGGGATGCGTGCGCTGCTTGGAGGTGTCGCGTGTTAAGCACAGGATTCCCCGGAGATTCAGATCCCCGGGACGAAGAGCCGGAATGGGAGTGCCCCGAGTGTAGGGGCGTCGTTGTGGCAAAGTGTCAGTACGAGTCGCATTGCCTCGATTGCGGGAAAGAATGGGACAACACTCCTGAGCCAGATATTCCATGAAGAAACCTCCAAGCATTGCATCGCTTCAAAGAAAGATTCGGGAGCTTAAAAATACCCTCGAAGATCAAGACAGCGTGATGCTGTCGATGCGCCAAATGTTGGCGTTCATTCGGCACCAACACGACTCGCTCGCAGAATTAACCTCACGCCTTGCCGGGGAACTTCCCGAGAAGCGGGTGCGCGAGATAACCCATGAACTCGAGCACGGCGAGTAAATGAAACGCCCCGGACACCGTCACATGACGGGCCGGGGGTTTTCCCGTTCATCACCAAACGCCGCCCGGCGTTTACTGGTTGAGATTCCAAACTAACATCACCCAATGACCATTCAAGAATTCCTTGAAGAATACGACGACCCAGAACAAGCACCCATCCTCACGCTCGACGGCTTTGACGAAGCCTTTGTGGGCGTGCAAATGGGATTCGAGAGTCAATGCAAGGCCATCTACGACCTCGACAAGGTCATCGAAATCCTTTGCCGGGATATGACCCACGACGAGGCGCTCGAGTACTTCGACTTCAACATCATCGGCGCCTATGTAGGCCCGGCAACTCCAACATTTATCAAAATCAAACCATGCCAACAGAACTAGAAACAGAACTCAGATCCATCGTCCGAGAATTCCAATATGCCGCCGTGCAAGCCGGGCTCAGTAGTAGCATCGACTTTCGCGCAGTCATGCATCGCTCGAACAAGGTGACGCTCTCCGATAGGCCGACGTCGCCCGAGGCGCCAAAATACGAAGACCTCGAAGACAAGGTTGTGCGCTGGGCACGCGACCGTGGAATCATCCAAAACTCCACCGCAACGTCGCAGTACCTTAAAGCGGCGTCGGAAATGGGTGAACTGGCGGACGCAATTGCAAAGGACGATCATCTCGGGCTTGTGGATGCGGTGGGAGACACCGTCGTTTGCCTTATTAACCTATGCGAGATCAAGGGCACCACGCTAGTGGATTGCCTCAACGTAGCGTACGAAACAATCAAAGACCGAAAGGGTAAAATGCTTCCCGGGGGAGTATTCGTGAAGGAGGAAAAATGAATCTCACTACACGCCTGATGAGCGGGTGCGTATACGTTCCTAAGAGGTGGTCTGGGGATTGCGGGGAGATGTCTCCAATCGATGAAGCACAGACCGACGCATTGCTGCTCGAGGCAGCCGCTCGCATCCAGAAGCTCGAGGCAGCCCTCGAGCGCCTCCGGGACTGCGATTGGGTCATCTCGCTGCCCGACCGCATGGACGCCGTCCGGGACATCGCCCGGGAAGCCCTCAGCAACGGCAAAACACTGGTGGAGATCTTCGCTCCCAAGGAGGACACCAAATGATGACCCTGACTCAACGAGCCGGGTTCTGGGTGGATCCCCACAAGGACGACAGCAAGGTTGACACATCAGCACGCCGGGAGGCCTTGCACGTCAACACGGCGCCTCCTGCCATCGATAAGGAAGGCGGCTTCCGGGGGCATCATTACAGGGTCAGCGTCGCTCACCCAGACCTCGTCGCCTCCTACAGGCCAGATTGCGATTCCACGAGCGTTCTTAAAGCCTGCCGGGCTTGGCTCGATCGAAACGGACACACACTCAGCTACAGGACATTCAGATGAGGAGCATCCGCATCTCACCCAATCGATACATAGCTACAAAGCCACATAGCTATAAAGCGACAGAGCTTGTATCCAGTGGGGAGGCTTGAGTTCGATCGCTATCAGAATACCTAACCCACCCCCGCTCCCTTCCCTATTAATCGTACGAAAGTACGGTTCTACAGAGTAAACACCTAAACAAGGTGGTCAGGAGTGTACAGAAACAGACTATGAATGACCCTCACGATCCAGATCACTGGCTCAACGGCGGGCAGCCAGAATTCAACTTTGATAAGCCAGAGCCCGAGGAAGACAAGCGGCTCACTCTCATGGAAAAGTTTACCCGGTATCACGAGGCGAACCCGCACGTCGCAGTCAAGCTCACCGAGATGGCATTCACCGCTTCCCGGGCAGGAGCACGCAACATCAGTATCGCTATGCTCTTCGAGGTTCTGCGCTGGCGAACCAATATCGAAACCGTACGCACCGAAAGCGCATTCAAGATATCAGACCCGCTCGCCGCACCTTACGCTCGATTTATCATGCGGGAGAACCCAGCGCTCGCCGGGATCTTTAAGCTCAAGAAGAGCGAGGTAGATAAACACTTCAATACAGACATCAAAGGGAATATTTAATGGGGTACATAGGGGGTTTTGAGGTACACTGTCAAGCTCAGACTAATTATCGGCAATTTATGCCTATCAGCGACAGATAATTGCCTAGTGTGTAGTATAATTATACACTGTACAAAAATAATACACCGTGGGAACGTACGCCTCTGTGAGTGGCGCCCCCTCTCGCGTTTCCCGCTCCCGGTTCCTTCTTTTTCTTTTATGCCGCGCCTCGACGACCGTCTCCAAGAGCGCTTCTGTTGGCTAGTCGCTGAAGGGCTAAGCCGGACAGAGGCGTACAAGCAAACCCATCCTCACGTTAACCGTCCGAAGGAGCTGGGCTATTCGTTGTACCGTCGTCCCGGGATCAAGGAGCGTATCGCTGAGATTCAGACCGAGGTGCATTCCCGGTCTCTGTGCGCCCTCGACGAGAAGCGTGAGTTGCTCAGGCAAATGATCGCCGGGGAGATACCTACGAAGACCGTGATGAAGCCTGCTGGCACCGAGATTCACTTCGACCGCTTACTGGCGCTTCAGATCGATGCCAAGCTTGCCGGGGAGCTGGAGCCTGTCACAGAGCGTCAGGATCCCGGGCTGGCAGTCACATTCAAACTGTATCGCAGAGGCGATAAATTCGCTCCTAGAGGCTTCCTGAGCGGTGAGACGATAGACATTCCCGGGGAGAGTGTTCAGGTCGTGGAGCGTCCCTCGGCGCCTCGAGAGCAGGCTCTTCTCAAAGTTGAGAATGCCCGGGAAGTTGACCTCTCGAAGCCGAGATTGGACGACCTCGTTCCGCCTCCAAAACGAGGTAAGCGTAAGTAGCCTCACTCGAGGCATTTAACCCATAACCCAATACAATCAGTGTCATGTGGAATTGGCAGGCGTCAGTGGCATGAGTCGGAGTCAGATCTCCTTAATGAGCAAGGAGTTGCTATAGCCATTTCCCGGGCTTGGAGGGTCATTCCAGTCAAATTGCCAGTCGAGTTCCGGGTCGATTACGCCCTGTTCCGAGGAGAGGATATCAAGGCATGGGCAGAGGTTAAGTGCCGCCGGGTTGAGCGGCAGAAGTATCCAACCTACATCGTGAGCCTTGCCAAGGTTAAGGCCGGGCAGCGTCTCGCATTGGCGCACGGCGTTCCATTCCTGCTCGTCGTGCAGTGGGCTGATGCGACGGGATGGGTCATCCCGACTTTGGATGATGTGCGTGTCGGTGGCCGCCGGGACAGAGGCGAATCGCTCGATATCGAACCGATGGTTCACATTCCGATATCATCCTTTAAGAGGCTATAGCTCAGCCTCTATGCACCATGCGCCTCTGTGCGCTCGTGCTTGCCAAGGCTGCCGCCTCTGCGCTTCCCGTCGGAGGGCACCACCACCCGGCCCCCCTATGCGCCCCAGCAGCGAGCAGGTGCGAAAGGGATCCGCCCACCCACTCAGGCGCTACGTCCATGTTTTGAAAAGTTGACCCCCCTACCCCAATTAGACCCCCCCTATCGAAATAGGGATCCTAAATTTTTTACCACCCCTTTTTAGGCAGCTTAATTAGGGGAGGTGATTTTGGGTGCGCGGGATTGTATTATTTTTGAACGCTGGTATTTTGTGTGCGCTATGAAAAACGCATTTGTTCGAGGCACTACTTACACCGCGTCTCCCACTGTATCTGTGGCATCACCTGACGGCGCCTATTACGGCACGTCTGTTGGCTCGACTCAGGTACAGAATGCCGCTGCTTCTACGGGCATTACTCCGTATCGCTGCTTGAAGACCACGAGATCCCGGGCGACGTTTCGGGACATGACGAGCGGCAGGATTGTCCGCGTCCGCGTCCGTTACGACGCTCAGGTGCAGACTATCGGCGGAAGGCTTGTCGGGGTTCCTATGGCTTATGTGACGCCCCGTAGGCGTTATCCAAATTGCCCTATTCTGCGTGCTTAAACCATGCAGCACGAGGACAAGACGGTAGCGGAATGCATTGCCCATGCGGAGGAGGTGCGCCGCATCGTTGATGCAGATGAGGATCGCGGATTGTTAGACGCCGTCGTGTACATTCTACAGACGGCGTCTTCTCGTCCCCCGGATGGGGCTCGGATCACGCTTGAGACTGCCCGGGCGACGATGCTTCAGTATGTGCAGGCTCTGCTCGAGAATGACCAGTTCGAGGCCGCTGCTACCATCTTGTGGGGCGCTGACGTGTACAACTGGCGCCCTCGAGCCTCTGCTGACGTCTGGCGCTGTCTATTCGAGCACGACAAGGTCTTGATTCAAGGCGCCGGGTCGATGGGCAAATCCTTTGGCGCCGCTGCTTGGTTCTACCTCGATTGGTTCCGAGATCCGGCACATACCAGCATCAAGGTGATCTCTCAGACCCGGGAGCACGCTACCCGGAACATTTTCGCCAACATTAAGACGTTTCACCGTCAGGCGCTTGTCCGGCCCGGGGACGGGTCTGACGAGGTATCCGCATCGATCGCCGTCACCTCTGACAAGAAACAAGGAATTCACCTCGTCGCAATTCCCAAGGGAGAGCATGGGCACGGGGTTCTTCGAGGCTTCCATCCCATGCCGCGCTTCGGCCCTTCTCATCCCCGGTGGGGGCGCCTGACGCGCACGCACGTCGTCGTGGATGAGGCCGAGGAAGTGGGCGCCGGGGTATGGGAGGGCATTAACAACATCCTCTCGAGCGCTGACTGGTCAAACCCGGGGCGCATCAAGATTTTTGGCGCCTCGAACCCGAAGGATCAGACCTCGGAGTTTGGGCGCCGATGCAAGCCTGTTGCCGGGTGGGGCTCTGTGGATATAGAGGACGACCACGAGTGGGATTCCGGGGACGGGTACAAGATTCTCCGGGTAGATGCCGCTCGGTGCGAGAACGTCCTCGAGAAGAAGGTTGTCTATCACGGGCTTCAAACCTACGACGGGTTTATGTCCTACATGGCAAAGGGCAAGTCTGCCGAGGCTCTGACTATGGCCCGGGGATGGTTCCCGGACGAGGGGGTTGCGATGGGCGTTATCACCCCGGGGATGGTGGACAACACTGTAGGCGTCGTCCGTTTCATTGGCCCGACCATCCCTTGCGCCGCGTTCGACTTGGCGCTCGAGGGGAACGATCAGGTTGTCTGCTCTCACGGGAGAATCGGGACTTCTGACGGCTGGACGGCTCAGGACGGCGTCTTTCGCCCACATTTGGGCGGCGTTCGCACCATGCTCCAACTGGATGGGCAGATCAACTTCCCGAAGCTTCCGACCCTCGAGCAGGCCGGGGCGATCGCAAAGTTCTGCAAGAGCATGAAGATCTCCCCGGGCTGGCTTGCGGTTGACCGCACGGGCAACGGCGCCGGGATCCACGACGTGTTGGTCTCTACCTTTGGCAGCGAAGTGCTAGGGATCAACTACTCATGGGCGGCGTCTGATACCCATATTCTTGGGGAGGACTCCAAGAAAGCTTCCGAGATGTATCAGGGCGTCGTCACCGAGTTGATCTTCGGCCTTGCTCGGTACATGGAGTTTGAGTGGATCAAGATCGTCCCGTCCTTCCGAAATGAAGCTTTGCAGCAGCAAGCCACTGCCCGGCGCTATAAACAAAAGGGGAAAGGGCTCGTCCGGGTGGAGAGCAAACAGGAGTACTGTAAGCGCACCCGGTCAAAATCCCCCGACGAACTCGATTCTCTGTCCATTTTGGTTTATCTGGTGCGCCAAAAGGCTGGAATTGTTCCGACTATGACCGCTCCCAAGCCTGAGCCCCGGGAAAAACCTTACGAAAGCGTCGTTGACGATTCCTCGATTTTTGTTGAATTCTAAGCCGCCCGGTAATTCCGCCGGGAAAATTAAATTAATTATGATCAAGCTAACAGAAAAGCAGGTAAATTCATTAATCAGTAGCGCCGTTGACTTTATGGATATTGGACTTCATATCCACGACGCCATATTTGACACCATTCGACTGGAGGTTATTAAGTTCCAGCAGGAGAACCCGGGATTTTATTCCGCATTCAGGTGCTGCACGGAAGACCAGCAGCACAAAATAGTTTCTGGAATTATCAGAAAGACGCTTGAGGAGTTTAAACCTCACATATCAAACGTATTAGATGTTTGGTTGTCTGAAGAAGGAGATAGCTCAATCAACTCTATTTCAATCATGCACGAAGACCTGTTCAAGGTGATTGACGGGGATTTTGAGGAAAAGGATTAAAGAAATGAAAGATTACAAGGCGCCCAAAACAGAAAAGGCACCCAAGGTTCCAAAATTGTCCCGGTGCTCTCACGTCGAAGTGTTTTCCCCGGGGGAGTTCGTTCGATGCGACACACTTACGTCAAAAAAATTTAAAGTAAAGGGGCTGGGTCTGCTCGTTTTGTGTGAGACCCACTCCCGGTGTCACGAGCTGGAAAAATAAATTGTGTTCAGAAATTGAACACAAAAGTGTTGCGAAATTGAACACTGGGTAGGATAAATGTCGGCATGAAACCGACGATCGGAATGTTTCCACCCAGCGGCTGGCACTATGAGCAGGACGGCGTGCGAATTGATGCCAGTGGGTATGACCAGCTTTTAATTGCGGTCGAGACCTTCCGGGCGAACAACAACCTCCCGCAAGGCGATGTTGAAGCCGACGTGGACGAATACATTTGCTCCCGATGGCCTCACTTTTGTGGTATTTTTACGCACGTTGCTTCCGAGGAAAAGAAGATCCCGGCTCTTTTGCTGGACGATGTCCGGGTTTGGTCGATGAACCTTCTCGGCGGCGAGGGGTACAACATGGTTTCTGATGAGCTTGCAGATGCAAGGGCAGCCATCTGTGAGCAGTGTCCTAACAACACAAACTGGAAGTCCTCCTGCCGCACTTGCGTTTCTACTGTCGAGCGCCAGTTGGCGACCGTCCGGCAGGCCCGGGACGTTTATCACTCTGCCAATCTTGGCGGGTGCTCTGTAAACAGATTTGACGCTCGAACCGCTGTCTTCCTAGACGCCGAGAATTTGACTCCCGCTGCTGGGCTTCCTGACTTCTGCTGGCTTTTGTCGGCGCCTTCCGCTCCCGCTTCTGCTCCGGCCCCAGAGGCCACTCCAGCACAAGAGCCAACGCCTCTATTTACTCCCGATGCATTACCTGATCCTGTCCCGGTTGAAGAAGAACAGGCGTCAGAGGTTGCGATTGAACCTGAGTCCGAACCTGCCGCTTAACCATAAAAACCTGTGGCAAGCGATTCTTCAAAGCCTCTTAACCCGGTCGTTACAAATTCGTACGCCGACAAGGCGCCGCGAGTTCAGACGGGAGCCGACAAGCCCCGGATTTTAGATCTCGATGTCCGGGATCCAAGCTCAAGCACGACTGAAACGGTCGATCCAAAGACGCTACAGGTTCGCCGCACATTTAAAAATGCGGAGCAGGCCCACTCTTCTTACAAGCGCCTAAAGCAACAGAATCTTGAGCGCAACAGGAAGAACCAGTTGATTCAACGGAAGCTCAACAATGAGCCGCCATACGCGCAAAAAAAGCTCGAGAGCATGGGGCAAAACTGGAGGAGCAATCGTCCGACTGGGTTTTTGTCTACCATGTGCAGTCGCATCCAGCCTCCTTTCAAGCAGGTTATTGAGATGGCGCCGACGCTTACGTTTGCAAAGTACCCAATTGATTCCTTGGACGCCGAGAATAAGACAAAAGTCTTTCGGGAGGTGATTACGAAATGCATCCGTGGATGGGCTGGATTTGATGACCTATTGAGCCAGACAGTGCATGAAAATACGGTCTTTGGATACTGCGCTTGGACTTGGGATGACACCCGGGATTGGAAGCCGGAATTTTTGCGACAGGACTATACCTTTTTCAGCATTGAGACGCCGCAAGTCGTTGATGAAACGCCTATTTGGGCGCGTAAACGGAGATATCAGATTGCGGAGTTGTTGCCTATTTTGGAGCGTCCCGAACACTCCATGCTTGCCGGATGGCACATCAATAATCTGGTGCGCTCAATTAACAACGCTACCCCAGCGGGCAGAACCTTGGACTCTAACGACGACGCCCGGCGCGTTGAAGACTGGAACCGGGAAGGGAGCTACGGCGCCTCGTACGAGACTGATGCTAAGTATGTTGAGCTTGGAGAAATCCTTGTCCGGGAACCGCACGGAAAGATCTCGAGGTATTTGTTCGACGACAAGGCCGGGTACGAAATTTGCACGCAGGTCGATCGGTACAACAAAATGTCGGAGTGCCTTTCGCTGTTTGCGGTTGAGGTCGGATCCGGCGGACTGATGTCCTCAAGGGGCGCAGGGCGAGACCTTTACAACACGCACGTTGCGGTTGATAAAGCCAGAAACCTCGTCGTTGATAACAGCTACATTAAAGGGCTGTTGCTGCTAAAGAAAACGCCCAACGCAAAGCCCGGGGCAGCCCCGCTTACCGTCAATCATCCGATTGCTTACATCGCGGAGGGATTTGAGGTGCAGCAGACTGCAATGCCTGCCGACGTAGAGGACTTTTTGCGCCTCGATCAATTCGTAAGTCAGCTCGCTGAAATACAGGTCGGAACTTTTCTTCCCGGGTCTCCAGTGGAAACCCAAACCAGAAAAACAGCCAGCGAAGTCAACCGGGTTGCCGCCATTGAAAATCAATTGCGCCAAGGAATCCTGATGCGGTTTTCTAAACAGTTTTCTCACGGCGTCGAACGGATGCAACGCGGCATTTGTCACCCCGAGAACTTAAAGGCGGCAGCAGATTTGAAAACGAGGATTGATATTGGTAGAATGCAGAGCCCTAACGCTCAATGGGCTCGGCGCGAGGTTGTTGACGCTTTTGAAAAGGCGCACATTGAATTGCCTCCGTTTATGATTCCGTTCGAGGTTCCTCCACACTTGGACGAGGACGCAATCAATGCCTGTTACGAAATGCTGGAGAAAAACATTCCACCAAGCGACATCCTGCTTATGGCGTTTTCTCCGGCAGCGGAACTGACTACAGACACCACGGCTCAGGACAACGCCCTGCTTGATGTTTTGATTGCCCGGTACATGGGCAATCCGGCAATCGATCAAGGCGCACTGATGAAATTGGATTGGTCTCGGAAACTTGGGGAAACAGTTGCAAATCAAGTGATTCTTCCGAAGAACCATGTTGAAGCTATTCAGATTGAAGCAACAAGGCAGCAGGTGATGGAGCTTACGTCAATAATGACCGGGCAGCAGGTGGATGTGTCGCCGCTAGACAATGACATGGTTCATCTGGATACGATGGTGACTAAATTGTTGCCAGTCATTCAGGCTGCCCCTCCCGGGTCTTTGCCGCCCGAGTTGGTCAACGCCGTCGGATCTGCTCTCAAGCATTTTGCCGATCACTTGTCGGCTGCCGAGGCAAAGGGCGTTCCAAAGAAAGAGCTTGGGAAGCTCAAGAATGCATACAAGCAGGCGGCGGCGCATTTGACATCTGCTCAAGGAACACCTCCCCCGCCGGAGATCCAGCCAGCAGCAATGCACCGAGGCGGAGGCGGAAATGGGGGACGCTCTCCATCTGTAGCGCAGCAGAATTTCATCATGCAGGGAACTCAGGACGAAATGGGTTCGCAGGCCGGAATTGTAGATCAAATTGCAACTCCGCCTCGTCCTCCGACAGCTCGATAATTTTATGCAATGGCAGCCCAGAGACTCAGCAGCGTTACGAACTTTTCACGAAAAAACAAAAGGCGCTCTTCGGAAGAAGCTTGCCGAAATGATACCTCCTCTTGAGGGACACACAATTGAGGCTGTTGCGCTTGAGGCAAAGTTTCGGGCGGGAGCAGAGTATCTTCTGCAAGTTTACGACGAGTTGCTGGAATTAAGGTCACCCGGGGATGAGCCCGAAAATGACAAGTATCAAGAAATGTAATTATGAATGACGACCAAGAGACGGATGATTTGATTAATAATTCTGGCTCCTCGGACATCGGGGAGCAAGACGTAGACTTGAGCGCCCAACTGGACGCCCTTCTTGCCGAGTCGGAATCAAAGTTTGATGCAAACCCGGAGCTTTCCGAGCACATCGAAAAGCAACTACGAACGCCGGATCCGTCGGTTGTTCCAAACAGGGAAATTTCTCCAGTTCAGCCAGAGCTTCAGGCTCGTGAAGCCGCTCAACAAAAACAAGCGCCAGCGCCCCCGGAAAATAAAATTGAAATCGACCCAGAGGTAGCCGCGATTGAGGCGCCAAAGGGAATGTCGGAGAGCAACCGCGCAAACTGGAGAAAGCTTCAAGAGTCTTCAACTATGTGGAAGAGGCAGGCGCAAGAGGCGGAAGTGTTGCGCCAGCGCTACGAAGAGCTTGAGCGTCAAAAAGCAACTCCGCAGGCGCCTCCTGACTACGAGGATCTGAAGCGGTTTCGGGCAGTATACGACATCAAGAACGATCCTGAGTTTATTAAAAAATATCAGGAGCCTATTGAGAAAGCGTCCCGAGGCGTCTACAGCACGCTCGAACAGGCAAATGTGCCCCAGCGTATCATTGACTCAATCAAGGCCGCTGGCGGGCCTGCAATGGTTGATAAAAAGTGGTGGGAGGACAATCTCGGCAAGTTTTCGGAATTTCAAAAACAAGATCTTGTCCGAAATCTGACCGACGCTTATCGACTGCAAGAAGAGCAGGCCCAAGAAATCGAGGGATCGACGGCAAACATTCAGCAATACGAGCAGCAGCAACTTACAAAACGCTCGGAGTGGTACAATGAAGAGACAAAAGTAATCGACAACGAATTAGCGGAACTCGTTAAAGATAAACCATATCTTCACTATCAACAGGTGCCGGAAAACGCAACGCCAGCTATGGTTGAAGCAATCCAAAAGCACAACGATGGGTTGAATGAACTCAAAAACATTTTTAACGCCGCAAGATATCCAAAAGACGCTCAGGAGCGGGCTCGAGTTGCGGGGGCAGCGACCTACGTCCACGTCTTGGTTCCCCAGCTCCGAATCGAGCAGCAGTATCGGACGCAATTGCAACAAGAGCTGAAACAAGCCAAGGACGAGCTGGCGCAGATTAGGGGGGCTTCCCGTATGCCCCGCAGCAACATATCAACCCATTCAGCAGCGCAGTCAACGTCGCTCCAAGATCGTCTGAAGATGAATTCTTCCGATGCTATTGATGCGGGTCTAGATGAAGCACTTAGAGGATAATTTATGCAACCCATTATTGAAACAGCAAAATCAAAGTTAGAGATCAAGCGGCTTGAAGCGGAGGCTTCTCCAAACCCGTTCAATTCAATTGTTCAACCTCGCCGTTACGGCCCGGGCACAGGCAGGATGCAAGCGATGGCAGAGCGACTGGTCGCAGAGGAGGCGGCACGCAAGGCTGAGGCAAATCCAATCCCTCGCCGAAGAGGCAGACCTCCTAAAAACGCCGCCCCGGTTCTTCCATCAGAGCCAATCGAATCTGAGCCTATCAAGGACGTTCAAGACGATTTGGTAAAGGCAGTTCCAAACGCAAATGGATGGCACGATTACGTCGGAATGTGGAATGGTGCCGAGTTGTATCTTGGAATGATTTCATTCAAGACGGTTGCACCGCTTACTTGTCTCGCGTTTGTAAATATCGTAAAGCAGTTTGGGGATAAAATCCGGGGCGACATTGTTGAAGGCAACGCAAGCGTGGAAGACGCCCGAAACGAACTTGTGGCCCGGTTCTTGGCTACCGACTCCAAGTACCTTCTCATGCTTGATGACGACATGATTCCGGCAATCGGAAAAGCCGCTTTCCTGCGCGTGCTTGCGCGAATTCCAGCCAGCATCCCGGATGAGGTGCTAAATCGAAACGTCGTCGAACGATTGATGAACACTCGCCAGTCGCTCATTGGCGCCGCTTACTTTGGGCGTCGTCCAAACGGTATGTTCAACTGCTCCGCGCAGCAGCAGGCAGCAAACGCAAAGGTGCATCTCAATTCTGTCATCCCGTGCGATTGGATTGGTACTGGGATGCTGCTCATTCATCGGCAAGTGTTCGACGATATCCGGGCGCGTTTCCCGGAACTTGCAGGGCAGCCCGGGGCGCCGTTTGAATATTTCCGACGGACTCCCGGGTACGGCGAAGATGTTTCGTTTTGCCTGCGAGCAAAGCAGGCGGGGCATCAACCGTACTGTGACCTTGGATCCCCGGTTTACCATCAGGGCACGCACTTTTACGGAGGCGGCACGCTGTGAACGTATTTTCTTTTTATCAATCCTCCGCAGACCTGCCGCAAGCCGAGGAGTTTGAGCGGGCAAACTGGTGGAAGCGCTCGTGGATGTTGCACGAGTGGAACCCGGTCATGCTAAATTCGTCCCATGTTGTGACTGTCCCGGGATTCACCCGGTTAAACAAGAGGGTGATGGAGGCGTTTCAGCGGAACGTCTGCAACGAAAGCCTTGCAAAGTTTTCCAGCCGTTACTACCGCTGGCTGGCGCTGTCAATGTGTGGCGGCTGGGTTGCAGATTACGATGTCGTAAACATGGGGTTCACCCCGGAAATGGCAAAAAAGGCGCAAGAGAAAAGCAGCCTGATGGTATCGCCGGGGAAGGCGTGGATTTTCTACGCCTCACGAGAAATGGCAGCGGCGGCTGTCCGTAAGCTTACGGACTCTGAGCTTTTTAAAGACGGAGTCCGCGTTCCAGAAATAGAGCTTGTGGCAGCCGCCCCGGTGCCGGACGAGATCCTCTGCAACCTCGTCCACGCACGCGGGGAGCCCCGCTCTAGGGCTATGCAAGAGCTTCTTGTGCCAGAGACTGAGCAGGTTGTTTCTTGAAAAACTGTGAGTAGAAAGGGATTCCGAAATTTTCAGGGAAGATTTCGGAGTCTGCTCTTCCAAGAACTTCCACCCGATGCCCGCGACGACCGACGCCCGGTGCGGTTCCGTGAAACAGGCGAAGTATTGTGCCAGCCGGGATAACGCACAATTCACCTGAGTGGTCACACTTCACTTCGGCGTCTTTCTCGAGCGTGATATTGGTTCCGTTCTGAATGAAACGCGCCGGAAGGTCTGCCAGAAAAAATGAAACATTCCGGGAACGATTTCCTTTCTTGATGGCAACTTTTGCCCGTGCCGCCTTCTCTTCCTTTGACAGGGGCGCCTTCTTTGGCTTTACGGGAGCCGGGGCGGAGGCGTCGCGCAGGCCGCTGAGCCGGGAGAAAAACCCAAACAACGGATCCTTGTCTGATGGCTCTACATTCGCCGTAAATGTTACTTTTTGGCCTGCCAGAGAAGCCGCATCGCTGATTGAGTCAGGGATATTCCCGTAAAGCTTTACCCCGTTGTCTTGGACGACAAGCGCTTTGCTTTTGTACTCGCGGGTGTAGTCAGACCATACTTGCTTCACGCTCACCACTGTCCCGGTGATTTCTTGGCGCCCGGATACTGCTGATCCAGTTGCCGCTTCCCGGGCAGCCTTGTCGGAGGCGTGCAGTTTAACAAGGAACTCGGTCTGCTTCTCACTCAAAGCTCCAAACTTACGAAGCTTTTGCCGGAGGTCGGCTGCCTTTTTGTTGATTCCTGTAGCGGCCCAATCCAGCGCCTCGCAGGCGCCCGGGTTCTGCGCCCGGAAAGCAGCCTCCCGGCGAGAGCACTCGAGGCGCTGGGCAAGGGCAACGCTGGCGCCCTCGATCGCGGAGACAGAGCGAGACAGGCAGGCGATTCCCCGGGCGCAATCTTTGCCAACCTGAAAGAACTCCCCGGTTGGGGCGTGTTCGACAACGGAAACGTATTTAAGCCGGGATCCGCAGCAGGAACATTTCCGGGAAAGGGTGTGAGGCGTTGCCTCGTACCGGGCGTACGCAACCGGGTCGTGGATAACGTGCTCAACTTCAATGATTGCTTCGTCTTGATCTCCGAAATTTTCGGCGACGGCAATAAAAACAAGACGGAGGTCTGAGGCGGGTAGTGATTTAATAGACATAATAGATGTGTTCTTTTTATTCGGAAAATGGCTTGCGTCCAGAAAAATCAATGTCATAAATTATAGCACGGTTACGCGCTTCCGCATGGCGCTCGTCTCGCGAGACGTTAATTTGCACACAGGCCGCTAAAATGCCCTACCCGGTCGGGGGCGATGCAGACACAAACCCAAGATCCGTCTTTTCAGATGCGATCGACCTCGGGTGCATCGTTCGCTGTGTGGCGCCGTAGGCACTTGAGGAACACGTTCAGTTACCTCTTTTTTTTTTATGGCAACGCCAACCAATTGTATCGCTCTCTCTGCTGTGCAAGACTTTGCAAGCAAGGACACTAACAGGATCGTGGGCCAGATAGCCCGCGTTTTAGCCCGGAAATCGCCCTATATTAACAGCCTCGATGGGGGGACGCTTCCTAATGTTTCCGACACCGTCGTTAGCGTTGTTGAAGAAATGTCCATTCCCAACGCTGCCTCTGTCAGCACTTACGGCGCCCTTGCTGCGCCTCTGTTTGTTAACGATGTCTCTATGTGCGGCGTCGGGGCAACGGCAGACCAAGTCGGGACTACGACGTACAGCTACCAACTTGAGACGCTTCGCGGCGCCGGGCCTCGCGTTTGCGTTAAACAGGCGCGTACTGCGTTCAAGGGCAGTTACTTGCAGGCGCAGGTTTCGCTCGAGAAGACTATCATGCAAATCATCAACGCTGATATTCGATATCAGTTGCTGATCAAGTCCGGCATCAAGTACACCGTGAACTCCACAAAGGGGTTCAATGCTAGTATGTCCGGCGATATGCAGGTGCTGTCTACTCCTTGGGCCATCGACACTGGCACCACGAGGACAAGCCCTGACGCTCCTCTGAACTTCAAAACGCTGTACCGAATCGGGACGTTTATGCGTGAGGAAATGCTCGCAGAACCGTTTCAGTCAAAAGACGGCGAATTTTTTCAGGTGATGCTTGGTGCCGACGCAATCGAAGGCTTGCGAAACGACGCCGACGTTAAGGAAGACCTTATTGCTCTTACCACTGGTTCGTTCAAGCTCGGCGAAGAGTCCATCAGCGGCTACCAGTTCGAGGGCTATCGTGGGTTTGCGTTTGGCATCGATCAGCAACCGTTACGCGCAACCGGGTTCAATGCTGATGGATCTTTGGCGCTTGTCAGTCCAATCACCTCCACTGCTGTCAGTAATGGCTTTGGGCAGCGCCGCAACACGGCGTGGGTTAATGCCCCCTACGAGGTGGGGTTTGTGATTGCAGGCGATAGCTTCAAGCGCTTGGTTCCTGAGCAAAATCTGGGTGAGGGGACGTTTAAATTCGCGCCTCAGCTCTCGATGGGGGAACTCGAGTGGACGATGATTCGCGACAACTGCGACAACCTGTACCTCGATTACGGGCAGCATATCTACCAGATCCAGCGTGCGATGCAACCGATTCGCCCGCAGAATGTTTGCCCGGTTCTGTATAAGCGCTGCCCGTTTGACGGCGTGCCGCTGATTTGCAGCACTGCCGCAACAGGCTTCTAATCTTAGGTAAGTTAATGAAGAGGGGGTTGGCTAATGTCAGCCCCTTCTGATTAGCTTACATAAGGTTATGTCTAACTTGTCTACAGCAGCCTTTCAGCAGTACGCGCTTACCCTGCTTCAGCAAATTGCTGGATCATCGGGAGTTGTGGGTATTCATAGCAATTTATCCACAGCGGTCTACAGGCAGTACGTCTTGATGCTGCTGGAGTACATTTCTGTTCATGGAGGAGGAGGAGGAGGCGGAACCATTGGGGCAACCGGGTATAGCGGCAGCACAGGCTATCAAGGCAGCACAGGAATTGGGTTGCAGGGTTCGACCGGGCTTGGAGCGACGGGATTTCAAGGCGCTACGGGTCTTGGGGCTACGGGCTATCAAGGTAGTACTGGCATTGGCTCTCAAGGCTTGCAGGGCGCTACTGGCATTGGCACCCAAGGTGCAACTGGCGTTGGCGCAACTGGTTATCAGGGTAGCACGGGCTATCAGGGAGCAACTGGTAGCGGAGCAACAGGTTACCAAGGAAGCACTGGGATTGGCTCGACCGGGTATCAAGGTAGTACGGGTTATCAAGGTAGTACGGGTGCTGGCTTTCAGGGCAGTACAGGCATTGGCTCTTCTGGGGCAACGGGTTACCAAGGCGCAACTGGCAGCGGAGCAACGGGGTTCCAAGGAAGCACTGGGATCGGTTCAACGGGGTTCCAAGGAAGCACTGGGTATCAGGGAAGTACGGGTGCAGGGAATCAGGGGGCGACCGGGATTGGAGCGACGGGATTTCAAGGAGCTACCGGGAGCGGAACTCAGGGATCAACCGGGGCCACGGGCATTGGAGCTACCGGGGCCACGGGCATTGGGGCCACTGGTTATCAGGGCGCCACGGGCATTGGAGCTCAAGGGTTGCAAGGGGCAACGGGGCTTGGAACCCAAGGGGCACAGGGAGCAACTGGCTTGGGCGCAACCGGGTTTCAGGGGGCCACTGGCGCCGGGACACAGGGGGCCACTGGCGCCGGGACACAGGGGGCCACGGGGGCTACTGGCCCAAGCATTGCAACGCCTGTTTCTGTTTCAAACGGGGGGACTAACGCAACGGACGCGCACACCGCGCTTAACAATCTTGGTTCTCCGTTTCACATAGTCGATGTTCGCCAATTTGCGCAACAAAATCCATTGCAGTTGACTGGGCCGTATCAGGCGACGTGGTCAACCGCATCAACCACTATAACCCTCACAACTGGAGATACCTCTTTGTTGTCTGTGGGTAATACGTTCAGCACAACTAATTTAGCGTCCTGCGCTATTGTAAGTATCACAAATTCGACACAATTTGTTGTTTCACAAGCGCCTGCGGGCACTCAATCAACGCCTGCGACCATCGCCATATTTGCAACAACGCCAACCACCTTCACCTATCCAGTAGGTGTACAAGCTGCGGTGGAAGGTATTACGTTAGCAATCGGGACAACGTTGTGCATGACTTCGCAAACGCAGACACCCACCAACGGCCCATGGGTGGTGACACAGCTTGGAACTGCGAGCCAGAGCATGATTTTGACGCGCCCAAGCTGGTGGACTGGAGCCGCTTATCCGATAACAATTTTGGCCGCCTACGGGACATCGAGCCAAGGCGTGGTAATTGGCATAACATCTTCAGTTGCTGGAACATCCTTGATAAGTGTGGGGTTGCAATCGTTGAGCGCAAACTTGATTTACTCAAGATCTACGAACGCAACAACAGTTGGAAATACGTACACCGGACGCCAAATTTTTGCAGCCAACAGCGCAACAGTTGCGCCAGCTCAATTTAACAGCGGAACCACTCAGACGCTGTTAACAACTCCAGTTGGCGGCAGCATTGAATGGGACGGAAAAACCGAATACTTAACCTCAGTTATTTCATTGGCAGGAACTTGGACCACAGGTAGCACTACCGTGACGCTCACCACTGGAACAACGTCAGGATTGGTTGTGGGTGCGGCAATTGCGTCTGGGATCACTGGCGCAGCACAGTTGTATGTGACCGCAATTAACAGCCTCACGACGTTTACTGTTGGCGCTAACCCAACAAACACAGGAACCGCTTCCTCGTTTACTGTGGCAAATAGAGACAGCCTGCTAACGGCTGGGGCATTCGGAACCTACTAATTTATGGAACAGCTATTTATAGAAGCTTCAAAAAGCCAAGGGATTCCATTTATAATGGCCTGTATTGCCCTTGCCTTTATTCAACAAATGAACAGAGGGCTCATTACAAGGCTAAACGAAGAGCGGCACGAGCACATGAAAGCGCTTGGGCAACAGATTAACGATTTGAAAGAGGCAATCCTTGAATGCGAGCGAGACCGTAAAGAGCTTTGGTCAAAAATAACCAAGTAATATGGACGAACGATCCAAAGCCAATTTAGCAACATTGCATCCTGACGTTCAAAAGCGTTTTGAGTCATTTTTGCTCGAGGCGCAGGCACTAGCCCAAACTAAGGGGCTTGAGTACAAAGTGATATGTGGAACTCGTTCATGGGAGGAGCAGGCAAAGATTTACGCTCAGGGCCGCACTGCTCCGGGCAAGGTTGTTACGAACGCACCTCCCGGGAATTCAATGCACAACTTTGGCATCGCAATTGATTGCGGCGTGTTTCGAGGCGGCAAGTATCTTGATGAGAGTGATCCAAAAACTGCCAGCGCCATGCATAAAGCAGCGAGCGAGCTTGCAAAAGAGCACGGGATTCGCTGGGGCGGCAACTTTAAGACGATTGTTGACGAGCCCCATTTTGAACTTGATACTCCGCTTAGATTGTCGCAACTGCGCGACCGCAAAAAAAGCGGAGAGTGGGTGTCTTTAGCATAAATCAAATCCAAAAAAACAAACCTATGATCCAGTATATCATTGAGCGACTTAACGAGACGTCTACTTGGCGCGGAATTATTTCTTTGCTGACTGGCCTTGGCGTAAAGCTCCGCCCGGACATGGCTGAGTCCATTATCAGCGCCGGGCTTGCGGCAGTGGGCGTGATTAACGTGTTCCGAAAGGAGAAAAATGCCGCTTCTGCTGTCGCTCCTAAAGTGCCTTGAGGCGTTTCTTAGCATTAAGAGCATCCGTGCCCGGTGGGAGCTTGAGAGAGACATAGCCAATTACTGCGATGACGTACAAAATCAAATTCTCACTGCTCGCGCAAATGGCGACGACGCTCGCGCTGACGTCCTGCGCGACCGTCTCCTCAGTTCCTCCGGCATTGTCCCATCCCGGGGGGATCCTGCGCCTGTCCCCGGGCCAGACGTACACGGCATCGGGAAATGAGGTTTGGCATTCCGCCGCTCGGTACGCCGCGTGCGAGAAAGATATTCTCAATGCGGTTTCTGCGCTAAAACAACGAGATAACCACTGATTTTATGAGCTGCGATTGTAATAATCCCTATGGGCAAGCCTGCACTTTGGATGTGCCGTATCCAAGCGTTTCGGCGGAGTCTGTCCCAAGCCTGATTGCAAATTTGATTCAGGCACTTTACGGGGATGTGCAAAAGAACGTGGTCAGCGGAAGGGTGACTTGGACGACCTGCGACCCAAATCAAGCTCAGACAGTATTTGGCATTCCAAGGAACGTCGGCGAAGGATTGATGTGCTATTTCATAAGGGCGCTTCAGGCTTCAGCTATCATCGGCGCAACTGGTTATCGGGGCAGCACTGGGTATCAGGGTAGTACCGGGTATCAGGGTAGTACGGGAAGCGGCGCGACTGGGGTTGGATCAACCGGGTTTCAGGGCAGCACCGGGTATCAGGGCAGCACCGGGTATCAAGGCAGCACCGGGATTGGAGCAACTGGAGCCGGAGCAACTGGTTATCAGGGCAGTACCGGGCTTCGCGGCAGCACGGGATTTGACGGCAGTACGGGGCTTCGCGGGAGTACTGGATTTGACGGCAGTACTGGTTATCAGGGCAGTACCGGGCTTCGCGGCAGCACGGGAAGCGGCGCGACTGGATTTGACGGCAGCACCGGGCCTCGAGGCAGCACTGGATTTCAGGGCAGTACAGGTGCTGGGTTTCAGGGTGCGACAGGTTTTTCTGGGAGCACTGGCCCGGCTGGCGGCCCAGTAGGAGCAACTGGAATTGGATCAACGGGTTATCAAGGCAGCACTGGCTATCAAGGCAGTACTGGCTCTGGATTTCAGGGATCCACTGGAATTGGATCAACCGGGCTTCAGGGGAGCACCGGGTTTCAGGGAAGTACTGGATCTGGATTTCAGGGAGCCACTGGAATCGGATCGACGGGCTTTCAAGGAAGTACCGGGTTTCAAGGTAGCACTGGCTCTGGATTTCAGGGATCCACTGGGCTGGGGGCTACTGGCTTTCAGGGCAGTACAGGCGTTGGAGCTACTGGCTTTCAGGGCAGTACAGGCGTTGGAGCTACTGGCTTTCAGGGCAGCACTGGATTTGGGGCAACCGGGTTTCAAGGGGGAACAGGTTATAACGGGGCAACAGGCGTTCAAAACCTTGGTGCAAATACATTTACAGGATCGCAGACTTTTAGGGCAAATGGCACTTCTGCTAACCAAGCTCCATTTTATTTTCAAGCTGGCAGCTTAATGTCCGCCGAACAAGCTCACGCAGTGGAGTGGGATGGAAGCACCATGTGGTTGACAAATTCCTCCTCTTCTAGAGATAACGTACTCACGCAAAAATCATTTGGAACCTACTAATTATGGCCGCTTTAATCCCAAAAACCAACTCGTCATCGGGGTCTGTATCTGCGCCATTAGCCAGTGCGCTCGTTATTGGCGAGCTTGCTTCAAACAAATTTACGTCTCGTCTGTATCTTAAAAACGAGAACAGCCTCGTAGTTGATGCCGCTCGAACTCAATTGACTGGCGACGTGACTGGGACTACCGCTGCGCCAACAAGCGCAACAGATGGCGGAACCGTTTCGACAACCGTTGGAAAGATTCAGGGTCGCACAGTGGCAAGCACGGCTCCTGTCAACGGCGAGACGCTCGCATGGAATGCTGGAACATCTCAATACGAGCCTAAAACGCTTCAGGTTCAAGCCTCAAAATCTGCAAGCTATCCGCTGGTTTTGAGTGACGCCAATACACTTATCCCGTTTACCGCGACAGCCAACGTAACCATTCCATTAAACTCAGCTCAAGCGTTTCCAATTGGGACGCAGATTCTTATTCAGCAGGTTGGCGCATCCGCTAATCAAGTGACTATCGTTGCCACTGGCGGAGTGACGCTTCAATCATCCAAAACAAAAACAAACACTCAGTGGTCAATTGTCACGCTTATTAAAACAGCGACTGACTCTTGGGCATTAGCTGGAGACGCCGCTTAATTATGATTATCTCAGCAGGATTTATTGGCGCCAGCAGTGGCGTCAGCTTTGTTGAGTTCACAACGGCAGGCACAAACCAGTCCATCACATCTGCGATGATTCCTGCTGGGGTGACTAGAGTCAGAGTTCATGTTGTTGGGGCAGGAGGATTTAAGCAAAATGGAGGTTCAAGTTCATTTTCTGCAAATGGAGTTTCCGTAATTGCAACTGGTGGAGTATGGGCTGGGCCCGCAAGCCTCAGTTCTTCTGGAGGGAGTGGAGGAGGCGTGTCTGGAACGGCTGGGTATGCTGTATCAGTCAGTGGAGGAGCGGGAGGTTATGCATATGACGGAGAACCGGGAGCCCGGGGCGTTGCGACATACGGAGTCTCAATGGGAGGCGGCGGCGGCGGCGGGTTTAACACTGATTTTTGCGGATGCTATGGAAGAAGCTATAGTCATTACGGAGGAGGAGGAGGAGCCGGGCCAGATCAAGGCATTCCCGGCCCATTTTATGGCTACCCCGCACCCGATCCAACAGGCGGAACTATTGGGGGGAATGGTGGAGGTTATGGGGTTGGAGACGCCATTCCATTAGCAGGTCATGGAAAAGGGGTAGTGGGAGACCAAGTTGGTAATTTATACCCAGTAGGAGGAGGCGGGGCAGGAGGGTATGCTTACTTTACTATGAATTTGTCTGGAGCAACTACATATACAAACGCAATTACTGTTGGAGATTGTCTTGATGGCGGATTGATTAATCGAGGCTACGTCAGGATTGAATGGGGGTCATCAATTACTTAATTTATGAAATACGCTCTTATAACGACGTTTGAATCCGAGCAACCGTACAGGTTTTGCGAGGTTTTAGATCAAAAAATTGAAGGAGATTTCCCCGGAGTGATTTGGGTTGAAATACCAGACGACCTACAGGTAGCGCCGAAGACACACAGGTATACGGGTGAAGGGTTTGTAGAATGTCCGATCGATCCGCTATTTGAGCTGAGTAAGGCGCGTAAAGCGCCCGTTGACCCTGCCGAATGCACAAGCACTGAGCAGCCAACCGTTTTGTGATATGGTAGTGACACCAAAGCCGTTCAGATTTGGAATTATTGTTGGTTCAATTTACGATTTTCCACAAGTTGACGACATTCTCCCTTCGCACGGACACAACGAGACAACGCAGCACATCACGATTGTGGCAAGGGGATCCATCAGGGTTATAACTCCTGTGCTAGATCAAGTGTTTCAGGCCGGGGCGGTCATTGACCTGCCAGCGTTCCAAATGCATGAATTTATCGCGACTCAGGATGACAGCCGCATCATCAATATACAAAAACAATAAATGACTCAACTACACTGCCTTGGACTCCCTCACACCATCTCCAACGCTGACTATGTAGCGTGCGCCTTTACCCAAAAGGTGCGTAAGTTTCTGACCATGTTTCGGGGGCATGGTTACAAGACGATCCATTACGGCCACAAGGACTCCGTGACGGATGCCGACGAGCAGGTGACGGTCACAGACAATGACACGCTCGAGCAGGCTTACGGGGGATACGACTGGAAGAAGGGCTTGTTCAAGCATTCAATTGACGACCACGCCCACAAGACGTTCAACGAAAACGCTGGGCGGGAAATTTATGCTCGAAAACAACGGGGGGACTTTGTTTTGTGCTTCTGGGGAGGTACAGCTCAGTCCGCGCATGAGGCAAATAAAGACGGCGACTTGATTGTCGTTGAGCCCGGCATTGGGTGTGGATACGCCTTTGCTCAATTTCGCTGCTACGAGTCCTATCCGCTTAAAGCGGCTTTTGCCGGGACGCAGACAGTTGCGTATTGTAACCCGGAATGGTACGGGCGAGTCGTTCCAAATTATTTTGACCTTCGAGACTTCGAGGCAAAAAGCGAGCGCCAGCCTTATGCGGTTGCATTGGGTCGGATTGGCCCAAATAAGGGCGTTGATATTGCAATTGAGGTTTCGTTCCGAGCTGGCGTCAAATTGGTCATAGCCGGGCAGGGAGGCCCGCAGGATGTGGGATACGAGAAATGGCCCGATCACGTCGAGTACATTGGATACGCTGATCTCGAAACCCGGAAACGGCTTCTTGGAGAAGCATCTTTTTCATTCCTCCTTTCAACGTACTGGGAACCGTTTGGGGGAACCGCTGTTGAGTCGATGTTGAGCGGGTGTGTCCCGGTCTGCACTGATGCAGGAGCAATGACGGAATACATCGTAGATGGAGTGAATGGGTTCAGATGTACCACGATGGGAGATATCCTTCGGGCCATTCGATTGGTTCCGACCATTAACCGGGATCGAATGATTCGTTTTGCTCAGGATAATTTCTCGTTGGACGCAGTTCGTCCTAAGTTCCAGAGAGCATTTGACGACTTTTCGGATGTGATGCGCGGAAATGGATGGTATGAGCTACATGACCGACCGTTGACTTCGCTCGGGTTGAATTACAAGAGCTTGTATGTATAAAAATTCTGTCCTGTTTTTTACTCGTAACGCTTGGGCGTTTGGAACAATTCACAATGCACTTGTGAAGAGACTGTGGCAGCATGGTATTTACTCTCACATTCTCGACTGGAATCTGAGCTACAGTGCCCTTGAGATAGAGTACTTGCGGCAAAAGTTTGAGTACTGGTACACGAACCCGCCGCAGGTTCCTGTTTTGATGCAGACGTTTGGAATTCCAAAAGAACGCATCATTACGGTCGCGCACGCTGACGACGACATCCACAAAGCAGTCATGGCTGCTGGCCCTGAGATGTTTGACGGCCTCAAAGCCTATGGAGCCGTCCACGAGTCGCTGGTATCGTCTAGCCAGCAGTTTGGGCTGACGCGAGTTCCAGATGTCGTACTCAACGGCATTGATTTTGACTTTTTCTACTCGCCCATAGGCAATGCAGTGAAGATTGCCGGGTACGCCGGGGCGCTGTTTCATAACCGTCCCGATGGAGTTGACTGTAAACGAAAGGAACTTATCCCAAGGGTGCTGGATGGGTTGCCGCTTGAGTTTAAAGACCACAATTTCATGCATCACTTGTGCATGGCTTCGTTCTACCAGACGATAGACGCTCTTTTGCTGCCCTCTAGCTATGAAGCCTGCGGCTTGCCCATGATGGAGGCGGCTGCCGCCGGAAGATTAGTGCTATGTTCCTCTGGAGTTGGTTATTTTGACGGAAATTTTGGAGTTAATTGCCGTCTCCCGGAAGACGAGTGGGTTAAGGACGCCAGAGCCGCCCTATTGGCGCACCAAGACCCAATAATATACCGAGAGACCTGCGAGCGATCCCAGCAGTACGCTCGAGACCATTTCGATTGGAGTGACCGCATCGAGCCTTGGGTAAAATTAATTGAATAATATGTATAGCCGATCCGTTTTATTCTTCATCGAGAACGCATGGGCTTTCGGTCAGATTCACAACGCTTTAATCAAAAGGTTTTGGGAGCGCGGAATTTACGCTCACATTCTCGACTGGAGAAGCTCTTACAGCGCAACAGAGATCGAGTATTTGAGGCAAAAATTTCAAGTCTGGTACACTATTCCACAAGCGCTACCCCATCTATTGCATACATTTGCAATTCCAAAAAATCGGATTGTGACTGTCGCCCACAATGACACAGACATTCACCAGTGCGTGCAAACCTCAGGAGCAGAGGTATTTGATGAATTAAAAGCTTACGGAGTAATCAATCCAACACTCGTGGAGTCGAGTAAACAATTTGGGGTTCAACGGATTCCTGACGTCGTTTTAAACGGAATTGATTTTGATCATTTTTATTCAAAAGCCAGCAACTCTTTGCGCGTTGTTGGGTATGCTGGTGCGCTGTTTCACGAGCGCCCGTCTGGTAAGGATTTCAAAAGAAAGCACTTGGTCTCAAAGACGCTGGACGGGTTGCCGCTTGAGTTTCGCGATCACACCTTCATGCATCATCTGTGCATGGCTGGGTTTTATGAGTCAATAGACGCACTTTTACTTCCATCGGATTACGAAGCCTGTGGCTTGCCTATGCTGGAAGCAACAGCGGCAGGTCGATTGGTTTTGTGCTCCGCCGGGGTTGGTTATTTTGACGGAAATTTTGGCATTCCATTGCGCCTTCCAGAAGATGAATGGGTCGAAGATGCCAAGGCCGCGCTTCTAGCGCATCGCGATCCGACAATTTATAAACAAGCCTGCGAGCGTTCACAAGCTTATGCAAGAGACCATTTTGACTGGCGCACTCGCGTTGAAGCTTGGGTAAAATTAATTGAATAGTATGCATTACGACTTTATAGAAATTGGCACGTCTGACTTTGAGTCAGTTGTTGAAAAATCAGCACCAGACGCAGTGGGATTGTGTGTTGAGCCTATTGGGTTTTATTTGGCAGCTTTGCCAGAAAGGCAAAACGTCAAAAAGATCCACGCGGCAATCTCATTTGACAACACAGGCGGATATTGCGATGTCTATTTTGTTCATCCTGACGTAATTGCCAATCTTGGACTTCCTGACTGGTTGAGGGGGTGTAATTCAATTGGGGGGCCACATCCTCAACATTACAAACTGCAATGCACGCACGCGCTAACCGTTGATCAGGTTCCGTTAATGCCTATTTCCGAGCTGATTTCTGGAAACAACGTGGAGTCCATAAATTTGTTAAAAATTGACACTGAGGGCGGCGATTGTTCTGTTTTGAAGTGGTTTTTTATTGAGATGCTTAAAAAGCCAAGCCTTGCACCAAGTAAAATTGTTTTTGAGAGCAATTCGCTGACAAATCCTGAGCATCTAGATTTTACGCTAAGGTTGTATGCAGCACTGAAGTACTCCGTTGGTGCTCAAGAAGGCGACAACCTAGAATTAGTGTTATCGTCTTGAGAAAAAAATAATCTGAAGCATTATTGCTTCCCTACACCTACACACTATGCCACCAAAAGACATGAACATGAGCGCCAATCCCGGAATGGGTGAGGGCGATATCGCAGCATCAATGCAAGGCGCTCCTATGGGTGCCCCCGCTGGATCCCCGGCAGACGGATCCGTAATGCTTTCAATGCCAAAGGAGATCTTTGACACCGTCAATATGCTTGTGAGCGAGCTATCGCAGGCACTGAAAGCCGCCTCAATGGCTGTTGAGGGACAAAAGGGAGGAACAATGGCATATGGCGGCACTGAGTCCCCCGAGGAGGAAGCAATGGAGTCTGCTGATCAGGAAGCGCAAGAGCCCTTGTCGGAAGATGAGAAGTTTTTGAAATCCATTGCCCAAGAGGGATCCAAAAAATACTAACTCATGTTTGTTTCGGAGATCATTGAGGAAGTTCAAGAGATCCTTGCCACTGCCGATAAGGCAAAGGCGTTTAGGACGATCACTCAGGCTGTTCAAAGCCTGATGGATCAAGCTCACTGGTTTCATCAAAATCGCGAGGTGGACGTCTGCACTGGATGGGATGGCGTAACTGTTACGCTTCCCCGGGGGGTAGAGATACCCCTCGCCGTCAACGTGGATGGCAGCCCTACCTACTTCCGAAACAGGCTATTTCAGTTCCACGTCAACAAGGGGGGGATGTATAACACGGTTGAGTGGGCATGGGATGACCGTGGGATGGTGAGTACATTGATGGACATTCGCCAGCCGTCTCAACTAGTTGCTGTTGCCGAGCACAACTCCGACGTTGGGCTCAAAATTCGAGTTATAGGCACAGACTCTTCAAACCGGGCGCTTAGAACTCAAGCAGAAGACGGAACGCTGTTAGACGGGATGCTTGTCCCGGTGCATAGCCAGCAGGATTTTGCTTTTGGAACAATAGCTCCCGACGGAGTCACGATTCAAACCCGGGAGGTTGCTGTTTCTCCGCTGACTCAACTGACCACAACCGACACAGTTAACGGACACTACGCAACTAGCGGGGAGCCATTTACTGTTGACGCTCTTACAACAGGAGTCGGAGAGGGGCTAACCGTAGGATCGACGTATTACGCCTCGGTGGTTGATGACCTCAATATTCAACTACACGCAAATCAACTTGATGCAATTCAGGGCATTAACCCGGTGCTCTTTAACAACATTAACAGCGCTCTCCCTGTTGTCCTGAACGACAACAGGCTTTGCGATCTCAACACTGTTGTGAGAGCGAGTGTCGCTATGCCCATTTCTATTGATAGCCCGAACGAAGTCGTGTTCCCGTCCAAGCAGGGATCGACTACGTTCATTGCGCCATCACCAATAATTCAAGATACGACCTACTTTGCCATTCCAATAAGCACAACGGATCTGGCAATTTATGAAAGCATTTCAGATGCAATCTCTGGGTCAAATCAGATTCGCATGACTGGCAGCTCTGGCTCTTTTGCGATAGACATTCGGAAGGCTATATCGCCTCAGACAAAGCTGATTTTTTCTGTCGCTCCTCAATACGCGCTTGGAGACTCGGTGCAGGTTTACACCAACGGAGGAACGCTTCCTGCGCCTTTAATTGCCGGGCAGACGTATTACATCGGACTGCTGCAAAACGAGCCTCTTTCTTGCACTCTGCACACAAACTACGCGGACGCTATTGCTGGGACGAATAGTATTAATTTTACGACTCTTGGAAGCGGAATTAATAGCGTTGTGAAGCTAATTACGGCAACTGCCGCTCCCGGGAATAGAAACCAAATTGCCGCCAATTTTTCGCTCCCAAATGCCACTGGATCAGGAGCATCGGCAATAGCGGTAATTACTGGGCCAGTGACTAGCGCAAGCTTTGGAGGCACAAATACAGGGTACACGTCAGCTCCGACTGTTACATTTTCGGATATTGGCGGAATTGGGTACACCGCAGTGCCGACAGTGTTGATTGTGGGGGGCACAACTGGAGTTCAGGCAACAGCCACGGCAACAATGGCAACCGACGCGGCAACAGGAAAACAGTATGTTGCTTCTGTTGCTGTGTCTGCCGGAAATAGTGGATATAGCGCTGCCTCTCCTCCGGCTGTTGTGTTTTCTGGAGGAGGGTTGTCTGCGACAGGGTTCCATGCTAAAGGAGTTGCCGTTGTTAATGGCGCAGGAGCGGTGACTGGCGTCACGTTGACTGGCTATGGATCGGGCGCGTCTGCCTACGCTTCCATAAATACGGTTTCTCAAGCAATTAACGCAATTGTTATTACGTCTGCCGGGTCTGGGTATGCATACCCTCCACGGGTCGCGCTGAGCGCCGGGAACGCAAATGCCCAGTGTTCTATTACAACTTCGTTTGTGACTGCCTTTCAAATGATAGACAGCGGCTACGACTACACGTCTGCTCCGGCTGTTTACATCACGGGAGGAGGTGGAACAGGGGCAAGTGGAACAGCAACCCTTGATTCTCGTGGGATTGGTTCAATTTTAGTTACAGCAGGCGGGATTAATTATAACGGAGCAACCGTTGTAATAACAGATGTCCTTGGAGGAAGCGGGAGCGGGGCTACCGCAACGGTTGTTTCTAATGCTGCTGGCAATCTTGTTGGTTTAAATATACTGACTCCCGGAAGCGGGTACTCTTCACCCGTTTACAGCTTTTCAAAGGGATCAGGCGCTTCTTTTACAACCAAATTCACAGGAGTGGTCACTGGAATCACGGTAGTAACAGAAGGCACCGGGTATTCTTATGCCCCGACCGTTTCAATTCTTCCTTCTACTGGTATTTTTGTTCAGTTTTCGAGCACTGGCACGTTGCCATCTCCGCTACAGCAGGGGGCAACCTATCGGGCAGAAGGCCCATCATCAAATGGTTCGTTCACGATTAAGAATCCAGATTTCTCGGACATAATCATAACATCGACGGGTAGCGGAACCTTGTATTTAGCTCTAACAAGGGCATTTGGAGTAGGTTTTACTGGAATTTGGTACGGTGATTTTTCTGGGATATCTTCTACTCAGCCAGTATTTCTTGGTAGCGATTACATTTTTCCAATTACGTCGCCTTCGGTTGGAGTTGGGTCGATCCAGTATTACATAGGGAAAACAACAAACGGCGCGTACATATACGTCGATCCGCCGTCGGTCACAAACCGGGTTCCGCTATCCATTACGGCGCTCGGGACTGGGCAAAGTTATTTTGCGTATAGGGCGACGGCGTCCGCAGCAGTTTACAATAGTGAAATAATTCCCTTCAGTATAGAGTATCTGCAAGATGGAATGCCTGTTTACTTTGCGTCGTCCGGGACGCTTCCGGCCCCATTGTCTGCGACTACGCTTTACTCAATAAAAATCTCAGGGAACAGCATCACCGTTTACTTGAGCGGATCCAAGGTGACGCTTACGTCATTGACTGTAGGCCAATTGCGAATGGTTTACGTTTTTAATTCTAAGCCAAAGGCATCAACTGAAATAGTTGCGCTCAAGTCAATTTTTGAAACCGGGCAGCAGGTGACCGCTCGACCAAACATAGACGATTCTCTTCCCGGCGGGCTCAGTGAGTCTACTGCGCTAGTTCCTCAATATTATTACATTAGAAGGTTTGATGCCTCGTCTTTTCAGCTTTACGACACATACGCTCACGCAATAAACACATCCTCAGTTACCGGGCTTGTTAAGTATCAGTCTGTCGGAGACAGTGTTAAGAGCACTTTTTTTATAGATTCTCTTCTTCAACCAACCTTGGCAAAGGTCATCCTGCACGTCGAAAAGCCAAAAAGCGTTGGGTACATTTCTCTCTACGCTTTTGATTACGGCAGATCAAACGACATGACGTTGATTGGGCAGTATCACCCGGACGAGACAAATCCAAAATATCGAAGAATCCGAATCGGTAGGCCTTGTGCTTGGGCAAGAATTCTTTACCGCGTTCAAGCCCCGGTCGTGACGTCAGTTTATGACTATTTGCCGATTGAAAACGTGCGGGCAATTATTGCTGCCGTTCACGCCGTAGACCTCGAGAATAAGGATTTCTTTGAGCAGGCTCAAAAATATTGGGCCACGGCTGTTCGATATTTACAATTACAAACCGAAGCCGCCGAGGGGCACGCAATGTCTACGCCTCAAATAAACAACATCACATACGGTGATGGGCAAGATCCAATAATGTTCTGACATGAAGAGTCCAAACATTACTTCCGGGCGGCAGCAAAAAGCCTCTGCCGGATGGGTGCATGGAGTAAACTCGGTGCGCTCGCCTTGGGCGCTTCCAGAAGACCAGTTTAAGTGGGGAGTGAACATAAATGTGCGCGGCGGCATTGTTCAAACTAGGCCCGGGTTTTCAATGAGGCTTTCTGTGCCTAAAGGAAACTTTCAAGGAGGGGTTGTTTTCAACGCAAACAAGCAAGCATCAGCAGCCACTACAATCACAACTAATACCGGGTCAATAGTCTACAGGGCGCCGACAATATTTACTCCATCCGGGCAGGAATCCTCTGAGCGCGAGATATCCTACATCGTTTTTTGCGTTAACGGGCGAGTTTACTACGCGCCCTTTCCTTTAACCCAGCCTAAAGACTGGGATGATTACAGGCTTTCTGGAATTGAGCTGGATCCAAATATTGATCGGGTCAACTTTGCTATTGCGACAAAAAGCGCAGAAACAAACCCGGCTGGCGGCGTAACGGTGACTCCATCGCATCGAATTGTTGTGATTCAGGATGGCGTGTCCACACCGCATTATTGGGATGGATCGGATTTAACAGGTCAACGGGCCGCTGATGCTCCTGTTGGATTTTGGATGGCGTTTTCAGGAAATAGACTATGGGTTGCCTCGGAGAACGTGATCCAAGCTTCAGATCTAGGAAATCCACTTGGTTGGACAGAGCGGGTGTCTGGGGCGGGGAGGGGCGATTTTTCAATTCCAAGGCCCGTAACGGGCATGACAGACCACATTGGGCAGAATAATGACTCTAGGCTCTTCGTGTTCAGTGATCGCAGCACATTTTCATTTGCCTCCGGGGTTCTCGACAGGTCGCTTTGGGCATCCACTCCAAACTTTCAAAATACGCTTTACCCTAACATTGGATGCGTTGCCGGAAAATCGATCTGCTTTCAGGCAGGCATGATGTGGTGGTTTAGCCAAGGGGGGCTTGTAAGCGCCGACGTTGCGGCATCTTCGTACTTGTCGTCGCAGGTTTTGTACAAGGACGTGGAAATGGCTCGAGTGAAGCGATTGATGGCTCAGGATATCACTCAAATTTGCGCTGCTTCTTTTGAAAACTACCTTTTGACTTCAATTCCCTACCTAGAGAAGGGAAACAGCGCAACAATGGTTCTGGACTACGTCCCGGCGTCAGAATGGAATCAATCTAGGTCTCCGGCATGGGCCGGAATCTGGACTGGAATCCGTCCAATTGAATGGACGTCTGGGTTTATTGGAAATCAACCTCGTCTTTTTGCATTTTCCGTGGACTACGGCGCAACCGAGGACGCCTCCTTTAATCACATTTGGGAAGCGTTCACTCCGAACAGGTTCGACACTTATTTGACGATCAATCAAGACGGGTCTGCGACAGAAAAGAATCAGCGAATTTATGCCTCGATGGAGACCGGGCTTTTAGGTGACGCAATGGATCTAAAGCAAATGGTGTACGCCGAAATAGACGCTTCTCAAATATCTGGAAGCGTTGACGTAAAGGTCTCGTACAGGGGCTCAAAAGGGCAGTACAAAGATATTTTGCAGCAGCGAATAATTGCCATCACCGACAAGTACCAATGGGAAAACTCGGCAGATGCAGACAAGATTCGGGAGATGGGACTGCTGAGAACCCAGTATAGGCGCCTCACAACAGAAAGCGTTCATCGAACAAACACAAGCACTTGCGAGTCGATTAACTCTCCAGAAGTCGATAAAGCCTTCTCTTTGCTGATGGAGTGGTGTGGGGCATTTGGGGTTGAGTCGATCCGAATGTTTCTGGATCCGTACCCAGAGCCTTCAGTTGGCAGGCTCTCTTTGGATCAAAGCGTGCCGTGCGTTGTCGCAGAGGATGGTAGCTCAATGATTGTGAACTTGGAGACTCCATCAAAAGACGTTGCTACCACAAAGGACGTTTGGGTTTCTCAAAAAACAATCACGATCAAGCTTTCATGCACAAATGGGAGCCCCTCTGTCTCCGGGACATCAACGGCAGAGTTTATTTCGTATGTCTCTCAAGAAGACGCTGACATTCAGGCAACGGCGATAGCCACTAGGCAGGCAACGACTGCGGCGCAGCAGTACAGAATCAAGAACCCGTGCTAAAATGCCAAACATCACTGATTTAACTGAGCAGATAACATTTTTTCCAAATTTGTTTATTTCGCCATTTGGCAACGACGGAGCGTCTCCGTTGTACTCGTCTATTCCAATCAATCTTGGGAACGGGACTCAGTGTATGCCATGCTCCGCGTGCGGAAACGCGACAGAGCGCCAGCGATTGATTGCAAATGCGTCAACTCGATTGCAGACTCCGTTATACGACTCAACTGACATTGCGATTACTCCATGAGACCATCAATTGATTACAAATTTGTCGCCCCGGGATCCGAGGATTTTTCCAAAATCCAAGAGTTTGCCAAATCGTTTGATCACGAGATTGTTCCAAACGCTTACACAAATGTGTACGCGCATTTTCGCGAAGGCAGGCTGTTTGGGTATTCCGATCACATTTTCATCCCAGTTGTTTACCCGGCCTTTCACCCGGAATTTACCACTCCACGAGACGTTATTGACGTGATGCGAGACTGGAAGGCGGCAACGCAATTGTCTGGAAAGCCCGGGCACCTTGGAGTACCATTTGACAACCGAGGAGGGCTTGGAAACTTCCCGGAAGAGACCATGTCGAAACTTGGTCTAGTCAGACTGCATAGAGAACTTTACAAACCTGCTTAATATGGGAGGAACAACAGTTGACCCGGGCAATGCTATTCGCCCACCAGACGACACTCTGAGCATCGCTCAGATGAATTTGTTGACCAATGCTGGCATCGGGAATCTGCAAAACCAAAACAGGTTGCTTGGGTATGCCGCCGGGATGCCCACGGAATCATGGCAGCCGGACATATGGGGCGAGCAAGGGTTGCAAAATCAAGCCGGACAAGTGGCGGCTGTTAACGCATTCAGGAACTCGCAGGTAGAGAACCAAAACAACCCAGCACTAGCGCAGATGCGCCGTCAGATTCCCCAGATGATATCTGAGGACTTAAACGGCGGCGCCCAGAGGCGAATGGACGACTGGACTCGAAAGACTGGGCTCACTCGTTATCTAGGCTCAGGCGCATCTGGAACAGTGCGCGATTCTGCGTTTTTTGATGCGGCTACTCAGGAGGGAGAGGCGTTTCGGAACGCTCAAGAACAAAAGGCTCAAAATTACGTTGCAGCAAACCCGCAAGCGCCAGTTGGAATTGACGCCGGAACGCTGCTAAAGATGCAGCAGGGACAGCAGGCTCAGGCAATGCAAGGCAGGCAGGCTCAGCGGGCGGGGGTTCTTGGAGCCGCTCAGGGCAACGCACAATCGACGACTGATTGGATCAATCAACTGATGGCGACGGGGAGCGGCGCCGTAAACGCCCACAACTCGAACTGGCAAAACTACCAGCAGGCAATGCTTACGAACGCTACCAATAATGCCCAGTCAAAGAACGCCTCCACTGGGGCACTGATTGGCGCGGGAGGATCTGCTGTTGGCGCTGCTGTTGCCGCTTGCTGGGTTGCCCGGGCAACATTTGGCACCAAGACAGACAGATGGAAGAGATTTCGGGCGGCAATGTTCAGATCTGCTCCAGATTGGTTTATCTCTGGGTATTGCAGGAAAGGACAAAAAATCGCCGAGATTGTTGAGTCTTCATCGCTTGCAAAAATGGTATCCAAGGTTGTTCTCTGCTCCCTTGAAAGAAAATGGGCATAAAGCTTCGCTTGGACGGGGCGCAAAGATCCTGCACCCCGGAGGAAACGCTCGAGCGGATGCGTCCTTTTTATTTCGCCGCCGGGATCACTCGGGTTTCAGATATTACCGGGCTTGATTGCTCTGGAATTCACGTTTCCCAGTGCATCCGGCCTGATGCTATTTATTTGTCAGCAGACTCCGGGAAGGGGGCAACCAAATCGGCAGCCAGAGCGAGTGCCGTGATGGAAGGATTTGAGCGGCACGTTGGCGAAACAGCGAAACTCCCGGCATTCAGCGCTTCCGGCGCCGACCTTGATGGTCACGAGACCCGGTTTCAGTTAATGCGAGGCGCTTTTTACGACCCAAGGGTCGAGCGTAGGTGGACGTCGGTTTCCGGCCTTCTTGGGGAAAGCGCATTTGTTCCAGTTGAGGTTGTTCAGCTAGTTCCGAGGCAGCCAGTGTTCCCTCTCTTTCACTCGTGTTTCGTTTCATCAAGCAACGGTCTATCTTCGGGTAATTCGCTAGACGAAGCGCTTGCCGGGGGGATTTACGAGGTTATTGAGCGCGATCAAGTTGATGCCGCTATGAGTCTTCCTGATCCGCCTCCACGGGTTGATCTGGACACAATTGCCAACTCAACACTGCTTGGCCTTGTTGGCGCGTTGCGTCAAAAGGGGATATTCCCAGTCATCTTTGACTGCACTGGAGATATTGGAGTTCCGACATTCATGGCGTATTTGTACGACTCCGAGCGCGGGACTGGGATCTACCGGGGCTATGCCTCCCACCTTGATCCTGTGGTCGCTCAATGCCGGGCCTTGTGTGAGGCTGTCCAAGGGCGGGTGGTTTGGATGTCTGGATCGAGGGACGACATCTCGCACCAGATGTTTGTTGAAAACAAAAAGAATGACACTTCTGACAACGTCGCCAAAATCCTTTCGAGCAAAAACGTCGTATCGAGCGCCATGCACGGCGACTGTTCGACAGACACATTTTCAGGGGATATTGAAGTTTTGAAGCAGCGACTTTCCGATGCCGGATTCGGATCAATTTACTACAAGGAATTTCAGCATCCGTATCCGTGCTCTGTTGTTCGAGTTCTTGCCCCGGGACTGGCCGGGTATAGCCATTTGTTTGGCAAGAAAGGACGGTGCAAGTGAGGATTTTTATCGGCCCAACAAGGGCTCAAATTCCGCCGGGAGCTGAGGTCTATCCCCCGGCGCAACAGGGCGACATTGCGACCGCTGTTTTGGACGGCGTTAAAACAATCGTGCTGATTGACGGTCTTTTCACTCATCACTTGGCCCCTTGGCACAAGGAGATCCTTTTTGCTATTCAGGCGGGCGTCCGGGTTATTGGCGCTGCCTCGCTTGGCGCCCTCCGGGGCGTTGAATGCGAGCGATATGGGATGGAGGTCTACGGTAAAATTGCCGAATGGTACAAAGACGGCACCTGCACAGACGATGCTGATGTTGCTCTTGCTCACGCCGACGTTGAAGGCGACTACGAGCCAGCTTCTGTGCCGCTCGTTAACATCTTGGCAACCTGCCTTGCCCTCGAGGCAAAGGGAGCAATTACAAGCGCCGAAAAAGCGGTTTTAGAGTGCGCCGAGATTTACTACCCGGAGCGGAATTGGTCGGCGATTAAGCACCGGGTTCAAGAGCATGAATTGATTCGAGATTGGTACGTCGATCAAAAGAAAATAGACGCCGAGGAGGCAATCTTAAAGGCGATGATTGAAACTCCTCGTATTCCGGCGGCACCGTCTGAAAACGCTTTAAACTCTTTGTTTGTGGCGCTTTTGAAAAACGACACCCTTGTGAACGGGGTAAGGAAATGGGAGACGGCGATTTTAAAGGACGAGGCGTTTGATTTTTACGCGCTGACTGAGTTGGCCATGAATCAGGGCGTTGTGGCTTCCGATTCAGACATTCAGGAACAATCGTTTAAAATGTGGAGCAGTCTTGGTATATTTGACCCGGAATCTGCCGCGCACTGGATGGCTATAAATGGAATTTCTGACCAAGAGTGGAACAAGTTTGCAATCAGGAAGGCAATAAGGCAAAATATGCTCGACTGGTTCAATTCAACCACTTGCGGTTCCGAGGTCGCCCCTCTTGCCATCCAATTTCAAGCCTTCAACAAAAAATAATATGGGAGGATCTACCGAATCATCCAAATCAGGCGCGTCAAGCTCGCCAGACTTTCAGTCTGAGCAAGAAGCTCGGCGGAATAAAGTTATCGATGAGATGGGGGCCAATAGCGGCGCCGCAGATCCCAATGGTCAGAAGTGGGCAAACCTAGCAGCAACATTTTCTAGAGCCAATGCCGGATCCGGGAGCGCAAGCGCCCCAAGCGCCCCAAGCGCCCCTGCAAAAGAACTTAATACCGACCCAAGAAATAGCGGTCAAACATCGGACGATACCGCGCTTACGTTTGAAGCAGACCGTCCTTGGAACATCGAAAGCTCAGGATCGGAAAAGGTAGCTCAAGGGGTTGAGAAGGGCGTAAACAATGCGGTGAGTGTGGGGCTTTCTGTTTACGGGGCAAAGAAGCAAGGACAAGCAGCCGATGCCGCAAAAAAGAAAAAACAGAATTCAAACCCAAACAAAGAACCCGACTTTAGCCTTTTAGGCGGGGTAGATGATGTCAGCTAACACAACAAAATTATGGGAGGAGGAACTAGAGTTATTTCGATGCCAGCGCCGGACAATGGGCCGATGCTGAAAATGATTGCCAATATGGAGACCGCTCAGGCTCAGGCCCGAGAAGATGCTGCCAAGGCTCAAAAGGAGGCAATTTCCACGGCTCAAGACAACGCCGCGTCTGCCGGAGCAAACCAAGGCGCCTACCAAGCGCAGCAGACGCTTGGAATGCTGAACCAATACCAAAAGTCTCAAGACGCCGCTGCCTCTATGGCGTTGCAGCAGCAGGCTGCCGCTGGAGGTGCCGCTCAAGTCGGCGGGGCGTACGACATCAACGCGCAGCAGGCTGCCCAGAAAGCCAATCTGAACATGGCTTCTAGCGCTCTTCCAAAGACTGACGCAAACATCTCCGGGATGAGTAAAAATCCGGCTATGACCACGGCAAAGTCCGCCAATCAATTCTCTATGCCGAACACATCCGGCTTAACTTTCGGAGGCGCCTAATATGGGATTCTGGAAGAGTTTAGCAAGTATTGTAACTTACCCAACTCGAGTTATTGGTCGAGTTGCTGGGATTGATGAGCTTGCAAGCGCGAGAACTCCTCTTGAGGTACTAAAAGCCGAAACTGGAATTACAGCTATCCAGAATTCGATGAATGAGGGCGCCGACGAGGCGCAGGCGCAGGCGCAGGCGCAGGCCGACGCCGCTGCTGCTTCCGCCAAACAAGTTGCCGACGCCCTTGCGGAGCAACTGGCGAGGCAGCAAGCAGAAGCAAAGGCCGCGCAGGAAGCGTTAGATGCTGCAAACAGAAAGGCAGAAATCAATCGACAAGATCAGGCCGCTGGGCTTCTTGCTGAGGGAGGAAACGCACTGGCCCAGAAAGCGCTTTCTGCTCAAAACAGCCAACAGAAGCTACAAGACGCTTCCGCTCTTATTGGTACAAATATTGTTTCTCCCGGATCTGGCGGGACTGGTGGAGTCTTTGACCAAGGCGCATCGTCGGCAGCATCCTACGCCAAGACTGGCGCCATGCCCGGATCTGGAGGGCGAATGAATGCCATGAATTCTGTTAACGGCGCTTCAATTACGCCAAACACAGGAGCGCCAGTGCAAGGCGCCCCAACGGCACAGTCAAATGCATCTTTTTCCATGCCTGATTTATCCGGCATAAAATTTGGAGGTTCAAAATAATATGGGAGGAGGAGGACGAGGCGGAAATACTGGCGAAGCAGCGCGACAAGCGCAGGCTAATGCAGAGGCGTCTCAAAAGGCGGCGGAAGCAGCGGCGGCATCCCTGAAAGCGCAGCAAGAGGAGGCGGCTAGGGCAGAGCAGGCCCGGGTTCGCCAGCAGCAGATCACGCAGCAAGATCTTGCCGCCAACCAACAACAGCAGGCAGGACAGCAAGCTGCGCTTAGCTCGCTTGGGGCAATGAACGCTCAACAGGCCGCCGAGGACGCTCAGACATCGATGCTGAATTCCGTAAACTCGGCTGGTGCCGCTGGCTCTGCCGGAAGCGTGTATAATCCGGCGCAGGCGCAGCAGGCGCAGTACGCATCGCAGGGGCTTGCTGGAGGCGGAGGGCGCGGCTCAATTGCCGCAACAAACGCGGCGGCTATTACTCCTAATACTGGCGCCCCTGTTGGTGGTTCAAGAGCGATGGGCGCAAATGTGATCAACTCTGGTCAAAATACAACATTTGGAGGTTCTTAATATGGCTTTCGACCCCCGTGGGATAACCATTCAACCAACAGAGCTGAACCTTACTCCTCTCGAGTTGGCGCCGCTTGCCGGGCTGAAGCCGTTGTCATTCGCGGGCGGGTTGCAGTCGCCTATTAACATTCAGGCCGGACGACCTTGGGATGTGCCATCCTCGAAGTCTGAGCTTGTGGCTGGCGGAATTGAGAAGGCAGCCTCGACCATTTCTGCACAGTACATCAAATCTAAGCAGGAGAAGAAGGAAGAGGCTTGGAAGCAAGATAAGGCAAATTTGGATTGGTATAAGGCACTTGAGGAAGCTGAATTCCATAAGAAGCTTATTGACGCTCGAAAAAAAGCGACACTTCCAGCAAACATGGCTTCCGTGGGCGATCCAAACAGCCCCATATTTAACGCTCCCCCGAGTGGCGCCGCCGATGAAAAAAAAGCAGTCAACGAAGGTCTTGCACAGTGGGCGGAAGAAAATGGGTTAAACGAAGAAGATAAGCCAATTCCCTTGATGCGGCGCACCCAAAAAGATCTGTCTATTTTAGACCCTAATGCGCCTGCGATTTCGCTTGCACCAAACATCCCAGATAGCGTGCTGCGGGCTGCCCCGGGTCTTGGAGCGGTATCTTTGGCTCCAAATGCGGCATCTGGCCCGGCTCTTCAATTGCCTGATCCAACTTTATTAAGAGGCCGCGCTCCTGCCACTGCTCCAGCAATGGATCAGTGGGCACAAGCTGCGCTTCCAGTCACAACCTCAACTCAGCTTTTGCCCGGGATGCCAATCCCAACCCAACAAGCGCAAATCTCGCAGATGATTTCGCAGATGGGCGCCGGGATGCCTCAGCGCCGTAGTATGGGAGCAACACTCGAGCAGGCGCCAACAAGGGGAGGCGCTTCTGTTAAGCAGGATACTCCATTGTCCGTGTTGACCGAAAATACAGACAGTCCAGTAGCCCAAATGGGGCAGCCAAAATTTGGCCCGGGCGCTCAAAATCTTGGCGCTATCGCGCAACAGTTTCGAGGCAAATATCCCGGACTGCCTCCTGATAACTATTTTAATTCTTTAAGGGACGCGCAGACGTATATTGCAAAGTGGACAATGGGAAATATTAACCCAGCGTACGAGCCTGATGGCGCTCCTAAATTGTTGAAAAATGGGCAATACGAAGTTAAATGGAACAACGTAACTCAGCAAAATGCCGCCAAGCAGATTTCAATGTTAGAGTTCTGGGAAAGAAACCAGAATCAGATTGCTAAATTAGATCTTCAAAAAGAAAACGCACTAGCAAGAAGAGCGCAGGCTTTTAATCAAAACGCAGTTGTAAGAATGCAGCAGTTGAGGTTGCCTATTTTGCAACAGTTTGACGCTGCTGCTGACTCAATTCTTTCAGGACACTCGAAATCTCCGGGGACTGCTGACCTTGCAGTTTTGGATGAATTTGTACGATTTGCGGCTGGGAAAGTGCCTACTGAAGCGCAATATCATGCCGCCGCCACTGCCTATGATGGTCTTCTTGCAGAAGTGCAGAGAAATTGGTGGAAGTACGCCGGGAGGGGGTTTTTACGGAGAGAACAAATTCAAGAGATGAGAGACATCATGTATGACTCTTACAACCTTACGACTAGAGGGTTGAATCCAATGGTAGAAGGCATCAATCGAATTTTGGATTCTAAACATCCAAATTTACTTCCTGAAGAAAGGCCACACCCTTGGCCGATATTGAGAACTTCCGCATATCTCACCGAGGAGCTTGAGACAGTTACTGAGAAATTAAGTAAACTCAAGCGCACTGATCCGGGATATGCTGAGCTTTTGAAAAAAGCAGAGGAGATTTCAAAAGAAGCAGCGATTGCCAAAAAAACTGGAAAACCAACAAACTTGCGCGAATTCCGGGACTACGATCCTGCAAAAGTTCCCGGATGGAATGGAGCTGGAATATCAAGCGTGGGAATAAGCGCCGAGTAATATGCCAGACGAATCCATTGACCCTTTAGTGGCGGCAGACATTGAGCGCTTAAAGAAACAAGCACTCGGAGAGCCTTCTGGACAGAAGCCAGCGACACAAGCAAGCGCAGGTGAATCGGCGCCAGCAGCGGGATCCTCGATGGGATCCTCGATGGGGAATTACGGAACTTTTGGCGGCGGAAATTTACTGTCTAATCTAGGAAGGGCAAACGAAGAGGCGCCGGATCCATTTGCAGAGCGCCTCGCCGAGATGAACGCTCGCGGGCCTCACCAGCAGACCCCAGAAGAAATTGATCTTCTTGGACTGGAGCGAGACCCAAAGAGGATTGAGAAAATTAATGAGTACATTCCTTGGCACTTGATGAGCAAGGAACAGAGCGACATCAAGCAGGAGTATCAAAGGAATCGCCCGGCTTCGGATGTTGTCGGAGAAGCGGTTGGCAAAATCATAAAGTCTGCTCCACACATGGCTAAAAGCCTTGGAGTTGGCGCCTTTGACTATGGGATGGCTGCCCTTAGAAAAATAGCTGACCTTGGCGCCGGGGATGTTGATGGCAGTTCATTGGAGCAGGATTTTGAAGACCCTGCCGTCGCCGCAAAGCGTCGAAACACGCAACAAAGCAGAGATGATACCGGGACACTGTTTGCCCCAGTAAACGTCATTGCAAGCACTGCCGAACATATCGCCAGAGGCGTAAAAGAAAACTTTGAAGGCGGAAATGCCTTTGTGGATCTGATAAATGAAAACTACCCGTCTGACTGGGACGGGCACGTTCAGTCTCGAGAAGAAACGCTTCAAAATGCGTATGACCGGGAAGCGGCGAGGGCTCGAAATGCATGGTACGACTACGACAACCCGCACGTCTTATCTCGTATCATAGACAATCCGGCATCAAGGGCAACAGCAGCAGCAGCAGTGCGGACGCTCGGGCCAACTGTTGAAGATATTATGGCCTCGTTGCCCCCGGGGCAGCGCACTAGGGAGAATGCCGAAAAAATTAGGGTAGAACAAGCCAAGGGCGCCGGGGATCAGATCATTCAGGATCTGATGCAGGAAACCGAAAAATACAAGCAGAACCCAGACGCCGAATTGCTCGCCTCTTTTGCGGTTCCCGGCGGAAATGAGTTTTGGTACGCCGAAAAAATACTTCATGGATTTAGCACTGCTAGGCGCATTGAAAAAGCGGTATCCAGAGCAATTAATCGCGAGACGTCCGGGATGTCCGGCGCAGCAAAAGCGCGGTATCTGGAAAGATTTAATGCTGAGACCGCTGGGCTTCAAGCGGAAGAGAAGCTTGCTTATATTGAGCAAGGCCCAGAGGCTGCCGATGCACTACGAAATGCGAGACTGCAAGCCGAGGCAGAGGCTATTCAAAAGGGAAACGTTGCTGGAGATGTCGTGATTGGCGCCGGAAATCTTGCTGAAAAAGCAGGTCAAAAGATTCAGGGAATCTCGAACAGCATTGATGACGCTATATCAAAGCTTCCAAAAGAGGCTCAAGGCGCCGCTAGGCGTGCCCTCGAGGTGACCGGGGCGGCGGGCGTAGCTGGGGCTGCGGGAAGTGCGATAAACAGCGACAACCCGTCACAAGGGTTCATTTACGGCGCTCTTGGCGGCGCCGGGCTATTGGCTGCCCCGATGGTTGCCAGAGACCTTATCCGGGGCAGGAGGGCGGCTGGAGGAGGGCGTATTGATGCGTTTACGGCGGCGTCGATCATGCCAGAGTCCTCGGGATGGACGAAAGGTCTTGCGGCTACCGCTGAAAAGGTTGGCGTAAAACCTTCATCGATTTCTTGGGCCGCCAGAAACTTGACAGACTACATCGGGCGGGGCGTAGAGATGGGTAAGCTTGCCATCCCGCTTGGTATCTTTAATAACCAAGACGCCGTCGGGATGTTGGACACTTGGGGAGAGGGCGCATACCTATCGTGGATCACGGGGGTATACTCGCACGCGATGGGGAAAGACCCAAAAGTGGCAGCCGCCGAAAATAATCGTAACGACCATCAGGCCCGCATCACAATTAATGCGATGTCCCCGGAGGCTCGTGCAAACTTTGAAAGAGTAGGGAGCTGGGAGGCTGTTATTGAACAAAACAGAATCGCTTTTGAAAAAGAGCACTCCAAAGTTCTCGAGGCAGAACAAGAGCTTCAGCAGGCCGAGGCCGCGAGGCAGCAGGCTGTTTTTGGAGGGGGCACGCCGGAACAAGTTCAGGCTGCCCATGATGGAATCGAGGCGGCTCAGGCAAAGTTGTCTGAGTCTGAAGCTAAGGCAAGGCGGCTCGCCGCCCAGTATCACGGGATGGAGAACGCTACAAACGGCACTAGGCTCGCGTACAAGCGCGAAATGGGTCACCTGATGGCGGATATTGATCAGACGTACTCCGGCGCCCTGACACCCGGGAAGACGCTTGGTATTGAGCTTCTCACCGGGGAGGAGATTTATCAGAAGCTACGCGCCGCAAACCCGCTTCTATTCACAAACGCTACGCCCGAAGTGGAAGCTCATAACGACGCAATCTTACGGGATATGGCGAATCGCCGGGGAATGCGAATGCTCCGCTCTGGAGACGTCATGCTTCCAAATGGTCAGATCAAAACGTCCGAAGGGGCAATTGTTTTTGATCCCTTGAAAGACGCGCTCATCATCAACATGGATCGCGTGAATCAAGCTCAGACGGCGCACAATAAGCCGTTGGCTCAACTGATAGCGCACGAGGCCGGGCACGCCGCTCGAGACCGACAGGAGTTCAATGAAAAGTACGCAGGAATTGTCGCGTACCTATTTGGACATGAAGACGTCGACTTGAATGGAGAGGTGCTTCGGAAAGAAGAGGGGGCTTTGAAGCCGGAAGAACTGCTGAAGCTTTTTCGCGAAGAATATCTTGGCGGGTTAAAGGACAACGACTTCCAAAAATGGTGCGAGTCAAACGGTCTGTGGGATGCTGAAAACAACAAGGTCAACGATGTTGCCGCTGTTGAGTACATGAAAGAAGAAGTGCTGGCCGATTTGATCGGTTCAGGATTCCTGCATGGCATTAATTCCAACAGATTTGGCCCGGTTGCCGGGTTGCTGGACTGGTTCACGACCAAGTACATGGCGGAGACAAATCTCGGGAACGCTGTCAGGGAGGCGGCAAATTTATCTGCTGGAGACTATACTGGTGGAGAGACAGGGGTTCGTTTTTCAAAAGAGTTGGTGGACGCAAATATTCGAGTGCTTCGCGCTGTTTCGGATTTGCAAGGGCAGATGCAGTACAACAACTCGAAGGTGACCCCAAAAATCACCAAGGGCGAATTCACCAAGAACAAAAAGCTCGTCGATCACTACGCAAAAGACGACGGGATGTTTGCGACCCGGGTTCGCGCTACAATCGAAAACAGTGCCGGAGAGAAGCAAATTGTTGATCTGCCTGAAGGCACTTTTGAAGGTGATTGGGAGCACTCCGTTAACCCGGAGACGGGGAAGGCAGAGCCAAAGCGAGTGCGGGGATTTGGATCCCTCCCGGACTTCATTAACGTGCCTGAAGGCGGGAAGGTCACAATTCGCAGAGAGGTTATTTACGATAACAACGGAGTTCCCGTTGAACTCGGTGGAGCTAACGTAAAGAAGACCATCCGAAATCGAGAGGCAGCAATTCGCTACGCTATCGACAACTCTGGAGATGAAGGCACCCCGGGAAGGTTCCGGGCTGTTTCCGAAGACGGCTTAACGTATCGCGGCAAGCTTACGGACGCGCAAAAAAGGGCAATCGCAGCACTGCCAGAAAACGTCGTTCCGCTATCCGTAAAGACGCTGTTGTTTACGCTCACTGACGCAATTGATCGGGCCGACGGATCACGCTACATTATTGACTACGCCAACCGATACGCTCGCAACGGATCCTACGTCGAGTTTTCGCCAAAGCACGTCGAGATGGTTCCGATTGGGCTTCACCTTTCAAAGGCTGGCACTTGGTTAGTCACGACGTTTGACGTCTCCTCGATGGAAGAGAAGCTCGACCGTTGGGCGCAGCATATGCCCAGTCGTCTGAAGGACTGGAACTTCAACAAAAACAATTTTGTTAACGAGTTTGCTAACGTGTACCTTCGCAATTGGATGGAGGGGCGAGAAGGCTGGGTGGGGCTTGACGCAAACGAGGCAAAGGCCAAGCAAAAGCGCGACGTATTCAATGACTTTTTGAATATGTACAACAAAGAGACCGTCCACACAAATGACGACAGGACGGTGCTCCCGAATGTTAAGCTGACGGCTGAACAAAAGGCTGATGAGAAGTCATCCAACCCGAACGTGCTTGTTCGCTCGAGAAACTTGCGGCACATCGCCGGGATTGTTTTGAACCCGGATCCTACAGCGCCGAAGCTCCCGGTAGACTACGGAAAGGCAATCTACAACCTTGCCGGGGAGCCTCGTGAGGCGGGGCAGACGCCGGAGACGGCTCCTCAACGGCAAGCCAAAGAAACCGAGCGCGTCTTGCCTCGGATGGGAATCAACATCAACGATTCTGAGTTGCCGTTTACGGCTCAAATCCTGAGCGGAGAAAAGACGATTGAGACCCGCGATAACCCAATTTCGCTAAAGTCCTACATTGGCAAGCGCGTTGGGCTTATTTCAACTAAGAAGACAGCGGACGACGCCAAGATTGTTGGCTTTGCAAATATCGGAGAGCCGATCGAGTACAAGGACGAGGCGAGCTTCCGGGCAGACGAGCGTAGACACCTTGTGCCTGCTGGATCCAAATACGACATCAAGCCCGGCGCTTCCAAGTGGGGGTTCCCGCTTAGCGATGTCGAAGCAATTGAGCCGCGCCCGGCGCCAAGGGGAGGGATTGTTGCGCGAAACATCAGTAGAGTTAAGTTTGCTGGAGAGCGCCCGGAAGCAGAGGAAGACCCGACTATGGTTGCTCCCGGCTTCTACTCTAAGGCCGGGCGAGTGTTGCTGGACAAAATGCCAAGCAAGGCGTCTGCCGAGCAAATTAAGGGTATTCTGGATCCGCAAAAAGGGTCTGGAGTTAAGCCAGACGAGCTAAAGTGGAGTGGAATCATTCCCCACATTGAGAAGTTGCAGGCCGAAAAAGGCTTTGTGTCCAAAGAGGACATTGCCAACTTTTTGAAGAGCAACTACGCCGCAAAATTTGAAGTTCAAACATTCAGTCAGAATGACAAGATTTCAAAATATGACGTAACGTACCAAGGAGAGACCGAGACTTACGACACATACGAAGCCGCCAAAAAGGCAATGGATGACGGCATAAGGAGGCTGTACTCAGAGTTGAAAAACGACTCTGACCTTTATGCGAGCATAAGCGAAACTGGAGAATGGAACATTGTTGATGCCCTTAGTGATAGCATAATTCAAAGGACTAGGCTTGATGACGGCTCGTATCATAGATTTGAAAGAAGTTACGAATCTGAGCAAGAAGCTTTAGACGCGATTGATGAGTCTATTCAGGCGGATGCTGAGTCGATGGTTGGGATGCGAGAGGTTAGGGGCCAAGACCCGACCACATATTCCCAGTACGCGCTTCCCGGGGGTAAGAACTACGAAGAAGTTATTCTCCGTATGCCGCCTGTTTTTGACCCGTCTGATGTTACATACACAAAGACCGAAGATGGCATTCAGGCACGAATTCCGAATTTAACAAACTATGGCTACGGGCCGACGCAAGATGCTGCTTTTAAGATGCTTTCGGACAGGATAAATTCAGGCCAGTACAAAATTAGATCTTACACATCTCGCCACTTTCAAGACGTTGAAAACTACGTCGCGCACATGAGGACAGCAGACCACGGCACTGGTCGCTTGATCGAAGAGTTGCAGTCTGATTTGCATAAGGATGCTCGCAAAAAAGACGAAAACGATAAGCCGATTGGATACAGGGAAAGAATCTCGTTTGAGGCGATGCGCCCAAAATACGAGTCGGACATTGCTGTTTTAAATGAAGAAAGCGAAAGGCTTTTTAAGGCTTACAAAGACGCTCGCAAAGAATTGCGATCAATGCCGGGCAGGCGGGATGAAATGAGCGCAGAGCAAATTAAAAAAGTTGATCAAATCAATGAATCCACAGCAAAAATTTTAAACGAAATTGACGTTATAAACCTTGCCTTACATGACGTTGAGTCCGAAATGGAGGCGCACAAGTCAGGCAAGGAAAAGCATTATACAAAAGGCATTTCAGACGCTCCGTTTCGCAATGATTACAGCATTCAGCTTTTCAAGTACGCGCTACAGAAAGCCGTTGCCGACGGCAAAGAGTGGATTGGATGGACTGCCGGGGAGGCGCAGGCTGATCGATATAAATTAGCCTCAAAAATTGACGCTTTGCTTGTTTGCAGGGAAGAAGATGGCTGGCACATTGAAGGTAGAGATCAAGGAGTTGCTGTTTTTCAAAAAGGAATCACAACCGAGTCCGAGCTTGAAGCGACAATTGGCAAAGAACTGGCAAAAAAAATAGTCGAAAATCAAAAAGAAGCTGGAGATAGAGAAGTATACGATGGCGTTGATTTAAAGCTTGGCGGAGAAGGCATGAAGGGCTTTTACGACGTCATGCTTCCAAAGGAGATTGGCAAATACGTCAAGCAGTGGGGGGCAAGTGTTGAAAAGTCTGACGTTGTAACTGATATGGCATGGTCGGTTCGCGGGAACAGAGATATTCCTTCAGACGACGGATACACTAGCCGTGAAGGCGCTCAGAGAGCCATTGATCGATCTGAAACTAAAGCTGGAGAAGTATTTGAAAACCCAGAACTTGCCCCCATCTGGAAGGTAGCCATCACGCCCGAAATGCAAAGCGCCGTTAAGGCCGGGCAGGCAAGGTTCGCCGGGGAGCCCGGGGAGAAAGCCGGAAGCGACACCCGATTCAACTTGACAGAAGCGGCACCAAAAGAAGACAAAGAGTTTACAGATATTATTAAATATGGACAACGAGACACTAGAGAAGAGGCTCGCCTTGGTGGAGCAGGACGCGACCGAGATCCACAAGAGGCTGGGAGACCTTCCGGCGAGATTCGCGGCAGTGCAAGACTACTCGAAGACGCCGTTCGAGGAACGGATAGCGAGGCAAAAAGAGTTCGAGGCGAATCTGAGAGCAGGCAATCATCTAGGGACGCAAAACACGCACAGGACGCGGCCTTAGTTGAGGCGGCAGCGCAGCATGATATGCTGCTGGATCCCTCTGACTTTTTGAAACGGTGGAGAGAGTCGGGAGGAACGAAGGGAGCAGAGCACCTTGTTGCCTTTGATAAGGGGAGTCCATTTGTTGAAAAGCGAACGAACATTCCGTTGTTCCACAACAACTGGAGCGACTACTTTGACAGAATCAAAATCCACAATCGTTATTTCCCGGAAACGGAAATTTCAATTCAGGGAGTACATGATCAAAAGGTAAAGCCAGATTCGGGAGAGCCTGAGTTCTTGAACGATCTCAATGCTGAGTCTGTTCTAGGCTCAAGTGCGCTTGATGCGCTTGCGATGTTCAGAGGCGGTGCCGAATACACGGATCCGCGCCGCGCCGGGGCATATGTGGTCACAAGACAGCCCTACGTCAAAATCAGCAAAACTCCATTGTCTCAAGATCAAATCAGCGACTTCTTGGCAGAAAGAAACTTTTTCAAAGTTCCGTCTTACAAGCACTTAGAATACTACAACCCCAAGGCGAAAGTGTTTCTTCAGGATGCTCACGCCGGAAATGTTGTTTCCGGGATCGATGCAAACGGAGTAGAAAAAATACACCTGATCGACACTCCGTTTCGGTTTGCGACAGAAGCGGACGTTGCGACGATTGAGCAGTTCAACAAGCTGATGAGAGGCAAGCTGATGAACGGCAAAATCAGCCAAGAGAGGTACGCCGAGCTGAAGCCGTTTTTGACCGATCCAAAGGCTCCAGAATACTGGGAAGGCGGGCCTAAATTCAGCCTCCCCAACGAGGGCTCTCCCGGGGCGCAAAGCACTCAATCCATAAACCAACCAAGGTTTGCCGGGGAGCCCGGGGAGAAAGCTGTAGGCGACCTAGAACTTAGTCCCCTTACGTTCACGCCGAAAACCATCACTGATGAACGTGGGATGTTCAGCATTGTTATCGGCGCCAAGCCCGGAGAGCACGGGTACAGCTTTAGAACAGCATCCGAGCTAAGGGATACGCTTAAAACAATTTCCGGCCAAAAGGCAGCAGTTGAAACGTGGGGCGAATTGCAGCTTAAAAAGCAACGCCAACTTGAGTTAATTGCTAAAGCGGACGAGTCGGCCAAGAACGCAAAGAAGCCTGAAAAAGCAGCGGAGTTTGAGGCGAAAAAAGCCGCCTATGCGGAAAAAATTGCCTTGCTGGACACTCAGATTGAAGAGATGCGCTCGCAGTTCCCGGAAAAGATGCAGAATATGAGCCCGGAAGATGCCGCGTGGAAAGCTCAAGTGAAAAAGCTAAACAGGTCGTTTGAAGAGATGTCATTAAAGGCAACCCCTGCTCCATTCACCGCCAATCCGCTTGGAATTCGTAGTATGGCAGAGCTGGGAGACGCAGTGCATGACATTCTAAAATCCGATGGGTTTAACGGCATACTGAAAGACTTCTTCGGCCTTGATGGCCTTGATGTTAGGCCAATTGCAGGAACTTGGCAGGGCAAGGTTGAGCCATCGTTTGATTTGGTTCATCCCGACCTTACGTTTGACAAGGCGAAGCAAATCACTCAGCTTCTAACTCTTGCTTTTGCTCAAGACGCTGGCATTACCTACAAGCCGTCAATTGACCTTAAAGAAGGTATTCAGGCAGCATACCTGATCCATTCTGAAAGGCTCACTGACGACCAGTTGAAGCTCGTTTTTGACAAAGCAAGAGAAGTTGGCGTAGACGTTTCTACGACAACGGACGGCAAGGGCATAAAAGCTCTAAACTTTGGAACCGAGAACTTTGCAGACAAGATCAAGGAAATCCAAACAGCAGCATCAATTAATCAAGTACACGAAACACTTGTAGACTCAGAGCTCTATGAAACTGAAAAAATATTCAAGGGAAGAGACTCGCAGAGAATTCTCCCGAATTGGCTCAACGCCACTTCCGGCGGACAGTCCTTATTACAACGAAGTATCGATAGCCTTCTTATCGACTACGCCAAAGCAGCAGCAGCGCAAGGCTACATCTTCGACCCCGCCCTCTACGCCAAGCGGTACGGACTCAGTGACTCCGACGCCAAATACATAATCGACAAACTGTACCCAACGGATCCGCTGACTCGAAGCGCCAGTCCGTTGTTGGCAGGAACCGAAATCCTGCCTGTGAGGTCAACGTACACGCTTGCAGGCAAGCGGGAAACAGCCGTCCCGGACATGATTCATGCGTTGCAGAATCGGGCGGCTAGTGATGGCGTAATTCTGCCCGGAGACTACAGTCCGAGGGCTATGGATATCATTTCATCTGTTGTTACAGACGAGGTGCAGCAGCATATGGCAAGAGCCGCACTAAATCCAAAAGCGCCAAACGCAATCGGATGGTACGACGCGGCCCTAAAGCGGATGAAGGGGATGTACTCTCAACTCTTCCCTTGGCTTGAGGTTGGTTCTCCCAAGCACGACGCGGACAAGAGCCTTATCTTTGATGCGGTGCTTGGCATTGCATCTCAAGGCAACGATGTCTTTGAGAATGCCAAAATGGCAACCCGGGTGACTCTAATGCTAGAGCAGGGAAAAACTCTTCCAGAAATTGTCACCGCATTGCACGGCACGTTTGGCGACAAGACTGCCGCAATTGAAAACAACATATTGAAATTGCACGAGTTGCTTACAAGGCATACGCCAAGTCAACTCCGAGCCATTTTGTTCAAAACAGACACTGTTGCAAATTGGAACAAGAAACTGAAACAAGACACATCCTTGTACTACAACGGAGAGCCGCTGTCGGTTAAGGGAGGAAAAAATCAAATGGTGACCGGGTTTATGATCTTTGGCCCCAAGATTGGGTCTTTCATCAACAACCTGCACGGCGACTACTCAACCCTTACTGCTGACCTTTGGTATACCCGTACTTGGAATCGAATTCTCGGTCGTTCATTCAAGTATGATCCGCTGAAAGAAGGAAACCAATTTGAACGGTTTGAAGATGCGTTGATTGAGGAATACAACAGGAATCAAACGCTTAAAAAAGGCAAAGACTACACCGAACGGGTTCTTATTAAGAAAGGTGAGGAGACCCCGTACCTTTACGGAGAAGACGCGCCCAATCTTTCAAAGAAGGAATTTCACAAATTACTCGAAGACAGCGGCGCCTTGCTTGAGTTTGCCGAGCATCTGGAAAAAGTATTCAGAACTGGCGGCTTTAAGGGAAAGACTGAGTTGCGAAGAGCGGCCAAAAACTGGGTACAAGATCGCACGACGCCGCTTGCAGCTCCCCGGGCCGCTAACGAACGAGCCTTTCAGCAGACAACTATGGAAGACGCTCAAGCTAAGCTTGCTCGCGCTGGCATCAATGTGACGATTGCTGATATGCAGGCCGCTTTGTGGTTCAATGAAAAAGAGCTGTTTGGCAAATATGGAGCGGCCACAACTGGCGCAGAGCCAGCGGATTACGCTGACGCCGCCAAGTTTGCCTTGGATATCATTCAGGCTGGAGGATTGTTTCAAGTGGATCGCAAGGGCAAAACAGTGCGACTCTTGCCCGGAGCCGAAGAGGCTCAATTGACTGGCGTAAAGTCACCAAACAAAGGACTTATGAAGCAATTGATGGAAAAAGAAAAAGCCGTCAAAGAAGCAGAAAGACTAAGAAAAGAAGCCGAAGGGGAAGAAGAAGAAGAAGATTAATCGTATGCCAAAAACGCCAAAACTATCTGTATCAAAGGGAGATAAGCTTCCTGTTTCCCGGGGCGCCGGACTCACTGCAAAAGGCCGAGCCAAAATCAACGCGGCAACTGGCAGCAACCTGAAGGCGCCTGCGCCGCACCCAAAGACCAAGGCCGACGCTGGCAGAAAGGCTTCGTTCTGTGCCCGTATGAAGGGCAATCCCGGGCCAATGAAAGACGAGAAAGGACGCCCAACCCGTAAAGCCGCATCACTTAAACGCTGGAACTGCAAATAGAGTAGGGGTTGCAATCAATGAACCTGACCATAAAGACGTTAGACCCGGCGGCAATGAGAAAGCCGTCTGCCGGGGACTGGTCGTGGATCTCTCCTGACGAACTGCTCGTGACAGTGCCGGATTACGGCAGGCAGGAGACAAACGCCTTGATATTAGCTCTCCGTGAGGTTGTGGAGGCTTTTCTGTGCCGTCGAGACGGAATCACAAATCGAGAAGGCGAACTGGCTCCCAAGACTCTTAGGCAGAGGCAGATTGCCATAGCAATCGAGCGCGAGTTGGCAATCGCATTGTCAGTCAAATGGGAAGAGCACAACAAGTGGGCTATGAATGTCTGGCGAGAGCTGGGGCGGATTGATGCTCGTAACGAGTTAAACAAGAGCGCACTGCTACGGCATGGAAGCAGATACTGGACAGAGCTTCACCTGTACGCTCTCCGGGTTGACTCTCAGGTTCTACCAGCCCGGGACTTGCGATACTGGCTGGATTTCTGGGTTTCCGGGATTCCGTTTGAGGGATGCCCGTGCGAGAAGCACCTGAAGGATTACATGGAACAGACTCCGCCAGACTTCGGCAACTTCTTCGAGTGGACTGTGTTGTTACACAACTCGGTAAATCAAAGGATCGGCAAGCCGACATTTACTACGGCGTCTGCGAAGCTTTTTTGGGAAAACAAGCAATTCTAGTTGACGGTATGTGTCAGCTAGTTAAAACAAGGAGATTAGTCATTTTATGAAAAAAGGAGCACTTAGCTGGAACGCCTTCCCTGTGGCGCCATATCCGGGAGACGATGTAAATCCCCCGGTCGCATTCAATACTGGGGTAAACGCGAGAGATCTCTGCCTGTTCAAGGTACTTCAGGGGATCATGGCGAACCCATCGCTCCAGCGCAGCAACGTCGAGGAGACGGTTGAATTTGCGTTCGACGTTGTGGAAGAAGTCATCAACCAATACTACGACCGACTATGAAAAAAGACTGTACGAATGTTCCCGGCTACAAGACCTCCGAGAGGGCAGCCCGGGTTAACCCAATGGGCGCCAACAAGGGCTCGTCTAAAGCGATCGGGACAAACCCTGCTGCTGCACGAGCCTGCTGCCCGGACACCACAACAAAATCAGCACGGGTGACTACTCCGTCTGAAAAGCCAGCTCGCAAGTTGATTCAGAACACGGGAGCCCCAACGACCCGGGCGATGAAACTCAAAAAGTAGCCGTGAAAAAAAAGAACGACATTCAGCGCCAGCAGGAGGTTCTTGATGCTCAAGAACGGCTCAGGAACACGCGCATCAAGCCTGAGACACGCAAGAGCCTTTCCAGTAAGATTGGGGGGCTTAAATCTAAGCCCGGCAAAAAATGAAAGACGGACTCTTCAAGGAGTACAACAGGCCCGGTTTCGGAAAGGGATCCAGACCCCGGCCAGTGGACAAGACCAAGTTTCGCAGCAATTTCTCGTCGATTAAGTGGGGGCAATCGACGGCAAAGTCAGTGAAAGTCGCCCCCGGCAGAACCATCTACACTTATTAACCGTCAGTTTATTATTCTATGAATCAGATCGATGCAGTGAAGTCCGGGACGTCTACGTTCCCGGAGGAAATGACCTTTGTATCCGCGAAGGCGCGGGCAATGTTTGAGTGCTGGACGCACGCAATTCAGCCTGTCTTGGATAGCCATGATGTCTTGAATGTGGAGCTGGAATTCCAGATGCCGCTGTTGAACCCCGAGACTGAATCGGCCTCGAGGACGTTTGTGGAGGCGGGAAAAATTGACGCTGTCATCCGTGACCGCACGAGCGGCCTGTACAAGGTACTCGAGCATAAGACGACATCCGACTCTATCGAGTCCGACAGCGACTACTGGCCGCGCCTGACGATGGACACCCAGCCATCCAAATACGTCCTGTACCTAAAGTCGCAGGGTCTAGAGTGCTTCTCTTCACTCTACGACGTCGTGAAGAAGCCGGGCTTGAGACCTTCTCAGATCGCGCTACTGGACGCCGAGGGGAACAAAGTCGTGCGTGACACCTTTGGCAACCGAGTGATGACGAAGGATGGCAAGAAGTGGCGCCAGACTGGAGACACCGAGTTGGGATACTCCGTTGAGTCCCGGGAAGAAACCCCGGTCGAGTTCTACAATCGCAACCTCGAGTACATCCGCTCGAACATGGGATCCATTTTTGCCCAGCGAGAGATCGCACGAACGGACGTTGACCTCCTCGAGTACATGAACGACGCATGGGCGCATTCCCAGACTTTGCTGTACTTTAAGAAGCGAAAGTTGTGGCCTCGAAACCCGTCTGCTTGCCTCCAATTCGGAACTTGCGAGTTCCTCGAGTTGTGCGCCTCCCGGGCGTCTGTGGACGGCGTGAACTACGCTCCAAAACAGAAGCACGCTGAACTTGAGTCCAAGGAAGGCGACAAGGAGTTCCTGACAAACTCGAGGCTTTCGACCCTGCGCCGTTGTGCGCGACTACACTTTCTCCGCTACGAAGAACCTGTTGAGCGGGTTGGAGAAAAAGACGAGGCGCTACTGCTGGGAACCATGTTCCACAATGCAGCAGAAGCGTATCTGAAGCACTTCGTAAAGCAGTAACATAAGTACATTAATATGAGTCTATTATCACAAATCAAAAAGGGAGAGCAGAACCTCCCGTATCGCGTAATACTTGCTGGGCCTGAAGGCATTGGAAAATCGACGTTCGCTGCCAGCTCTCCGGCGCCTATCTTTGTCTGCGCGGAGAATGGATTGGTTGGTCTTCCCAGTGTTGACCGCTTCGAGCCAGAGAGCTTTCCGAAGCTCATAGAGTTCCTGCGAGAGCTTGTGGGAACTGCCGGGAAAAGCCCATTTAAGTCGATTGTCATCGACACCGTCGATTGGCTGGAAGCCTTGATTCACCAGCACATCTGCGACCGGGATAAAAAAGCAAACATCAGCGCCTACGACTTCGGGCAGGGATACATTGTCGCCGAGCTGGAGTTGGCAACGATGCTTTCACTACTCGAGGCGTTGTGGAAGAAAGGGATGCACATCATCTTGCTTTCGCACGTCGAGATTAAGACGCACTCAACGCCCGGGCAGCCGACGCATGACCGCTTTAGCTTGAAGGGTCACAAGAAGTTCTCCGGGAAGATTAAAGAATGGGTCGATGCGATTCTGTTCGCGACCTACGACATCTTTGTCACCAAGGACGGAAAGAGTGAGCGCCTTGTTGACGGAGGGCGCCTGATTCACACCGTTTGGCATCCGGGATGGGATGCGAAAAACCGATTCAACCTTCCTGCGACGATTGAGTTGAACTGGCACTCGTTTGATGAGGAGGCGAAGGCCGGGCTCGCTGCTCTTGCCGCTCAGCAAAAGCGCATTGCTGAACTGTGCGCGTTGTTTAGAAAGCTCGTGCCTCAATGCAAGTTTGAGGGCGAGGTCGCAGAGAAGGTCGCACGCATGGTTCCAGAGACTATGCCACTTGAAAAACTAGAAGAAGCAGTCGCAAAATTGGAAGCAAAACTCAAAAAGTAAATTTATGGCATCAAGATATTTAGACGTTCCGGGAACATACACAGCAATCGTGCGCGAACCACTGGCCGGATGGTTCGATGAGTCTGCCGGAAAAGATGGCGGGCCGGGAAAGCCGTTCATTGAAATTCCTTTTCAAATTATGTGCGCCGAAAACCCGGATCGAGACGGGCAGTACATTAATTGGCGTGGATATCTAACCGACGCGGCCTTTGAGAACACGCTCAAGACGCTCAAGAAAGCCTTTGGATTCAATGGCGACTGGTCGTCCCTGCACGCCGGGAAATTCACATTCGTCGGGCTTGAGGCTGAGTTGGTCTGTGAAACCGAGTACTACAACGGTAAGCCGTCTGTGCGAATCAAGTGGGTCAACAACCCGGATTCATCGCAGGAGCGAGAGGTCATGCCAAAGCAAAAAGCCGACGCGCTAGTTGCTATGCTTGCCCGCAGAACAAAGGCGCTTGAGAACGCTGATGCGTCTCCCCGGGCTGCCGCTCCGAAGGCTGCCAGCCCAGCGCCCCGGAAGACCGTGAATGCCGCGACATTTACTGAAGATCTCGCGGACGACGATATCCCGTTCTAAGCTTATGGCCGAACTGCTTTCTTCTCGGGAAGTCTCTCCGAAGGATGTGTTTATTTGCAACGATTGCAGTGAGCAGATTCGAGGAAAGGACGTGATCTCCGGGACGCCTCTGTACATTACTCATCGTGACAGGGGCAACCCCCGGAAGAATCTCTACCGATGTGAGAATTGCCAGTCCGACCAATTCAACAACCTCTTATGACCTACAGATTCACCCTTCCCGTAGCGCCGATGTCGTCCCAGACCGCTGGCAAGCGCATCTGCTCCCGGGGAGGGAGGATCATGTTTTTCAAGGAAGGTAAGGTGTCACGCTGGCAGGACGCCGTGCGCCTTTTTGCCAGACAACACGCCCCGACCAGTCCGATGGAAGGCCCGGTCGGGGTTCGTTTTGTCTTTGTGCTCGCACGCCCGAAGGCCTTTGGGCGGAAATCAGATCCAGACGGTCGAGTTAGGTGCTGGAGGCGACCAGACGACGACAACCTGCAAAAGCCTCTCCGGGACTCGCTAGACGGGTTCTGGCTGGACGATGCTCAAATCTGCCAGTGCCAGACAGAAAAGTGGTACGCGGCCAAAGGCGAAGAGCCATCCATCGAATGCGAAATTTATCCATTATTCTAAATGAATCACTACCCTCGCCATATTGGCGACTATTTGAGGGATTGCGGGCATTTGTCCCTGCTGGAGCACGGCGTTTATAGCCGGATCCTCGACGTTTATTACCTCAACGGCGGCCCAATTTCCGGGGATGTTGAGGCGCTTTGCCGAAAGATATCAGCCCGGTCTAGAGACGAGCGTCATGCGGTTTCTACGGTGCTTTCCGAGTTCTTCCCGGTAATGGAAGACGGCAAGTTTTCCAACAAGCGAGCTGACGCTGAGTTGAAAAGATTTCGGGAGTTTGGAGACGTGCAACGGCAGCGTGCGCTGAAGCGATATTCAGACCAGTCAAAAACACTGCCCCCGGCACAAAGAAACCTGCCCCCGGCACAGGAAAACCTGCCGACGGTATGCCCGCGTGAGGAATCCCCGCGTGAGGGATGCCAACCGTTAACCAGTAACCAAGAACCAATAACCAGAACCAGAACCAGAACCAAGAAATCCCCCTCAGTCCCCCCTCCGGGGGATGCCCCTGCCATCCCGGAAGAGTTGAATACGCCAGAGTTTTGCGAAGCTTGGGATCAATGGGTGCAGCACCGTATCGATCTCGATAAAAAGAATCGAGTCGGCATGACTCCGACTGCAAAGAGGCTATCGCTCTTGAGATGTGCCACCATTGGAGCGGAAAAGGCCATTCTTGCCATTCATCACTCAATCATGGGTGGATGGAGCAGTTTGTACGAACCAGACCAAAAAACAGTCCATAAATCAAAACAGCAGAAACATGATCACAGAAGCGAGCAGCGTAGCAGAGAGTTTGATGAAGCAGTATCGGTCAATCAGCTTACCTTCGGAGGAGTACGCCGAGAGGGAGCGCGAGGCTCAAGCCCGGGAGATCCGGGAGAAGGCAGCAAAGATACTGCAAGCGTCTCACCTGCCGAAGCGGCACCTGACAACGAAGGAAGCAGAGCTGCATGGTGACGAGTGGCTCGAGAACAAGCGCGGGCTTGAGTCCATGCTGAACAAGCGGGGCGCCGTGCTGAGCATTATCGGGCCAAGGGGCACCGGGAAGACCCAGATGGCAGTGTCGCTGGCTCGATCGCAGGCAAACCTCGGCAGGAGCGTTTATTACACGACCGCAATGGGCCTTTTCATGGATCTCAGGGCTTCCTTTGGGGGCGCCCAGAAGACGAGCGACCGGGACGCGATTAAGCCGTTCATATCGCCGTCTTTGCTGATCATTGATGAGATCCAAGTGCGATCAGACACTCCGTTTGAAGATGCCAAGTTAACCCACTTGATAGACGCACGTTACGCCGACATGAAGGACACCATAATCATCTCGAACCTAAAAGCTGAAGCTTTAGCGGCAAGCGTCGGTGATTCTGCAATGTCCCGGAGCAAGGAAGGAGGCGGTCTTTTGGAGCTGAATTGTGGAAATTACAGAATTCTGTAGTTGTGTAAGCACTTGGGTTTGACCCATTTATAGGACAGATGCAGATTTTTTAAAAAAATCCTGTACGGGTAATGGCCGACCTGCTTTCATTAGTGGCGTCGGTCATTACTTTATCTATCTATGAAAACATCCAACTACACCCACCCCGCCTTCGGCCTCGTCCGTGAAGACATCGCTAACCCAAACGCAGTTACCCGGGTAGCCCGGCAGCTCGCTAATCCAAACGATCTCGCTGAAGACCCTGTGTTCCTCGCTTATTGTGACCTCGCAACCCTTGGGCCAGACAACGACCACGACAGCGTGCGGTCAACAGCTCTCAAGCTCAAGTGGGACTGGGAGTTAAATGTTCTGGCGCCAGCTCAAGCAGCGTTTCGGGCTTCTCGCTAATTAGGCCGAAACCGGGGCAGTTCAATCCTCCCCGGTCTGACCCGTAAAGCGGGCACTGACGAGGCCGTCAGAGTTAACCATCCATCCATCCATTATTATATTATGAAACTGCTCAAAGCATTCCGCGCATTCAAGAAGACCACTGCATACTCCCGCCCGGGCTCCTATCGTTTTGAGGCCGCGTACGACTGCCCGACGACCGGGCGCCGGGAATTCTGCCCAATCGATCACCTCCCGGAGGGCG